>Ga0209137_1000282_pt1 | contig 55839 bp, 56 predicted proteins | sample SaaInl5LU_22_DNA_FD_184642 | JGI IMG/M metagenome (GOLD analysis project Ga0209137, IMG submission 184642) | Marine microbial communities from expanding oxygen minimum zones in the Saanich Inlet - ESP_105LU_22_DNA (SPAdes) (version 2) | ecosystem: Environmental > Aquatic > Marine > Intertidal... | reverse complement strand
GTGGCAAAGGTGTGACGCAGGGTGTGTGGACCCATTTTTTTCTGAATGCCTGCCTGCACGGCAAGTGCTTGTAGCCGTTTAAACACCCAGACGCGACTTATCGCCTTTCCTCGCTGATTCAGAAAGATATGCGTTTCGAAACCTTTGGCCGGTTGAAGGTGGACGCGAACCTCCTGCACATAGCGAAATAGGGCATCCAATGCGGAAGTATAGACCGGTACAACGCGTTCTTTATTGCCCTTGCCAACCACCCGAATAAGTCCATCCTCTCGAAATACGTCGCCCGTTTTGAGAGAAACCAGCTCAGACACGCGTAACCCGCAGGCATAGAGGATTTCTATCATCGCCACATCACGTGCTCCAGAAGATTGGCTTCGGTCAACGGCTGCAAGCAAGGCATCCACCTCGGGAATACTCAGATATACGGGCAACTTCTTGCCCAGCTGTGGGGCCTCGATGCCATCCATCGGACTTTTATCCAGCAATTCCTCCTCCAATAAGAAGGCATAGAATGTCCTTAAGCTGCTCCGCATCCTCGCTTGACTGCGGGCCGTCTTGCCCGCGGTGGCTTGCATTCGAAGAAACGCCCGAAGCCCTTCATTCTCAATGAGCGTCGGACGCAGACCGGCTTCAAGTGACCAATCGGCCAGCTGGCGCAGGTCATGGTGGTATGCCTTGAGCGTATTTGCACTGAGTCCGCGTTCTAAGCGCAGATAGTTCATGAATTGCTCCAAAGCCAAATCCCAGTTCATTTTGGGAAAGTACAATGATTGTGTAGGAAGGGCATCATCACCCTAAAGTCATAGCTCTTTGGTCAAGCGCAGACAGAGGGCTTCCAGCGCCAAGCGGTAGCCCAACCAGCCTAAACCGCTAATCGTACCCTGGGTGTATGGGGCTAGGAGCGAAACGCGGCGAAACGCCTCCCGAGCATAGGTGTGGCTCAAATGCACTTCGACCAGCGGCGCCTGCATTCCCGCCACGCAATCGCGAAGGGGCATCGAGGAATGGGTCCACGCACCAGGATTCAACACCACCCCTACTCCTGGACCATCTACCTCCTGCAAAAAACGAATACACGCGGTCTCATCATTGAACTGCAGCGCCTCTAGCTCAGCCTCGGGCCATTGTTGACTCATCCAACCGTTCCATAGCGCCCATTGATCGCTCAAGGTTTGCGTCCCGTATATTTCCGGCTGACGCGTGCCCAACTGGTCCAAATTGATGCCGTGAACGACGTAGAGTTTCATGGGATAAAGGTACGAATTGGCACTCAGCCACGCTTCGTGTGCAGTCCCCCACCAAAAAGGGCCTCCAAGAAGCCAAAGGCGTAGCCGCTCATCATTACCATGGTGCTCGCCACGGCGAGTAAGCCAATGTGCGGCGAACGGTATCTCACCCCTGCAAGGACCAAAGGCATGGTAAAATACCCCAGGCATACCCAAAGCATTGGGAGTTTGGCCAGCGCAAATAAGGGGATGGAACAGAGCGTTCCAAGGGTAAGAAGGACCGGGAATATATGTGTGACTTTAAGCTGTCCCGGGTGGCGCTTTGCCAGGGCCCATCGGGCCGAACCAAAGCGGCGCACTTGCTTGAAAAACTGGACTAGGGTGCTGCGCCGTTTGTGCCAAACCACCGCCTTGGAGATCAGCCCTACACGGTATCCCGCCTGCTGAATTCGGATACTAAGATCCATATCCTCGCCCGTTTTAAAATGGACATCGTAGCCCCCAACGGCCTCAAAGACCGAACGCTTCATGCCCATGTTAAATCCACGGGGATAGTAGGTTGCTGTGCGCTTCGTGCCTCCACGAATTCCGCCGGTGGTCCAAAAACTAGTCATGCTAAAGCTGATAGCCTTTTGAAGGGGACTGAAATCTTCAGGGGCGGCATCGGGCCCCCCAAAAGCATCCCATCCATGGGCGTCCAAACCATCAGACACCTGCTCTAGGTAGTCCGTTGGAAGCAAGCAGTCAGAATCTAAAAAAATTAAATATTCACCCTGGGCATGGCGGGCGGCGAGATTCCGAGCATCCGAAACGGGCAGATAGTCTTCCTGTAGAAATACCACCGGAAAGTCTGCCGCTGAGGACGCTTGTGCTACCGTCGCACGAAGGCCATCCTTTGGCGTTCCATCCGCTAATAACACCTCAAATTCCCTTCGATCAAAACGAAGTTCCGCCGCCGAAGCGATGAATTCTCGCACCTCCTCCGGCCGATCAAATGTGGGGGAAATGAGGCTGAACTTCAAGAGAACTTAGGACGCTTGGTTGATGTGCCCGCCAATGGAATACTTTGGCTTCTTGCTGGATTGCCGCACCATTAATTCGGCCAGCAAACCGGTCACGAAGAGCTGAGTGCCCAGAATCATGGTCGTTAGGAAAATAAAGAACCAAGGATCCTCTGTGACTAACCCAGGACGCAACCCTTGCGCTAAATGATAGAGCTTAAGTCCTCCCATGAGCGCTAGGGCTAGGCCAGATGCTACAAACATCAAGACTCCCCAGGTGCCAAAAAAGTGCATCGGACGGCGCTGAAAGCGGCTCACCATGGCAAGCGTAATTAGGTCCAGCAAGCCATTGACAAATCGATCCATACCGAATTTGGTGCTTCCATACTTCCGAGCCTGATGCTGCACGACTTGTTCTCCTATATTGGCGTAACCGGCCATTTTAGCCAAAACAGGGACGTAGCGGTGCATTTCACCTTGGACTTCTACGGCTTGGGCAACTTCTAGTTTGTACGCTTTTAAACCACAATTAAAGTCATGCAGGTAGATCCCCGACATCTTGCGGGCGGCCCAGTTGAATAGCTTGGTCGGCAAGGTCTTGGACAAGGGGTCGTAGCGCTTCTTTTTCCATCCACTAATCAAATCAAAGCCTCCTTCTCGGATGCCTTTCACTAGTGCAGGAATCTCCTCTGGAGAGTCCTGAAGATCGGCGTCCATCGTGATCACCACCTCGCCTTTCGCCTGTTGGAACCCAATATAGAGGGCAGCCGATTTGCCGTGGTTTCGTCTGAATCGCGTACCACGAACCGTTGGAAAGGTGCTTGCTAATCCTTCAATCACCTCCCATGAGTTGTCTGTTGACCCATCATTGATGAATACAATCTCATAACTCAACCCCTCTGCCTTGCATACACGATCAATCCAAGCGCTGAGTTCGGGCAATGATTCCGCCTCATTAAAGAGGGGGATGACCACGGATAGATCAAATTGGAACTTATTCAAACTCTGGTCGATTTTTCTTCGTCACGGCCGCTACGATCAAGCCAAGGACTGCAAAGAAAGCAATCCCCATTCCACCCCCTTTGAGTTGGCCGGTAAAGCTCTTGGTCATCTCGGCTTGCTCCATAATCTTCTCGTGCAATTCATCCACTGAACTCACACCCATGAACGTCATTACTCCATCCAAATTCTCTTCAGGCATTTCAAGCATGGCATCAAATTGGCGTTCCCCATTGCGTGCGGCCAATTCCGCATCAATTAGGTTGTAAAAGGTCAGGTTAAAGACCATGCCCAAAAGGGTGGCCAATATAAAGGGCAACATGAAGGCCGAAAAGGCTTCACGAAAAGTGGCATATCCCCCATTTTGCTTTTTGAATTGAAGCACCCCAACAACAAAAATGACCAAGGAAAGCAATAAGACGATGACACCTCCCCATTGAGAGGTAAACATGGATTCGTCAATGATGTAGACCGTCAAGACGTAGAGTACACTAAAAATGGTACTCAGAATGCCAAATTGGACGGCGATTTTCTTCAATAGAGGGCTCATAATTTTGATGTAGGAGGTTAGTCTGCTTTGACAAATTTAACCATTTGCTCTTGGCCATTAACTGTGCGGCACAACCAGCCCGATTTTGGAATCTGAATCATCCAAATAAAGGGCTCTGAACTGGGGGCAATTCTCTGTGCCATCAAGCGTCCATTAAAGTCGAGCATTTCGAGTAATTCGCCTTCGTGCGCCCCATGGATTTGCAATCCCCAGGGCACGGGCCAAACTTCAAGTTTAGGACCCTTCTGTTCTTCCGATAGACCGATTGTAGCGACCGAAACGATCGGCACGGTAACACTAGGCACATTGGGATGAGACGTCGAGAAGGAAAGCTCCTCACCTACGTAGGAGAGCCCTGAGTTGTAATCGATCTCAATTTCAATGAACCCACCAGCCGGGCAGGTTGTTGAGCCAGACCAATTCGATTCATCGCTCATCGATGCGCTCGAAAGCTGGACATTCGAAAAAACCAAAGGAACATTCCCATCATTCACGACAATCAACCGACGCGTTCGTGTTCCAGGATTGCTCAGATTCGTGTAGTGTCTTAGATGCAAACTGTCCTCCGTTAGGTAAAAACTCGGCGCAGACGTCGCTGAAGTCGGCCCTACAAGCGTAGTAATGCGTTCTAAGAATTGCGGGTAATCTACGTAGGGGTTGCGGTTATTCTGCAAGGCATAAATCCCATCATTCCGATAGCGATCTAGGCTATCAGGTAAAAAAGCTTGATGCCAGGCGTATAGAATGGGTTCTTGCGGCAAGTAGAAATTGGAATAATCCCCATACCGCGTGACGAAGTATAGCATCGCGCGAGCACAGTCGCCTTTGTGGGCATCGCGTGGCTCAAAAACACCATTTAAACGTTTACTCCCTCCCTGCGTCCAAGCTGGGGTTCCCGTAATGACCCCAAAAGGATTATTACTCCGTTGGGTATTAGCCATGGCGTCCGAAGGAAACAAATGGTGAATGTCACTAACCATGGGAGCTGCACTGCTAAAAAAACTCTGAGGAAAAGTGTGCTCACAATTGAAATTGTTGGAATTGGCCCCCGCTCGGGTATTGAAGGTCGCTGTCCGGCCTGTGTACACACACTCCACATCCCCTCCGTGATTATCCAAGGTTGCGTACATATTATCCCTTGCCACGTTGTACGACAAGGAGGACTGATTAGCGGATAGCGTGTTCGTCAAAGCAAGGCGCAATGGCCCTTCGGATAAATTCTGCGTACCTGCATAGTAGGGCATACTGTAGCTGCCATCCGCTTCAAACTCCAATCCAAAGGCCCCTAATTCGTGACTCGTTGTTAAAACAATCGGCAGCAAATGTTCCACATTGTGCACCGGCGTGAAGCAGACCGACAGCATCGCCGAATCCCCCGCCGCAATGGTCCAATTGGAAAGTTGAATGTCTAATAGCGTATCTCCATAAAACGGAGCAGTCCGAATCGACTCGATATCCAGGACTTCATTACTGGAGTTGTAGATCCAAACCACAGCCGAATCCCGCTGCAACTCCGTCACCGTCCCCCGGCTCAAGCTGGTTGAACTTAAGATTTGCCCCTGAAGGCTCAGTGACCAAGTTGCCAACGTTAAGCAAGTCAAAACGTAGCGTGTTATTCGTGATTTCATACCCATTGTCTTACAAAGGTCGACTATCTTTGCACTCGGGCAAGGATCAAACAACCAGCTCCTGATGAATCCCCCAGGACGGAAACGTAGCAAGGGTAGTTGGTCGTAGCGGTGTGATTTGACTCCTTGCCTTTTTTCATTCCCACCTGTTTAGCGCGCCATGACTTCGAGGACCTTATCCACGATGTCTTCAATGCTCGGTTTAGAGAAGTAATCTCCATCGCTTCCATATGCAGGTCGATGCGCCTTCGCCGTGAGCGTTGCTGGAGCCGCATCCAAATGACGGAATCCGCCTTGTTCTTCCAGAATTTTTTGCAACAAGAAAGCCGAGGCTCCACCGTCGACATCTTCATCAACAATAAGCAAACGGTTCGTCTTCTGGAGCGATTGAACACATTGCTGTGTTAAATCAAAAGGAAGCAAGGTTTGAGCATCAACGACCTCGACTTGCACATCTAGCTGGGCTAAGCGCTCCGCAGCCTCGACTGCCATGCGGCACATCGAACCATAGGTGACTAGGGTAATATCACTCCCGTCACATAACACCTCCGCCTGTCCTAAAGCCACAGTAAACTGCGCCAAATTGGTCGGCAACGATTCCTTCAATCGATAGCCATTGAGGCACTCGATTACGAGTGCAGGCTCATCCGCCTGAAGCAAGGTGTTATACATTCCAGCCGCTTGCGTCATATTTCGAGGCACGCAGACATACATTCCTCGCAACGAGCCTAAGATCAATCCCATAGGAGATCCAGAATGCCATATCCCCTCTAAGCGGTGTCCCCGCGTACGAACAATCAAAGGAGCTTTTTGACCCCCAGCCGAGCGCCAACGTACCGTCGCACAATCGTCGCTTAGAATTTCGAGAGCATATAAAAGATAATCGAGGTACTGAATCTCAGCGATCGGGCGCAGACCGCGCATGGCCATGCCGATGCCCTGACCCGCGATCGTGGCTTCGCGAATTCCCGTATCGAAAACACGCGTTTCGCCGAAGGCTTCTTGCATGCCCTCCAGCCCTTGATTCACGTCGCCTATGGTGCCAACATCCTCACCAAAAATTAACGTTTCTGGATACCGATGAAATAAGGCATGAAAATTATCTCGGAGCACGACCCGTCCATCTACCGCGGGCGCGCCTTTTTCGTAGACGGGCGCTATGGTCGGCACGGCCAAGGCGGTACCAGAGTACAGTTGGGCACTATAGGCCTCTGCACCTCGCTCTTGCTGACTTTCGATCCAGGTTTGAACGGACTGCACGTCTTTTCCCATCAACCGCGCCTGGGTGACGACTTGACGCACCATCGATAGCGAATCTCTCCACATCGCCGTTTTATCCGAACGCAAGCGCTGAGCTTCTGCCGTTTGTCCCAAAATATCTAGCCAATCTGCCGCCTGATCCCGAATTGCCTGCAAAGGGCTCAAATAACTTGTAAAGGCCGATTGCATGGCTAGCTTGGCTTCTTCTTTCGCCGCTGCCTCAATTTGGTCCAAGTCCGAGCCCGAGAGCAACGCGTGGGATTCAATAAACTGCCGGAACTGACGAATGCAATCATAGGTGAGCTCCCAAGCCAAGCGCTCGGGGCTCTTGTAACGCTCATGGGATCCCGAGGTGGAATGCCCTTGAGGCTGAGTCATTTGTTGAATGTGAAGCAGCACAGGAACATGCTCTTCGCGCGCCACGCGCTCAGCCTTTTCAAAGGCAGCGACCAAGGCCGGATAATCCCATCCATTGGCGACAATAATCTCAAAGCCAGGCTCAGTGGTTTGGCCTTTTTTATCCATTTGGCGCTGGAATCCAGCCAAGGCTTTGGAAATGCTCTGCTTGAGGGTCTGATACTTCGCATGTACGGAAATCCCGTAATCATCATCCCAAACACACATGACCATCGGGATTTGCATCACCCCGGCGGCGTTCATGGCTTCCCAAAAATGCCCTTCTGAGGAAGATGCATTGCCGATAGTGCCCCAGGCCACTTCCGCACCCGTTCGGGAGAATCCATTGGATATACCCAGAGCCTTATAGACCTTAGAGGCCTGGGCCAATCCCAAGAGTCGAGGCATCTGCCCGCCTGTCGGCGAAATATCTGCCGAAGAGTTTTTCTGATCCACAAGGGATTTCCAATCGCCGTTCGCATCCAAGGAGCGGGTGGCGAAATGCCCATTCATTTGACGTCCACCACTTGAAGGTTCCCGCTCCAAAGACGTATCTGCATAGAGGGAGGCGAAGAACTGTTCAGGACTCAAGGCGCCAATAGCCATCATAAATGTTTGATCCCGGTAATAGCCGCTGCGGAAATCACCTTCGCGAAATACCTTGGCCCAAGCAAGCTGTGCAAGCTCTTTACCATCGCCGAAAATGCCAAACTTGGCCTTTCCTGTCAGGACTTCTTTTCGACCTAAAAGACTACACTCTCGGCTCAGTACCGCGAGTCGATAATCTTCTTGGATGGAATGAATGAAATCAGGATTGTGCATGTTTACAAAAATAGGGTGACCTTTGTTCTCGAATCCCATTAAAACCACATTCAAGCCATGAAATTCTTTATCGACACCGCCAATCTCGCCGAAATCCAAGAAGCACAGGATATGGGCATCTTAGATGGCGTCACTACGAACCCCTCTTTGATGGCCAAAGAAGGCATTGCCGGGACAGACCGCGTTATGGCACACTACAAGGCCATTTGCGATATTGTCGAAGGAGACGTGAGTGCCGAAGTGATTTCAACAGACTTTGAAGGGATGGTGCGCGAAGGGGAGCTTTTAGCCGCCCTAGACCCAAAAATCGTCGTAAAGATTCCTATGATCAAAGAAGGCGTCAAAGCCATCCGCTATTTTTCGGATCAAGGAATCAAGACCAATTGCACCTTGATTTTCTCCGCAGGTCAAGCCCTTTTGGCCGCCAAAGCTGGAGCCACCTATGTTTCCCCGTTCATTGGCCGCTTGGACGACATTTCGACCGATGGCATGGCCTTGATTGAGTCGATTCGTTTGATTTTTGACAATTACGGTTTCGAAACAGAAATCTTAGCCGCTTCGGTGCGCCATCCTATGCACATCCTTCAATGTGCCGAGATTGGTGCCGACGTGATGACGGGCCCTTTGAGCGCCATTCATGCCCTCCTCAAGCACCCATTGACGGACATTGGCTTGGAAAAGTTCTTGGCCGACCACAAAAAGGCGAACAGCTAAAGCATCAAAGTGTACAAGTTCACGGGCCAAGAGGGATCTCTCTCTTGGCCTTTTTTTTTGGCTCCATTGCGTCAAGCACGAAAAATTATGGACACGCGATGAAGCGTTCCATTCGCACTAACTGGGTGTGCTAGGACCCTTTCCTCCTCCACTTTCCACTGGCCGTCAAGGGCAACGGGCCCTCCACAATGCGTTTGGGCCGTAGCCAGGACTCCATGGTTTCAAAGACTTGAAGCATATCCTGTCGTTCGACCGCCGTTAATTCTTCGGAGTACCAAACGAGGGCTTCGCCCCAGTGTTCGTCTGGGATGGAGCCGGCAAAACCGATGGGATGCCCAGGCATCGCATCGGCTATGACGCGATCCACGGCTTCAGGAAAGATTTTCTTTCCTCCAGAGATAATCACCCCATCCAATCGCCCAAGCCACTCAAACTCCGTATCGTTCAAGACCTTTGCAGCATCTGTTGTTCGCATGTGGTGTAGCCCCCGTTCAGGCGCATGAATACAGAGAGCCCCCTGATCTTCCGAGACAGTTACGCCAGGGAGGCAGTGGTAGCTTGGTCCTCTGCCCAGTTCACGAATGGCCACGTGGCTCAAGGTTTCGGTCATGCCAAATCCGTGACTCAATCGAATAGCATGCCCGCTGGAGCGTTTCAATAGCTCGCGCTCTTGTTCAGCAGCTAGGGGTGCCCCTCCAAGCAATAGGCATCGCAAACGGCTCCATGCACCAGCGTCCAAGGCCATCGCCTGCTGCGGAATGAGTGCTAAAAAGTCAAGCTGGCCCGCCCATTCAACTTTCCGCTGAACGGGTAAAATCTCACAGTGCATACCGAGGTGCAGGGCCCGCCAAAGCATCAAGCGCCCCCCCGTGCCATGTACATCCATCGCCAAGGCCGTCCGCATTCCCGGCATAAGACCAAAGGTGCGTGCCGTTGCTTCGATACTCTTTATAATCTGGGAACGGTCCTGCATTGAGGTTTTAACTGGGCCCGTACTTCCACTACTCTGCAGGGCCAGCACCACCTCGTCAGAACACCATTTTTGGGCTAGTTCCTTGACCGAATTTCTGCGGCTCTCGTCGCAGCTAGGATGAAAGGTGAGCAAGGTCAGAGCATCCATAGGAAACCTGATCGTACTTCCGTGCGTGGAGGAAGATTATTTTGGTAGAGACTTCCCGTGCCAAATCCCTGATACCCTTGCAAGTTTTCGAGCGTGGAAGCCCATTGTGCGATCGCAGATAAACCAATGGAACCCTCCAAGGCGGAAGTAACCCACCAAGCAATTCCGCGCGCTTCTGCGCGAACAATCCAGTCCTCACAACTTCTGGCTCCTCCAAGAAGAGAGGGTTTTAATACGATATATGAAGGTTGGATCGCATCTAACAAGCGGTCCCGCTCCTCCGCCGTATGCACCCCAATAAGACTTTCATCTAAAGCTATCGGCATGGCTCCTTCACGCGCCACCCGCGCTAAGGCCTCCCGATCCGGAGATGGGCAGGGTTGTTCAATGGAATGCAATCCAAAAGCGGCTAGGGCCTCCATCCGTGCTAGGGCTTGGTTTGCGTCCCAAGCCCCATTGGCATCCACCCTAAGTTCAAGTTCCGCAGGGCCGAGGTGGCGCATATCCTTGAGCAGTGCACATTCTTGGGCAAAGTCTAAAGCCCCTACCTTCATTTTTAGACATGCATAGCCGGACTTCAAGCGCTGTTCCATCTGTTCACTCTGGTAACAATGGTCTCCCATCCAGAGCAACCCATTGATTGGAATGCCCATTTCTCCCCGACAAAAAGTGGTGTCAAAAAGCTGCTTGGCTCCGCGACCTGCTTGATCAGCCGCCCATGACCAAAGGGCCTGTTCCAAGGCAAATACTAGACTTGGCCAAGGTTGCCAAGCTTGATAGACCTCGTTGGGTATTCCTTCCTCTGCCCAAGCAGACCAATGGTCGGTGCCAAGTGCTTGAATCTGCGCGCAGAGTTGCTCGAGCGCCTCCACGTAATTTGGTCGGTCATCAAGGGATAACCCAGGCAGCAAGCCACACTCGCCCTGCCCACGAAAACCCGAGGCCTCGACTTCAAGAAAATAACCAGGCTTCTGATGAAGCACCCCCCGGGAAGTCCCAGCGGGGCGAATAAACTGATACGTATAGGGCCAGTAGCTCGCCTTCATCCGATTAAAACAAGGGCTTAGCGCATTGGTTGGCATCGATCAACAAGCCGAGTCCAAGCAACAAGGCGAAGAGCACCGATTGCAGAGCCGTCGGCTTGAGCAGCGCATCGAATGCGGCGGGGCTTTTGGCCTTCCACATCTTGTACACTCCTTCCCCGAGCAAGGGGAGGGTAGCCAAATAGAGAAAACTGCGACTACAGGTCATTTCTGTTTGAAGAAAAACATAGGCCGTCGCCGCGATGTAGGCTTCCAGAATCAACACCGTTTGATACACCCGAGCCATGGGGAGCCCCATGCGCAACGCGAGGGTGCGCTTTCCCGCCAAACGGTCCGTTTCCACGTCACGCATGTTATTGAGATTGAGCACAGAGGCTGCTAATAAGCCGATCGCAAGACCGGGTAAGAATACGATGGATTCCCACTGGTGGCTCTGAAGGACATACGATCCAACCACCCCTACGGGTCCAAAAAATAGCATAACAAAGACATCGCCCCAGCCGCGGTACCCGTAGGACCAACCCAAGGTGTATCCCCGCGCCGCCACGATCGCCATCAATCCAAGCAGAGCAAATGACATTGTCGCAAACCAAGGCATGCCTTGCGTGCCAATCCACACCGTCCAAGCCGTAAAAAAGACACTAATGGCTGTGAGAATTTGAACCGCCCGACGCATTTGAGTGAGCTGAACTTGACCGCTGCCCACCGCTCTTTGTTCCACGCCATGCGCTCCAGTGCGATGCGCATCTGCTCCGGAAAGTCCATCGCCCAGGTCATTGGCTAAGTTGGACAGAATCTGATAGGCCGTCGCCGTGAGCACCGTCGCGGCGAGTACCCACGCATTAAAACTCCCATGATCAGCAGCAATGAGCGTTCCGAGGGCAATGCATGCCAACGCCAAGGGCAAGGTCCGTGGACGTGCCGCTTGAATCCAAATGGCCCAATTTGACATTAAGGGAAGATCGGGAATTTGCCGAAGTCGGGGTCGCGCTTTTCCAAGAAGGCTCGTTTGCCCTCCTGCGCCTCTTCCATGAGGTAGTACATGAGTGTGGCGTCGCCCGCAAATTCCATGAGCCCTCGCTGGCCATCTAGTTCGGCATTCAAGCCGCGCTTGATCATGCGCAAGGCCATAGGCGAACGCATCATCATGATTTGGCACCACTCCACCGTAGTCGCTTCAAGATCTGCCAGGGGCACAACCTTGTTGACCATACCCATTTCTTCGGCCTCCTTTGCGGTGTATTGCTGGCAGAGGAACCAAATTTCACGGGCTTTCTTTTGACCCACGTGGCGCGCCAAATAGCTCGATCCAAAGCCAGCATCAAAACTTCCCACTTTCGGACCCGTTTGGCCAAAGCGTGCGTTGTCGGAGGCGATGGTCAAATCACACACTACGTGCAATACGTGCCCTCCTCCAATCGCGTATCCATTCACCATCGCCACGACAGGCTTAGGGATTTCGCGGATTTTCTTGTGTAAATCAAGCACGTTTAAACGCGGTACCCCGTCTTCACCGACATATCCTCCAACCCCTTTCACGTTTTGATCCCCACCGCTACAAAAAGCTTTTTCCCCTTCACCGGTCAGGACCACCACACGGATGTCGGAGCGCTCCCGACAAATGTCCATGGCCTCCAGCATCTGAACATTGGTTTCCGGACGAAACGCATTGTATACCTCTGGGCGGTTGATGGTGATTTTGGCAATGCCATTGAAAAATTCAAAACGGATATCCGAGTACGTCTGGATGCTCGTCCAAGTAATAGGCTGATTCATGGGGTAAAATTAAGGCTGAAAGCGCTGCTTCCAGGATTGTTCACTTTGATTGGGGTCCGTAAAAAGTTCGAGGATACTCGCTTCGGGTTGCGACCAAAGCCAAGCGCAGCCCTCTTCTAAGTCTTGGGATTGATGGACGGCACGGTAGGGCAAGCCCAAATGCGCAGCCAGGTGCTCTGAGCTGCGACCATGTCCCCAGCGATAGTGGCTATCCAGCCGGGCAGATTCCTTCGGGCCCTTGAGCCACTGAAAAATATTTCCTCCCGAATTATTGAAAATGATCACTTTTAAGCCGGGTGGAATTTCGTCATGAAGCATCCCATTGGCGTCGTAGAAAAAAGCTAATTCGCCCGTCATCAGCAGACTTGGGCGATTGGATACGATGGCAGAACCGAGCGCCGTAGCACTACATCCATCGATGCCACTCGCCCCGCGATTGGCAAAGTGGGCATAGTCACCCACCCACCCCCCGTGGGACCAGGTATGCACTCCGTACCGCACGGAAGTTGAATTTGCCCAATGCACATCCATGCCTTCTGGCGCATGCTGAGCGATGAATTCATGTGCCCAGAGATCCGACCAATTCTGGCAAGGATAGGCTCGCTGCTGCACCCAAATCCGCGCCCAAGAGGGCTCAAAGCTCGGCGAGATGAGCGCCAAGGCTTTCAAGGCTTCATAGGGCCGCATTTCTGAAGACTCTTTAAGGCTTCCAAAAAGATCCGGATGGGGCGCTGAAGGCCCAATATGCCAATGGGGGGTGCCGGCAAGACGTTTCTTTGACTCCTTGGCGATCCACGCTCCACCCAAACTAACAATAGCGTCCACGCGTGCCGCAGGGGCATGAACCCAGGCATCTTCCAAGTTCAAAGCCAGTTTGGCCGGAAGGTTGGATAGGTGCTCTGCGGCGATGAGCCATCCTTTAGACCGTAATTGCTCCACCAAGCGCAGTGCAGAGCCCCAAGCGGGGTTCCATTGGCCAATAATTAACAGCGGCCGGTGTGACTCTTTGAGCCATTCGGGCAGGATTAACTCCAAGGGAGCCTTCACAGGCGAAGGCCCGAATTCCGTCTGGAACTCCTGTGGAAGGCTTGGACGACCATAAAGTGGCTCTTCAAAGGGAACATTGATATGTACTGGACCTTCCTCCAAACCCAACAACGCGTGCTGGAGCAGGCGCATATTCTCCGCCAAAGTCAGGGATGGGTCCAGATTGGCTTGGCCACGCACATGGGCCGTAAATAGGCCCTCCTGACGTATGCTCTGTCCATGCCCTTGATCAATCAAATGCTTTGGGCGATCTGCGGTAATGACCAGCAAGGGAATGCGCTGATAAAAGGCCTCGGCAACCGCTGGGCCATAGTTCATTCCAGCCGTGCCACTGGTACAATAGGCCACCGCTGGGTGCATGCGACGAATCGCCGCGCCCAAAGCAATGTGGGCTGCCGAACGCTCATCCAGCACCACGATTTCATCTCCAGGCAATTCAGCGAATGCCTCAATCAATGGGGCATTCCGACTGCCGGGTGAAGCCACACGAAGGCATGGTTTCAGTTCAGAAACAGCCTGGGCGATTAGCGCGGCAAGTGGTTGAAAAGATGAGGTCATTACCCGAAGATAACGCGCTCGAGCGTCTTAAGTTTTTGCTCTGTTTCCTGCCATTCATGGCGAGGATCACTTTTGGAGGTAATGCCACCGCCTGCATAGCATAGCAGGCCGTCTGCAGCCCATTCAAGGCAGCGCAAATTCACATAAAAGACGGAGCGGTCTCCCTGGCTATACCCAAAAAATCCCGCATAAAATCGACGATCATAGCCTTCGCGTTGGCGAATAAAGGTAGAAGCTTGCGCACGAGGTAAGCCTCCCACGGCGGGTGTCGGATGCAAGGCACGCGCAATCTCTTCGGAGCTCGAGCCATTTTTTTCACCTTGAATGATCGAACATAGATGTTCCACTGGGCCCGCATTCATCACGGTAGGCCCTTCAATGGTGAGCTGCTTACACCCAAGGACTTGAAGCATGTGCGTTATGTCTCGCGTAACTAGATTCTGTTCTTCGCGTTCTTTTGTACCCCAAGATCCTGATTGACCAGCCAGGCGCGTTCCTGCCAAACTCATTGTCTTGACATTGTTTCCGAGCGTTTCGACTAAGCACTCCGGAGTTGCACCCATCCACAGGCTTTGGCCCATTCGAAAGATCATGTACACGGTGGCTCCGGGATAACTCGCACAGAGGCGATTGAAGGTTTCCATCGGCTCAATTTGAACCTCCGCATAGGCTTGACATCGAGAAAGAACGACCTTTTCCAAAGCGCCCTCATCACAGGCTCTGCGGGCGGAATCTACGAGGGCTTCATAGGCCTGCTGGTCATGCGAAGATTGGATGCGGATGTCCGGCCAATGGGCGGCCCCGAGGGCTTGCGTCGCCTGCTTCAAGGCAGATTCGCCTTCGCTACGCGACAAAACTTCATAGCGCTCCACCGGGCCAGAAAACGGCGCAAATAAAAAGGCGCCATGCGTATTGGCTTGGAGTTCAAAGTGATTGGCTGGGCCACCTGGCTCGCGAAGTAGGGCAAAACCGTTCATGAACGCGCTTTACTCGTACGTTCCACAATGGCATTGGTCATCTTGACAAATGAAATCAACTTGCCTTCATCATCGACCACGCGAATTTCTAAGACATGGGAACGGCGTCCCTTGTGCAAGAAAACGGCGGTGGCATGAACGTAGCCAGAACGCGCAGACCGGACATGATTGGCTGCGATCTCTTGGCCAACCGCCACAAAATGATGGGGGTCTTCGAGAAAAATATGGGAAGCCGCCGAGCCGACAGTTTCCGCTAGACTCACGGTGGCACCGCCATGTAGCAACCCGATGGGCTGCATGTGGGCTGGGGTCACGGGCATGCGGGCCGTCAGCGTTTGCTCGGTCATCCCGGTGTACTCTATGGAAAGGGTTTCCATCAACGTGCCTGCGCAGCGCTCATTTAAAATCCCCAGAATTTCCTCGTGTGTCATGGGGCAAAGATACGGGGAAGGCCTACCTTTGCGGCCGAACTTCATTTGTACCGAAGACATGATTGATATCACATTACCGGACGGTTCCGTCCGTTCGTACCCCGCCGGAACAAGCGCCCTTCAAGTGGCTGAGTCGATTTCCCGCGGGCTTGCCCAAAATGCATTGACCGCGAAATGGGAAGGCAGCACGGTGGAATTGAACGATCCCCTGCCCGCTTCTGGACGCCTGGTGTTTTATACCTGGGAACAGCCTGAGGGGAAAGAAGCCTTTTGGCACTCCTCGGCCCACGTTTTGGCTCAGTCCATTTTGCATTTTTACCCGAATGCCCTGCTGACCATTGGCCCCGCCATTGAGAACGGATTCTACTATGATGTCGATTTTCAAGGGGAATCCTTTGGCGAAGGTGATTTTGAAAAGGTCGAAAAGCAGATGTTGGAATTTGCGCGCGAAAAAGCCGAATTCAAACTGCGCCCAGTATCGAAAGCAGAGGCTTTAGCTACCTATGCAAACAACCCCTACAAGACGGAATTAATCCAAAATTTGGAAGATGGCACGATCACTTTTTGTGATCACAGCAACTTTACCGATTTGTGCCGTGGGGGCCATATTCCAAATACAGGCGGGATCAAAGCAGCCAAAGTCATGAGCGTGGCCGGTGCCTACTGGCGAGGCAACGAGAACAATCCTCAGCTGTCTCGCGTCTACGGTGTTTCCTTCCCTAAGGCCTCCATGCTCCAAGAGCACTTGACCCTGTTGGAAGAGGCGAAAAAACGCGATCACCGAAAGTTGGGTAAGGAGTTGGAACTCTTCACCTTCTCTCAACGCGTCGGCCAAGGATTGCCTATGTGGCTTCCTAAAGGTGCCGCGTTGCGCGAGCGTCTCGAGCAATTCTTGAAGAAAGCACAGAAAAAAGCGGGATACCAAGGGGTCATCACGCCTCATATTGGCAATAAAGAGCTCTATGTGTGTTCGGGCCACTATGAGAAATATGGCAAGGACAGCTTCCAGCCTATCCGCACCCCGGAAGAGGGCGAAGAGTACTTCCTCAAGCCTATGAACTGCCCGCACCACTGCGAGATTTACAAATCCTCCCCACGTTCATATCGGGATTTGCCGATTCGATTTGCGGAATTTGGAACGGTTTATCGCTACGAACAATCGGGTGAATTGCACGGTTTGACGCGGGTTCGTGGATTTACGCAGGACGATGCGCATTTATTCTGTACGCCCGATCAACTTCTCGAAGAATTCAAGAAGGTCATTGACTTGGTACTCTATATTTTCAAGACCTTAGATTTTGAGAACTACACCGCCCAAGTAAGTCTTCGTGACCCGGAAAACCCGGGCAAATACATCGGTTCCACGGAAAATTGGGACAAGGCGGAAGCGGCCATCATCCAGGCGGCGGAAGAAAAGGGCTTAAACACGGTCGTCGAATACGGCGAAGCCGCTTTTTATGGCCCAAAATTGGACTTCATGGTCAAGGATGCCCTCGGTCGCCAATGGCAATTAGGGACCGTCCAAGTGGATTACAACCTTCCTGAGCGATTTGATTTGGAATACAAAGGCGCCGACAATGAGATGCACCGCCCGGTGATGATTCACCGCGCCCCCTTCGGTTCTATGGAGCGTTTCGTCGCTGTACTACTCGAACACTGTGCGGGAAACTTCCCACTTTGGCTCACCCCAGATCAGGTTATTGTCCTCCCGATATCAGAACGTTTTCACGACTATGCCGAACAGGTTGTCAGTCTGTTAGAAATGTCCGATATTCGCGCCCTCATTGACGATCGGAATGAAAAGATCGGTCGGAAGATCCGCGACGCGGAAGTGAAGAAGATTCCCTTCATGATTATCGTTGGTGAGAAAGAAGTTGAAAGTGGCCAACTGTCGGTTCGCCGTCACGGTCAAGGAGATCTTGGAACATTTGATATTGAGGCATTTAGCTCTCTTATCAACGAAGAGATTTCCAGCCGTTTGGCCCAGTTTTGACGCATGTTAAATAGTAATTAAACTTAAAAACTCTGGCACAGCCCTTCCGCAAAAGTGGTGGACGTGGACGAGGTCCTTACCGACCCGTTGTTCCCGAAAACCCGCACAAAATCAACGACGCGATTCGCGAATCACAGATTCGTTTACTTCGCGAAGGTCAAGAACCTATTGTCATTTCTTCCCGTGAAGCAATGGCCATGGCCCAAGCCGAAGAACTCGATTTGGTCATGATTGCAGAAAAGGCGGATCCGCCCGTTTGCAAAATCATCGACTATAAAAAGTTCCTCTACGACCAGAAGAAAAAGCAGAAGGAAATTGCTGCCAAGGCGCAAAAAGTAGTCATCAAGGAAATTCGATTTGGACCCCAAACCGATGACCACGACTACGAGTTTAAGTTGAAGCATGCACGTAAGTTTTTGGAAGAAGGCGCTAAGCTGAAATCCTTTGTGTTCTTCCGGGGACGCTCCATCATCTACAAAGAGCAAGGCGAATTGCTCTTGTTGCGCTTGGCGCAGGATGTTTCGGACCTGGGAAAAGTGGAGGCCCTCCCCCACTTAGAAGGCAAGCGGATGTTCATTCTGATCGCTCCTATTAAAAAGAAATAATCAGCAACCCCAAATCGAAGGAACTATGCCTAAGATGAAAACCAAGTCCAGCGCTAAGAAGCGTTTCAAGCTAACCGGCACTGGGCAAATCAAGCGCAAGCATGCCTTCAAGAGTCACATCTTGACCAAAAAGGCAACCGATCGCAAGCGTCGTTTGACGCATGCCACGTTGGTCCACAAGTCCGACGTTAAGTCTATTAAGGAGCAGTTGGTTCTGTAATCCTGTTTGGTAACCATTCACCCTGTGCAAACGCCCCTAAGTGTAGAGTCTTCTACCGCGCTGCCAAAAAAAATGTAAACTATGCCACGTTCAGTAAATAATGTCGCCTCTCGTGCCCGTCGCAAACGTGTGATGGCCATGGCCAAAGGCTACTTCGGCCGCCGCAAAAATGTGTGGACGGTCGCTAAAAACGCCGTCGAGAAAGGTCTGCAGTATGCATACCGCGATCGCCGCAACAAAAAACGCAACTTCCGCGCTTTGTGGATTGCTCGTATCAACGCTGGAGCCCGTATCAACGGTATTTCCTACAGCCAATTGATGGGCAAGCTGCACGCCAACAACATTGAACTCAACCGGAAGGTCTTGGCCGATTTGGCCATGAACCACCCCGAAGCGTTCAAAGCCGTTGTCGATAAAGTGAAGTAAGTAAGGTTCTGCTGATTATAGAAAAAGCCGGTGCATTGCACCGGCTTTTTTGTTTTCTGGCAGCCCAGCACGGGCTGCGATTCGGTTACAAGCGCGTATACCAGGGACCGGACGGGCTAGTCCAAATCTGAAGAGCGGCATGACCGCTGCGCTCTACCCGCTCACGTTGGGCTGCTTGAGGCACTTCGGTTTCGGACAGATGCTCTGGGCGCAAATACCACGTTTCGTCAATGACAAAGGCCGCCGGATGCTTCGCCAGTGACTCGGAAATCGCTTTCAGCGGGCGTTCATTTATTCGTCCGAAGGCATGTGCCATCGCATGCGTACGCGGGCGACTATAGATCGACTCCGGACTACCGCTTTCTACGAGGCTTCCATCTTGCATGACATCGATACGATCCGCCCATTCCATGGCATCCCGAACATCATGTACGACCATCACGACCGTTGCCTTAGAACGGAGTTGCCACTCGCGGAGTAGGTCCTGCAAACGACGCTTGTGGAAGGGATCCAGATGGGAGAAGGGTTCATCCAGCAGTAACACCCCTGGTCGTGCAATTAACGCCTGTCCAATTGCCAAGCGCTGCAGTTCACCTCCAGAAAGCCCTTTGGCTTTTTCCGTGAGCGCTGGCGCCAAATCAAGGGTACGAATCCACTTGCGAACCGCACGATCCTCGGCAGCTTCACTGCGGATGCCTGCATATTCCAAGAGATTGTCCCGCACCGTCTTGTAGGGCATTTGACCAAAGTCTTGACGCACCATTTTAATTCGCGGATGACCCGGCACTAGAGGAACTCGGAGATGTGGGGTACTTCCATACCACACTTTGCCCTCATCTGGGACCATCCGTGCACCGAGGACATTCAAGAACGTGCTCTTGCCCGAACCCGAAGGTCCGAGCAAGGCGACAATTTCACCGCTTTCCGCCTGCCATTCAGGCACTGAGAGCAAAAAGCGCTCAAAGCCATGGAGAATTTCGGAGGCACGAAGGCGGATTGGCATGGGCTTAGAGGTGAATTACTTCATCATAGGCTGCAGCCGTGGCTTCCATGACGGCTTCACTCATCGTTGGGTGCGGATGCACCGTCTTGAGGAGGTCCATACCCGTGGTTTCGAGCTTTCGAGCCGCTACGATTTCTGCAATCATTTCGGTGACGTTGGCACCAATCATGTGAGCCCCTAGAAGTTCACCGTATTTGGCGTCATAAATCATTTTTACAAATCCTTCCTTGGCCCCAGCAGCAGACGCCTTGCCGGAGGCAGAGAATGGGAACTTGCCCACTTTGATTTCATAGCCCGCTTCTTTGGCCGCCTTTTCCGTCATGCCAACTGAAGCAATTTCAGGCGAGCAGTAGGTGCAACCAGGAATATTGCCATAGTCCAACGCCGCCGGATGGTGGCCTGCTATGGCCTCTACGCAAATGATGCCTTCGGCCGAAGCCACGTGCGCCAGGGCTTGCCCTTTTACAATGTCCCCAATGGCATAGTATCCAGGAACGCTGGTGCGGTAGACATCGTCTACCACGACGCGACCTTTTTCCGTTTTGATGCCAACGGATTCAAGGCCAATGTTTTCAATGTTGGTTTCAACCCCAACAGCGCTTAGGACCACATCGCATTCCATGGTGTGCTCGCCTTGCGCATTCTTATAGGTCAGCACACAGCCTTTACCGGAGGTGTCCACCTTGGTAACTTCTGTGCTCGTGTGAATGTCCATTCCATTCTTTTTGAACTGACGTTCCAAGGCTTGTGAAACATCGACATCCTCATTCGGTACGATCGCGGGCAAATACTCCATGATGGTCACCTTGGTGCCCATGGCATGGTAGACATAGGCAAACTCAACACCAATGGCCCCAGAGCCAACAATAACCATAGACTTGGGCTGCTTGGCCAACGTCATCGCCTCGCGATATCCAATAATTTTTTCTCCATCCTGTGGCAGGTTGGGTAGTTGACGCGAGCGTCCGCCCGTCGCCAAAATGATGTGCTTGGCAGAAAGAATCTGGGTGCCGCTTTCGCCTTTCACCTCGAGTTTCTTGCCCGGAAGAACTTTTCCGTAGCCCATCACTACATCAATTTTATTCTTCTTCATCAAGAATTGAATGCCTTTGCTCATGCCATCCGCTACATCGCGGCTGCGCTTGACCACTTTGCCAAAATCGTGCTTGGCTTCTTTCACGGTGATTCCGTACTCTTCGGCATGTTGGATGTATTCAAATACCTGGGCGCTTTTAATGAGAGCCTTCGTGGGAATACAGCCCCAATTCAGGCATACTCCTCCGAGGTTTTCCTTTTCTACTACCGCAGTCTTCAAGCCCAATTGGCTTGCACGGATCGCAGCCACATAGCCGCCGGGGCCAGAGCCCAAAACAATCACATCGTATTCCATCGTGAAAAGATCAAAATTTTAGATACCTACAAAGGTAGGTAGGCCGTGGCAGAAATCTCGACTCGAACGCCTTTAGGAAGGCCTGCGACCGCGACGGTCTCACGCGCTGGGGCCGAATCCCCAAAAACCTGGGCGTAGTAGGTGTTGACTTGCGCAAAGAGGGCCATGTCAGATAGAAAAATGCTGCATTTGACCACATCTTTTGGGCTAGCTCCCGCGGCATGTAGCACGGCACAAAGGTTTTTCAATACCAATTGAACCTCTTCAGCCAGTGTAGCCATTTTTAAGTCACCCGTCTCGGGATCAAGGGCAATTTGGCCCGAAACAAAAATAAAATCACCGGCACGAACCGCTTGGCTGTAGGGGCCGATCGGCTCGGGGGCAAGAGAACTGTGGATAATCTGACGCATGAGGTTCAAGTTAATTCATTCAAAATCGGTAATCTTGGGGATATGAAAACTTTTCCACGTACCACTTCAGCCGCACAACCCGAGCAGCGTCATGTTTCGTTTACCGTTCTGAACGGGAAGTTAGTGCCTTGGGATGGACCCACCATGCCGGTATACTCCCCTTCGATGATTGAGAGTTCAGACGGTCCGCAACGAACCTGTCTAGGAAGTATTCCTCGGATGGACTCAGCGGCGAGCATGCGCGCATTGGGTGCTGCAGAGCAAGCTTTTGAAAATGGTCTCGGGGCTTGGCCCTCGGCTTCCATGGCCCGTCGGGTGGAATCGGTCGAAGCCTTCATCAAGGCCATGCTGCTCGTCCGTGAAGACGTCGTGAACCTGCTCATGTGGGAAATCGGAAAAGTGCGGCCAGATGCCGAAAAGGAATTTGATCGCACCGTGGATTACCTGCGTGACACCATTCAAAGCGTCAAGGCAATGGAGCGAGAAGCCATACACTTTCGCGAAGAGGGCGGATTTCTGGCTCAGGTCCGGCGTGTCCCCCTCGGGGTAGCCTTGATCATGGGGCCGTATAATTACCCCTTGAATGAAACGTTCACCACGCTCTTCCCCGCCCTACTAATGGGCAATACCGTGGTATTTAAGCCAGCTAAATACGGGGTATTACTCATCACCCCCCTTTTGGAAGCATTCGCCCAGTGCTTCCCGCCGGGGGTCGTGAATATCATTTTTGGACGCGGCAGGGAAACTGTATCGAGCATTATGGAGACCGGACGGATTCACACCATGGCCTTCATCGGAACGCATAAAGGGGCGAGTGACCTCAAACGACTCCATCCCCATCCCCACCGATTGCGCGCGGTCCTGGGCCTAGATGCAAAGAATCCAGGCGTTGTGATGGATGATGCTGATCTCAACTTGAGCGTAAGCCAAGCCCTAGCTGGCTCTTTGAGCTTTAATGGGCAACGGTGTACGGCACTGAAGATCCTCTGGGTTCAGAAGGGCATACATGATGCCTTTGTGGCAAAATTAGCCGAGGGAATCGAAGGCTTAGCCTGGGGACTCCCATGGGAGGCTTCCACGAAAATCACCGCGCTTCCAGAAGATGGGAAAACAGCGTATTTGGATGGATTGGTACAGGATGCCCTGGCTAAAGGTGCACGTATAGCTAACCCAAGTGGTGGCGTATTTGATGAAACCTTTTACGCTCCCACCCTCTTAACCGGGGTCACCGCCGAAATGCGCATTTACCACGAGGAGCAATTCGGGCCCGTCGTGCCGATTGTCGCTTTCGACGACATCACAGAACCCATTCAATACGGCGTTGAATCCCCCTACGGACAGCAGGTCAGTTTATTCACACAAAACCCACATTCCTTGGGTCGGCTCGTGGATGTCTTTGTTCAGCAAGTAGGTCGGGTGAACATCAATGCCCAATGCCAGCGGGGCCCGGACACCTTCCCATTCAACGGCCGAAAAGACTCTGCCGAAGGCACGCTTTCCGTCTATGATGCCTTGCGGGCTTTTTCCATTCGCAGCCTGGTGAGCTTCGCTTCACATGGGGATCAAAAGGGCTTGGTTTCCGAGGTGCTTTCCCATCGAAGCAGCCAATTCTTGAGCACCGACTTTTATCTTTAAGCCGCCCCGCGCATGTATGAGAATCCTGCGTCACGTCCGCGGTGACGGCTACCTTTGCGCTGATGCTCGTAGCTATTCTTGACAACCTCGATTCGTTCACGTACAATCTGCTCCACCGCATTGAGCCCATGGTGGACTCCGTGATCGTCGTGCGCAACGATGACCCTCAGGCCCTCGAACGTCTTGCGGTGGCAGACGCCCTAATTTTATCGCCAGGGCCTGGAATGCCTCAAGACGCCGGATGCCTCATGGAAGCGACCCATCGATTTGTGTGCCAGAAGCCCATCTTAGGAGTTTGCCTTGGAATGCAGGCTCTTGGACTCCACTTTGGTGGCCAGTTGTATCATGCGGGCGCCCCACAGCATGGCGTGGTTCGACCTATTTCATGGGTGGCGGAATCATCTCAGTTGTTTCATGGAATCCCTGCCCCGATGGAGGTAGGATTGTACCACTCTTGGGCGGTTCGTGCGGAAGATTTGGGGTCCAGTCAAGTCGCTACCCTAAGCAATGGAGTCCCCATGGCGGCAGAATGGCCGGATAAACTGGCGTATGCCGTCCAGTTCCATCCCGAAAGCGTTATGACTCCTTCGGGGGATCGTCTGCTTCTAAATTGGGTAAAAAAGGCCGAGGAGCACCTGCATTCTTAAGCCCATCCAGGGATCAATAATCGCCGATACCCCGACGACGCTCGAGCTTGAGGGCAGACATGAGCGGGGCTTTCACCCCAATTCCGATATTGTACGATCGGGCATAGCCAAAGGGCACCCAGCGGATACGCATTTCCCAGCAATGCAACTGACGAAGCACATCAATCGTGGTAAAGGTGAAATCCATGGCTTTGACATCATAGCCCGTAGATACCCCTAGTCGCCAGTTGGCCGTAGGCTCCCAGGAGGCATCCATTCGCACGCTTTGTGTCGTTTTCATCTCGTTGGATCCCAACAGCGCATTCTGCCGCATCGAATATCCCACATTAAATGTCCATGGAGCGTGCCAATCCATCATAGGCATGTAATCATAATAGTTGGGGTATAGATCCTGCTCCAATCCCAATTCATTGATCGGTGCAACTGGACGGCCGCTGGCCGAGCCCCCTCGGAAGCGCAAGTCAACAGAAAGCTGATGCAGCGTCGGACGCAGCGGCCCTTGGCCTTCCGTCCATGCCAAGCTCGTTAATTGTTCCCCTGTCGAATCGACGGCATACCAATCATACGCGCCTTGGTAGGTGACCCGGATTTTATTCTTTAAAAAGCTCGTGCTCGCCCGCACGTTTACCGGACTCAAAGGATTGCTCACCAGCAAAGGATTGTAATTGCTCGACAGGGTGAAATCTTCGAGGAGGTTGAATTTCTTCACCGTGCCCGAATCCCCTCGTGCCCATTTGCCATCCAAGGTGTTGCGCAATCTGAAGTTGATCCCCCCTTGGTTCCCTACCCCAGGGGCACCATAAATGAACCCCTGATAGCGACTGTAGGACTTGAGGGTCCCGGCACTGTCCGTTTGAACCGTTTGAAACGCATTCCAAGACCCTTGGGTGAAATCAGGGACGTAGCGCCATGAAACGGAAGGATACATCATGTGTCGAATCGCTTTCACCGGACCCCGCTTCAGATTAAAAATACCATAGATCGTCGTGCTCGCTCCAGCACTTACCCCATATTCGCGTGCAGAGAAAAAGCCGGTAACCGTATCGCGCAGGACACTCTGCGACGCAGAATCCCAGCGATAATCCAAGGCGTAGGGATACCATCGCTCTTGGTAGGTCGCATTCGGGTTGACCGTGATAAATCGCAATACTTTAATGTTGGTCCCCATGGTGGCCGAATGGTTGACCCCTGAACGCAGACGATCCGCCGAAAACAACCGCGCGGGAGTGGCCATTTCCGTTAACAATCCATTGGTCTCATTTCGGGCTTGCATGCTGTATGTCAAACCAATCTTCTCGTACCACCGGGTTCCACCCACAGGATTGCGACGCGCGAAGGGTTGAATCCGGCTCATCCCAAAATTTACATCGGGCAAACTCAAGGAGAGCGTTCCATTCTGATTGTTTTGACGGTGTCGCGCGGCGGCTGTCAAGGAGAATGGACTACCAGGCCATCGTTTGGTGTAGCTAATAGAGGACGACATGTCATTTTTCTGGAAATCTTGCGGATTCGTCGTCGTGTTTTTGAAAAAGGAACCAGTCGCTAATTCCACACGGGCAGAGAATTGTTGACTCGGATGTGCTTTGGCATCTTGGCTGTGGCTCCAAGTAATGCGATAATCCTTGGAATCCATGAACTGGCCTCCCGTTTGACGCGGATCCCCAAATTTGGTCCGATTGATTTGCAATCCCAGATTTCCCGAATACTTATAGCGGAACCGATAATTCCCTGTCGCCTGAATCCCATAGGAGCCCTGCGAATAGATGTCCCCGGTCAAACGCAAATCATAGTGGTCATCAAAAGACCAATAGTACCCCGCACCTACCAAACCCAATCCCCAGTCACGTTTATCCGCAAATGTGGGGAGAATGTATCCCGAAGCCTGCTTCTCCATCATGGGGAAAAAAGCAAAGGGCAATCCCAAGGGGGTGGGCAAGTCCAAGATTTCCAGAAAGGCAGGGCCTGTTACGATACGTCTTCCCACATCTAGGCGGGCTTTTTTGGTTACGATAGCAAAGTGGGGATGTTCGTGATTGCAGGTAGTAAAGGAAGCCGAGCCCAAGAAATAGCTGCTGTCCTCGATCATTTTAATTTGGTCACCGTGCAGATAGCCCCCATTTTCAGTCGTGTTCCCTTGAAATACCCACCCTTTTTGCGTTTCGTAGTTGTAGCGCAACGTGTCCGCTCCAAAGGTTCGATCTCCTTGGGTAAATCGGGGACGCCCTGTCACGCTCCCATCCATTTTCAGTCGTGTTCCCTTGAAATACCCACCCTTTTTGCGTTTCGTAGTTGTAGCGCAACGTGTCCGCTCCAAAGGTTCGATCTCCTTGGGTAAATCGGGGACGCCCTGTCACGCTCCCATCGGCTTGCCGAACCCCATAGGCCGTTAAGAGATGCTGGTCGTAGTTGATTTTTATGTGGTAGGCCTTCAGCTCCATCCCTTCCATCGTGACGATGGCATCCTCTCGAAGGAGGACAGCATTCTCCCCCACGAGGTACTTTCCGTCCTGTTTGGAATGAAATTGGATAGGACTTTGGGACGGGTCTTCCTGTCCCAGGACTGAAATTGTCCCGGTGAGCAGAAGGCATATTGACGCGAAACCGCGTAATTTTGTTTCCAATCCCATGAATACGAAGTCCAAAAGTACTGCATTGCAACGCCTGAGCTGGTTTCTTATTGCCGTATTTGCCATCCCATACCTCGGATTTCGGCCCGAAAGCATCGGTGACGCTGACCGTGTTCAAAAAGTGATCATCGACGCGGGCCATGGCGGCAAGGATCCCGGCAACCTCGGGACACGTCGTTACCGCGTCACCGAAAAGGATGTCGCCTTATCCGTAGCCCATCAGACCGCCGCGAAAATCAAAGCACAATTTCCCGATGTTGAGGTTGTTCTCACGCGAAACAGCGATCGCTTCCTCGAGCTGTATGAGCGCACCGCCATTGCCAATCGGGAAAAGGGCGACTTATTTATATCCATCCATTGTGATGCGGCAGAAAACAAGTCAGCCTTTGGTTCCACCACGTATGTCATGGGTAAAAACCACGATGACGAAAACCAAGTCGCTTTGCGGGAGAATTCGGTCATCCTGATGGAGGACAATTACCAGGACAAATACGAGGGTTTCGATCCGCGAAAACCCGAATCCTACATTGCACTGACGCTGTACCAATATGCTTTCCAGAATCAGAGTATCGAATTTGCCCAGACCGTTCAAAACGCCTTCAAAAACGACGTAGGACGTCGTGACCGCGGCGTGCGTCAGCAACCGCTCTATGTCACGAGCCGTTGCTCTATGCCTTCTGTGCTGATTGAATTGGGCTTTACCACGAACAGCAGCGAAGAAGACTACTTGCACAGCACGAGTGGACAGGACCAATTGTCCACCGCCATCGCTCAGTCATTTGGCGCCTATAAAGCCCGGCGCGAAAGAGGCTTGGAGAAGTTAACGTCTGCGGTCAACCCCACAGCCGAAGGTTCAAACCCCACCCAAGTAAGCCCTCCTCCTCCCCCCGCTAAGCCTGTTTTTACCATTCAGCTTTCTGTTTCTGGATTGAAAAAATCCATCACCGAGGCCCCTTTTGAAGGCTTGGAAGAAGTTTGGATTAAATCCGAAGGGCGGCTTTACCGCTACCTTCAAGGGCATTATTCCACCCTAGAGGAAGCCAAAAAAGCATTGCCTGCAGTTCAAAGCAAAGGCTTCAACGATGCCTTCATCGTCGCCTATCTCGGAGCGGATCGAATCGCCGTCAACGAGGCCCAAAGCCTCATTCAATAATCGTATCTTGTAGCCCATGTTGTCACGAGAATTTAAAGCTGGAATTGCCGTCATCGTCGCGGCCGGAATTATCTACTGGGGCATCAGCTTCCTCAAGGGTTCAGATATCTTTGAGAAAGGGGTATCGATTTATGCCGTCTATGACAAAACAGAGGGGATAACGAAGAGCCAAAGCGTGACCATCAATGGGTTTTCCGTCGGTAAGATTTCGGACGTCTACTTTCATCCCGATCACTCGGGCCGCATTGTTGTCAAGATGAGCATTACCTCGGACTATCCAATCACGGCGAACAGCCTAGCTGAAATTCGTTCCGCCGACCTCCTAGGCGCTAAAGAAATTGCATTGGTACTAGAAAAGGGTTCGGTCCTCATCGAAAATGGGGATACGCTGCGTGCTAGTATCGAAGAGTCTTTATCGGAGTCCATCAACAAAGAAGTTTTGCCCGTAAAACTGAAGGCCGAAAAGCTACTCGCCAGCTTGGACTCGACCATCAATATTTTAAGTGGCTTCTTAGGCGGAGAAATGCAAGCGGAGTTCCGCACCTCCTTCACCAATGTGAATCGCAGCATCAATAATTTGGGCAAAATCACGGATGATTTGAGCCTATACATGAGTGAGAATCGGGAAGCCTTGGGGAATGCCACCCAAAACATTGAGCGCTTAACCAGCATGTTAAACGAAAACCGAGACGAGTTAGATCGCGTCTTCAACAATCTGGCGAACATTTCCGATACCTTGGCTCAATCGAATGCTGGGGCGGCGATGCGCAGCCTGAGCCTCACGGCCCAACGCTTGGACCACATTACCCAAACCATGGAAGCGGGCGAAGGCACCTTGGGCAAACTTGTCGCCAATGACTCCCTCTACAATGAGGTGAATCATGCCATTCTTTCCTTGGACAAATTACTTGAAGACATCCGAGAGCGTCCTGGGCGCTATGTAGAATTTTCAATCTTCGGTGGTCGCGATAAAGAGCCGAAGGATAAGAAATGATCGCACAAGTCGCATTCCTTCTTGTATTAACCCTTGGCGCTGCGCTATTTGCTCGCCAAATCATTCGACTGCGCCGCGGCCTGGCGATGGCCCGCCCGAGTGAGCGTCATGATCAGCCGTCTGAGCGCTGGAAAGTCATGGCCCGCGTGGCCTTGGGTCAAGGAAAAATGGGAGGGCGCCCTGTGGCGGCCTTTTTTCACGTCATCGTCTATGTGGGCTTCGTGCTCATCAACGTAGAAGTTTTAGAAATCCTCCTGGACGGTATCACTGGCCAACACCGCATCTTGCAGGCGCCCCTAGGCGGCCTTTATACGGCAGCCATTAATTTCTTCGAAATCCTAGGGGTTTTGGTGATTTTAGCTTGTGTCGTTTTCTTACTTCGCCGCGAATTTGGCGGCATAAACCGATTTAAACACAGCGATTTAACGGGATGGCCACGCCAAGATGCCGCGATCATTCTCTACACAGAAATCGTCTTGATGGTGGCTTTACTCGTAATGAACGCAGCCGAAGCGGCCTTACCCGATGGCCATGCTCCCTTTGTGGTGGCTCAAGCGATCGCCCCGCTTTTTGCGGGCCTAAGTCCTGAAGCCTTGCATCACGTGATGGAGGGCGCCTGGTGGTTCCACTTTGTTGGCATCTTGGCCTTCTTGAACTACCTGCCCCAGAGCAAGCACTTCCATATCATTTTGGCCTTCCCAAACACCTGGTATTCGAAGCTAGATGCGCGCGGACGCATTCCTGCCATGCCGGCGGTCACCCGAGAGATCAAAGCCATGCTCGATCCTTCGTATGTACCCGATAGCACGGAAAGTCCCGCCCGTTTTGGTGCTAAAGATGTGCAAGACCTTCATTTTGCCAACGTATTAAACGCCTATACCTGCACTGAATGCGGCCGCTGTACGAGTGAATGCCCTGCCAATCAAACAGGTAAAAAACTTTCTCCACGGAAAATCATGATGGCTACCCGCGACCGCGTGGAGCAAGTCCTCAATGAGCCTGAGAATACCCAAACCCTCCTTGACGGCTGGATCAGTCGCGAGGAATTATGGGCCTGCACTACCTGCAATGCCTGTGTAGAAGCGTGCCCCCTGAACATCGACCCCTTGGACATCATCCAGCAAATTCGGCAGTATCTGGTGATGGAAGAATCCGCTGCGCCTGCCTCGTTAAATACCATGATGAACAATGTGGAAAACAATGCCGCCCCCTGGGCTTACCCTCAGGCGGATCGCGGATTATGGACCACAGAAAACTAAGCGGATGAGCCACAAACTCCAAGAAACCCTTGTCAACGGACAAAAAATTAGCCCTGTCCTACCTGAAGAAGTCAAAAACTATCTCATCGACATCGATGGGACGATTTGTGATGACATTCCCAATGAAGAGCCCGAACGCATGGCCACTGCCGCTGTGTATGAAGATGCACGAGAGACCATTCAAAAGTGGTTCGCAGAGGGGCATATCATCACCTTTTTCACCTCCCGGACCGAGGAGCACCGTGTCGTCACGGAAGATTGGCTTCAACTCCATCACTTCCCTTACCACGGACTACTCATGGGCAAACCACGAGGTGGGAATTACCACTGGATTGACAATCACATTGTGCGTGCCACCCGCTACTCGGGAGCCTTTACGGATCTGGTTCGCAAGTCTGCCACTATTGAAGTATTTGAAGACTAAGCCTTATGATGGAAGCTCTGCATGTCCCTACCCTTGCTGAAATGACCCAACGCGGTGAAAAACCGGATGTGTTGTTCTGGGTTGGTTGTGCAGGGAGTTTTGACGATCGCGCCAAAAAAATTACCAAAGCGTTTGCACGTCTCCTTCAGCGTTCGGGGGTGTCTTTTGCCGTTTTAGGTGCGGAAGAAAGCTGTACGGGAGATCCTGCCCGAAGAGCTGGCAATGAGTTCCTATTTCAAATGCAAGCCTTGGCAAACATTGAAGTCCTGCAGGCCTATGAAGTGCAACGCATTGTAACCACGTGCCCGCATTGCTTCAATACGCTTAAAAATGAATATCCCGAGCTGGGCGGAAGCTTCGAGGTGTTTCATCATACTCAATACCTTCAGACGCTGCTCAAAGAAGGCAAGCTGAAAGTGGAAGGTGGCGCCTTCAAAGGGAAGCGAATCGTCTTTCACGATCCATGCTATCTGGGACGCGTCAATCAGGAATATGAGGCGCCTCGTGCCCTTTTGTCGACGCTGGAGGCTGAGCTTACGGAGATGCGTCGCTGTAAAAAGCAAGGTCTCTGCTGCGGAGCAGGAGGGGCGCAAATGTTCAAAGAGCCGGAAGCGGGCGACAAGGACATCAACCACGAGCGCGCCGAAGAAGCCTTATCCACTGAACCTGCCATTATCGCTACGGGCTGTCCCTTCTGCAATACCATGATGACGGATGGCGTGAAACACTTTGAAAAAGAAGGCAGCGTTCAGGTCTTAGATATTGCTGAAGCCATTGCCCAGGCGGATGAACTCTAAGCAATGGGCGGAGTTGCCCGCACATAGCCGATTCTGGTGTTTCTGTGCGGCCGAACCATGGACCAAATCTCAAGATGCCTTGGTTCTGGACCATTTAGATCGACTTTGCCATGAATGGAAGGCCCATGGACAACCCATTGACGCTGGTTTCACGACCATAGATCGACGCTTAATTGCCTTGGCCGTAGATGAGCGCACGCATGCCGCAAGTGGCTGCTCTATCGATAGTCGCATGAAGGCTCTCACCGAGCTCAGCCAGGCGTTGGGAATTGACCTTTTTGGTCGCATGATGCTTTATGTGCGCCCCAACCCCTCGGAATCTTGGACAGCGCTCAGCCTGCGGGAAGCGCGCCAAGCGAATGGGGAATTCTTGAACACAGTGGCCCAAATAAAAGGCGATTGGCAGCCGGTTCTCCCTATTGAAGGTTCTTGGCTACGGCCAAGTACGCGCGGATAGCCGCTTGCTCTATTTCAAAAGTAAAAGGGACTACATCGAGTTCCGTTTTTGGCACCCAGACAAATCGTTCTCCCTCTTCCATCGGGACTTCTCGGATGGTCTCCGTCTGAACCGTTTGGGGGACTTCCGATTCAAGGAGCGCTACACGATAGAAAAATGACTGTACTTGATAGGTTGGATTTATCGCAGATTGCACCGGAAAATCATTGAAATACACACACTCTTTCACCGCAATCGACACCCCTAACTCCTCCATGAATTCTCGGCACAAGGCCTCCTGATGTCCTTCGCCCCATTCGATGCCACCTCCCGGAAATTTAATCAATGGTTGGCCTTGAAAGCGTTCGTAGGCAATGAGAAGATCCCCATCGGAATTTTCTAAGAATCCATACACGCGGAGGCTTCGAGCTTTCATAGGTCTAAATGTCGTTCAGCCACGCCGGGCACGCAACATCTCTCGCTTACCTGGTGGCCCGGGCAAATGTTCGGTCACAAAGCCTAAGGCCTGCATCCTTCGAAACACCTCTCCTGTCGCACAATAGGTCACCAGAACCCCTTTTGGACTCAGTAATTGGAGCCACGGAGCGAGTGCTTCGGAGGTCCACAATTCCGGTTGCTGACGGGTAGAAAAGGCATCATAGAATAGGACATCCGCAGGATTGGGGGCGAGCCAAGATTGCGCTGCGCCGAGATGGAAATGTCCCGAGAAAAACTCAGTTTCGAACGCGCGGCCTTGCAGCCAGGCAGAACGCAAGCCCAGGGCAAGATCATCCAATGCAGCCGATTCATTTGGGCGGGCGGACCACCAAGAAGACCAGTCCTCTTGACTTGGCAGGGCTTGATCCAGCCCATGGTAGATGACGTTTCGTTGATGCTGGTTAGCCCATTCTGCGGCGAGTAGGGCATTGAGGCCCGTGCCTGCCCCCATCTCCACCACCGAAATGTGCTTCTGATCTTCTGACTTTGCATAGGCCGCGAGACCCGCTTCGATATACACGTGCTTCGCTTCAGTCCAAGCCCCATGCAATGAATGAAAACTGCAATTCCAGCGCTCAGAACGCAATGTAGGGCTACCATCACGGGTGATGACCCGCTCCATTAAGGCTGAACCTTGATTTTTTCAATGCGTGAAATAGGTCCAGGGCAGTGTTCTTGGTGGCAGGCTACACATGTCGTCAAGGCCGCATTAAACGCCTCGAGTCGATCCGCTCTGTCTACATTGGTGCGCAAGCGCTCCTTGAGTTCTTCCAATTGGATAAGGTAGGCTTCGGCATACCCTTGATAACTGGCCTTGATATCCGCCGGCTTGGTCGCTTGAGCCGTCTTCATATCCGCATGCGCCAAAATCATGGCATCGACCTCTTCGATGCGCAAGGAGCCATCGTCGGCCTTTGCTCGCAGTGATTCCATATCCATGGCCATGGAGCGCATGGCTTCTGCCAAAGGACTGGCCTCATACATCCCCGTTCGACGACTACTTGGCTCTGGAGTTTTTTGATCAGGTGTTGCTTCTGAAGCGGTACAACTGAGCACAGAAAGACTCAGCATACCGAGGGATGCCGTCAAAAACAAAAGACCCTTTCGGGTCTGATGTTTAATGCTCATGGCCATCGTGATCGTGGCCTTCATGATCGTGGCCATCCTCTCCTTCCGCCATTTCGCGGACTTTTTGAGGAAGCGCCACCCCTGTTGCTAACACGGCATAGGAGATTTTTGGCGCTGTGATGGCCGCAATGGCCGAATCAGATTTGCCCGCATCTTCGGCTTGGTGGCGCAACCATTCAACACTCAAGGTGTCCACGGTCAAGCTTCCCGTAATGATGGCCCTTTCTGAGCTTGCATCCATGGGAACAAAGAAGCCGTAATCTTTGAAACGCACTAAGGCCTCTTCTCCATTGCCCAGGTCCAGCTGCATCCAGCAGCCCTTTACCTGACACACTGCTGAAATCGGTGCCGCAAACGTCGCGTAGAGCGAGTCAGTGCCTGAACCCAATTGGGCTAAAAGATCATTCAGATTAGTGGTGTCCGCTACTTGGATGGTGTCTCCGAAATAGTCAAAGCTCATCGTCTCCACCGGAGATTCACTTGGACGGGTACAGGCCGCAAAGAGGGCCAAGGCAGGAATCAAAATACGTTTCATAGTAAGGCTTTTGACAAAGGTACAATCAATCCTTCGTACCTTTGCAGCGGCTAAGCCGCGCTGAGCCTCACAACCCTTCCCTGATCGACCATGAAAGTACGTACTACCACTGATTCCCGCCTCTCCACCATTGATTTTAATAATTTAGGATTTGGTGCAGGTCTGTCGGACCACATCTTTATTTGTGAATACAAAAACGGTGCATGGGGCGAGGGAAGTATTGAGCCCTATGGCGCCTTGAAGCAAGGCCTCGGCTTACATGCCCTGCACTATGGTCAGGCTGTTTTTGAGGGCCAAAAAGCGTATCGCCAAGCAGATGGGAGCATTGCCATTTTTCGGCCAGAACGAAATTGGGAGCGACTCAATAAGTCGGGTGCCCGCATGCTCATTCCGGAGCTTCCGAAAGAGATTTTCATGGAAGGTCTTTTGGAGTTGATCCGAATTGATTCTGAATGGGTTCCTCGGGGAGAAAATACGGCGCTGTATTTGCGTCCATTTCTGTTTTCAAGTTCGGAATTCGTGGCTGCACGGCCATCCGAAGAATACACTTTTGCCATTGTCACTAGCCCGGTAGGTGAACTCTACACCAAGCCGGTAAAGGTCAAGATTGAGCAACATTTTACGCGCGCTGCCCAAGGTGGGGTTGGTTTTGCCAAAGCCGCCGGCAACTATGGTGGCGCCTTTTTGGCGACCCGCAAAGCGGTTGAAGAAGGATTCAACCAAGTCCTTTGGACGGATCACGCTGATCATGCCTACCTCGAAGAAGCTGGCACGATGAATGTAGCTTTCGTGATCCATGGCCGACTCATTACGCCCGCCCTATCCGATCGAATTCTAGAAGGCATCACCCGCGAGTCCATCTTGATTTTGGCCAAAGAATGGGGCATTCCGGTAGAAGAGCGCCGCATTTCTGTGGATGAAATCGTGGCTGCCGCCAAAGATGGAAGCCTGGAAGAAGCGTTTGGCATGGGTACGGCTGCTGTGGTGAGTCCCATTGATGGTCTAGGCTACCATGAGGCCATCATTCCGGTTCCAGCACCTGAAAATGGGGTCGCCATGCGGGTCAAGTCCGCCCTAGCCGACATTCGTTACGGACGCGCAGCGGACCGCCACCAGTGGATGACCCAGATTTAAGCACCAAGTTGTTTTTGAATTAGCAAATCCACGGCCTGACATAAGGCCAAGGGATCCTGCGCCCGCCAAGCAGCAAATCGATACCGTTCTCCTGCCCAGAGGTAGGAACTTAGCCGAGCCGCCCGAAGATCTTGAATGACATGATCACGTGCGTTCAACATCACAATCCAGCCGGCTTCACAATCCTCTGCCCACTCCGAATAATAGTCTTCTTCACCACCGTGAAAATTGAGAAGGTTATCGGCCATCAACAAAAACTTGTCGATGCCTTGCAAGTTGAGCGGATCCGCTAACCGCCTTTTAACTTCCATGACATCATTGTGCACGGCGTCATTCCATTCCCCTAGGAGCTCAATGACGGCATAACCTTGGTCATAATCGACAAACAGCAACTTGATGTAGAGCGTTTCGCAGCCAATCGCATCCCATTCAGGGTGAATGACAAAGTCATACATTCGATGGTAGGCCCCATTTTCTGGCGCACCACGATCCAGGTACAAGGGGCATTTAGGATCAAGCGAGGCTTGATATCTTGCTTTCCAGCCGGAATGAGGGATTAATTCGTGCATGGCGATGAACTGTGCCACAAAAATGGGGTTCTTTTGGATATGGAGCGCATCTTTTTAATCACAGGAGGCACCGGCATGGTGGGTCAAGAATTGTCCCGTGTGCTGTTAGCGCAAGGGCATCAGGTACGGGTGCTTTCGACCCGAAAGTCGCGCAACGGACATGCCTATTGGGACCCGGGCCAACGAATCATGGATACCGATGCACTCCAGGGAGTCGAAGCCGTATTTCATCTTGCTGGGGCTAACGTGGCGGAACGATGGACACGCAAGCACAAACAAGCTATCCTAGATAGCCGCATCCAAGGGGCCGAAACGCTATTTAATGCCATCCAAGCCATGCCTGCAGACCAGCGTCCAAAGGCATTTATCTCTGCTTCTGCGGTAGGGATTTACCCCAACGACCCAGAGCGACTTTACCACGAAGTTGACGGGGGAGCAGAGGGATTTCTGGGTGATGTGGTGCGTGCATGGGAGTATCAGGCAGATCGCATGGAGGAGCTTGGCTTACGTGTAGCTAAACTCCGCATTGGGATCGTACTTGGAAAAAATAGTGGGGTATTAGCCACCCTCCTACCCATATTTAAATGGGGATTGGGGGCTCCACTAGGCAGTGGCCGCCATTGGATGCCTTGGATACATGTGAACGACCTGGCCCGGCAGTTCATGCACCTCGCCGACCATGTGGATTGCGTAGGCATTTGGAATGGAGTGGGTCCCGATTCCACGCGCAATCGGGAGTTTAGCCGGACCCTCGCCCAGGCGCTACGTCGTCCCTTCTTTGCTCCTTCTGTACCTGCGTGGGCCCTACATCTGGCCTTGGGGGAAATGGCCCAGGTAGGCTTAATGAGCACCCGGTGTTCTGCCGCAAAATGGGAAGGTGTCGGATTTGACTTCCACTACCCTACGCTGGATGCGGCCTTTGCGCAGCTCCTGCAGCCAAGCGCATAAAAAAAGCCCCGACTTTCGCCGAGGCCTTCACCCAATTAACAGCTAGCTGATTAAAGCTTCGCAGTAACGGTAATCTTGATGCCCAAATCGTCGGAAATCAAGTTGTCTTTTGCGAGATCTAGAATACTCGTAGAGGCGTACATCACTCCCCACTGCTTGCGGTCGATATTGAACTGAGGTGCTGTCAAAGTCACAACAGAATCGGTTACCGTGACGTTCGCAGGGAACTGAATGTTGTTGGTCACGCCGCGCATAGTCAAGTTGCCCGACACCAAAGCGTTGTTCTCACCTTCTTGCATCTCTACGTTTGTGATGTCAAACTGCGCAAAAGCAAAGCTATCCACCGCAAAGAAATCGGCACTCTTCAAGTGACCTACCAAGTAGTCTTTCTTCTCTTGGGGAAGCGCTTCGTCCATGCAAACGATGCTATTCATGTCCAAGGCGAAGCTGCCCGACACTAAAGCGCCATTCTCAACGCCTACCAGCCCTTCGCTGATATTCAAAGTGCCCGCATGTCCGTAGCTTTCTACGAAAGGCTTGTGACCGTACCATTCAATACCTGAAGCTGCCGCATCCACGGTCAACGTTTGGCCGCCTTGGGCCGCATCTTGAGCATCTGTGGCATCCAAGGTGCCTTGGCCACACGCTACAGCCAAGAAAGCCGCAGCAGAAAGAGAAAGAAGTTTTTTCATTTGAATTTGATGTTTAAACATGATTACCATTGTTCGCAAATATACAGCGTGCACAGCATGTTCAAACACCTTTTATTCGCGAATGTTCTGCGTGTATTTTTACCTCCATGGAGTACCGCGATCAATTCCGCATCCCCCCTGCCTTTCTGATCGTCATGGGCATCAGCCTAACTACGACCATCACGATCATTATTTCTGTAGGCTGGGCCGATTTAGCGGCCTTCTTTGCCGGCCGTCCAACCGAAGAGGGCCCAACGATCTTTTGGGTATTGCTCAGTGTGATTGCCCTGGAGGCTGGAGTGGCCGCTATGATTACGTCCTGGTGCCGATTGCGGATCAATGCCCGGGGCATTGGCGTCATATACCGTCCATTTGTATGGTCCTGGAAATGGCGTTCATGGGAGGCCGTTCAAGGCATTTACGTGGCCAAGGCCAGCCCTATTGGAGATTTCGGGGGCTGGGGACTTAGAATTGGAAGTTTTGGTCCGTATCCAAGGGTGCATGCCTATGCATTTGACGAGGGGACCTACGCGTTCTTTGAACTTCAAGAGGGTCGAATCATTGCCGTCCAAATCACCCGAATGCCAGAATTCCAATCGCTCCTAGCCACCTACGCCCCCGAGGTCCACATTCAAGATCCAAAGGCTCTTTTGCAGGTCTAAAATTCCAATACCTTTGGCACGCGCTTTGAGAGCCATGTCCATCATGAAGTTGTTCCGAATCCTTTTTGCCACCTTGATGTGGTTTCCTCTCCTCTGGACAGGAAATCAAGCACAGTCGTATGCGGAAACCACTTCTTCGGACTCTTTCGCTGCCTTTATGATTGAAGGCAGTGAACTGAGCCCCGCACAAGACTTTCCCCTATTTGGCTTTCCAAAAGGGTTTGAAGAATACGACTTTAGCGAGGATGTAGAGCCTGATGATGCATCGGACAGCGAGGAAGATGGCGTGTCTTCGTTTGCAAAATCCCTGTGCCTCTGCGCGCACGCCTACCGCCTTCCGCGCCCAGAGGCCACGCTTCAACACGCGCGAACATCTCCTACCCCCTACTACATCACTTACCGGAAACTCATCATTTGATTTAAGCTGTTTTTCTTGGCACCTCCCCTGGGAGGCTTACCCCCATTTTCACAAAACACCTTACATCTCATGAAAGCACTTCCCAAAGACGGTTTTGCCGGCTTGAAGGAAAACGGATTAAACGATCTAACGTCCGGTTTCCTCGTATTTCTCATTGCCCTACCACTTTGCCTAGGCATTTCAATGGCCAGCGGATTCCCGCCCATTGCAGGCATTTTTACCGCTATCATTGGCGGTCTCGTCGTATCCCCCATCATGGGGTCGCGCGTCTCCATTAAAGGTCCAGCAGCTGGACTCATTGCGATTGCCGTCGCTGCCGTAGCGGACTTGGGTCAAGGCGATGCGTACACCGGGTACCGATTAGCGCTCGCGGTCGTTGTAGCTACCGGCATCATTCAAGTCCTGTTTGCCGCCTTTAAGTTCGGCCGCTTTGTGGACTTCTTCCCAACGTCTGCCGTTCACGGCATGTTGGCCGCCATTGGCATCATCATTATCCTGAAGCAATTCCCAGTCATGTTGGGGGTTAAGCCTAGCGCCAAAAGCCCCTTGGGCTTGCTATTGGAACTACCCTCCATCCTCCGCCATGCCAACCCAGAAATTTCGGCCATTGGACTTTTGAGCTTGACGGTCTTGATTGCGTTTCCGTTCCTCAAGCACCCCTTTCTTAAAAAGCTACCGGCCCAAATGGTCGTCCTCCTCTTGGCCATGGCGCTGGGTGCCTACTTTGACTTGGAGCATGTGCATCATTATCTATTTCTCCATGACGACTTCGTTATTGGACCCGACTTTCTCGTCACGTTGCCCAACAATATGCTCGACGGTGTCACGCTTCCTGACTTCAGTCAAGTCTTTAGCGCCACTTCCTTAAAGTACATCCTCATGTTTTCCTTGGTCGGCTCCCTGGAATCTTTGCTCACCGTGAAAGCCGTCGACGGATTGGATCCCTACAAACGAAAATCAGATACCAACCGCGACCTCTTTGCGGTAGGTTTGGGCAATACCTTGGCGGGCCTAGTAGGCGGCTTGCCTATGATTGCTGAGGTCGTCCGCTCTGGTGCCAACGTCAACAACGGGGCCAAAACGCGCTGGTCCAACTTCTTCCACGGGGCATTTTTATTAGCTTTTGTCGCCCTAGTCCCTGGGATCCTACACCTTATCCCCTTGTCCGGTTTGGCCGCCATGCTCGTCTTTACCGGCTACCGTTTGGCCTCGCCCGCCTTATTCAAGGCCACTGCTAAAGTGGGACGCGACCAATTAGCCATTTTCTTGATCACTATTGCCGTTACCCTTGGAGAAGATCTTCTCGTGGGAATAGCTGCGGGCATCGTGCTCCAGCTCATCTTGCACTTGGCCTCAGGTGCTAAGTTGAGCAGCCTCTTCAAACCACAGGTGGAAATTAAAGAAGCGGACGGTTCGGTTAAGGTCATCTTGCGCTCTACGGCTGCATTTACTAATATTTTAGGCTTGCAGAAAGCGCTGAAAACGGTTCCAAATGGGAAAAAAGTGGACATTGATTTGAGTGAAATTCACTTGATCGACCACAGCTTTATGGAACTTCTTCACGACTATGAGCATGCCTACCAACGTTCTGGCGGACAGGTGCAGGTAACAGGTCACGAGGCCTTGACTTCTAAGTCAGAGCACCCATTAGCGACCAAGCGTCGTCCTAAAAACGCGTAAAGGATGTCGCGCCATTGGACCAAGACGATGGCCATCCTAGGTATGGCCATCTCTTCCCTTCATGCACAGAACCTCACTCTGAAACTCAACGAGACAGGGACTCACTATTTGAAGGCTACGTATTTAAGCCAAGTTTGGCTGCGAACTAACCAAAGCAATCCAGGTACGCTGGTGGCGGATAAACCCGAAAGCCAAACGCTAGATCTGGGCCTACGACGAACACGGGTCCAAGTCTACGGCCAAGTGGACGAGCACACCTTCCTCTATATGCAGGTAGGCCAAAACAATGTCAACGCGGTGAGTTCCGGCTTTGGCGGCAACAGAAAGGGCCAGCTCTTCGTCCATGATGCGCTCATTGAACGCACCTTGCTGCCGCAGCCCAACGCCCTCAAAGTGGGAGGCGGCTTGACGATTCTCAATGGATTAAGTCGATTCAGTCAACCCAGTGTCGGCACCATTGCGACGATGGACGTTCCGGTGTTTGCGCAGGCGACCGTGGATATGACGGACGAATTTGCTCGAAAATTATCCCTCTATGCGCGCGGCCAAGCTGGAATGCTCGATTACCGGATTGCGGCAACCGACCCCTTTTGGATTGCGACCAATGGCAAACCTTCGGTAGCGATCTCCGACGCCTCCAACTTTGCCGGCATCGGTCGCAGCAAGCAGTACCAGGGCTTGTTCTTGATCCAATTTTTGGACCAAGAGGCGCATACAACCCCTTACATGGCTGGCACCTACTTGGGCAAGAGGCGTATCCTGAATTTGGAATTGGGCGGCATCTTCCAAAGGAATGCCCTTTGGCATAGCGAAGGAAGCGATACCGTTTACAGCCCACTGGCACTGATGAGTGCTGCCTTGTTTCTGGATGCACCCTTACACGAAGGAAAGCATGTGGTAACAGCTTATGCTGGCATTTTTCACATGAACTACGGCGCAAACTACCTCCGCTACAACGGAATCATGAACCCGGGCACGAGCATGGACCCTTCCAAAGGTGTTTCTTCCATGACGGGGAATGCCTATCCTATGTTCGGAACAGGCCAAACACTTTATACGCAGCTTGCCTATGCCTTTGCTCCCGACGTACAAGGTCGCCGATTTCAAGGCTACGCCTCTGCCACGGTTTCAGACTATCAAGCCATAGAATACCCCGTTGCCATAGTGCACGCAGGCGTTAACTGGCTGGAGAGTGCTCACCGCAGTAAGATCTCCCTGGATTTTGAAAACCGTCCCACCTACGAGTTGTCCAACGGCAACTTCCTCCAGGGTCCCCGCAAATGGGGACTTGTACTCCAATATCAATATTACCTCCAATAAGAATCATGCATTCTTCCACATTTGACGCGGCCCATGTGCTCCATACCCTGGAGCATATGCTTCCTGCCCAAAATGCGATGCGCGAATTCGTCCACCACAATTCGCTGCACGCCTTTCAGCAGTACCCATTTTTCGAGGCCCTCTTTAGTGCCTCCGAAACCTTTGGCTTCAACACTACGCTCAGTCTTAAGGAATACCGCGCCCTGTACGAGGCTGGACGAATATCGACTCAGGTCCTGCATGATGTCCTAGATCAAGCCCACGGCTCCGAGCATAGGGAAAGCTGGATGCACAAGCTCTGCGTCCAGCCATATTCCATGGTTCGGGTGGCACGCGTGGGACAGAGCCGGAAACAGTGGCTGGATGCCTTGGCCTTTGATCTCGATGAAGCCGTACACCCACGCCTTTTCCGCTTCATCGCTGCATACCTAGATCAAGGCATCTCCCAAGAGCCCTTCCCAGGTCGAGAAGAAGGCCTTTGGGCTGCCCTTAAAGCCTTAGAGTCTCAATCCAGTTTTTCGTTTTTCAAGACCAAAAAAGCGGCCCAACTGCTCCAAGGCGAGGCGCTTACCCTCGAAGCCTTGCTTCACGAACTCTGTCAAAGCCCAGAGAGCTACGCCACCTACCTGTACGACCAGCAGTTCAGCCATCCCGGTTGGTCCGGGCTGATCGCCACGATGGCCAAGCAACCTTCCATATTGCTCGATGCACGTCATATATCGCTTGAAGACCTTCTACAGGTCGAATTGCTCCTCGAATGCGATCTTTTATGGCACCGCGGCAAAGCATTTCCCAAGTTTTCAGCTTTGCTCACGGAAGCAGAACTCTTTGCCCCTCATTCCGAGCAAGAACTCTACACGGTGCTCCAACGTTGGCAAGAAGCGTTTGAATGGACCTATTACCACGAGGTTCTCGCAGGATTGGAAAGTACCACTTCGGCCCAACCCGTTGACCAGGCTTCCTTTCAGGCCCTTTTCTGCATCGATGACCGGGAGTGCTCCTTGCGACGTCACCTCGAAACGGAGGATCCGCACTGTGAGACCCTCGGGACACCTGGCTTCTTTGGTGTGGAATTTTACTACCAACCCATTGGCAGTCAAGAGCTTCACAAGCAATGCCCTGCCCCTGTCACGCCCGGATTCCTTATCCGTGAAACATCCGGGCAACGGTTGCGCTCCAAAGATCTCGCCCATGCGCCCGGAAACAAGTCCCTCTTGTACAATGTGGCTTGGACCGGCCTATGGGGCATCCGCATCGGTTTCCGCTGGATCGGTGATCTGTTTTTCCCGGAACACCGTGCATTTCGAGCTGCCGCCGGTTTGCATATGAGCGATCAACCTGAATTGGATATTTTGCACGCCGAAGGCAGCCCCAAAATCAAAGGCTTACAGGTGGGCTTTACCTTAGAACAAATGGCCGACCGGGTCGAGGTTGTCCTCAAAAGCACGGGACTTTGCCAGAATTTTGCGCCCCTGATTTACATTGTGGCGCATGGCTCTAGCTCCGCAAACAACCCCTATGTGAGCGCCTACGATTGCGGCGCCTGCAGCGGAAAGCCAGGTTCCATCAATGCAACGGTGTTCTGCTTCATGGCCAACCACCCCAACGTTCGGGCTTTGTTGGCCCAACGCGGATTGAACCTGCCCGAAAGCACACAGTTTGTAGCAGCTCTCCACGACACCGCGAGCGATGAAGTCCTTTTTTATAGCACCGAAGAACTCTCTACCGAACTCCAGATGGCCCACCAACGTCATGATTTGAGCTTTAAAAAGGCCTTGAATTGGAATGCACGGGAGCGAAGTCGACGCTTTGCTGACCAACCGCTTTCATCCACAGCAGACGCCTACCAAGCGCAAGTCAAAGCCCGTTCAGCCTCCATTTTTGAGCCCCGCCCCGAGTACAACCACGCGACCAACGCCCTGTGCATCATTGGCGAGCGTGCACATACGAAGCACCTCTTCTTGGACCGTCGAGCCTTCTTGAACTCTTACAACCACACGCAGGACCCTGATGGCACCTTGCTCGCGGGTGTTTTGCGGCCGATTGGCCCCGTTTGCGGAGGCATCAATTTGGAATACTACTTTTCGCGCGTGGATCCACAGCGCTTGGGGGCAGGCTCCAAGTTGCCGCACAACGTAGTAGGCCTCTTGGGTGTGACAAATAGCTCCGATGGAGACTTGCGCACGGGTTTGCCCATCCAAATGGTCGAAATCCATGACCCGGTTCGCTTGATGCTCATTGTCGAACACGATCCAGCCGTTGTGCACCGTGTGATTTCTGCAGAGCCCGCTATGCTGGAATGGTACCAAAACGAGTGGATTCACCTCATGGTATACCATCCCGTGGAGAAGCGCTTTTACCGTTTCCAAAATGGACGCATGGAGCCTTTCAGACCGCATGCAATGAAGACCCCGCTCATGGCGGATCGAAGCAGCTGGTTCCGCCAGCGTTCGCATTCGCAAAGTCAATCCGTCATTGAAACTACTCACGAACACTTGCCTGTAGCACACATGGCACCCGAACTGGCATGAACACGCTCCTCTTACTCAGCACCCTGTGGCCGCTAGTGGCCTTTCTAGGCGTGGTCATCCTTCGTTCCACCTCGGAGCGTTGGATTATTTGGAAAACCAAAGTGGCGGTCCTCTTTCAAGGCGCTGGCCTATTGGCCCTGACGCTCGGCTTCTTTTTGGGCGGTCTGCAAACGACCCATTGGGAATCCCCCGCATGGCTCATCGGTAGTACCGAATTTGAATTCCGCCTAGCCAGTACCGGCACAAGCCTATCCTTGGCAGGATTGGGGACCGTGATCTTCTTTTTAGTCGCGCAATTTTCCAAAACCTACTTACACCGAGAACAGGGTTTTAAACGATTCTTCGCCACCCTGTTGCTCTTCTTATTGAGTTACCAAATTGTGGTCTTTGCGGACAACTTAGAAACCTTGCTCATGGGCTGGGAAATTCTAGGCATTACGTCGTTCTTGCTCATTGGCTTCTTCCGGGAGCGCTACCATTCGGTGAAAAATGCGCTGAAAACCTTGACATATTACCGACTCGCGGATATTGGCTTGCTCTTCTCAATTTGGCTCTTGCACACCCACTTTCACGGGGAGAATACCCTCAGTGCGTTTCATCACTTCCACATTCCAGCGGATCACATGGGAGTCGCTTGGGGGATTGGGCTAGGCCTCTTACTAGCCGCGGCAGTCAAATCCGGGCAATTTCCTTTTAGCGCATGGGTGCCTCGTGCCATGGAGGGTCCAAGTACCTCTTCGGCTTTGTTCTATGGGGCGCTTTCTTTGCACATTGGCGCCATTTTGTTGCTTAAAACTGTGGATTTATGGCAGCAAATTCCAGGCTTGCCATGGCTGGTTGGAGCCCTGGGCCTTGTCACCGCCGTAGTAGGAAGTGCTATCGCCCGTTACCAATCCAGCATTAAAACCCAAATCGCCTACATGGCCTTGGCGCAAATCGGATTGATTTTTGTGGAATTGGCCCTCGGATGGACCTATTTGGCCGTTTTCCACATCGCTAGCCACGCCATGTTCCGGGCCTACCAGCTCCTCGTTTCGAGCTCCATCCAGCATTACAAATTGCACCAGCAGTTCTTTGGCGAATTACACAGCGGCCGATCCAATTCCTGGATGCCCAGCCGTTGGCATGCGAGTTTATTGACCCTATCCATCCAAGAGTTCCGCCTGGACCGTGCCATGCGCAGCATCCTATGGAAACCCTTCAAGGCCATCGGTCGTTCCGTAAGCTTCCTAGGAAACACCTACGTAGTCATTGGACTTGGTGTGGTTGGTGTCCTTGGCTTTGGCTTTGAAGAAACGGCGTGGGGCATGCATAAAGAATGGCTGGCCATCGCGCTTTCCGGGTTCGCCCTTTTGCTTGTTTTAGCCTCCGTGGCCGAACGCAAAAGCGTGACCGTCGCTTGGAACTTTGTGGTCGTTGCCCAACTGTTCATCTTAGCTGCTACCGCCGCCAACAAGCCCCTTACCACAGAAGAGTGGCTTATCTATCTGAGTGGCCCCGTCCTAGCCGCCATCTGGGGGCATTACACCTTGTACTTGCTCAAAAAAGAAGGCGCCCCCACGGACCTAAAATCCTTCTACGGCAGCGTGCACGACCATCCAAATTTTGCCTTAGGCTTTTTAATTTCCGCATTGGCCATGGGAGGATTTCCTATCACGCCGACCTTTTTTGGGGTCGATGTGGTGCTCAACCATGACGGATCCAACCAATGGATCCTGGTCAGTCTTCAGCTCATCACTTTTTTCTGGACCGAGGTGGCCGCGTTGCGCATCTACAGCCGCGTATTCACGGGACCCTTCTACCAGCTAGACCGACCCGTTTCGTACAAAAATTCGTAATCCTAAAGCGGCCCTCCGGGGCCGCTTTTAGTTTCCTTCCTCCCCAAAAAACTGCTTTTCGTAGAGGTTGGCGTAGGCGCCGCCTTGTGCTAGGAGTTCCTCATGACGGCCTTGCTCGACGACTTGGCCCTTGTCCAAGACGACAATTTGGTCTGCCTTAAGTACCGTGGCAAGTCGGTGCGCAACTACAAGCGAAGTGCGCCCTTCCGTTAAGGTGATCGTGGCCTTTTGAATCCATTCCTCCGCCTGAGAATCAATGCTAGAGGTCGCTTCATCCAAGATGAGCAAGGAAGGTTCACGTAAGTAGGCACGTAAGAAGGCCAGCAGCTGACGCTGTCCGGTGCTGAGCATCCCGCCACGCTCTTTCACATCATAGTCCAAGCCCCCGGGTAGACTGCGGAGGAACTCATCGATGCCCATGGCTTCAGCCGCTTCCCAAATTGCCTTGTCTGAAATGTCTCGGTACACGGTCACATTGTTACGGACCGTATCCGAAAACAAGAAGACATCCTGCTGCACAAGCGCTACATGTTGACGCAACGACGTAACATTCCAATCCCGCAATCGCACATCATCGAGGCGAATTTCCCCTTCTTGCACGAGGTAATAGCCCAGAAGCAAATGCACCAGGGTGCTCTTCCCAGAGCCTGTTGAACCCACCAGGGCCCATGTTTCACCCACGGGAATATTCAAATCAATCCCTCGAAGAATTGGCTCCTCGGGAAGGTAGGAGAAGTGAACGCCACGAAACTCTACATGCCCTTGGACCTTTTGTGCCACATGGGTCCCGCTTGGCTCCACGTCTGACTCATTGGCAATGAGTTTAAGCACCCGCTCGCTCGCCACCATACCCATTTGAAGGGTATTGAACCGATCCGCCAACTGACGAAGCGGCCGGTATAACAAGTTGATGAAGAGGATCAATGCCGTCAAATCACCGATGCTAATTTCAGCCCCTGCGGCAGCCGCTACCCCCCCATACCAGATGGCCAATCCAATGCTTACCGCGGAAAGCATCTCGATGATCGGAAAGAAAAGCGAGAAGTACCAAATACTCCGAATGTTGGCGTCTCTGTGCTTGGTATTGATGGACTCGAACCGCGCGTGCTCCACTTGTTCCCGAGCAAACAACTGAACGATCATCATGCCCGTAATGCGCTCTTGAACAAATGCATTCAAGGCGGCGACTTGATTTCGAACATCCGTAAATGCCGATTTAATACTCCGCTGAAACCAACGGGTCGCCACATAAAGCAATGGGATGACACTCAGGCTAATTGCGACTAAAGCAGGGTCAAACAAAAAGAACATGACCGAGACCATCACGACAATCTTGAAAAGGTCTCCAAAAATGACCAGCAGACCATCTGAGAAAATATCAGCCATGGTCTCTACATCACTTACGGTTCGTGTTACCAAGGTTCCCACAGGCGTCTTATCAAAAAACGGCATATTGAACTGAAGCAGCCGCCCAAAAAGTCGAATTCGAATATCCCTAATGACTCGTTGCCCCAAGTCGTTGGTCGCATAAATGAAGGCAAACTGGCCCAACGATTCTAAGATTAGCGCGGCGGCCAAAAGCACCATTGCTTGAAACAGCGCCTCGGGATTTGCTGAGACTACGGCATCATCGACCCCATCCCGCACAAAAATGGGACGAGCAGTACTAAGCAACCCCAAAATGACCGACAAACCTGCGGCCGCGATCGTTTGCCATCGATAAGGTCGCGCATAGCCCAGGACCTGACGAAGGACTTTCCAGTCAAAAGCTTTACCCGATACGGTGGGCTTAGAAGGGGGCGTTTTCGCGCTCATTAAATGGGGAATTTGGGTAGGTAACGCCAGCGAAGGTTAGCCCATGGGCTGGTGCTGAGGTGCCTGCATCTGCGCGGCTACCTCCATGTAAAAGGGACTCCCAGGAGTCCCAGGTGCGTTTATCTAAAGCGTGCTCCACCATGGTCCCCACGAGGGATCGAACCATGTTTCGTAGAAAGCGATTGGCGCGCACCTCAAAAATCCATTGACTGCCTTGGTCGATCCAACGCGCGTGCTGAATTTGGCAAACACTGCTCCCTGAGTAACTACCCAAACGAGCGAACGCGGAAAAATCTTGCCCAGAAAACAGGGAGGTGGCGGCTCGATCGAGGCGCTCAAACTCCATTGGACGCTGGTAATACCATGCCACATCGGTGGTAAAAACATCCTTTTCGCGCTGCAAAACATAGCGATAGGAACGAGAGGTTGCCGAAAAGCGTGCATGAAACTCTTGATCAACCCGAAGAATTTCAAAGACCGTTATGCGGCTCGGCAAAAATCGGTTTAATCGGTACGCCAAATCCGCCCCATCCAGTCCCTCAGGCCCTTGAAAGTGGGCTACATAGTTCGCCGCGTGCACCCCAGTATCGGTTCGCCCAGCGCCTTGTATCCCTATCTCCTCGCGAAGCAAGGAAGAAAGTGCAGTTTCAATCTCGCCTTGAACCGTTTTTTGGGCGGGCTGAATTTGCCAACCGCTGAATGGTGCGCCATGGAAAGCCAAGCGCATCGCGTACGTAGATAATCCCGAAGTTTGCATCAATGAACACCAAAGGTACAGCGCAGCGCATCCTTTTATTGTCCGATAGCCACGGGCATTTGGACGAAGACATCCTACGTCATGCGCGTTCCGCAGATGAGATTTGGCATGCTGGGGATATAGGTTCCCTCGAAGTATTGGATCAACTCAAAACCTGCGGGCCTGTCATCGCGGTTCACGGAAATATCGACGATGGATTGATGCGCCGCGAAGCTCCGAAAGATGTCATCGAGGAACGCTTTGGTCAGCGTATCTGGATGACCCATATTGGCGGTGTGGCGGGTCGACTACCCTCCGGTATTCGGGAGGGTTTCCGCATACATCAACCAACGATTTTCATCTGCGGGCATTCCCATATTTTGCGGGTAGGACACGATCCAACAGGCGTTTTATGTATGAATCCGGGGGCGATAGGGCACCATGGATTTCACCATCAGCGCACCATGCTTCGCTTTGACCTCAGCGCCCAGGGCGTCGAGAATCTAGCCGTCATTGAATTGGGAAAACGCGGTGCCCTCAAAAAGGAAGATGGTCCTACTTTCTGAAGCGATCTGCCGAATTCACCTTTTTTTCATCCGCTTGAATGGCCCGGTTGGCCAAAGCAGCACAAATGACGGCGAATAACGGAGCCATGAAGGGAAGCATACCTGCCTGAGAAATGCCTTCTGCATCCGCACCATACACGCCGAAAAGCAACCAGCCTTCCAAAATAAACGCGACCAACACGACCACTCGGTTCACCATGAACTGCCGCTTCCTATGCTTGAAGTAGGTGGTATTGGCCAAAAGCAACGCCATGCCCAACCCGGCGAGTAGTGCTTGCGCATTGCTAATGGTGTCATAGCCCACCAAAAAGAACATCACAGCCCCAAGGACCATGTAAAGCGTTTGAATCCGTTGCCACATAATGGCTGCAATTTCCGAATTTTTTGTACTATTGTAACCGTTCCCCGGTGCAAAATCGCACCCTTCCCCTCAAGACATTCTCTTTAGAACACTCTTTTCTACGTTTACTTTTTGCTCATTTTATGGCTAATTCCCCGAATATCACGGAATTAAAACTCCCCGAACTCAAAGCTATGGGCGAAGCCCTTGGTGTCCCCAAAGCGCGATACATGCGCAAACCAGAATTACTCGAGGCGATTGCCGCGATAGGTTCTGAGGTTGGAGTTGACCTCAAGGCGAGTCCCGCAGCTAGCCCAAATGTTTCTGATTCGCCTGAATCCGCTCCTACCGAGCGTCGCCGGGGCCGCCCAGCGCGGACTCAAAATGAGCCTATTAGTGAAGGTGACACGGCGGTTCCTAGTGAGGGGACCTCTGAACGCCCGGAACGCGGACCTCGTCCCGAACGCGGTGAGCGCACGGAACGTGGACCTCGGGGAGATCGTAACGATCGCGGAGACCGTCCTGATCGCGGAGAGCGCCCTGAACGTGGCGACCGTCCTGAACGTGGACCGAGAGGTGAACGAGGCGAACGCCCAGAGCGAGGCGAACGTGGACCAAGAGGCGATCGTCCCGAACGCGGAGATCGTCCCGAACGCGGTCCGCGCCCGGAACGTCAAGAACGTCCAGAGCGTCGTCAATATGAATTCGAAGGAATCATCCCCACCGAAGGGGTGGTCGAAATGATGCCAGACAATTTTGCCTTCTTGCGTTCGTCGGATTATAACTACCTAAACTCTCCGGACGACGTATATATCTCGGTGCAACAGGTCAAGCAATTCGGCCTGAAGACTGGAGATACCGTACGCGGAGAAGTTCGCCCACCGCGAGAAGGGGAGAAATTCTTCCCCTTGACCAAAGTCATTAGCATCAATGGCCGCGAACCAGATTTCATTCGGGACCGCGTCAGCTTTGAACACCTCACCCCCCTCTTTCCAGAAGAGAAATTTAACCTCACTGGACGTCGAAGTACGTTGTCTACCCGTGTGATTGATTTGTTTTCTCCCATTGGAAAAGGACAACGTGGGTTGATTGTGGCTCAGCCCAAAACGGGTAAAACCACTTTGTTGAAAGAGGTGGCCAATGCCATCGCAGCCAACCACCCCGAGGCCTATATGATCATTCTTTTGGTGGATGAACGTCCAGAAGAAGTCACGGATATGGCCCGCAGTGTAAATGCGGAAGTGGTTGCATCCACTTTTGACGAACCGGCTGAACGCCACGTGCGCGTGGCCAACATTGTTTTGGAAAAAGCTAAACGCCTAGTTGAATGCGGCCATGACGTGATCATCTTACTCGATTCCATTACGCGACTAGCCCGTGCGTACAACACAGTCAGCCCCGCTTCCGGAAAAGTGCTCTCCGGAGGTGTTGATGCCAATGCCCTGCATCGCCCCAAGCGTTTCTTTGGTGCCGCTCGAAATATTGAAAACGGTGGTTCATTGACCATTTTGGCCACCGCATTGATTGACACAGGGTCCAAAATGGACGAGGTTATTTTTGAGGAATTTAAAGGCACAGGCAACATGGAAATGCAGTTGGATCGAAAGATTGCCAACCGACGCGTTTGGCCTGCCCTCGATCTCATGTCGTCAGGGACACGGAAAGAGGACCTCCTACTCCCATCCGAGGTACTCAGCCGCATGTACATTTTGCGCCGACATTTAGCCGATATGACCCCGGTTGAAGCGATGGAATTTATGCATGACCGGATGAGCAAAACACTCAACAACGAGGAGTTCTTGATCTCTATGAATAGCTAGGATTTACGCCTTTTAGTCACGAACCGAGATTGGATGTACATGCGTAATTGCGGATGTGCGCTATTCACGGCTAAAAAAGTACCTTTGTTGCCAACATGGCCACCAAAACGCTTCTGGATGCTCGGGACTGCGATCTGACGCTGCACCGACTTTGTTGCCAACTGAACGAAGTTCATTTCCCTTGGAATAATTCCGTCATCATTGGCTTGCAGCCGCGTGGAACGCGCTTAGCCGAGGCTATTGTATCCAGACTACAGCGAGAACATGGTATCAACGAGGTGCCTTTTGGAGCCCTAGATATCACCTTTCATCGCGATGACTTTCGCCGTCGCGAAGAACCCCTAGCTGCCAGCCCAAACCAAATGGATGTGCTGGTCGAAGGCAAACGGGTAATTATTGTCGATGATGTGCTCTACACGGGCCGCAGCGTACGTGCCGCCATGGATGCCTTGCAAGACTATGGCCGGCCGCAACGCGTTGAACTTTGTGTGCTTGTGGACCGTCGCTTTTCTAGAGAGTTGCCTATCCAACCTGACTATTCAGGTCGACGCGTCGATGCCATCGCCGAAGAGCGAGTGCGCCTCGAATGGGCCGATGACCTACCTTCCGTATTGATTGAATCCACCCCACATGCCGCACAGCGCTAAACTGAGCACACGCCATCTCTTAGGCATCAAGGGACTTAGTCCTGAAGACATTCATTTGGTTTTGCACTGGGCCGCCCAGTTTAAAGAGGTGATCAACCGTCCGATCAAAAAGGTTCCCTCGCTGCGTGACATTACAATTGCCAATCTCTTTTTCGAGAATTCCACGCGAACTCGGCTCAGCTTTGAGCTTGCCGAAAAACGTTTAAGCGCCGATGTGATCAACTTTGCGGCTTCGAATTCGTCAGTGAAGAAAGGAGAAACGCTAGTAGATACCGTAAACAACATTCTGGCCATGAAAGTGGACATGATTGTGATGCGTCATTCTGAACCTGGAGCCGCTGAATTCCTGAGCAAGCATGTGGATGCCCACATCGTCAATGCGGGTGATGGCACCCATGAACACCCAACGCAAGCCTTGCTAGATGCCTTTTCCATGAAGGAAAAATTGGGGACGCTTCAAGGAAAACGGATCGTCATCGTAGGAGACATCACGCATTCACGCGTGGCGCTGAGCAACATTTACTGTCTTCAGAAATTAGGTGCTGAAGTGGCCGTTTGTGGCCCAGCAACCTTGATTCCCCGGCATATTTACTCCTTAGGGGTGCAAGTGATCCCCCGTTTAGAGGACGCCTTAGAATGGGCCGATGTGGCCAATATGCTCCGAGTTCAACACGAACGGATGGACCGAGCTTATTTTCCAAGCATCCGTGAGTACCACATGCGCTATGGGGTGACGATGGAAAAACTTCGCGCCTTGGATTCTATTCCGTTGATTTTGCACCCTGGACCCATAAATCGAGGGGTAGAAATCACCTCTGAGGTGGCTGATTCGGAACATGCTATTATCTTAGACCAAGTGCAAAATGGGGTTGCCGTCCGAATGGCCGTGCTTTACCTGCTTGCCGCCCAAGGAAAGAACATTGCTTAACGACCATGTCTTTTAAAGTAGAACCGAAATCCGCCTTCCTGCACATCAAGTTTGGTGAGGACGTATTTAGCCCTTCGGACGTCGAAGAGTTGATTGCCTTGATGACCAAACATTCCAACGACCATGTCATCCTTAACCTCTCTAGGGTAGAGGAATTCGAAGACATCGAGGAATTGCAGGACTTCCAAGTAGAGCGCCTGGATGAGAACTATAGTTTTATCATCCTGGTGCGAGAAAGCCTGATGAATCTCTTCGACGAGGATTTGCCTGTCGTTCCGTCCTACCAAGAAGCCGAAGACTTCCTCGAGATGGATGAGATACAGCGCAAATTGATGGAGGAATGAGAGGCTTTTTTGCTGTTTTATGCCTTTTGCCCAGCCTTGCCTTTGGGCAAGTAGAAAGTACCCCCAACCAAACTCTACCAGATACGTCTCAAGGAGATAGTACCTGGGTCGGGGTAGATCTGCATGAACAAGCTGCTCACCAGGTTTTATACATGCCCTTTGCCGCGCATTTTGAAAGTGGCCCGTACCAACTCTTCTCCCCCAATACCGCAGCCAGCAACAGCATTTCTGGCAATTTGAGCGGAGTTCAGATTAGTGCTTGGGTGCATCCCCATTTCACGGTCGGGTTGAGCCTCCAGGATGCACAGAGTCAAGCACTTACGGAAACAGGCGAATTGGTTTATTTAGATCAAATGCGCTGGGCAGGGCTCCTCACTACGGGCTACTTAGTCGGTGGCCAAAGTGGGTGGGATCTGAGCGCTGGTATGGGCTGGGGCTATGCACGCAGTTCCTTCACGGAAACGCCGGGCGTTCCCTTGGTCTACCATCAGACCGGCTATCCTTGGGTATTGCGCGTTCAAGGTCACTACCGTAACCGATTTAGCCCTTTTGTGCTAAATCACTGCGTCATACTTCCTGTAGAAATCTCCTTTGGCCCTCAAACCACCTTGGACATGCGTACGGACAAATTGCGTACCACCTGGCTGTGGAGTTTAACATGGCCCTTAAACGGAATGTTTCAAACCGGCGGCTGCGGCTGAGGCAGCAATTAAACCCACGAAGGAGCCCAGGTGCGGACATCGATGCCGCCCATATTTCCGGACGACATGATGAGCAAATGGCACGTCTTGGGCAAGGCCTCCAAAGCGGCTTGCACGTCTTCTTGGCGGGTGAATACTTTGACCCCAGGTCCAAAGGTTTCTTGTACCCACGCTGGATCTAAGGCAGGGAGCTTCTTGTGCGCTACTGCGGCCGGATCAAAGTAGACCATGGCTTGGCCCAAACCCTTCATGGTGCCTGCATAGCCCGGGATAAAGGCGGGGTTTAAAGAACTGAAGGTGTGCAATTCAAGAAGACCGGCAGTTTCCTCATAGGTCTCCACGTAGGCGGCCACCGTCGCTTTCACCTTGCTCGGCGCATGGGCAAAGTCTAAATGCACGCAGCGCGTTTCCGACTCGGCCAGCACTTCCAATCGGCGCTGAGCCCCTTCAAACGTAGCCATGGCATCGTAAAAATCTTCCGCTTGTATGCCCATCTCTTGCGCAAGCCAACGAGCCCCTTCGGCATTGCTCAAGTTGTGCTTACCCAAAATATTCAGAGCCAAATCCCCGGAGGGCGTCTCCCAGATCCATTGGTTCTCTTCAATGCGATAGGCCGGCGTGCGATAGGGGATCTTGCGAATGGGGCTTTGATCGGCGAGTACGACGTCCGTCAGGGCCTCATCCTCCTCGTTGTAGATCAATGTGCCTCCCGGCTCCATGCTCTCTAAAAATGCGCTGAAAGCCCTCTCGTAGTCCGCCATGGTAGGAAACACGTTGACATGGTCCCAGGCCATCCCCGTTAAAATGGCCACATTGGCCCGGTATAAATGGAATTTTGGCCGCAAATCAATCGGCGAGGACAAGTATTCGTCCCCTTCAAACACGGCCCATTCCGCACTCGTACTCAATCGCACCATGGTTTGGTAGCCCGCTAACTGCGCACCCACCATATAATCGACATCCATACCATCGATACGCAGGGCGTGCAGCAGCATCGATGTCGTGCTCGTCTTACCGTGGCTTCCTCCGATGACCACCCGCGTCTTATGCTTCGTGGCCTCATAGAGGTATTCTGGATAGGAATAAATGGCTAGACCCATTTCTTGGGCCCGTAAAAGCTCTGGATTGTCGGATCGCGCATGCATGCCTAGAATGACCGCATCCAAATCCCCACCTATCTTCTCAGGAAACCAACCTTCCTCCTTTGGAAGAATACCCGCAGCCGTTAATCGGCTCCGTGATGGCTCAAATATGGCATCATCGCTACCTGTAATCACGGTATCCCCGCGCTCTGCCAAGGCTAGGGCCAAATTATGCATGGCCGAACCTCCAATAGCGATGAAGTGAACCTTCATCTTAACTACTTAAAGCTGAATGCTGTAGGACGCCTCCATATTCCCCTTGATCGTGGGATATAGGCCAGCTGCAATGGGATCGCTTGGATCTACATCTAAGTCATCTACCAACAATGGATCCACCCCCAGGAGGAGTTTATCAATGTCCCAAACGATGTTGATATTGACATCACGGTTCGGCACTACGTTGAAAGACATGGATTTGAACCAATCTAAACGCATGAGCTCATTAGAAACTCGGTATACAAAAGGCTTGTCCGGAGTTAAGATTGTGGTGTCCATCGCGTCACGATACAGTCCTTTGATATACAGAATGTTATACCCATTACCTTCCCCGCGATGGACGCCAGGGTGGCGCAGGCTATGCCCTTCGCGCAAGGCGCTTGGCGGCGTCGCATTCGCTGTAGAGTCCAGCCCCATTCGGAAGTGATGTGCACCTGAGTATACGCCCTTGGGGAGTCGGTACAACCGCGCATCTGTATTGTAAGCTAAAGAAGCGGCTACGGGATCAAACACATAGGGGTTTACCGTGTCCTTAAAATTAGGAGTCAACGTATCATCCAAGTGGTCGGTGAAGTAGTACTCGCCAAAAACAATTTCAATATCCTGAAAGCGCACCTCGGCATTCCCTAGCATGAAGCGCTTGTTCGTATCCATGGTCACGCCATCGAAGTACAAAAAGTGCTTCAGCACCACGTTTCGCTGGTCATAGCTCGCATCCTCGGGAAGGATGGTCTTTTCGCACGCCGCCATGCCAAGCAAGGCCGCAGCAAGGATCAAAGTGATGCGTTTCATAGGGTTCATCCGACGTTTTCGCTGTTTTTTACCGGCTCCAAGGTACGAATTCCTTGATGCATTGGTGATTGCTCAATGGCGTCCATAATCTGGTCCAGAATCGCTTGAGGACTGGCTGTCAGATCAAAAGTCATCGGAGGCTTGAAACGCATGGTCATGGTGGAGCCCCGCTTCTTGGTCCGAAGGCCTTTTTTGTCAAACGCTCGACGGTAACCATCAATGACCACTGGGACCACCACGGGGTTCAGCTGCTTGATGATGTGCGCTGTTCC
>Ga0209137_1000278_pt1 | contig 56465 bp, 59 predicted proteins | sample SaaInl5LU_22_DNA_FD_184642 | JGI IMG/M metagenome (GOLD analysis project Ga0209137, IMG submission 184642) | Marine microbial communities from expanding oxygen minimum zones in the Saanich Inlet - ESP_105LU_22_DNA (SPAdes) (version 2) | ecosystem: Environmental > Aquatic > Marine > Intertidal... | reverse complement strand
TACTTATCATGCAGAAGTTCTTGATCTAATGGAACTAGATCAAAACTCGGTGATGGTTATTCATGGTGGAGGTGTTTATGGTAATAAACAAGAAACAATTGAACGATGGTGTAATCAATATAATATATTACCTCCGCTTGTTCAAAAACGTTTAGTTTTAGAAAATTGTGAAAAATGTTTTTCGATTGAAGATTGTTTACAAATATCAAAAAAAGTAAATATTCCGGTTGTTTTTGATACTCATCACTATAACTGTTATAAAGAATTACATCCACAAGAAGAATTTCAACCTGCAAGTTATTATATTTCTGATATATTGGAATCGTGGAAAAGAAGAAATATAAAACCAAAATTTCATGTAAGTGAACAAGGGAGCGGACGAAGAGGTCATCATAGTGACTTTATCGAAAATATTCCAGAATATTTATTAGAAATACCTATAAAATTTCAAACAAATATTGATATAATGATTGAAGCCAAAATGAAAGAACAGGCCATTATGCGTCTTTATAATAAATATCCTCAACTTGATTGTAAGAAAGTTTATTCTACTAAAAAATTCGAGTTTCCAGGAAAAGGCTGGGTAAAAAAACATATAAAAGACTGTGACTGTTGTTTTCCTTTAAAAAAGAAAAGAAGATTAATAATTGAAGAATAAATATAAAATATATAAAATATATAAATAATATATTATTATATATGTTTTGTCAGTATAAAAATATATTAGGGAAAGTTGGTAAAGGAATTCATTCTATACGTATATATAATATTGCTGTTATAGACGTTATATTAACCTTTTTAGCTGCTTATTTAATTAATCGTGTTTATCCCCAATTTAATTACCTTACCATTTTATTTTTTTTATTTTTATCTGGTATTTTCTTACATCGGTTGTTTTGTGTAAGAACTACTATAGATAAATGGTTATTTCCAAAAAAATAATACGAGTTTAATATTTTTAATTAAAATAAATAAAAATATTATGGAGTGGAAATGGTCAACTGGAATACCATATGAAAAGTCTCGTAGAAGATACCCATCTAAAGAACCCATCCAAGATGAACAGTCTAAATTAAATATGCAACAAAATGCAATTAATAGCTCATTAAATCACGATGAGAATACATGGGATTTAATGAATCAAGTACAACATTTTTCTCCAGATGATTTTAAAACATCAAATAAACGAGAAGAATTGGATGAAAAAATATCTGGTCGTCATATGGTACAACAGTGCGGATTTAATCCTTTTATGACTGATAATACATATGTGAATGATATAGAAGTAAGAGATAAATTTTTAAAACCCATAAATACTACCGATACCGTTTCCAAAAAAGAGAATTAGTGTGTGCTGTTAATACACATAGTGTTTAAAAGTCTATTTACAAAATATGCCAGTAGCGTATTAAATATAAGAGCCATACCATTAGCGACAAATAGCGCATCTATTTTTTTACGTTTCATTACAAATCCACCAATCACTCCAATAATTGCTAAAATATACGCGACAAAAAAGAATATCGATAGTACGTAAAAATATAAACACCACTCTTTTCCAAGAGGTCCAAAATAATTATGCATGAAATCGTCCATATATATATAATATATGGATATAAAATTTTCTAAATATCGTTAGTATTAGAGGATTTTTTATTATGTATTATAATAATTACTTAAATAAATCTTAAAATTAAGTAATTATATGAATTCAAACAAATATTGTACACAAAACCAACTATTATTAAATAACTTATTAGAATTTTATAAAAATGAAGATTATATCGATAAAATGTTACAAATAATCACGGGTGATTCTAAAATTTCATTAAGAATTGTAGATTGGTTTGCCACAAACTATGCTAAAAAATACTATACTCTTTATGATATAAATACTCTTAGTGGAATACATCGATTCAAAGTTTATTTTGATTATAAATTAAAACTTAAAGCATATAGTAAAAAGCGTTTTGATCCATTTTGTAGATGGGAACGTATCAGTATACCATATAAAAATGATAGTTCTATTGAAACAACCATAGGTCAATTGAATTTTTTTAAGTGGGCAATTGAAAATGAAGTAATTAAATATATAGAAGAAAATTACGAGACAATAGAAAAAGATATGAATAGTCGTAATAGTACTTCTAAAAGAAAAGATACTTCGGATAATTCAAAAACACGTAAAAAACGTGAAGAGTTATCAGTATCTGCGACTAAAAGTATAAAAAAAGAAGATATAGAAATAGTAGTAACTTTTGATTAAATATTATTTAAACATATTTATTTGATATTTAAAATGGGTAATTTACAGTCAACAATCAGAAAAACCAATTTTGAAGATGTTCAGTATGCAATTAATAATCCAACTTCATTTATACTAATAAATACCCTTAATAATAATGAACAAGGTTGTCTTATATATAACAGTATTTGCGGTGATAGTGAAGAAGAATATATAAACGAGTTAATGAATAAATGTAACTATGATATAAATATAATTATTTATGGAAAGCATACAGATGATGAAAATATAATGAAAAAATATAATCAATTATGTGGATTGAAATTTAAAAATGTTTATATATACCAAGGTGGATTATTTGAATGGTTATTATTACAAGATATTTATGGATCTGATGATTTCCGTACAACATCAAAACAATTAGATATCTTAAAATTTAAACCATCCAAAAAATTAAATGTAAAGCTACTAGAATATTAATTTTTGTAATACAGAAATATCATATTTAGATTGATTATTCAGTTCATTTGCTTTTTTAATTGCGTACTCCGAAATAAATAAATCATCTTCTATATATTTACTCATACGACTATCGTAAAGGTCAATAGCTCGTTTAACTGCGTCTGTATATTCCAAGTTTTCTTTTTTTAATCCAAAAATAATACATCTATTAATATCAAATCCAGATAGTAAATCTGCTTCTCTTACGATATGATAGGCGTCTTGGTATTCATGAAGATTCGGATAACCATTTTTTTTAACTTTAGAATAAGACATGGTAGAAATAATATTAGAAACTGCCATTCTATCTTTGTCGTTCATATGTTGAATTAATATATTATCAATATTATTGAGCTCACTTGGTTCGTTTAATATATATTTACTATCACACATATCATGTAATAAAGATGAAACAGATATAACGTCGCGTTGTTTATTAAGAATAGGATTAGTTTGTATTTTACTTTCTACTATATTGTTCGCATAGTTAAATACGTCTATACTATGCTTTAATGCATGAGACTCGTCAATATTTAGTCTTTTTGATGTAATTATTACATAATTAACTACAATATTTAATAAGTTATTTGTAACTCGTGAAATAGTATGCAATTTCATTAATATATATAAATATAATCTTATATTTATATATGTCAATTCCTTTAATATCATATATATCTTGCATATACTCGCGATTATCATATTTAAATCCTAGAGAGTTTAACGCATCCTATAGTGAGATTTTTTCTAATAAACTGATATTAGAGCAAATAAAACAAATACCAACAGTTTCGCTAACAAATTTATTTCATATCGATACTAAACAAATTGAAAACTGTAATGAGATGGTAAATAAAATAATATATTTGAAAAAAAAAGAGTATGTTAAAAATGATAATTTTATGTTCTTTTCTATTTCAACATCTAATTACGCAGGAGTGTTTATTACTGCAGATAAAACGATGAATACTATAACAGTATCATTTCGTGGTACGTATTCAGTAAAAAGTGCACTTTCATATTCTAAGTTATCCTCTTTAACCCCTACTGTTATTTGTAATAAAAAAGGTGGTGTTTTAATTGGAATTTATAAAATTATTCACGAAATATTCAATACAATATTAGAATGTATGAATTTTTTAAAGAAAGAAAATTTAAAAAAAAACCCAACAGTAATAACAACCGGTCACTCATTAGGAGGAGCGTGTGCGACTATTTTTTCTTATCTTTATTATTTGAATACTAAAAAACCAATTATTTGTATTACCTTTGGATCTCCACGTGTATTTAATTATGAGTTAATACAGAAATATAACTCGTTCATAAAAAAAAATAAAATATTATTTCATAGATATATTACAAACGGAGATCCATTTGGCAAACTACCGCCAAATATACCTAAAAGTACAGATAAGACATTTTTTCATCCTGATGATAATAATTCTAAATTGGAGAATATTTCTTATTTATGCGATAATCAAACCAGAAAAACAATTTGTACATTCAAATCTAAAACGAAGAAACGCAAACCTGATTTAAAATATCATGGTAATTATTTGGGGATTTCATATAAAGATGCTGCTGATAATTTAAAAAATATGAAAAAGGAAATTAAAAGAAATAAATCAGGTGATACGATTTGTCGTTTGGTAAAAGGAAACAAAGAACAAATTGAAGCGGTATTTTTTAATTTACAAGAATTAAAACATAAAGCGTTCAATTCTAAATCAAAAACAAAGAAATTGAGAGAAAAAATAGGAAAAATATTTAAAACCGATTATAAACGCGGGGATGCGTATATGAATAAAAATCAATTTGATCACTTATTAAAAAATATGGAAGTAATACAAGATAATAAGTTGAAAACAGACACATATATTGAACTATTATCAGATCAGCCGGAAAACAAAACGAAAATTTGTTAATTTTTTATAAAATTTAACATATTTTGAATATGTTCTTCGCGTTCGTTTTCTTCAATATCGCCATTAAATATATAAATATTATCTATATCCATTACACTCGTGTAATAAGTCATCATATCATTATGATACTTATGACAGTTTTGTAAATATTCAAGAGAAATTATTGATTCTCCGTTTCGTGAACGTTTTTTAATTCGCTGACAACATATAGTTGGGGAAGAATTAACATAAATAACTTTATCTATAGGAAAATCTTCAATAAAAGCATCAAACCATTTCATATATATTGAATAATCTACATGTCGAATCTTTTTATCGTCATATAACATTTTAGCAAATACATATCTATCTGTAAACAGACTTCTCTCTGTAATAATAATAGCGTTTTTATTTTTTTCTATTGCTTGTTTTAAATTATTGAGTCGAGATATATAAGCCATCATTTGGAAAGAGAATGCATATTTTTCAGGAGTTTCGTAAAATAATTTTAATATAGTAGAGCCTGTTTCATCAGTAATATTTTCCCATTCATCTACCGGTTCTTTTAAAAATATAATTTGTTTATCGTCGTATCCTTGATACATATTTTGAATACACGATAAGAGCGTGGATTTACCTGATCCAATATTACCCTCGATTGAAATGATAATGTTACTGTTCATATTTTTCATATTATTTATAATGTTTATAAAAACATTTTTTTGTATCATTTTTTTATAAAATAATAATACAAATAAAAATACAAATAAAAATACAAATAAAATAAAATTGATACATAAAAACATGTTATAATTAATATAAATATAGTACATAATGGATTTTAATCAACGTAAATTAATTAAATCAGAGTGGGAATCTATTGAGACTCCGGTATCGAATGAAGAAAAACATATATTGAACATGATAGTGAAAGGAAGTGATAATATTAATATTCGTGTAAATAATAATTTGTCTATATTATCTTATTTGAAAATTGATTTTTCAGAAAAGATAAATGATTTTATTTATATAAAATATTGTAAAGACAGATGTGACGCATTAAAGAAACAAGTAATAGACTTATTTCCTGATTATATTATAAAAGATATTAAGGTTGTTATAAAGTTGAATTCAGCTGATAAAATACGACTTGAAAAAAATAGTCTAGAAGATATTATAAATAAAAAAGACTTGTATGAAAATGTCATTATTTATCATATTTCCAAAATAGTTAAATATATTAAAAAAAATAATACAGAAGAATTTGTATTTCATTATTTTACAGTTGATAAATTAATAAAGAATTCTATTAACCTTTTAAATAGTCATGTAATATCATTTTGTAATGATATTATAAATGCGTTTAAAAGTCATATAAATATGAATGATTTGATAAAAAATGGGGATAAATTAATAGAAAAAAATAAAAATTTATTAAAATTTACAGATTTAATTTTATATGAACACCAAAAACAAATAATAAACTATGTAAATTCTCCGAATTCTAAATTAATATTATATATTGCTCCTACAGGTACGGGTAAAACACTTACCCCGCTTGCGCTTTCAGAGAAATTTAAGATTATTTTCGTATGCGCAGCACGCCATGTAGGCCTCGCTCTAGCAAAATCTGCGATATCGATTGATAAAAAGGTGGCTTTTGCGTTTGGTTGTAATAGTGCGTCTGATATACGATTACATTATTTTGCAGCAAAAGAATATAATCGTAATAAAAAATCAGGGGGTATTGGAAAGGTAGATAATAGCGTAGGTGATAACGTAGAAATAATGATATGCGATATTAAATCATATTTATATGCGATGTATTATATGAGGTCTTTTAATATGGACGATGAAGGAAATTATATGGATAATAAGATAATTACTTACTGGGACGAGCCAACTATTACACTTGATTATGAGAAACACGAGTTTCACGATATTATTAAAAAGACATGGAGTGAAAATATCATTCCAAATATGGTGCTGTCTTCAGCTACATTACCAAAATGTGGTGAATTGACAGAAACCATCGCAGATTTCCGTTCTAGATTTCCAAACGCAGAAATTAAAACGATAAATAGTTATGATTGTAAAAAATCTATACCGATCATTAATTCGTCGGGATTTGTAGAACTACCGCATTATATGTCTGAAAAATATGAAGATATAATAAAAATTGTGGACCATTGTGAAAATAATTTAACTTTGATGCGTTATTTTGATTTAAAGGAAGTTTGTGATTTTATCATTTTTGTAAATGAAAATGATTATATAATGTCAAGATATAGAATTAATAATTATTTTGATTCATTAGATGATGTCACTATGCAAAATATAAAATTATATTATTTAAAAACGCTAAAAAATATATTCAAAGGTCTTTGGGGTGCTGTTTATCTACACTTTAAAATATCAAGACGTCCAAAAATTATATTAAATGAGACTGTAGATAAAAACGGAAATAAGTTATGTAAATCGCAGAGTTTAGGACACGATACCTCTAGTAAAAGTAATATGAATGGTAAAGAAATTATTAGACTACAAAGTGAACAAATTGTAAATAAATCATCATCAAATGAAAATCAAAAAAATATAGGAATATTAATTACAACAAAAGATTCTTATAGTTTAACAGATGGACCTACAATTTTCCTTACAAATGAAATAGAAAAAATAGCAAAATTTTGCATTCAACAAGCAAATATTCCTTCCGTAGTAATGGAAGATTTATCTAATAGAATTAGCTATAATAATAAGTTGAATGAACAATTACACGTTTTAGAAGCTGAATTAGAGTATAATAGAGAAAAATTTGAAAATGTGATTAAGAATGAAATAACTGATAAAAAAGCACCACAAGGTAGGAATAAATCAACTAAAGATATAAGAATGAATAACCGGGTGAATGAAGACACAGGTAATAAGTCTATCTCTAAGTTAACAAATGAAATAAATAATTTAAGGGGTTTGATTAAAAGTATAACACTAAATGAATTATTTGTACCTAATAAATCATCTCATTTGAAAAAATGGGCGTCATCTATGAATACGTCTACTTCTTACACCAGCAATATAGACGAGAAAACTGTTAACGAAATAATGTTATTACATAATGTAGATGATAAGTGGAAAGTTTTATTAATGATGGGTATTGGCGTTTTCATAAATCACTGCAATCCACAATATCTAGAAATTATGAAAAGAATGGCGGATGTACAAAAATTATATATGATAATTGCGTCAAGTGATTATATATATGGAACAAATTATCAGTTTTGTCACGGGTATCTAAGTAAAGATTTAAATTTATCTCAAGATAAAATTATTCAAGCGATGGGTAGAATTGGTAGAAATAATATACAGCAAGACTATACTGTACGATTCCGTGATGATAATCATATTAAAAAATTATTTACTACTGATTTGAATAGACCTGAGGTGATAAATATGAATATATTATTCAATAGCAATACAACATGAAATGATAATGTTTTTATATCTAGTATTTAATATTTTGATTCGCAGTTTGATTCGCAGTTTGATTCGCAATTTGATTCGCAGTTTGATTCGCAGTTTGATTCGCAGTTTGATTCGCAGTTTGTTTCGCATTTCTATCATCCATTTTTTTTTTCATTTTTCCATAGGCATCTGACTCAGTTGCCTTGGTATAAACTGCGGACTGAAACCCGGTTATTTTTCCTCTAACGGCATTAGGTTTTAATTCTCCTCTACCTTCGTTCGATGCTTCTCCAACAACCTTGTTGATTGTATAATTACGAGCAGAATATCCATTACTATATTTATAATTAACGCCTAAATGAACCATTATTGCATTTAACTTATAATTAATAGTAGCAAGAGTAAGAGGCATATTCATTGCACTACGAGATGCTTTTAATGATCCTTTCATATAATTCATATAATCGCTACCTTTATTAAAACCCTCTGATTTTTGTTTTGCTGGAGGAGCATTTGGATCAGTATTTTTGTTACTTCCCCAAAATCCTCCTTTTTTTGTTTTCTTATGTGAATTTTTATTTTTTATAGGATATGTTTTATTGTTGGGCATTATATATATAATTATAAAAAAATTATTAGTTGAATGATTATTCATATTATAATAATATTTATAATATGAATTATAATAATAAAGTATATATTTATTAATTTAGTTACTATATGCCAGCCCTCCCATACCACTCATGATACGAAGAACGTTATAGTTTGTGGCATAGACACGAACCTTAGCAGTTTTTGTACCTTCAACAGTTGCGTTGGAAAGAACAAGTTGAAGAGTAGCGTTATCAATTCTGGAGAAGTTACATGTTCCGGATGGTTGATGTTCTTCAGGGCGAAGAGCGAATGAGTATACGTTGATACCCTCATCAGGACTTCTTGTGTGGGCTTGGTAAGGTTGAACCCAAGAGAAGTAAGAACCTTCACGTTCAGAGAAGCGATCTTGTCCGTTCAATTGAAGCTTGGCAGTAACAACTGGGTTTTGTCCCCAGCAGTGCATGTCAAGAGAGGTCTCAGATAAGACGAATGTTCCGGCATCAGAAACGCCAGAGTTATCAATATGAGAACCACGCTCGTTCAAAAGAGCAGCAACATCGGGTGAAAGACCAGATGTATCAAGAGGGATAGAAGGTCCACCCATATTAGGCTCATTATAAGGATTAGAGGGTCCGTGCCAGTATCCTGTGAAGTTATCATCAGGGATATAGTCAAGGGCACCTGCATCTTGGAACAAACCGCGAGCATCAATATAAGCACGGGAATCAGCGGCGATTGCTTGAGGTCCACCAAAGGCATGGATAGCATTAGGAAGAGCATCAACAGCATCAGTATAGTTGAATGGTTGGGCACCAAGAACCTTGAAAAGAAGAGCATCGCAAGTCAAAGATGAGCAATAATCTACATTTTGATCAGGTTGAACAACCCATATAAGTTCTTTAACCGGGTGGTTAAAGTTCAATTTGATTTTGTTACTGGAAGAACCAACAGATTCATCACCTGTGAATTGAAGTTGGGTGATCAAATATTCGTGAGGGTTTTGTGCCATTCTTCGGCGTTCATCAGTATCTAAAAAGACATAGTCAACATAGATGGAAGCAGCAACTAAAGATTGGTTATAGGCAATTGTTGCTGGAACTGGGCGTCCAACGTTGTATTGACCAGCAGCACCGGCGTATGGGTTTTGGTTACAGTTAAGTGTTGTAACTGCCCATAAACATTCATCGATAGGACGAATATCAAGATTAATTTTTACTTCGTGGTATTGAAGAGCGATCAAAGGAAGAGCAAGACCGGGGTTTGTGCAAAACCAGAATTGAAGAGGAATATAAAGAGTGGTTTCTGGTAATGCGTTACGAGGGGCACACACTTGACGAGGAGCCATGGAATCACAAGGACTTTCAACATCAGAGAAAGAAGGATCTGTGATGAATGTAAGCTGTGTTGTGTTACCGATACATTTGAAGTAACCTCTTAGTTGTTCAGAAGTCATGGTAAGTTGGTTCCAGATATGCATCCAGTCACCATATTGACGATCGATGCGTTGACCACCAATTTCAACTTCAACTTGAGCAACCAATTGCTCACCAGGGAAATCTAACCAACGGGCATAAACTCCTGTATTTTGTCCTGTTGTATAGTTTCCAAGACCCATAAGTTGGTTAATTTCGGGAAGTGTTACTTGTAAATATGTTCTGTAAGCAAGATCACCGTTTCTACTGATGACACATTGGACACGTCGTCCAAAATCGGCTTGACCGTTAAAAGTTTGTTCAATAGATTCCATAGCAAAGTTAGTATATCGTCTGTAAGTTACTTTCCAGAAAGTAATTTGAGGATTTCCTGTAAGATAAACATCTTGTGCGCCATAAGCTACGAGTTGCATTAATCCGCCTCCCATTTTTATATTATTGCTAAAGAAAAAAAAATAATATTTTAATTTAATTAAATATATTAATTATCTGCTATAAACAATAATTAATATATTTTATATTTTAGATATATCCATGTTAGATGTAATAAATTCAGTGAGCGATAGTTCATCGAATACTTTCGTTTGGTTTTCATGTTTTTTTTTTAAGATAAAAGATTTATGATCTTTTTTTATAGTCCATCCATCTTCTAATGCATTATAAATAAAAATCATTTTTTGAAATTTTAGTTTATCAATTGAACAATTTTCTAAATTTAATATAGATTTATCCATAATTATTTGTAATAAAACTTAAATTATAAATAAACTATTTTATTAATTTAAATATTTATATTAATATTAATTAAAATGGTAATATTCAAACAAAAATCTGATCGTAGTATTAAATATAATAAAAAAAAATCGATAACATTAGATGGGAAACACCAAGAATTTTTGAATGAATTTTCTAAAGATACTAATGAAAAAATACCAGAATTGAAAAATAAAATTAAAATTTGTGAAGAAAAAATAAAATCAGGAATTTCCCTTGAAGAGTCTCTAGACTTAAAAGATAAAATAGTTACTTGTAAAAATGATATAAAATATTGTAAGCAAAAGAAAAAAGAATATTTTTTAGATAATTCTAAATTGATTTTTGAGTATTTTGAAGATAAAAAAAATATTTCGAATTCTGCTATTAATACTGGAACAAGTAAAAATAAAATTCTTAATCACTTTTTTAAGATAAATGATGAAGTTCCTAAGAAAATAGATATCACGAATAAAAGCTTGGTAAATAAGTATTTATCTAAAATTGATAATTCTTTTCTCGATATGAAAAATTTTATAAATCAAACTGATATTTGTAATTACTGTTTTAAAGGAGAGTTGATACCAGTCGAAGACGAAGGTATATTAATTTGTAATTTATGTTCCAGAAATATACCATTCTTGATAGAAAACGAAAAACCGTCTTATAAAGAACCCCCTAAAGAAGTATGTTTTTATGCTTATAAAAGAATAAATCATTTTAAAGAAATTTTAGCCCAATTTCAAGGAAAAGAAACTACACAAATTCCACCTGAAGTGATCGAAAATATAAAATTACAAATTAAAAAAGAAAGGATTGATTTAAGTGAGATTACAAACCATAAAACAAAAGATATTCTAAAAAAATTAGGATATAATAAGTATTATGAACATATTCAATTTATTAAAGATAAATTAGGTATCAAACCCCCAGTAATGTCACCTGAGCTGGAAGAAACGATGTGTAATTTATTTATGGAATTACAAGCCCCTTATTCTAAATTTTGCCCAGATGATCGCGTAAATTTTTTAAACTACTATTACACAGCTTATAAACTTTGTGAGTTATTAGGCGAACATCAATATTTAGATTTTTTCCCCATGTTAAAAGATCGTGAGAAACGGATTGAACAAGATAATATATGGAAGAAAATATGCGAAGAATTAGATTGGGAATATATTCCTACAGTTTAGGAAAATATTATTACATATATATATAATGGCTGACACTTATTGTGATAATGATGTTATCTATAAAGCTTTTGCTAAGATTCCTAATCAACCAAACCCAATACCAATAATGTACAGACCTGGCGGTCGACAAACAGGGCAAATACAAAATAAGGCTAGTCGATTACCAATGGTAATTGAAGAAAGTAATGAGAATATGGCGAAACCCGCCCCTGTTATTGTAAATGGTGTGACTTATAAACCAGATATTTCAAAAATTCGACAACATAATTGTACAAAATCTTTTATGGGAAACAAGCGTGTTTTTGATTATATCCCGATGGCTGGCGGAAGAAGACGAACTCGTAGAAGACATGGTAAAAGAAAACATTCTACTAAACGTAAACACAAATCTAAAAGAAAACAATCTACTAGACGCAGAAAATCTTGTAAAAGAAGACGTTAAAATGATAAAATAAATAAAAACTAAATATTTATTTTATAAAACTAATTATTTATGGGTTATAAGGGAATAGTTTTGTCATATTCGTATTATAAATATTAAAATTGGGTTCATTACAATTAGACCCATATCCTGTGCCATATCTTATATTACTTCCACCGCGATATTTACGTGTTCTCTTACTCTTACCTTTACGATTTTGTCGGGTTTTGCCAGTTCGTTTCGTTTTACCAGTTCGCTTCGTTTTTTTATTTGATGGTATTTGTTTTGCTATTTGTACAAGTTTATGTGTATTTCTATGTTTTAAATATATATTTTTTCCTTCTATTTTACTTATATATGTGTTTTCAAATGTTTTAGGTTTACTTTTCGCGAGATCCAGCATTTGTTTACAACACATTTTACAACAAGTATAAAATCTATATTTTTTTCCCTTCCAGTTTAAGGTATGAGGTCTTGACTTTGTTATTTTTGTATATCTACCGTTATGAATTGGCATATGAGGACAAAATTTTAAATACCGTGATTGTATTTTTTCAGTTGTGTTTTGTTTTCTAGATTTTCTATTTTTTCTAGATTTTCTTCCTCCAATACCAGCGGATTCATCTGTAGTATATCCCTCATCCGAATCTACGGATACATTCAGATCATCTATATCCATAGTACCAGCTGTATCAATTGATTCATCTAAATCTACAGATAAATTTGCTTCAGGAATATTGTCTACCGCGTCTGTATCATAGTCATCGGGTGTCGCTTCTATAATATTTTGATTTAAGTCATTTTGATTTAAGCCATTTTGATTTAAGCCATTTTGATTTAAGCCATTTTGATTTAAGCCATTTTGATTTAAGCCATTTGGTAATTGAATGGATAAATTTTGATTATCTGTATTCATTAATATAATATAATATTTATTAATGAATTAATGTATTATTTATTTAAAATCCTCCCGGGAATTTAACAATATTTGCACCTATACCAAATCCAGCACCAGATCGTGCAGTGACCCCCATAGTAGGAACATATGTATCCAAAATACTAAATGTAGCTGCAGCAGTTAAAGCAATCAATATAATTTCTTCAACATTCAAAGAACGTTTGGGAATAGCATAAGCAGCAATTGCTACCATTAAACCCTCAACTAGATATTTAATGATTCTTTTAACAAGTTCACCAACGTTTATTAAGCCGTTCATTATATTAATTAAAAAGAAAAAAATAATTTGTTAAAATTAAAACTTAAAATATATCTTATATACTATTTTATAAAATGGCATCTACAAAAGAAAATACCTTTGAAAGAAAGATAATTGATGGTAAAAAAAACCCTAAATATATAGATTTATTAGAGGAGGATAAATCAATTGCAGGACAAAAATTTGTATGTGTATCATTTGTTTCTCCTGAAAATATCGTAAAAAATAAACACCTTTATTTCTTTGAACAGTTCCTAAATAAGTGGGAGTTCAATAAATCTATGGAAAAAAATATTCAATTTTTAAATTTTGTATCTTATAAATATAATTTAGTATTTGATGATCTTGTAACTGATTTCAAAGAATTTGTTAAAGAAGAAAAAGAAAATTTGATGAAAACAGATATGGATGATGAGTATAAAACATTCTTGGATAATAATGAAGATGAATTGGAGAAAAATTTTAACAAAAAATATAATTTTCAAACATCCACAAGAGGTTTAAAAATAAGAGGTGCGTATCCATCTTTAGAGGAAGCAGAATTGCGAGCTAAAATGTTAAGGGAACTAGATCCAAATCACGATGTATTTGTCGGACCGGTTGGAATGTGGATGCCATGGGATCCAGAAGCATATAAAACAGGAAGGGTGGAATATTTGGAAGAAGAATTAAATCAACTAATGAGTGAGAAAAAGAAAAACGAAGAAAATGCAAAACAATCGTTTGACCAACGAGTTAAAGAAACGAAAGAAAAAGCGATTCAAGATAATATTCAAAATGCAGAAAAATCAGGAAATGTATTAACTCAAACAATTGATAATAGCGGTAACTTGATTGGTGTAAATAATACAACAATTGAACAGTCTTTGGCAGAAAAGGAAGAAATTTCAACTGCAGATATTTGTAAGGAATTATTTGATGGTGAAAACGTAGTGATGGATAAAAAAACAGACTATGGACAAAGTGAACTAGTTAGTGGTCCATTTGCAAAAAAAGAGATAAAATCTGAATAAATGCAAAAACAATTTAAAATGATATATCGTTTATTAAATAATGAACAATATATTAGATTTAGTAAAATTTCAATTAATTCATCAATTATTAAATGAACAAAGATATATAGAAATAATATGGTGTTCTATTGCTTTTATGATTTATTTACAATTAAGTGTTATTAAATTTGACGCTGAATTTATAAGTAAAATATTATGTAAAATTTACTATAGATCTATTTTACCATTCAACGAAATTGAATTAAAAGGAGAAAAAATAATTACAAAAGGGATTTATAATAAAGAAGTGGATATTCATTTTTCTGATGCATTTCATGGGATATGTAAACGAATTTTGGATTTGAAACCCTCTATTTTTAAATTAAGAGAGTGTTATAGTACTATTGATAGTGATAATAACAAATTAGATTATAATAATGATTGTTTTTTAGTAGATCAAACACCATGTTTTTACTTAGAAAATGATATTTATATTCATATTTCAATAACAGAAGATTCACAAAATAATGATAAATCTGATATACATAAAGGCATGGTTGTTACACAGTTTATTAATATAAAACTATTTTCATATACTCAAAATGTTTATTATTTGAAAGATTACGTATTAGAACATTCTGAAAATTATAGAATGTTTTTAGCTAGAAAACGTCACAGTAAATGTTATCATTATATGTTAAAATCGATAGATGATGACGGTTATATAAAGTGGTATGAAAAAATTTATAAATCTCATAAAAAATTTGAAAATTTATGGTTTCCAAATAAAAAAGAAATCATAAATAAAATAGATTTTTTCTTAAAAAATGAAGAATGGTATGCAAAAGAAGGTATTCCTTATACATTAGGTATTTGTTTATGTGGTCCTCCAGGAACAGGTAAAACATCTTTTATTAAATCACTAACGAATTATTGTAATGAAGTGAGTATTAGACATCTAATTTCAATTCGTCTTAATTTAATTCAAAATGAAAAAGAATTATGTGATGTATATTTTGATGAGACTTATAATAAAAGTAATCCTGATCCAATTGGTTTTGATAAAAAAATAATTTTATTAGAGGATATAGACTGTATGATTGATGTGATTAAAAAAAGAGATGATAACTTAGATAATATTTCGATGGAAGTAAATAATAAGATATCAGAATTGCACAAAAATGAATCAATCAAAGTTGATCTAAATGATATTAAAAAATTACAAAAACCGTCTTTTACATTATCATTTTTATTGAATCTGATAGATGGTGTACAAGAAAATCATGGGCGTATTTTGATTGTTACTACAAATCACTATAATGAAATAGATCCTGCACTTTTGCGTGATGGCAGGATTGATCTTACAATTAATATGGAAAATGCAGGAATAGATACCATTTCAGAAATATATAATTATTATTATCATGAAGTACTTCCCGAAGAATTCTATAATAAAAATAAAAATATAAAAATTATGCCCAGTAAATTGATAAATTTTCGAAAACAATCTACAGATAATAAAGATTTTTTAAAAAGAATTGAGACAAAATAAAATTAATCACCATTTTTGTTTTTTAACACTTATTTTAGGACCACCACTTTTCTTTCTACTTGAACTAGGGTCATACTTTTCATCTTCGTCATCTGAGTTCATACCCTTAGATAACTCCCAGAATTCTTTTGATCCAAGTTTAAAGTCATTATGATTATCTGCTTTATACCAAAAAACTTGGTCTTGTAATTTATTTGATTTTGAATTATTATTAATTACAAGGCATTCATAATTTTCAGTACACTGATCCATTACTTGACAAAATGATTCAAATGTAGGGAACATTCCCGCATAATTTTCGTATATTCTTTTTCTATTTGCAATATAATTTTCTCTCAGTATGAATACATAATCAATATTTGTTCTTAACATAGGAGGAATCCCTAGTGGATATTGCATGGTAATAACTAACATTATTTTCCAGTGTCGTCCATTCATAAACAATAGTCTCATCATTTTATCCCGAGTCCAACTACCATCATATAAACAATCGTCTAAAATTACAAAAGCTCTAGCATCTATTGTAGTACGTTTATAAGTTTCCATTTCTTTTTTGATCTGTTTTAAGACCTGTCTTTGTCTTTTGAGTATATTCTCAATAATTGCGGTATTATATTCGTTATGCACAAATAATTTAGGTACCATTTTTGCGTAAAACCCATTACCTTCCTCTGTACCCGATATCACAGTTCCTATAGGAATATCTTGATGATAATATAGTAAATCTCTAACTAAAAAACTCTTTCCTGTATCTCTTTTACCAATTAATACTATAACTGGGCCTTTATTTTCATTTGGTTTAAAACTAATATTTTTCATATCGAATTTTTTAAGCTCAAGAGTCATAATATATATAATAAATTTATATTTCTAGATATTTAAACTTAATATATTATATATATTATTAAGTTTAAATATCTAGAAATTTCTTTTTTAGAATAGAAAAGATGGTTGATATAAATTATGTAAAACGAAAAAATATAGACTTGTTCAAAAGTTTAGAAGATTCAAATTTAGTTAATATTACAAAACCTCAAAACTATATTCCTATTTATAATAGTTTTTTTTCTTTGAATGAAACAAATTATAATACGATCAATTTGAATCAAAAATGGTATTTATCAAATTTAGTATCAAAAGAATCCGATAATAAATTTTTAGCAAAATTGAAAAATAATAATACTCAAAAAGTGAAGGAAAAACCTATATTTTTTAAAATGGCCCCCTTATTAGACCCATTTAAATATTTAGTGGGAAAATATCCTATGGAACAGAACTTGTTTAATTTACCTTCTCATACAAATATGGATGTAATGGATAAACTTAAAACAGCAAATAATTCTGCATATGTAGACGGCTTATTTGCTTATTTAAATAATTATTTATTCCACGAATATAATTTTCTAAATGGTTTAGAATTTTATGGCAGTTATTTATGCATTAAAGAAAATTTTAAAATTGATGTATTTGATGATTTAGAATATTTAAATAATTCTGATTTTTTTAAAAAGCAAAAAGACATATTATATACAATTGATAATTATCAACATATGTTTGAAACTTATAAAAAGTTAAAACCAATTAAAATACAAGATAGTTATAAATCTAATATATCTTTTGAATCTATTGAAAAAATAGATTATAATAATTTATTTTCTGACACAAGTAACGATAATAAACAATTAGAAGAATTTGTCATTCAAGATTTAAATAATGACTCTATGACAATAAAAAGTAATTCTACATGTTCTTCTAGGACATCACATACATCTTCAGATAGTGAAGAAATATCTATATCTTCTTCTGAATGCGATAGTATGAATAGTATCGAAGATGAAGAAATAATTGCTACAATAAAACAATTTCCTGTACAACTAATTGCATTAGAGAGCTGTTCAGAAACATTAGATAGTTTGATTGTGAAAAAAAAACTAACTGATAGTGAATGGGAGTCAATTTTAATGCAAATAATAATGATACTTATTACATTTCAAAAAACGTTTCATTTTACACATAATGATTTACATACGAATAACGTTATGTATATTCCAACAGATAAAAAATACATATATTATCAATTTCAAAATATACAATATAAGATTCCTACCTATGGTAAACTTTTCAAGATTATAGATTATGGAAGAGGTATTTTTAAATGTAACGGGAATATATTTTGTAGCGATAGTTTTAAATCAGGAGAAGATGCTGCTACGCAGTATAACACTGAACCGTATTTTAATGATAAGAAACCTCGATTAGAACCAAATTTCAGTTTTGATTTATGTAGGTTAGGATGTTCTATTTTTGATTATTTAGTAGATGATTTAGATGATTTGAATGATATTGATAAATTCTCACAAATAGAGAGACTAATTATAAATTGGTGTTTTGATGATAATGGAATTAACTTATTATATAAAACGAATGGAGATGATAGATATCCAGACTTTAAATTATATAAAATGATTGCTAGATATGTCCATAATCATACCCCTCAGGCACAATTAGAAAATAATATATTTAAAAAATACATATTAAAATCTAATGAAAAACCTAAAGAATTGATTAATATTGATACTATACCTAGTTTTGTTCATTAATTAATTTTTCTAACTATTTATAAATGGATATTAATTATGGATTTATAATTACACGACATGTAACAGATGAAAAAACAAATAAATATTGGAATCGAGCAGTTTTATGTATTCGACGTTTTTATCCAAATAAACGTATCGTTATTATAGATGATAATAGTAATAAACAATTCTTAAAACCGCTAGTCAATACTAGAAATATTATTTTGATTAAATCAGAATATTGTGGAGCAGGTGAAATTTTGCCATATTATTATTTATTAAAATATAAATTTTTTGATTATGCTTTGATTTTACATGATAGTGTATTTATACATAAAAAAATAAATATGGATAGTATTTGTAAACAATATGATGTAATGCCATTATGGCATTTTGATGGAGACGACTTATTATCCAATATTAGAGATACTATTACACTTTATTTAAAAAATGGTATTTCTTTGGTAAATAAAATGCAAAGTAATAGAATGGCTATTTCATTTTATAAATGGTACGGTTGTTTTGGAGCCCAAACGTTTATTTCACTTACTTTCTTACAACGTTTACAAGATAAATATAATATCGTAAATATTATTCCTTTGATTAAAAATAGAGAACATCGTATGGCGTTTGAAAGAATTATGGGAATATTAATTACTGAAGAAACAAACTATAAAAGGAAATCATTATTAGGAAATATACATAAATATCAAGATTTTCGCTATACTTTTGATAAATATATATCTGATTTTTCACAAGGTAAAATACCAAGACATATAGTAAAAGTATGGACTGGAAGATAAATAATAATTTTATTATCAATTTTTATTTATTAAAATTCGGGATTATCTGTAAATACCGGAGTTGATGCGCTGCTTGGCACAATGGTTCCTCCTGTTTGTGTTAATGATGATACTTGGTCCATCAAAAAATAGGATACTATTACACTAAAATAGACTAAAATAGAATCTCTTACTAAAAGTTTTAATGGTTTTGGCTCTTTTTCAATAAATTTCATCTCTATATATTTTACAGTAAAATAAATAACTGATATTATAACAGCAAACATAAATATATTTTGCATATATTTATAAAATCAAATTCTTATGAATGATTATACGCGTTATGTTAAAATTTCTATATCATCTACTAATAAATCAGGCATTAATTCAATCGTAGGCTCTTCTAAATTATGCACATCTAAAATATCTAATGAAATAGGTTCATCTGAAAATTTAATTTTTTCGGAGTCTTCTTCTTCTTCTTCTTGTTCTTCTTGTTTTCGTATTCTGTTTCTTTCTTCGCTAATTTCTTCTAATCTATCAATTGTTTTGGGTGCCTCAATTTTACTTTCATTATTGTTTTCATCCCTTATATGATCTATATCATCAAATTGTATACTAGTGTTTTTATTTATCATCGGTATATTATCTTTAGTTTCTATATTTTCATTATCATTCGACGACATTTTATTAGCACCTGCTTTTTGAGTACTTTCTTCAATTGGTTCGTCAATTATCTCTTCTTTTACTTCTTCCGATATATCTTCTTCAATTGTTTCATCCAGATAAACTTTTAAAAATTCTTCTATTGGTATGCTTTCACGAACTGCTTCCAATATTGTATTTTGAATAAGAATTTCTATTTCACGGTTATTTTTTTGAGCTAGTAGCGGGCTGACCCCTAATTCATAAAGATAAATATTTTTATATAATTTTCTTGCAGCAATTGTATAAACTTTATGTATAAAGTCTGATAGTTTTGGAATAGAAATATTTATTTTTTTTTGTTTTTGACCTACTCGCATAGCTGTTATCATTTTTAATTGAATGATATGAACACATGTGATTAGTTCTTCTAAATAAGAACATCCACTTTTTTCAGATATTCTTTTTACTTCGCTATCAATTATTGTTTGATTCCACTTTGGTACACGCGAAATATAGTTTTGAAACGTCATTAGATATTTTTCGTTTTCTTGATGTTGTTTACATATACTAATTGCTTCGTTCAAAATTGATTTATAGCCGTCCATAACTAGTGGTGTCAGTATTTGAATTAAATAACAACACCATTCATTTTTAGATCCCTGTAAAGTTGCTATATTAAAATCATCCATTTACATAAAACTAATATTTTCTAAATTCACATCCAAACTTAAAAACATAAAATTCAAGATAAAAATAATAATAAGTTTTTCATTTCTAATCTCTTTAATTATTTTATTAAATACAAATAATAATTCATATTTTCTAATCTCATTTATATTGAATGTTTTAAGAGGTTCTTCTTCAAATAATTGGATTATGTCAATACCAGAATATCCCTTTTCATAAATTTTATGAGACGCGTTTGTAATTTTTTGAATTGTTGTATTGTTATGTGATAATAATTCTTTTTTCAACCATATTTTTCTATTTTTTTCCATTTTTATATCTAAAAACGGTTTATTATTATAGATATATAAGTTTATAATCTGATTGTTATGGATCGGTTCTGGTACGTAAATTTCACAAAATCTTGATAATATTGGTTTTAATAGAATAGACCTTTCTTCTACAATTATAAAAAATCTTGTATTATGACTAAATACTTCAATACATCTTCTAAGAGCTGATTGTGCATCTACTGTTAATTTATCACCATTTAAAAGTATAATACTTTTAAAAAATATACCACCATTTGAATGAATATGTGTTTTCGCGAAAAATTTCAACTCTTCTCTTATAAATTTTATACCTTTTCCATGAGCACAATTTACTTTTAAAACAGAAGATTTTATAACACATTTATCATGGTTATAAATATTATTTATAAATTCATTCACGATTGTTTTTTTCCCTGATCCTGATGGACCATGAAAAATAATATTAGGTATTTTATTATTTATTTTGAAATAATTTAATTTTTCTTTTATTTTATTATGAATATCTAATTCCATACTATTATAAATGTTTTATTTTTATATATATTTATTACGCATTTAATTTAGTTAGAACATATATTGATCTTCCAGATTATCATATTTATCGTGATATTCTATATCGTCAATACCACCAAATACATCGTTGTGTTTTTCTATGGCTTTCTTTATCTCTTTTTTAGACTTCTTTGTTGTTACTTTTGTTGTTACTATTGTATCTTTCATCTTTGTGTCACGTATCTTTGTTATAGTGTCACGTATCTCATCGAGAACTTCCAATGTGATAGTAGAATTCTCGAGCGTTTTACTAAGAGATTTATAGAATGCACCAATATTGAATGCGGAAGAATCATCTAGTCTTTTACTGATTGTACTTCCGAAATTTATATGATCTTGTTTTGTTTTCAATATAATAGATCCAATTCCAGCATTTGAATATATATTGGTAGTGTTTAAAGATTTAACTGTAGACGTCTTTGCAAATAATTCCCCTACCAACTCGGTATCCGCCTCTTCTACCTGTTTACGTTCACGTAGTTTTTTCTCATCATGAGTTTCGTTTTCTAGCATAGATAATTTCATCTTTGTCTGAAAGACAATTTCTTTTTCCTCTGTTCTTTTCTTATGAGCTACTAACTGAGGAATACTCGGCTTTGAGACGATATCTTCATCGATTATCACCTCGTCTGTCTCATCGTCCCAACTTGTTGGGACAGTAATCGAAGATTGTATTGTCGGCACTTCAAATTCATCATCTTCCCATGAGTCTCCCTTAGTGTATTCTAAATGTGGTTTTATTACACAATCAAATGTTTCTTTTTCTTTTCCTAAAACAGACATATATATTATATATATATTACTATTTTAGATCATATATATATATAATAATAATTGGTAACTTAAACTGATGTAGTTAAACTATGCGTATACGGATTATTTTTAAATGCACTAAGAATATCTGGTTGAATTCTATCGCATGTTTGACATTCGTCATAATATTGAGGCATGTTTATATCTCCATGTGTAGTTTTTGATGGAGGCATCGCTCCAGTTGAAATAAAAGCAGGATTCATTCGTCCATCAAATCTAGTTTGATCTTGACGTTTGTTGACTACGTGCATTTGTTGGTTAAATAATTGCATACCCCCTTGATTTGGATGATTATCAATAGTAGATGATTTAATATCGTTGTTATGTTGATTATATGCCGCATAATAACTCATATCTCCATATTGCGTAGCTGCTCCTCCTGATCCACCTGCATAAGAGACACTAGTAGTATCTCTTTGTGTTAAATCAGTCGGCGTGTAATTATTGATATATGTTCCTTCACGTTGATTATTAATATTAAATGTAGTTTCATATTGGGTTGTTTCACGAATAGTTCTGGGAGCTGCTGCGTCTGGATTATATACAGGACCTTTGGGTATGGACGGTTGAACATCTCCGTATATTCTAACATTATTCGTCGTTTCTGACTTTCGTGTCGGTCTTAGAATATCTAATAATGGTGCAACCGCTGCAGTTATTGAAGATGTAACTCGTTGACCTAATGATTCTGGATTTCGTGTAGTAGAACGATTATTTGCGTAATTTGTATGACTACGCTTGAATTGGTCGCCGTCATCGATTGGTCCTTTTCCTTTTGCACATGATCCGCCTCCTATATCTTGCGGCATTAAATTATCTTGTACTCGTTTAGCCGGTTCATAATTTTCGGGAGCATAACTCGCGTTCATATCACCTGGTCCAGCAGGCCCTTTATAATCTGTTACAATATCATTTCTTTTAATCACGCCCATTTCTTGGATAGATCTTAATGTCTCTCCTTTTTCTGCTCCTGTAGTTGTTAACCATCTATCTTGACTATTTATAAAATATGTATCAGGACGTTGTTTTTCTACACGACCCATCGTTGATGTAGTTGCAGCAGTTTTAATATATGAATTTGCAGGTCCTTCATGATTGACCAATTCGTATTCTAGTTTAGGATTTGTTTCTACACGTAGTTCATCCACTGTTGGAGGTAACCATTTATCACGTGATTCCATACCTGAATTATACCCACCGCTTCCAGATACACCGTATCCTTTATTCAATCCTGGTCCGACCATAACCGTTTCAAACGGTTTTACGTTATTATTACGGTTTACTGGGTTTTGCCTAGATTGGTAAAAATCGCTATTATTCGGAGTACCATATGCCCAACTAATATTATCTTCTGGTTTAAAGAGAGGGGCTTGTTCAATCTTTTTAATATTTGTACTTCCTGAACCTATCATATTATCTAATTGTGATTCTGCTATATCAGCATTATATGTATAACCTTTTACTTTCCCTCCGTTGAATGGAACCATATTATTATGCTTAAATTGTTCAGTATCTAAATAATTACCTGTAAGTGAATATACTTGTTGTAGATTATTAGACGTTTTTTCATTATTTCTAACACGTCCTTGGTAAACATTCTGATTAAAATATTTATCTGTTGCGGTGTTAGGATTTGGATAATTTTGTGCTGTGTCTTCAATTACTTGATTTAAATTGGGAACCGGAAAATTTTGAGGAGGTATATCTTGATTTGGTAAATAATTTGATTTAGCTCCCATATTTACAAAATTTTCTTTTTCAGACGATTGTTCCTCATTACTTTCATTATTTTCATTAGTTTCACAATTAGTATTCGTTTGATTTGATATAACATACATTCCACCTAATGCTATTAAGGGTATTGCTAATTCCATAATATATAAAGTAATAGATTTTTATTTATTACTTTATATTAGTTTTATTTATTTTGATCGTTGATTATTATTAGTTATTACTTGACAATTATTCATAGATGAACAATTATTTGGACCTCCTACATACTTTGGTGAAGAGTTCATATATTTAGTAGGGAGTTCACCATGTGTATTATTTGTACAAGTGTTGTTGGGAATAAAATAATCTTTTTCTAAAATCCTCGTGCTTAAATTATTTTGAAATGGAATACACGTATTTATTTGCGGATCTATTGGGGGATATTCCCAATTTACTTGCTCTAAATCTCTTACCATCCACGCAGGCGCAATTGTTCGTGATTCCTGTGTAAATTCTTGGTTACACTGTGGAAATTCTAACTTATTATTAGGAACATTATACTTTTCAAATGTATCTGTTAAACAATCGTTTTTATTTACTTTACGATTTACTCCCATTAATTCACTTTCTAAATTAACTGTGTTTGTTCTTAAATTTGCGCCCCATTTTTGAATACGAATATGAGGATCTTCAATATAACAAGGGTTTGGACCATTACCCGGAACATCTAAAATCCATTTTCCCGGATTGCTTGTTGTAAACTTTTAACTGTTCTACAATCATCATATTTAAATCTTGTAAATGCCATACTAATATAAAAGAATATATTTTATTTATTATTTAAAGTAACGAAATTATTATGTAGGTAGAGGAGCTAAACATAATTTGATACTTCCTAGAGACGCTACATCATACTTTACTACTAAAGGTAAATCATTTTCTAAATAAACTTCAATTTGTGAACATAAATTTGTACATTTTATAAAATAACCTAAATTTTTGAGTGAAAATTCACCTTGTATTATTTTAGTATTATCTTGTTTTAAAACAAATCCCATACTTCCGTCTGATTCTGCTCTATGAATTTCTGCGGAAGCAAATTGTCCTGAACATTTGAAAATTAATTCATTTCCTACTGATTTTATTTCTAATTTATCAGATATACATGATAAATCACGAATAATTTTTTGGAAATCCGAAGATGGTAAATTGATAATAGAAGAAAACTTGACATCTGGATATTTAAGTTCTTCCATCTCTGGTTCAATCAATCTTAATTTTTGCGTCTTACACTGCTTAATTTCACCATTTTCAAATTTTAATGCTAGATGTGAAACAATACCATCTACATAATCACCTTCTTCAATATACATAGTTAAGGTGTCATCATTATCGATTGAATTAATTAGTTTGAATAAATGAAACATATTGACCCCTATTATTATTTTTTCTTTTTTACATTCGTAAAATTCGAAATTTTCTGCCTGTAACATCAAATGTGCTAATATAGTATGAGACTTATCCATATTAATAATTCGTATTCCATCTGGTTGAAATGTTATATTTGTTTCTAGTAATATATCTTTTAATGCAGTCATTAACGTTCTAAAAGGAGCGATTTGAACTGTTTTAATTGTCAAAACATTTGTTGTTTCGTTTGAATTAGAAAAAGAAGCCATTATATTTATTTTTTTCTAGATAAATCTTTAAATACTTATGTTTTTAAAGATTATAACGCAATTATTTTTTAATTTTCGGAACCTTTCTTGTTCCATGTCCATGTTTTTTTTTTGCCTTTTTTGCTAATAATAGCGCTTTACTTTTATTATTACAACCCTCTTTCAGCATATTAAAATCTACTGCCGCTGCTTTACCTGATGTAATTGTACTAGCTAAACGTGCAATTCCCCATGAATGGCTAGTTTGATTAGGTCTTGATCCCGAAGAATAATAAGCACCTTGGCCTTTTTTAATAATATTTCTTAGTGTTTTTTTACTACATCCTGTTTTTTTTGCCAATTCTGCAGTTGCTCCAATTTTTTTTACTTTATATATTTTTTTTGCATTTTTAATATGAGACGATTCCTTTGATTGAAAAGAAATAAGTTTTTTTCTAGTTTGATATTGTCCTTTTTTATACATTTTTTTTGATTTTTTTATCATCTTTATTTGTTTTTTTTTATCATTTTTTGATAATTTTTTTGGTACATATCTTAAATTCATATATATATAGTAAAAATAAATTAAATATAAATTACCTTAAATTATATTATGAATAATAAACAATTATTAATAGATACAGTTGAAGATTTATATGATAAATATAAAGGAAATGATTTTGTTTTAGATAAATTACAATACTATCTAACTAAATATTTACCTAGTCAACTATCACAAGAAGATATCGCTCAAAAAGATAAAATTATAAAAAATGAACTATTAACAAAGGCTCAAACTATATTTGTTCAAGTTTTTCTTCAACAAAATTTATTCTATTATTTACCAGGTAATGGATTTTTTTTTGAATATGATAGTAAAGATTATAGAATTATTAAAGAAGATCATATCATTCATATGTTATTATCTAGTATTACAAAAGATAAGACAATAATAGAATGGAAGGAAAAAACGAAAACAATCATTCATAAGAAAATAAAAGAGCGAAATTTATTAGATTGTAAACCAGAGTCTGAAACTATCCAAAAAATTATAAAATATATATATCCTTCTATATTTGAAACTAAGAATTATGCCAAATTTTTTTTAACCCTCGTCGGAGATGTGTTATTAAAAAAAACACAGCTAATATATTTAGTATCACCACAAATCAAAAAAATGATTATAGAAATTGAAGATATTTCTAATAGTTGTCTTGGAATAACAAATATTAGTTCGCAATTTGTTACAAAATACCATGAAAATAATTCATATGATAATTATCGACTTATCAAGATTAATCAGAGTTACTCTAATAGTTTATGGAAAGAGACATTAAAAACAATTGGTCTAAATTTTCTTTGTGTGGCTTGTCATTATTCCAAAATACATAAGTCGTCCGAATTATTTATAGATTCAAAATTAGAAGATAATTTAAAACAATATACTCTTTTTCTAAAGACGCAAAAAGAAGAAAAAATCGTATCTGATTTTTGTGATAATTTTATTAGTAGATCTGATACATTACAAATGTCTTGGAAAGATTGTCATTTTTTATGGAAAGAATACTTACAAGAAAATAACTTATATAATATAATTTATTCAACAACCCTAAAACAAATATTAAGAAATAAATATAGTTTTGACGAAAAAACTGATATGTTTATAGGAGTTACCAGCAAATTTCTTCCTAAACAAAATGATTTTTTAAGATTTTGGGATGAAAGTATGAGAGAAAGCTTAGTAAATTATTTTGACGACGAGATCGAAGTTGATGAAATATGTACTTTTTATAAAATATGGTCTAAATCTAATAAAGAAAATAAATCTATTACTGAAGAAAATGTAATTAATATTCTTAAACATTTTTTTCCGGATTTAATTATTTTAGATGATAAGTATATCGTAAATATATCATTTACTTCATGGGATAAAATAAAAGATATTAATGAAATATTATTAGAATTTATAGAATCATATAAAAAAAATATTGATTTAACACTATTATCATTTGATGATATTTATATTTTTTATGAAAAACAGGGTTGTCAGCAAAATAAACCAATAGTAAGTAAACGCTATTTTGAAAAATATATTGCTTATAAATTCACAGATATAATTGTTTACGAAAAATTTATACCATTAGATAAATTAATAATTAGTTGCAACTAATTGTAAGTTTCCCCCACTTGTACTAACACCTTTGCCGTCATATGGCGAAGGGTTTAATCCTGACATACCTCCACGATGTTTTTTACTATGTTTACGATGTTTTTTACTATGTTTACGATGTTTTTTACCATTTATTTTGAACGAACCAAATTCTCCTTTCTTTGTTTTGTATCCGGCTTTTTCTAAACGTTTTTCTCGTTTTGCTCTAGTGTGTAATTTTCTGGAAACAATTCTGCCATGTTTATTTTGCATAAGATTTTTTTTTGTTAGATCACCAGATGTTTTGAATGCAGTTCCATGCCAAACTTGAGCGCGAGTACCTTCTAATTGTTCATATTTATGTCCATGTACATGGACTTTACCGTTTTTTCTAGAAAACTTAGTTTTTCCCATTATAAATTATATCGAGAAAATAAAATAATATTATGCTAAATTACCTAATATAATAAACGTAAATACTAGTTAAATTTATTTGTTGGAGGAGATCCACCACCACCGGGTTGACCTTCCATTCTTCCTAAGTAATTCAAATTCAAAGGTTGTCCTAAATAAAAATTACCGAACTGTGTTATACCTCCCCATCTAGAAACATAATTTACGCGTTGTCCATTTCCACCTAGATTTAAACGTTGTGAACGCCTCATATTATTAGAAATATTTGCACGGTTAGTATGAAAGTTTTGATTTAATTTCCAATTGGCAGGACCTTCTGGTTCTATTATATTCACAATCGTACCATTTTTATATCTATTCAGTTTACTACTTAATCCAAATGACGACATAAAAGTTATAATATATATAAATAATATTTATTTTAAAATTGAAACTATTTAAAATATTACTTATAATCATAATAATAATAATATGACTTCCGTAAATAATCAACTAGCTACAAAATATCAGCAGAAAACTGATAAACAACATATATTAGATAACCCGGATACTTATATTGGATCAATTGAAAAAATCGATTCAGAAGAATGGGTATACGCGGAAGATAAAATTATTAAAAAAAATATAGAATTTATTCCTGGATTATTTAAATTATTTGATGAAGGAATTGTAAATTGTCGAGATCATGTAATTCGTATGTCTCAAGCAATTGTCAATAAACAAGATAATTGCTTACCAGTTACTTATATAACTATAAATATTTCAGATGATGGGACAATAACCATGATAAATGATGGAAATGGAATTGATGTTGCTGAACACCCGGAGCATAAAATATGGATTCCTGAAATGATTTTTGGACATCTAAGAACATCTACAAATTATGACAAAACTGAAAAAAAAATTGTTGGTGGTAAAAATGGATTTGGGTTCAAATTGGTTTTGATTTGGTCAAGTTATGGATATATTGAAACTGTAGATCATACACGTGGTTTAAAGTATAAACAAGAGTTCTTAAATAATTTGAATGAAATTAAAAAACCTTCTATTACCAAATGTAAAACGAAACCGTACACTAAAATTGTATTTAAACCAGATTATTCTCGATATGGTATTGATAATTTGACACCTGATTTTATATCTTTACTTAAAAAAAGAGTATATGATATTACTGCCATTACCAATAAGACTATAAAGGTTAAATATAATGATAATATTATCCCTATTAAAAGTTTTCAACAATATATTGATTTATATATTGGTAAAAAAGAAGAAACTTCGCGCGTTTATGAAGAATTTAATGAACGATGGGAATATGCAGTAGCTATTTCACCCGCAAACGAATTCTTACAAATATCGTTTGTAAATGGTATACATACCGCAAAAGGAGGTAAGCATGTTGAATATTTATTAAATCAAATTACAAGAAAATTGGTTGAATATATTGAAAAAAAGAAAAAGGTAAAGGTAAATACTACCTCTATTAAAGAACAACTTATCTTATTTTTAAGATGTGATATTGAAAATCCATCATTTGATAGTCAAACGAAAGATTATATGAATACGCCTAGTCAAAAATTTGGATCTAAGTGTGAGATAAGTGATAAATTTATTGAAAAAATAGCTAAAATGGGGGTTATGGATAGTGCTTGTGCAATAACCGAAATAAAAGAAACTAAAGCTGCAAAGAAAACAGATGGTAATAAAAGTAAAAATATTCGAGGAATACCTAAATTAACAGATGCTAATTGGGCAGGAACCGATAAGTCAAAAAATTGTATGATTATCTTTTGTGAAGGAGATTCAGCAAAAGCAGGCATTATATCTGGTCTTTCTTCGGAAGACAGAAATATTATTGGTGTTTACCCGATGAAAGGTAAAATACTGAATGTTCGTGGAGAAACAAATAAAAAAATTAACGAAAATAAAGAAATTACAGAAATAAAAAAAATATTAGGTCTTGAAACAGGTAAAACGTATAAAGATTTGGATCACGTCTATAGTAGTCTACGATATGGTAAAGTGTTATTTATGACAGATCAGGATTTAGACGGTAGTCATATAAAAGGATTAGGAATTAATTTATTTCATTCTGAATGGTCATCTTTAATCGAAATACCAGGATTTATTGGATTTATGAACACTCCTATTCTCAAGGCACGAAAAGGTAATAACGAATTGGAATTTTATAATGATGGAGAATATGAGTTATGGAAAGAAACAAATGATTCTTCTGGATGGAAGATAAAATATTTTAAGGGTCTTGGTACAAGTACTGGGAAAGAATTTAAAGAATATTTTCAAAAGAAAAAAATTGTCGGATTCGAATTTGAAGGGAAAAAAAGCGAAAATTCAATTGATATGGTGTTTAATAAAAAGCGTGCAGATGATCGTAAAGTTTGGCTTTCTCATTATGATCGTAAATCTTATTTAGATACCACGAAAGAAATGGTGTCTTATGATGAATTTATTGATCGCGAGTTTATTCATTTTTCGAAATATGATTGTGATCGTAGTATTCCGAATATTATGGATGGATTAAAAATTAGTTTACGAAAGATTTTATATTCTGCATTCAAAAAAAATTTAATTAGTGAAATAAAGGTTGCTCAATTTAGTGGTTATGTTTCTGAACATTCAGGATATCATCACGGAGAAGCTAGTTTGAATGGTGCAATTGTTGGTATGGCACAGAATTTTGTTGGATCTAATAATATTAATTTATTAATGCCAAATGGTCAGTTTGGTACTCGGTTACAAGGCGGTAAGGACTCCGCTTCTGAGAGATATATATTTACACAATTAAATTCTATGACACGTACTATTTTCCCGTCTGCAGATGATAATGTACTAACATATTTGAACGACGATGGATTACTAGTAGAACCTCTTTATTATTGTCCTATTATTCCGATGATTTTAGTGAATGGATCCAAAGGAATTGGCACAGGATTCAGTACAGAAGTACTTTCTTATAATCCAATAGATATTATTCAGTATTTACAAAATAAATTACAAGGAAATGAAAATAAAATAGACTTTATTCCTTATTATGAAAACTTTCGAGGCGAAATTAGAAAAATTTTAGACACGAAATTCTTAGTAAAAGGAAAGTATGAAAAGATTAGTGAAGATAAAATTCGTGTAAGTGAACTTCCGATTGGATTTTGGACAGAAGATTTTAAAGAATTACTAGAAAAGTTGATAGAACCAGATATTGGTAAAGATGGTAAAAAGAAACAATCATTTATAAAAGATTATGATGATATGAGCAAAGATACAACAATCGATTTTATTATACACTTAGCAAAAGGTAAATTATCTGAATTAGAAAGTCAAATAGGAGAAAATAATTGTAATGGAGTAGAAAAACTATTGAAGTTATACACAACACTTAATACTACAAATATGCACTTATTTAATGCACAAGAAAAATTACATAAATATGATTCTATTCCAGATATTATTGATGATTATTATGAAACTCGATTAAATATATATCATAAACGAAAAGACTATTTAGTGAATCAATTGACAAAAGAATTATTAGTGTTACAAAATAAAGTAAAATATATTCGTGAAATATTGAATGATACAATTGATTTGAGAAAGAAGAAAAAAGAAGAGGTGATTAAGTTGTTGAACGATAAAAAATACTCTATTATAAACGATGATATAGAGTTTAAATATTTGGTAAAGATGAGCATGGACAGTGTTACAGAAGAAAATATAAATAAACTATCTACCGAGCACGATAAAAAAGCAGAGGAGCTAGATTTGATTCAATCAAAAACAATTCAAAATATGTGGTTGGAAGAACTTAGCGAACTACTAAAACAATTTAATATATATCAAGAAGACCGTCAACGAAGTTGCGAAGATATCTCTATTAAAAAGACTAAAATAATAAAAAAGAAATTAAAAATTGTTCCGTAAGTTTATTATAACTTTATAAACTATGGGTATAAGTGCATATAAAATAAAATTTTTTTTAAAATACATAAAAAATGGCAATAGAAATAAAATCAATAACCAAAAATGGATAGATATAACTGAAATACTAAAATATATCTATTCATTTAAAAAATGGACAAATAGAACGAATCAAAAGAATAATACTATTATACCAATTGAAAAATATATAGAGTTTGACTCACTTGATACTCATCTTCCTTATGTGTAATTATTCAAAGGTGTAAATTAATCTTTTATATTGTTTTCAAGTACCTTTTTAATTATTTCTTCATTAAATTCTTTTTCACATTGTATAAACTTAAATATTTCTCTCAAGTTTCTCATATCAAACATTTTTTCAAAAGTAGTAAAGAAACAAAATGATTTATGTTGGTTATAAAAATCATACATTCGTTTATTATTTTTTTTTAAATAGTTGAGAGAAGAATTATCCTTTGCAAACCAATCACTCTGTGATTGCTGTTTTATATTTTCACGTATTTGAATTATTATTTTAGTTTGAGGGAATAACTCTAGGAATTCATTCATATATTCAATATGATTACCATTCAATCCGTCATAACGAATTTCCTTAAATCCCCATACAGATATTTTATCAGATTTTTTGAATAGTTTAATAATAAGCATTTTAATCATTCGTGTGATATCATCTAGACGATATGAATTATACCACGACGGTTTTACGTTGGCATTTATGATTTGTTCGTAAGAAACTGGATTTAAATGACCTGGTACATAGTCGCGTGTAGTAATTTTCAATCGACGATAACATTCTAATAAACTATTAATTGCTCCCATATTTTCGCCACAAATATTAGTATTTGGAATTGTATTTATAATACGTTGTAATGTTGTCGAGCCGGATCGACCTGTAGCGCAAATCAATACAATTTTATCCATTAAAATTATATATTATATAAATTATAATTTTAAGTATTTGTTTAGAACCATCTTTTAAATTCTAATTGTCGATCCGTATTATCGGCCATGACTGGGTGGGCAATTGGCACAACTAAAGTACTAGCATCATGCATATACTTTAAATATCCTTGCGCCTCTCCATATACTTGTTGTATGCAATAGTCTAATACAATTTTATTAAGTTCCACAATCTGTTGAGTAATATGAGATGGTTGATTTGCTGAATGCTGTAAAAATACACTTCTCATTACTACTTTAAGTGCATCACAGTCTTGTTCTCCTACTATGTATTGTTTATTTGATCTTTCGTAAACTCCTGCTCTAATTCCATTTTGTAATATACGTATATTTTCAACTGAAAAAAAGGCACTCGACAGACTCGTTTCGTTCCAAATACCATCTGTAGCATTTCTAAAAGTTACACACTGGCTTGCAGGGATCTTATCATACATATTGAATAATTTATTTGTGTCTAGTGATTTTATATTTACTCTTCCATTGTTATTATTCATTTTATATTAGTTATACAAAAAAAAAATATAAATAATTTATATAATATGGCACTAGGAGGATTTCAAAAAACAACTTTAATGATAGCAGTTGGAATATTAATTTTATTTTTAATTATGATAGCAATTGCTTTATCTTATGGAAAAGATTCTAAAACATGGCCGCCAGAAGTTCCAGTATGCCCTGATTGGTGGACAAGTGATGGTTCAGGAAACTTTGCACGTTGTCATAATCCAAAAAAAATGGGATCATGTAAAGGTCCTGCTAATTTTACTACTAGAAAATATACAGGTGATAATGGAACATGTAATAAATATAAATGGGCGCATAAATGTAAAGTAGCATGGGATGGAATAACATACGGAGTTCCAAATCCATGTAATGGTTAAATTATAGTTCCTTCATATTTAGAACAATTAAATATGAAGAATATATATATGAAATTAGGTAGTTTGCAGAAATCAATTATTGCTTCAGCAGTTGGATGTTTTATTTTAGTAACATTAATTGTTTGTATTATATTATATAACACCAATAAGGATATTGATTGGCCTCCACAAACACCGGATTGTCCTGATTGGTGGAAAAGTATTGGATATGGTAAAAATCAAAAATGTATAAATGTTAAAAAATTAGGGTCCTGTGGTCAAAACTCTATGAATTTTAATAATGAAGTGTTTCAGGGAACACAAGGTAAATGTTCTAAATATACCTGGGCAACTAACTGTAATATATCTTGGGATGGTATTACTTATGGAATTAAGAATCCATGTAATTCCGATTCTGATTAATTTATTTGCTATTATATAATGAATGAATTATCCACACATAAGTCTGATATATTTGAAAGTATTGAAAAATTACCTGATGAATTGATTCGGGAAATTTTTTATTATATTCCGTGTAAACATCTCGTATTTTTGAATAAAAAATATTATATTGATTATCATATTTATATAAATAAATTAATTATCAATTACGATAGTTTTATAAGAAATATTATTCGTATGGATAATGATTTTATTTTTTCGACACATATGAGTGAAAACAATAAAAAATGGATTGCTAAAAAAAAATATTATTATAAAAATAAAATATATTCAAATTATTCATACTTCTTACTAGATTATTGTATTGAAAACAGTTCTGATAGATGTAAGGAAAAGCTTACTAATTTTTGGCATAAAGAAGGTTTGTGTCAAAATCGACATAAAAAAAACATCTCTAAACATATAAGATGGAAAAAATAAATTTAAATAAAATATTAAACAGAGAAAAAATTGCAAATGAGATAAAAGAATTATTAATTAATTTTGATCAAAATAGAAATGACGTCAATATGAAAAATGGTATATATATTTATGGAAATCCAGGAACAGGTAAAACTTTTTTTATAATGAATATTTTGAAAGAGATGAATTATGATATTATTAAATTTGATGCTGGTGATATCCGCAATACATCTGTAATAGATGATATTACCAAACATAATATGTCTAGACAAAACGTGCTAAGTATGTTTAATAAAAATAAGAAAAAAAAAGTAATTGTAATGGACGAAATTGATGGAATGAATAATGGAGATAAAGGTGGTATAAATTCGCTCATAAAATTAATTAGACCTAAAAAGACCAAGAAACAAAAAAAAGAAAGTGTTTCTTTGAATCCAATTATATGTATAAGTAACTATAAATTTGATAAAAAAATCAAGGAGTTAGTCAAGGTGTGTAATTCATTTGAACTTAAGACGCCGATAGACTCACAAATAGTAGATATCTTAAGAAATACTATGCAAATGGAGATTATACCTAGTAATATAGTTTATTATATACAAGGGGATTTAAGAAGATTAACAAATTTAATTAAAATTTATAAAAAAAATCCGGATTTTTTATATAATACTCAATTGATTGAACAAAAAAATTATAACGAAGATACGAAAAAAACTACGGGTACATTATTTGATAACCATTTTTCTTTAGATCAACACGCAAGTTTGATAAATGAAACTGATAGAACTAGTATTGCTTTATTATGGCATGAGAATATTATTGATGTATTAGAAAAAATACCTATAACACAGTCATTACCATTTTATTTATTACAATTGAAAAATATATGTTTTGCTGATTATATTGATAGAATAACATTTCAAAATCAAATATGGCAATTTAATGAAATGAGCTCTTTAGTTAAAACTTTTTATAATAATTATCTATTTCATTTATTTAAAAAAGAACAAAATATTACCAAAAGAATAACAAATGTGAGATTTACAAAAGTTTTAACAAAATATTCTACCGAATACAATAATTTACAATTTATTCAAAAGTTATGTCAAAAATTAAATATGGATAAAAGGGATCTGATAGGTTATTTTTATAAATTAAAATCAGATAACAGTCATGATGATATTAATTATTTGATTGAAAAATATGAAATTGGTAAATTAGAAATAAATCGTATTTATCGTTATATAGAAAAATACACCCAAGAAAATGCGATTGGTACATCTGAAACAATAATTGATCAAGATGAAGATTATGAATTAGATAATTTATAAAAAATCACTTTCTTCAAAATCAGTATTATCTAAAATATTTTTACTGATATTACCAATAGTGATATAATTATTATTCAATAGTTGTATTTTTATTACTTCTGATATTTTATTATCTTGAAGTATTTTAAATATATTATAATTTGTAATATATCTACCTATATCATCTATATTACCTTCATAATAATTTATCTCTCTGTTATCATAGCCTGTAGTATCATTTTTTTCATAGAAACATCTATACGGAATAGTGGTAAATATCTTTGTTAAAAATAGTTTTTTACTTACTATAAAAGATATCATTAATACAAACCATGTAGAATGTAGCATTTGTAATATATAATTAACATATCAATAACATTTTATATCATTTCGTATAACGTTATTATTATAAGTATTTGATAAATATATATAGAAATTAAATAATATATATATGTATGTATCAAACAGAAGAATTTAAAAATAAAAATAGCACTAAACTCAGTCATACTAAAAAAAAAGTACGGTTTTTTTCAATTGTGGAAGTTGTTCTTATTCCCTGTATCGAAGAGTATAAAATGGCAGATATTGCGAAAAATATATGGATGTCTAAAGAAGACTATTATATTAACTCTTAGGTAACTCGCGATTATTCCATCTAGTAATGATTTCTTCATCTAAATTTGTACCCATATGATTTTCATAAGAACGAGGGGAAATATAAAAAAGTGTATTCATATCATTTTTACTATTTAGTTCACCCGTTGAAAAGGATACCTTAAAATATTTAGTTTCATTTTTGGTTCCTACAAAATCATTATAATAATAACCTGATTCTGCATCTCTTATTTTACAACCAACTCCTCCGGTTACGTATACCTTTATAGCGGTGTTTTTCAAAATACCTCTTTTATTTAATTTCTTACGGATTATCTTACAATATCCACTATCATAATCTCTCATATCTGTAATATCTTTTTCAATATCATTTATTCCGTTAGGATCAAATTGTTCAGTACCTTCCATAATTCTAGATTATATAAGATGATAATTATTAATAGTCGTATATCTTTAAATGATTTAATGATTTAATATTATTTAGTAGCGATTGCCTTTTTTTCCTGAATTTTTTCCTGAATTTTTTCCTGAATTAATTGTGAAATCTTTTTTTCCAAATATGTTACTTTATTTTTAAGATTATTATTTTCGATTGTTAATTCTTGTGATAAAAGAGTCATTTGGTCTAGTTTAGATTGTGTACTTTGATTTTTAAATTGTGTTATAGATTCGTTTCTTTCTTGCCTTTTTTTATGAATATCATTCATCTGTTTTATAACATCCGGTTTATTGAATGGTTCTCCAGGAATATAATTTTTCAATAAATTATCTATTTCGTCAGTAAAAAAATGTAATATTTCTTCGTCTTTAATAAAATCTGTTACAGTGAGACTTGTTTCATTTATAAATCTATTATTTCCAGGATTTTGATATAACAACTGTTTTTTATCAAATGAATTATGATTATGAGAGAAAACTAGAATAGTTTTTTTACTATCAAGTTGAATCATAGGAATTGTAAATCCTTTTAAAAATAATTTTTCTTCTGCTAACGACGCTTCGTCACTAAATGTTGTTTCATTTAGAAGCTGTCTTTTAAAAGCAAAAGTTGCCGCAGTAGCATGATTTTCACCATATGGTCCAAATCGATACATTTTATTGATATGTTTAAAATAAATATGCATTATAGATGAGCCTGCACATAATATATTTGGATTTTTTTGTAATTCGTCAACCGCATATGATATTCTCTCAGGTGGATAAAAATCATCATCATCCATATAAATAATAATATCGCCTTTTGATTTTTTATGTAATAAGTTTCTTTTTTTTCCAAGTGTCATTTTTTCATCATATTTAAAATATTTTACTTGAGGTATATGCGTAACTAATTCTTCAATTTTATCTGTTCCGTCATCAATAATTAACCACTCTATACATTCTTTTGGATATGTTTGATGAAGAAAGCATTTGATCATAGTTGGTATAAATGGTCGACGGTTGAATGTAGGTGTTAACACACTTACAAATGGCAATTTGGATTTGTTCGTATTTTCTGATGATTTTTTACCCTTTTTCTTATTTCCCATAATAAGTTAATGAGTTTTTGTTTAAATTATTTATATGATTGAATGATTTAAATTGTCAAATATATAAATTCATAATGAAAAGAGTGAAAATATTTAATCCTGTAAGTTAATAAGTTTTTTCCCGGCTTTTTTTATATCTGCTGTAATATTTGTTCCTCCGAAAAATCCGCCTCCAGACGTTTTAGGTTTGAATGCACATGTTTTATTTGCCTGATTATTACTTACCAGTGGGGTAATATCTGTTGGATGAATTTCTTTAAATAATGTAGTTGCTACTACTCCAAAAAATACCATAACAGCTGCAACTAGTACTGCTAATGCATAAGTTAACTCAAGGTTCGCAAAACTACTTAAAATAACTAAAATACAAATGGTAGAAGTAATTGTTACTTTATAAAACTTGAAAAATTTCGCCAGAATATTTATTAGTCCTGTAGATTTATCGTCTTTATCTTTTGCTTCATATGTAAACATAGTCATTATAGTAAATATAACTGATATTAGTGGTAAAAATCCCCATGCAAAAATAAGTAATATTATAAATAATATGATAAATACAAACATCATGATACAACGTCCTAAAAATAGTAATGGGTCCCATAAAGTCACAGTGTCCCAGTCAGCCGGTTTATTCGGATCATTATTTTTATTTATTTTAAAAAACCATGTCATATTTGCAAACCATAAATAAATTAAATATACACAATTGATTATTAATAACACAATAAAAACGATTAATAAAATAATTGGCCCGGTAAAAAGAATTAATGTTTCTGGTAAAAAATTGATGAAATTAAAAATTGTATTCAGCGATAAATAATCAAAGCTTACTAATCCTTCCATCAAAGCGACAATATAATTTACTAGATAATTTGTTTTAGAACCACTTTTGTATTCGCGAAACATATCTAATAATAAATTTTTTGTATTGGCGCCTTCATATGGGAATTTTAATTTTTCAGATAATGGAGGATCGGTTGCGGTTACAAATATATTTGTAAATATGCTTTCTATGTTTGGTTCTGTACTAGTAAAAGGTTTACAATTTTCTTCTGTTGGTAGAATATTTGATTGTGCTACTTTACATGCATATAGAACCGACCCACCTAATGTAAAATATATTAATACAATTAATATTAAAATTATAGTATATATTATAAATTTTATTATTTTGGAGGAATCTGATGAATCTGACATAATCTATAATTTATCATTATAAAATTATTTCACTTTAATTAAACTAAATAATTTTATATTTATTTATATTTTGTCTTATGATATAATATATGCAAAAAATATTTGATAAGCATAATAGAAACTACTTCATAGTATTTTTAGCTATTTTTAGTTTTATATTATTGATCGGCTTATTTTATTGGATAAATTTTCTAGTTAAATATAATTATATCAAAGAAGCATTTGATAGTAATTCAGAATTATACAACCATACAGTAAATACACCATTAACTACTACTACTAGTTGTAAAAATTTTTGCGGACCTCCTGCTAGATGTTCTATAACTGGACAACAGTGTACTGCAGATATTGATTGTCCAGGTTGTCAACCTAAAACTACAAAAAACACTAAACCATCTAAATCAGTTCCGCCAAATGACGATGCCGGAAAGTTAACATTTAGTCAAACTCCTCAATATTCATCATTAACGTCTGATTATGGTATGAAATCACGAATTATAACAGATAATAAATTATCAAAAACACCATCTTTATCTGTTGATAACTCGTGGCTGGTCGGGTTTAACGATAGTAAAAAAGAATTTGATAAATATTATAAAATTAAACATATGAAAGATGAACCAGAATATCCATCAAGATATTCATTAAGTGGGGACTTTAAAGATGATGGACCATTAGCTTCCAATTCTTATTTGACGTAACTTATTAAGTAGCATACATTAAACCGGCATTACCGCCTACAAAAGTTACTGTATTAATACGTTCTTCAAAAAGAATTAAATCAAAATTATAATCATATAAACGCCAAGTTGGTTTATTAATTCCAATTATATCCCCGGATTCCTCATCACAAATATTTAATGTTTGTGCATATGGATCAATAGGCGGTGTAATCGTAGTAAACTCTAACTGTATATTTGTAAATCTACTCATATTCATAGCTCCAGAAGGTTGCAAGTTGAACGGAGAAGTATCCAAACAGAAATTATAACAATATAGCCCGTCCGGTGCAAACCCTCCTGTTCTTACATATTTTTCTACATAATTGAATACTTCAGATGGAAGAGTATTTTCTCTATAATCTCCATCGAGTAAAATAGCCATAGTCATCAAAATTTGTTTAATATTTTGGGGATTATATACACCAGAAATAAATAAACCAGTTAATTCCCCCTGTGGAGACGATCCAGGTCCTATATTCGCATTTCCACCCAAAATATTGGGGTTTTGAAATGGTCCTAAAACAGGAGCACTTTCTGCTGGACCAGGTAAATAATTATATGGCCAATTTGTATAGTTACACCATTCATTTCTTAAGTTTGCATCACTTCTTCTAAAAAAGAACATCCAACTGGAAACCATTCCTAATGAATCTAAATCTACTTTATTTGATCCTGTAACATTATTAAATGTTTTTTCATATACTTGTTTAAATAAATAATTTTGTGTATTTTTAGCAAATAAAGTAGACTCGTCATTTGAAAGAAAACAATAAGTACAATTTAAATTTATATCTGCATTCCATACTGAACGTTGGTCTACATAAGAATTTGGAGAAAGATCATAGTCCGGAGGTGTTTGTAAAAATCGATACATCTGTTGGTAAAATTGATTGAAGTTTGGTGCTATATACGGAAAATTATTTTGATAATCAAATACATCTCTTATCTGTAATAACTGATTAATTGGTTTTAAAGTAATCGTAATTACTAATTCATTATATTGTAATGCAACTAACGGAAAAGCCATTTGACTTTTCAAACCAAACCAATTATTCAAAGGTATATATAAAACACGTCCATTAATTGAAGGCTGTGCTCCTGCCGGATTTGTTGTATGATAAGCACTTGGATATGTATTTATATATGGACCCGAATTTGCAGGATCTGTTAATTCTGGTACTTGACCAATCATTTCATTAAATAAATCCAACTTTTGTCCACCAAAATCACGTTGTACTGCTGATAATAGATATTGTCCTGAATATTCTTGTAATTTTTGATTACCACATGTAATTGTTATTTTATTTATTAAAAGTGCTCCTATATTTTGTATCCATTTAAAATCATAGGGCGCCCAATCCGTATAAACTGTTCTTCCATCATTTTCTACTACAGTTCTTGGAGGATATATCGGACTCCATATATTTGGTAGTGTAAATGATAAATATGTATCCATTAGTAAATCGGCATATCTTTTTACTTTAAAGGTATATGTAGATTCTGTTGTTAAGTTTAGTGTAGGGGTGCCTTCAAAATCTAACCGAAAATTTTGTTTTCCAAAATTAGTATATTTTTTATAGGTTGCTTTCCAAAATGTTTTACTAGGATTTCCATTTAATATAATGTTTTGTTGTCCTTGACTTACAAGATTAAGTAATCCTCCTGCCATAATATTATATATAACTAATATTTAATCTATTTGATATTAAATTAATAAATTTTAAAAATATTATATATATAAGAAAATGAATTCTGATTCAACATTAAGCGACATTCAAAGAAGCAACGAAAATTTTATTGTTTATATAATTATGTTTTTTATTGTTTTTATATTAATTTTTATCATGAGTTATATTTATTATATTAGAAATCTTAAATCATCTGAATGTAGTTCAATGGACAATTTATATCCCTCAATCGATGGATATATTACACCTATAAATACTTCTGATCCAGATTGTTCTGGTTGTTTATATGACTATTATGTTAAAACTGCATATAATGCGTGTTCCGGAGGAGATTATACTAATGACTTTGTAGATGTTTGTAATTTAAAAAGCGTATTAAAACAAGGTGTGCGAGCATTAGATTTTGAAATTTTTTCTATTAATAATGAACCAGTAGTTGCTACAAGTACTTCAGATAGTTTTTATATAAAACAAACTTTTAATTCAGTCAAATTTTCCGATGTAATGAGTACTATTAAAGATTATGGATTCTCTAATGGAACTGCACCAAATTATAGCGATCCGATTATTATTCATTTACGGTGTATGAGCAGTAATCAAGATATGTTTAATAATTTAGCTGGTATATTTGCTGAATATAATAGTATATTATTAGGTAGCCAATATAGTTTTGAGAGCCAAGGTAACAATTTGGGTAAAGTTCCATTAACAGAGTTAATGAATAAATGTGTTATTATATTTGATAAAAGTAACACCGCTTTCATAGATAATGAAGAATTAACAGAATATATAAATATGTTGAGTGGTTCTGTATTTATGAGAACATATCATTATACAGATGTTGCAAATAATCAAGATGTAAATGAATTAACAGAATTCAATAAAAGAGGTATGACAATTGTTTTTCCAGATAATAAGTCTAATCCTTCTAATCCTAGTGGTATTTTATGTATGGAATATGGATGTCAAATGGTTGCGATGCGATATCAACAAGTAGATAATTATTTAGAACAAAATACATTATTCTTTGATAGATCTCAATATGCGTTTGCCTTAAAACCTCAACGTCTTAGATATGTTCCCGTTGTTATTAAAGATCCAACGCCTCAAAAGAAAGGTTATTCATATGCAACTCGAAAGGTTGGTACTGATTATTATAATTTTAATTATTAAAAGGAAATAAATATTTAGTTAATAATTAGTTTAAGAGAAATATGAGTGAAAACATTTTATTGCCAAAAAATCGCAAAATTGTAAAATTTAGTCTTTTTAAAGATGTTATTTTTATACCATACGATTATAATATTGATAATATTGATAATATGGAACTTTGGTGGACATCTAATGAAATTGATGAAATAAGTAAAAATTTTATAAAAATACATAATATTAAAAATATTTCCTTATTAGGGAACGAAGTTAAAAAAATACTGGCTAATTATAATTAATATTAATATATATTATGAAGGACCATGATTGTAAAAAATTATCATTTAGTGAATGTGAACTAGCTATTTTACGTATGGCAGTAGATAAAGCAGAAGATAAAATTTCTCGACGAAACGTTAGTTCACCAGAAATTAAAGAAATAATTAATGTAGTGGAAGAATTTTTGAAATCAAAAAAATTAATTTGTTATGGTGGAACTGCTATAAATAATATATTACCTAAATCACACCAATTTTATAATAAAGATGTCGAAATACCCGATTATGACTTTTTCTCTTATGATGCTTTAAATCATGCAAAAGAGTTAGCAGATATATATTATAAAAAAGGATATGACGATGTTGAAGCGAAAGCAGGACAACATCACGGTACATATAAAGTTTATGTGAATTATATTCCTGTTGCAGATATAACTCAAATGGATAAAGAGTTATTTCATTCGCTTTTAAAAGAATCGATTAAAATTGGTGGAATTTTGTATGCACCTCCGAATTTTTTACGTATGTCTATGTATTTAGAGTTATCTAGACCTGCTGGAGATATTTCTAGGTGGGAAAAAGTGTTAAAACGGCTTACCCTATTAAATAATAATTATCCATTAAAAAACGATGAATGTTATGATATCAGTTTTCAACGAGAAATGTCAAATCAGGATAAAGAAGATATTATTTTTGATATAATTAAAAAAACGTTTATAGATCAAAACGTTGTTTTTTTTGGAGGGTATGCTATTTCACTTTATTCTAAATATATGCCGGTTAAATTAAAACGTAAGTTAGAAAAATTTGCGGATTTTGATGTTATCGCAAAAGATGCAAATAAAACAGCCGAAATTTTAAAAGAAAGACTTCGTGAAAATGGAATTCACCATATTACTATCAAGAAACATGAACCAATTAGTGAACTAATTCCTGTTCATTTTGAAATCAAAATTGGAAAAGATACCGTTGCATTTTTATATGAACCGATCGGTTGTCATAGTTATAATGTAATTCCAGAAAACGGGGAAAAAATTAGAATTGCAACAATTGATACTATTTTAAGTTTTTATCTTGCATTTATTTATATAAATAAACCCTATTATAAAAATTTTCGCGATAAGCTACTTTGTATGGCTAATTTTTTATTTGAAGTTCAAAAAAAAAATAGACTTTCTCAGAAAGGTCTACTAAGACGATTTAGTATTATTTGTTATGGGCATCAATCGTCCGTAGAAGAAATAAGAGCCGATAAATCAAAAAAATTCAACGAATTAAAAAATAAACGTACGTCTAAAGAATTCGAAGAATGGTTTTTGAATTATAAACCTTATTCTGTAAAAGAGAAATTGAATCAAAATAAAAATTATAATAAAAAAACTAAAAATAAAAATAAAACTAAAAAAACTAAAAAAACACAAAAAAAAAGTCTTAATGAATTAATATTTGGTAAGCAAAGAACAAAAAAAAAACGAAAAACACCGAAAAACTAGTATTAAACACAATATTCATCTAAAAGAGATATAAATAAACTCTTTAACATTTTATATGTTATTTTTTTTAAAAAAAATAATTTTTTAGGCGCTTTAAATTGGGAATATATATAAGCAATATAAATTATTATTTTTTCGATAAATGATTTTAATAGATATATTATATAATTCATAATAGTCCATTCGTTTACATAACTACACATACTAGTGTTTTGGTTTTTAATAAAAAAATTATGAATCTCTAACATACCTGATAATATTCTATGAATATTGGTTTTCTCATTTTTGATATTAAAAACATTTTGAATTTTATCTATACCAAATAGGTCTAAATATAATATTTTTCGTCCATTTATCGGTTTAAATAAAAATGGATTTATACCATCAATATATTTATTTTGATAAAGAAAATTACCATTAATCAAATAAGGAATAAAACACGATCGAATTATACTATCTATAATATCATTTTTATCGCAGTATATCGACTTTATATATTTTTTTCTTTTTGATAAATGATAATAGGTAATATATAATCGTTTATTTACTATATTACATATATCGTCAGAGATATAGTCTTTCAATATTTCTCCTATTTTCGTGATCAAATCTAAAGTATGTTTTTTTTTGAATAAAGTATAAATTGGTTTATATAGGTCTATCATAAGTTCTAATTTATCTATATAAAACAGAAACCCTGTTAAAGCACCAATACTACATCCAGATATTCTTTTTATTTTAATCATTCCACGTTTTTCCATTTCTTTTAAAAACAATACCCCTCCCGTTAAATAACTACCGTTAAATAATCCTCCGTCTAATATTAAATCAATTGATATACATTTTTTAATTGAGAGAGTTTCTACTAACTTTGTTACATAGTTTTCCATAATTTAAATATAGTAAAACTATTCCATTTATTTACGTAAAAATCATTATTTTTTATCTATTATTTAATTATATAATGAAAACTAAAAAAGCAAAACGTTGGAAAATAGGAGGAACTCGTAAAAATTATCATATGAAATTAAAAAAAATTTATCCAAAATGTTCATATGATATTAGTAATAATCATGATAAATATGAAAACGCAAATATTACCTATGGGGAAATGAACTATGAAGGAATGGATAAGCTTAAACATTATTTTAAAAAAAATAAGAAGACTTATAATAATTTTATAGATATCGGATCAGGTAGAGGTAAATTATGTTTTTATATGATAAACGAACCAAGAATCAAAACCGTTATGGGAATTGAGATCGTAAAAGAACGTCATGATGATGCTATTAAAATTCAAGAAAACTTAAAATCAAAATTAGCCAATAGAGTTATTTTATTGAATGATGATGTTTTTAATATAAACTTATCAAAATATTTTGATCGACCAGTATTTGTTTGGTGGAGTAATTTATGTTTTGAACAAAAAAATACGGATGAATTATTTCAAAAAATAAAAAATGAACTTCCGAGCCAATCTATAATATGTTGTTCAAAATCCATCGCAACTGAAATAATGAATTATTCTGATAAAATAAGCGTACCGATGTCTTGGTGTAATGAAAGCACCGTTTATATTTATTATCTTTAAAACTTACTAAAGGTTTCTAATATTTTTAATAAAATATAATAAATAATTCCAAATAAAACACTTTTAAATATATTACCATTTAGGTTCAAATTACCATCCATATTAAATAAAAATGGTAAATAAGCAAATAAAAATTTTCTAATAAATGGTAACTGAAATAAGAAATAAAGTATAATCAATAATATTGGTGTTTGATATTCATAATAAATTTCATCTATTGTATTCATTTTCTGTTTATTTTTATTATAATTATTAATTATTTCTTCATTTGTAATATCTGTTTCTATATAATTTGTTTGTTGCGTCGGCGGAATATAACCAGGCTGTATACATGGGTCATTTACAATATTTGTAGTATTCATAGGAATATCACGTGATGGTAGCTGGGTCACTCCTGTATTACTAGCTTTCTGAATACCTGAAACTATTTGACTTATAGTAGAATCATCTAAATTTATTCCATGAGGTTTATCTTGAACATCATTACTTTGCTCCATTTGTTTTTCGCTAATTACTAAATTAACATTTTCTTGATTATTTCCTATAATCGGATCTGTTACTAAATCGTTTATATTAGTTGTATCGCTCATAACAATAGTAAAGATAGATTGATTTTTATAATTACGCATTTTCTTCCTCAAATCTAATAGTTCTTTTATTTTTATCACATTTTGTCGCAACAGGATTGAATTTATAACATTTTTCACCATCCTTGAATGTTTTTTTTTCTATATCGTCTAATGGCGGCGCATAGAAAATAATACAATTTTTATCTTTACACATTCGTCTAAATAATGTAGCCAATCCCATTCCTAGTAATAATGACATCATTACTTTTCCTGTTTTTGAATGAACAAATTTACCTAAATTTACCATCTTTATTATTTGTATATATTTTAGTTTATGTACTTTGTATCGGAATTCTTGATAATAATGACGATTTGTTTGGACATTTTACTTCTTGTTGTTCAAAATAAAAACAGTTATCTGCTTGGTCTTTAAATAATACTTTATCAATATTTTCTGGACTAGGATACACATATACTATTTTATTTTCAGGTCCTAAAATATATGTAAGAAATATTCCAATTGCAAAACTAATTAAAAAAACTGGTAAAGATATATAATTTAACAACATATATATATATCTTACATATAAAATTTAAATTCGCGCGTATTTGTTAATAAACCGATCGTAATGTAAATGATCGCTCATTAAATTTGCTAATGTATCCAAAAACATACTATAGTCTTTTTCACCTTTTTTAATACTAAATAAAGTAAGCAGAGTATCTTGATAAGAACTGGTTAGTTGATTAAAAAACTTATTATAATCTTTATTTCCGAGATCAAATTGAACTATTCCATTTGCTTTTATTTTTTTGGGAGGAATAATCAAATTTACAGGATTTATAAATTCACATGGTTTACCTTTTTTACGATTATTATAACAACTTGTTAAAAAAAGCTTCATCCATTCGGGATCATTTTTTAAAACTTCTTTTAATTCTTTACTAAAATCATTATAAATTTTTTCATAAGAGTTATTTTTCCAATTAATAATACCATCCTTAATAGTGTATGGATTAGTCGTTAATTCGGTTTCATCAATTTGGATAGTTTTATTATATTTTATAGTACCATATACAAATGACTCCACTTTTGGAGGAACCAACTCTAATAGTGATGACTCTATACTATATTGTTGCTGTATTAAATGATAAGTATTGTCATTATTATCATATGAGACAAAATTTGTTTTATATTTTATACTAGATAATATTTCGTTAGTCTCGGTTAATTTATTGATATATATATTAATTGCATCTTCAATAAAACTATTTTGATCCGTCTCGTTGAATTTTTTGATACATTCTTTTATTTCTGCAATATAAATCTGAGCATTTTCAAATTTTTTTTTATAATCTTCTTTTTCTTCTTTATTATCTAATTCTTCTGTAAAAAAAATAGTATATTCTTCTAACAACATTAATTTTTCATTCAAATCTTTCTTTAGTTTATCAAAAACAGAAACGACTGTATTCTCGTCGATAAAATTGAATAACTGTTTATTTTTATTTTCAATAATTTCATTTTTAACTTTATTTATATCTTCTTGTATTTCGTCTAATAATTCGCGAATTAAATAAAAAGAGCCTAAATTTATTTTTATATCTAAATTACATGGGTTACTTGATATATTACATATGGCGCGAATTAACCGTTCACCTTTTTCTATATTAGATGTGAAATTAGTACCTCCAATTCTTTTACAATTTATACATTTGGGTTTATATTTCTTAAATTCTTCCCTTTTTTCTTTCATACTAAGTTTATTATTATGTATAATTTTTTTTTTTGTATCTGATATTGAACTCTCATAATTAGCTTTTAACTTATAATATTTATTTAACTGATTTGATATACTATCTTCCTCTGACATCTATATTACTTAATTATATTTATTTTTATTTAATTAAAGTAATAAACTAATAAATCAATTTAGTACGATATGCGCTTACTTCATTTTCCCAGTTCGGTAAACCAGTTATTAACTCGTCCCTCGCTTTTTTTTTAGATATTTCATAATTTTTTATTCGCGATAAAATATAATTTTGAGTTTCTATGTCCTTTTCTTTTTTTTGAATAGGTGTTAGCTTTCCCTTATATTTATAAAATAGTATAGCAATCACTACAATTAAGAATAGAAATAACATACCAATATTAAAGACATAGTTATGATATGTTTCTTTTATTTCATGACAATTTTTTAATGATTTATTTAAAAAATATTTTATACCTGGTTCTACTAAACTAGGTTTTTGTATATCTTGAAAAAAGGTGAAATCCATATATTTTATAAGTAATTTATTAAAATAAATTATACTTATTATTTATATGAGTTCCTCTATAAATATTGTTATGTTTTTGATAGTTACGGTGGGTTATTATATGACGATAAAAAGTTATTTGAAATTAGATATTATTTCTGATCCTGATAAGTATAAAAAATTTAATAATGATACTCATACCAATTTAGCTATTTATCTAATAGCTGTATTACTTTCACAATATTTTATTAACGTTTATAATATTACGGATAAATGCGGGGGGGAAATGACTGAAAACTTAGGATTAGCTGCTTTAGTTACTTTTTTACCATGGACATTTATGTTTGGACTTGTGGTTATCGTATTAATATTATATCCGGGATTCAAAGGTGCATTTTCGGATGTAATTGGTTATTTTTTTGTATATTCGTCGGCAAATAAAATATTAACCGATCTGTTAGTTGATAAAAATATTCAAGATAAAATGGATAATAACCCCAACGCTTCTGAAGAAGATAAAAAAGCCATGCAAGACGTAGCTAGTGTTATTATTAAAATTTGCGGGAATAACTCTATCTTAATAAACCAAATAGTTCCTGAAAATTTTATAAATTATTGGAAAATAATGAAACCTTTAATGAAAAAACAGTATCAAAGTGAGGAGGGTGGACAAGAGATACAAAAAAAATTATTTGATTTAGTTGTTACTAGGGACAACGTGGGTGAAATTATGTGGTTTATTTATACTGGAATATTAGTTACTTCGCTCGTTCAATTACAAATGTCTTCACAAGGTTGTAACTATTCCAGCGCTACTATGGAGAAGAATTATCAAGATTTCTTGGACCAAGAACAAGATGCTGCTGATAAGAGGGATAAGGCAACTAATCAAGTTTATACTGTATCATAACTTAAATATAATGACAGTCTTTATGATGATATACAATACAAAATATTATCTAATATTTAAACCATTTGTTATGAGTGAAATGGTTTAAATTAACTGTGTATAATATATAACACCTAAATAAGATAAAACCCCTAAAATTATAGAAAGTAGCCATATCGGAAAAATTGTTTTATTTTTATAGCCAATACCAAATTCGCGTATACTACCGTCTTTATCATATAAAAACTTGGGTTTACATATTTGTATCAATACAAATATAACTACAAATAGAATAATTGCTATCAATGTTTGATTATCTTTTAAATATTTTTTATTCATCTTATATATATTCTATTAAATTATTTTTATTCCTCTTCTTCAAAATCATTATAATAATCTGTATTTAAATTAGACATATCATACTCTTCATATTCAATCATTTGTTCGTTTTCCCTATCATCAATAAAATCGTCTATTAAAATATCTCTATTTCTATCTGTTAATACCGGTTCTTCTCTATCTAGACGTGATTCTATTTTTGCCATCTCGTTTCTAAATTCGCGGTCATCGTCATAATTTTCTTTTGAGTATTGTGTCAATCCTTTTTGTAGACCTTTATTCCAAGCACCTAGTTTATTTATTTTTAATATAGTATCGGCATCGCGTTCCTCGTCACTCATAAATTTCAGTCGATCTGTGATAATATCTTTCTCTCTTTCTTTTAATTTAAATATATTATTTTGGATATCTTGATAAGAATAATTCGTTATTTTATTATGCTCACAAAATATTTCAAGATATACCACTAATAAATTCCCTATTTGTTCTTTCAGTTTTTTCAGTGATCCATTTATAACTACGCTGTCTATTGTATTAACCGCTTCGATTGACTCATCTTTTTGGTTTACATCTTCAAGAAATTCTGTTGTAAATAAATCAACTTCTGTATATTTTTTTTCTAACTCAAATACAATCATATTTTTATTTTCAGATAAATCTATAAATAATTGAAGCGATTTCAAGAAGTAAAACTCAAATAAATAAATTCCGGTTCGCTGATTCAATATTGGATAAATAATATTATCTTTATTTTTAAAATTTTTGAAAACAGGAGTTATGTTTGAAAGTTTTATGATATTTTTACCTAATTTTTGAACTTCATCTAAAATTTTACTTAATTCAGGAATACTATAAAAAACCTGAAATTTACTATAATACTCGGATATTAATTGTATTATTTTTTTTTTATGAAAATCAGATAGTTTCATATAGTCCGCGATTTTATTATTCTTATAATTTACTTCGTTTTGTATTAAGTTAGGAAAAACTGAGAGAAATTTTTCGATATAATTTTTTAAAAAGTTTAATTTATTATATAATATATCATCATATATTTCTTCATCATCATTTATGTTTAAATTGGAAGATAAATTTTGTAAACAATCTAATACCTTTTTTATTTGATTATTTGTTATTTTTTGTGAGTGATTTTTTATAATAAAATTACGTATATTATTTTTCATATCTTCATTTGATTTTTGTAAATAGTTATTCAAATCCCTTGTTTCTTTACTTATTCTATCACTTCCCGTTTGATAAGTATCAATATTATTTGCTAATAAATCTCTGAATGATGGTTCAATTATATCGTCATTATTATCATTCAACATTTCTAAAACGCCTATTAATTTTGTTACTGATGTAATTAATTTTTGATTGGTGTCATAGTATTTAATATTTTCTCTCGATACTAATTGTATTAGTCTTAAAAACCCATCTGACGTATAGTTTCTGCCGTCTTGTTTTAATTTAATAATCAACTCTCCTATATTTTCGTTTCCTGAAAATAATATATCTTCAGGTTTGGTATTACAAAGAGGGATTAAATAACTCGGAACTGGATATAATGTTTTGAATTTACAGAAATATATGAATGATTTATAAATAATTTCTTCACTAAATTGAGTTGTAATTTCTGGATAAATATTTTTGGTGTTTATATTTGTAGAAAATAAATTACCTTTTGAATAAGTATAAATATCTAACATATAATTCGATAAATATTCCACATTTTTATTAAATTGTGTAATTTCAGGATTTTTTTTAATGAAATATTGAATTGTCCTTTGTTTATCATTTGTAGCACAACAAGCATTTTCTAAAAAAGGTTCTTGGTTTTGTTTTAACATTATTAAGCTTTCTTTTTTAACTATTTCGTCTATAGCCTCTTGTACTGCGAGTGAAAATTTCATAATTTTACCTTTAATAACTAATATTTTTTCAAATTGACTTTTTGCACCGCTTTTCATTTCACTTAGTAGCTTATTTTTGAATTCACTAGAAAGAGTAGTTAAATTCGTGACTTTAAACGGGACCAATGGAGGTAAAAATTGTAACCACTTTGATACATCATGTTCTTGTGGTATTTGTTCTTCTTTATTCAGTAACAAATATTCTGTTTTTTCTATTATTTTTGTTTTTACATCTGATAAATTTAATAAAATACTTTCTATAACTAGCTTCATTTTTTTAAAAATAACTTCACTTTTTTTCCCTTTTAACACATACCACGGCTCTCCAGAATGTTTGATATCGCTTATTATACATATTATATATTCTAAGCTGCTTAAGTCGCCAGAACCCTCAAATGGGAAACCATGGAAAGATTTAATACAACCTGGATAAGTTTTTCTACTTTTAACTGATGGAATTGCAGTTTGTATAGATATTAATATCATACCAAGAGTGTAGTATAGAATCGACGAATTTATCAAATCGTTATAAGACATTATTTTTTTATTTTTATTCGCCATTTCTTTTATTTTTTTCTTATAATCTTCTTCTGTCTCAACAGTATTTTTAAGCGCATCCGAAACTGCGTTTATAATAAATTCTTTCTGGTTTTCTAAGTTTATTCCCATCGCAGAAGAAATTGTATTTACTATATTTACAATTATTCTACTTTCTTCAGTAATATAACGAATATTTTTTTCCAAAATTATTTTATCGCCTATATTTTCTTCCATAGTAGCTCTAGTAACTGTTTTAAACCCATCTTCATATCCTTCTGATATATCGTCCTCTATTTTTTTTATCGTCCATCCCGAGTTTTCGTCTATCCAATAATTACCATCGTCACTTAATTTACCAATTTCACTTATTAATAACTCCAATTTAGTATTATAGTTATATTGGTTAGTGATATATTCTTTTGCTAATGTATATTTGAATATGGGTATTAAATGTAAATTCGTTTCTTTACAATATAACCACGCAGGAGACTCTTTTTTATTTAAAGGGCCTAATCCATCTCTAATTGGTTCTCTTGTAAATTTTTCTACAAATCTAATAATATCAAATTGTACTTTTACGAAATCTCCTTGAGATAATATTAAAAAAAGTAACTTACTATTTGGTGATTTAAGTTGGTCACCTTTTTGTTCATCATAATTTACAGTCATATCATATTTAAGTGTATTATATCTTAATAGTTGTTGAAGCTCTATTTTTCTCAATTCCAAAATTATACTATTTCTATATTCAAATTCTCTTTCGATTGTTTCTTTTAAATTTTCTTGTAACTTAAAGTAATTATTATCAAATTCATTCGTCATCGTTTTCAACAATTCTTCCTTTAATTTGAACTTATTTGTCGTAAGTGTTTCACAACTATTATTTTCATCAATACATCTTAGTTTGAAGTTACATGATGCATTTTTATCAATATTTACCATTTCTTTTGATATATTTTTATCTAATACCCAACTATTATCTTTTCTTATAAAGAAATCTGTATCATTACCATTTTCGTTTAATATAAACGCATAATCGCCAGATTGTACCTTTTTATGACCTGTAAGAAGTGTTTCTACTAGTAAATAACTATCTCTTTCTGATAATTTTAATTTATTTTGAATTTGTTTTGATAAAAATTCTGAAAATACTTCAGCCTTCATAGTTACTAATTGAGACTCATACTCTGCTATAATTGAATAATCCGTTTTATCAAACCTTTTATCGTAAAAAATATCTATATTATTATCTCTGTTCAATTCCTCTAAGTTTACATAGGATTTGGCAATATTTAAAGTATTACATTTATCATCATTTTTAATATCATTCCTATTACCTTTTTCTTCTTCAGTATATAATTCGTTAAATTCGTTTGGAACCATTAAGGGTAATGTTTGTATTGAAAGTGTGCTACAATAGTATCTATTATTATCAGTTAAAATCAATTTTCTAAGAATTTCAGAATTGGTATAATTAATCTTATTTTCTTCACTAATATTGATATCATAACCATCAAATACTTCTTCCTGATATGTACTACTTTTGATATTATATATGATTGGGTATGCTATGCTATTAATGATTGGATTACTTTTCAGATTTTTAATAGTATAAAAATATTTCGATCTTTCTAGTAATTTTTTATTAAATTCTGATATTTTACTTTCTACGAATTCATTAATATCTACAAATTGTTTATATGTTATATTATCAGGATAAATCAAAAAAGGCTCTAAATAACTTACTACATCAACAAACGATAACTTATCATTTATAAATTTTTGCATTAACTTAAATAAAACACGAGTTTTCGGTGTTATAGTTTGAATAAATTTTTTATATGTATCATCGTCGACTTCGTTATTATTCAATATAAAATTTTTTATATTATTTGCATAGTTCAAATCATTAAACAGAATTGTTTGATTTTCATTTTCTACAAATATATTTTGTATTTTTGTGTTTTCTTTTAAAAATTCCCAGTAATTTAAAAATATATTATTTAAATGTGCTTTATCAATTAATGATGTGTTTGGTAAATTTACTTTTGAAAAACGAATTGCTGGTTCAGGAAGAGTTAATATAGAAGATATAGTCATATTATCAGATGAAGTTAATGGAATAGTTAATATATTTTTTTTATCATCATCGAGTTCTAATTTAGTCAATCCTAAATTATATTTTTCTATCAATAATCTCTTTGATGTTAAATTCTTTTGTGAGAAGACAGTAGAATACATATCCTCTAGATTATTAACTATACAATTTATATCTGTATTAACTTCTTTATCAATCAAATAATTATTATCTTCTGAATCAATATTTTCAAATGGTGTAAAAAAACTGTTTAAACTACTATATAATTGAGAATATTTGTTTTGTTCATCAGGATAATCGTTTGATTTATATGCAGCTATCAAATTATTTATATCGAGTAAATCTTGGTTTAAATGAATATTAATAAAATCGTTCGATTTATTTTCAGACGAAGAAATATCTGCGTCATATACCTTTTTAATATTTTTAACTACGGGTAAAATCCAATATAAATTATGTTTAAAATCTTGAAAATATTTTAACAGTGGTTTATAATTTGCCTGATATACCAGAGCTGATTCAATATTTCCATATTGGTCAAAGGTGGAAAATTGTGTTCTTAGTTCTTTAAAACGTGTAATTACAGTATGTATATTATTCAAAACTTTATTTGTACGCTGTATATTTGGAATATTTGAAAGCAAATCTTCTAATAAATCATTTAATTGAGTCTCAATACTATATCTCTCTTTTTCTATATCTACATCTTTGAACTGCGTAACTTTTCCTAATTCTTCTTCCATAAATTTTATTTGGTCGCCTTTAATTAAAAAATCTCTTAGTTGGTTACGAGCGTTTATTACTGGCATCTGAATATCTACTATTTCTAACTCATCTTTTTCATCTTTTTCATCTTTTTCATCTTTTTCATCACCAACGTTTTGTAATTCTTCTTCAGGTCGTTCTTCTAAATTATCATCATATATAGGTTCAATAGGATTATCTCTTATTTCAATTAAATTAATTGGTAAATCTTCTGGGATTCCTTTATAATCAAAATTTATATATATAGTGTCTTTATCAATAGTCTTTATTTCAATCATATCATTTTCTAAATTAGTAATATTTCCTG
>Ga0209137_1000277_pt1 | contig 56487 bp, 49 predicted proteins | sample SaaInl5LU_22_DNA_FD_184642 | JGI IMG/M metagenome (GOLD analysis project Ga0209137, IMG submission 184642) | Marine microbial communities from expanding oxygen minimum zones in the Saanich Inlet - ESP_105LU_22_DNA (SPAdes) (version 2) | ecosystem: Environmental > Aquatic > Marine > Intertidal... | reverse complement strand
CGTTTCAGTCGAATTCTCGACATGGTTGACGAACTGCAGCAAGTCGACACGCAAGGTATCGAGCCGATGTCAAACCCGCATGACATGGTGCAGCGTTTGCGCGCTGATCACGTCACAGAGCCAGATCAGCGCGAGGCCCTTCAGTCAGTGAGTCCTGCGGTTGAGCAAGGCTACTTTCTGGTGCCAAGGGTGATCGATTAATGAGCCATTCAGATCTCAGTTACGCCAGCGCAAAAAAACTCTCGACAATGCTGAAGCAAGGTGACGTCTCAGCACTGGAACTGACGAGCCATTTTCTCGATCGCATACGCCAACTCGACGGGCCGCTAAACAGCCTGATTACCGTTTCTGAGGAGCATGCGATCACAGCGGCCAAGGCCGCTGACAAGGCTCTGTCAGACGGCACCGCCACACCTCTCACTGGCATCCCTCTGCTGCATAAAGATATTTTTTGCACCAAAGGTATCAAGACGACTTGCGCCTCGCACATGCTCGATAACTTCGTCCCACCGTACGATGCGACGGTTGTGAGTCGCCTAAATGCGGCGGGAACGGTCACGCTCGGTAAAACGAATATGGATGAGTTCGCTATGGGCTCGTCGAACGAAACCAGCTTTTATGGCGCAGTCGCCAACCCTTGGGACACCGATCGCGTTCCCGGTGGCAGCTCTGGGGGGTCTGCGGCAGCCATAGCCGCAGGTTTTGCGCCGTTAAGCACAGGCACTGATACTGGCGGCTCCATTCGCCAACCTGCCGCTCTGTGTGGCATTACCGGGCTTAAACCTACCTATGGACGGGTATCACGCCGAGGCATCATTGCTTTTGCGTCGTCCCTCGACCAAGCAGGGCCCATGACACGCAGTGTCGAAGACGCGGCAATGATGCTTAATGCAATGTGCGGCATTGATGAGGGCGATTCGACATCAGCGGACATAGCAGTCCCCGATTTTACGACCTTATTGGAGCAAGACATTGCGGGCCTGCGCATCGGACTGCCTAAAGAGTACTTTAGTAGCGACCTTGACGCTCAAGTCAGCGCACAGATTCATGCCGCGCTGGCAGAGCTTGAAAAAGAAGGCGCGACGCTTGTCGACATTGAGCTGCCGCACACACATCAAGGGATAGCGACTTACTACGTTATTGCGCCAGCAGAAGCATCGGCCAATTTATCGCGCTACGACGGCGTACGCTTTGGTCATCGGTGTGATAACCCCAAAGATCTCATGGATTTGTATGAGCGCTCACGGAGCGAAGGTTTCGGCGATGAAGTGCAACGCCGGATTTTAGTGGGTACCTACGCGCTATCGACAGGCTTTTACGACGCCTATTTTAAGAAGGCACAGCAGGTGCGGCGTATTATCGCCAACGACTTCCAGCGAGCGTTTGAGCAAGTCGATATCATCGCGGGACCGGCGGCACCAAGCGTTGCGTTTAAAAAAGGCGAAAAAGCCGCCGACCCCCTCGCAATGTACATGGAAGATGTCTATACCCTGTCGGTCAACTTAGCAGGGCTGCCGGGCATGTCGGTACCCGCGGGCATGCTTGATGGCCTCCCAATAGGCCTGCAGCTCATTGGTCGTTCATTCGACGAACAAACGCTGCTCAACGTGGGACACCGCTTTCAACAGCGCACCGATTGGCACCTCAATACACCAACGCTTGCAGGAGCCATATCGTGAAGTGGGAAGTCGTCATGGGGCTAGAAGTGCATCTACAGCTAGCTACCAAGAGTAAAATTTTTTCAGGCGCCGCCAACCGCTTTGGCGCCGAACCCAATATTCAGGCCTGCGCAATAGATCTCGGCATGCCGGGCATGCTGCCGGTGCTGAACGAGCAAGCCCTGCAATACGCAGTAATGTTTGGCTTAGGTGTTGGCGCGGCTATTGGCAAGCGCTCCGTCTTTGATCGCAAGAACTACTTCTATCCCGATTCACCAAAGGGTTACCAAGTTAGCCAGTTCTTTGAGCCTATTGTTGGGGAGGGCTTATTTGATGTCCCCATGTCTGATGGCAGCCTTTATCCGGTCCGCATTACCCGCGCGCACCTCGAAGAGGACGCCGGCAAATCGGTACACGACGCCTTTGCAGATCAGACGGGTATTGATCTGAATCGCGCCGGCACACCGCTGCTAGAGATTGTAACTGAGCCCGACTTTAGGACCGCCGAACAAGCGGTGGCATACCTCAAAGCATTGCACTCACTGGTCACCTACCTCGGCATCTCTGACGGCAACATGGCCGAGGGATCCATGCGCTGTGATATTAATATCTCATTGCGACCTGAGGGCACTGACGAACTGGGAACGCGCACCGAAATAAAAAACGTAAACTCATTCCGCTTTGTAGAGCGCGCAATCGAAGTCGAAGTCGAGCGACAACGAGATATCCTCGAAGACGGCGGGCGTATCATTCAAGAAACCCGCCTCTACGACGCCGATAAAAACGAAACACGGTCGATGCGCTCTAAAGAAGTCGCTAACGATTACCGCTACTTCCCTGAGCCTGACCTCCTCCCTATTGTGATCGACGACGACTATATTGAGTCCATTCGCGAGTTACTTCCCGAACTTCCGGGACCCAAGCGCGCCCGCTTCGTTGATCAATACGGCCTGGGTGACTACGACGCCGCGCTGCTCGTATCCACGCGTTCTATGGCCGATTATTTCGAAGCCACCGTAGCGGCCAGTGACGAGGCGAAGCTTTCGGCCAACTGGATTCTCGGGGATTTGTCCGCAGCTATGAACCGCGATGAGCTCTCGATCGAGGAATGCCCCGTATCTCCCGAACTCCTCGCAGGACTCGTAACACGTGTTGCCGACAACACCCTATCGAGCAAGCTTGCAAAGCAAGTGTTCGAAGGATTGTGGCAGGGAGAAGGCAGCGCCGATGACATCATCGAGTCACGCGGACTGAAGCAAGTCAGTGACAGTGGTGCACTCGAGGCAATGGTCGATGAAGTGATTGCGAATAACCCCGCGCAAGTCGAGCAGTATCGCGCAGCGGATGATGGAAAACGGAAAAAGCTCTCTGGCTTTTTTGTGGGGCAAATAATGAAGGCCTCAAAAGGCCAAGCCAATCCGCAAATGCTCAACGAGCTACTGAGCAGAAAACTCGATAGCTAGCGATTGTCATAGGGCACTCGCCCTTTCATGAATTTCTCTCTATTCTCGCGTTTCTTATCCGCGCTTTTCTTCATCAACAAATACACCGCGCCGGTGCCACCATGGACCGGCTGCGCCGAATGAAACGCTTGCACATCATCGAGATCTTGCAGCCATTGGTTGACGTAGCCTTTCAGGACAGCCGTGCGTTCAACCTCGGCTTTGCGCTGGCCTTTGCCGTGCATGATCAACACCGTCCGCAAGCCAAGTTGCATAGCGTCTTTAACAAAGCCAAGGACCTCGTCCCGCGCCTCCTTCACCGTCATACGGTGTAAGTCGAGGCGCGCCTCGATATCGTATTTACCCATGCGTAACTTCTTATAAACGCCATTCTGAATACCTGGACGCTTGAAATCCAAGACATACCAAGCATCTAAAGGCTCAATACCTTGGTCAGCAAGCGGGTTCATGGTTTTATCGAGCACACCCGAGGCCGCAAGACGGCGCTGCTCGGTATTGGCAGATTCGGGGCGCTTATCCAAACGCTCCCTAGGCTCAGGCTTTAGCGGCTTTACCCCCGCCATCTCCTCAAAAAATAATTCATCGTCTGCCATGTGATTTCCTTTGCCGTCAGCTACTGGCAGTATACTGTTACCGAGATCAAGGAGGATCACTCATTATGAAAGGAAATTTGCTTACTGGCGCAGGCTACTTCTTCCGAGGCTTGAGCATGCTGCCTGAAAAAGGCATTCGCAGCTTCGTTGTACTCCCCCTCGCTGCCAATATCATTCTTTTCGGTGTACTAGGAAGCTTAGCTTATGACTACGTTCAGTCACTGATAACAAGCATAGAAGCAGCGCTTCCCGACTGGCTCGGCTTTCTGACTTGGCTACTCATTCCACTGCTTTGGCTGGCGGGCGGACTCCTGACAGGCTACGCATCAACGCTGCTTGTACTATTGTTTACCTCGCCCTTTCACTCGTTGCTCGCTGAAAAAGTCGAGGAGCGAGTGACAGGCAAGCAAGTACCCGCATTAGAGGGTTTTCTTCCAGCCCTGCTCGAGATACCGCGAGGTATCGTCAAGGAAATCAGTAAATTCGCCTACTATGTTCCTATGGCTCTGTTCGTCCTCGTGCTTTCGTTCATACCTGGACTGAACACATTGTCACCGCTTTTGTGGTTTTTACTGGGTGCATGGATGATGAGCTTGCAGTTTCTTGACTACCCTATGGATAACCACCGTTATCCCTTCAAAGAGGTGCGTCATGCGTGCGCAGCGAGGCGCTTAAGCAGCCTCGGCTTCGGCGGCATGGTCGCGTTTATTTCAGGTATACCCTTCGTCAACCTAATCGTTGTTCCAGCGGCTGTGGTGGGAGCCACCCTCCTCTGGTGCGAGGAGCTTGGCCCCGACAGTCAGTGATCTCATTGCTTCAAGGGCGCTAAACGCAATCATTAACAAAAAATAGCAATACGCATTTGATAATGCTTATCATTTGTGTATGATTCCGAGCCCAGCGATTAATGGATCTCGGAGACATCCCCATGCCTTCTCGTCGCAATATCGTCATAGTGGTATTGGTGGCTATCGTCAGTGCCTCGAGTGCTCTAGCGCAAGACGTAACCACCTCCGATACGCAAGAGCTCGTCATAGAGCAGGTACTTGTGCGCGGCGCTTATTTTGGCAAGCGAGTGGCCTCAGGCGTAAAAACTCCGACCTCGTTATTGGACATACCGCAATCCGTCTCATTGATGACCGCGGAACAGATCAATGACCAGGCGATGACTAGCATCGCGGAAGTCATGCAATACACGCCAGGGGTCAGTATTGGTCAAGGCGAAGACCACAGAGATCAAATTACCATTCGCGGCCAAAATACGACCGCCGACTTCTTCATCGATGGGTTGCGTGACGACATTCAGTATTTCCGCCCACTCTATAACCTTGAGCGCGTTGAAGTCCTGCGTGGATCTAATGCTTTGCTATTTGGTCGCGGCGGCGGCGGCGGCGTGGTTAATCGCGTCAGCAAAATGGCGCAAACAGAGCAGAGCTTCGTTGATATGTCAGGCGGCGTCGATTCATTTGGTGCCAATATAATGACCGTCGATGGCAATCTGAGCCTGAGTGACTCGCAGGCTCTGCGTCTCAATACCATGGTCGAGAACATCGATAACCATCGCGACTTCAAAGAGGGTGAACGCTGGGCATTCAACCCCACATACACCTTGCAACTAGCGGAGGGAACCACACTGGTCGCGTCCTGGGAGCGAGTCGACGATCAGCGCGTCGTAGACAGAGGTAATCCCTCATTGAATGGCGCGCCGTTAAAGGGCTACGACGAGACGTTCTTCGGCAGTCCAACCCTGAACAACACCACATTTGAGGGCGATATTTTCCGACTGCGCGCTGATCACCGACTCAACAACGAATGGTCGATGAATGCGACCATTCAATACGCAGACTACGATAAGTACTACCAAAACCTGTACCCCGTCGATTTCGATGACGTCGCCTCGACCGTAACGTTAGACGGCTATGACGACACTACGTCCCGCAAAAACAATTTGCTACAACTCAATCTTATAGGCCAGCTGTCCACTGGAGCACTCGAACACACGCTGCTTGCAGGTGCGGAATTTGGGGATCAAGAATCGGCAAACAGCCGACGAGACGCGTATTTTTTTGACTCACAAGATGACCAAATAACCTTTAGATTCACCGACCCACTCAACATTCCTGGCGTGACCCAGACGGAACCTGTGCGTGATACTCGCTCCGATGTCAGCTTCACTTCACTATTTATACAAGATGAAATCCGTCTCAATGACCAGTGGTCTGTCGTGGCGGGTCTTCGCTGGGACGAGTTTGAGATTGATGTACTCGACGCCATCGAAGTTAACGACGGTGTCGACGATGGCCACACTGGGATTTTAAGCAGCAAAGACCGCGAAGTGTCCCCACGAGCAGGTATCATCTACAAACCCACGGACACCACGTCCCTTTATGGTAGCTACAGCGTCACTTTTTTGCCGCGTTCAGGCGATCAATTCCTAAGCCTTACGCCAACCACTGCCAATCTCGCGCCCGAAGAGTTCGAGAATGTAGAAGCCGGCCTCAAATGGAGTCCATCCGATAGGCTCAGCATTACCGGTGCTATTTTTGAGATAACACGGGAAAATGGCACCGCAGTCGACCCTACTAACCCGGAGCGTAGTGTTTTAACAGGCACCAAGACGCGCGGCATTGAGTTACAGGTCGCCGGTGCCTTAAATGCCAACGTCATGATCAACGCGAGCTACACGTACCTGGACGGTAGTGAGCTGGGGCGCTTTACTGAAGGTAACGCGGCGAATCGCGACCTCGCTCAGCTGCCTGCCAATAAGTTTACGTTGTGGGGTGACTGGACACTCAGCAGTCAATGGCGCGCAGGATTGGGGCTACTGTATCAGGATGATCAATACGCAAGTCTCAGTAATGCGGTAACACTGGACGCCTTTACTCGCGTCGATGCGGCTGTATTTTGGGACGTCAGTCCATCCCTCGCGCTGCAGCTGAACATTGAAAACCTACTCGACGAAAATTACTTCCCGGCGGCACACAACGACAACAACCTATCCGTTGGCCGGCCTCTCAATGCCCGACTAACGGTGCGGTATCACCTCTAAAGATTGATTAGTCCAACAAACCTTCGGGAGGTGGGGTGCATTTCAGCTTTTCACCAAGCAATGCTTCTATGTCAGGGAGCAGAAAAGCATCGTCCTCGCTGGCAAAACTAATGGACGTCCCTTTTGCACCGGCTCTCCCGGTACGACCAATACGGTGAACATAATCTTCAGGGTCTTCAGGCAAATTGTAATTGACGACATGGCTTACACCATCGACATGGATACCGCGGCCGGCGACGTCAGTCGCGACTAGCACTGCAATCTTACCTTCCTTGAACTGCGCTAGCGTTTTGGTGCGCTTAGCCTGTGTAATCTCGCCAGAAAGCATGCCACAGGAAACCCCAGCCTTGCGGAGCTTTTCATGAACGTTACGCACTTGGTCACGGCGGTTAGCAAATACAATCGTCGACACAGTCTCTGGCTCGCGCAACACGTTAACCAGCACCCGCATTCGCTCGTGACTCTCACAAAGCCACACTTGCTGATCAACGGACGCTGTGGCAACTCGCTCAGGCTCAATTTCTACTGTGATCGGCTCAAACGTCCACTGCTGCGCCAAGTTGAGAATGTCAGGAGTAAACGTCGCAGAGAAAAGTAAAGTCTGGCGATCTTTCTTCTGAGGAGTAGCGCGAACGATACGCTTCACCTGAGGAATGAAACCCATGTCGAGCATTCGATCTGCTTCGTCGAGAACAAGGGTCTCAACGTTATCAAGGAACAAGTCCCGACGCTGCAGAAAGTCAATTAACCGCCCCGGTGTCGCTACAATTAAATCAACCACCTTAGACGTAACTTGATGAAGCTGTTTTTGATAGTCCGCACCGCCGATTAAAGTGACCGTATTAAGCCCTGTGTGTTGCGCTAAATCAGCGGCATCGGCCGCTATTTGCATCACCAACTCACGCGTCGGCGCAATGACGACGGCGCGTGGTTCCGCCAAGAAGCGCTCACCTTCGATGGGGTGGCTCAACATGTCGTTAAACAGTGTGATCAAAAACGCAGCTGTTTTTCCAGTACCCGTTTGCGCTTTTCCAATGGCATCGTAGCCTTGTAAGGTATGGGGTAGTATCTGCGCCTGAATAGGAGAACAATACTGGAATCCGAGTGCCTCAATCCCTCTTAGTAGCGTGGGATGCAGATCGAGATCATGGAAACGCGTTTTACCCTCCTCGGGCGGAACAACAAATTGTTCGGGGGTCCAGTTGGTATCACCGGATGCTTGCTTAGATTTACTCAAAAGAAATAACTCGACAGAACATGAAAGTGAGCCGGAGTCTACCACAGCCAGACGCTCACGAAGTTAAGCTGACTACGCTTGCAAATCCCGTCACCGATAAGAGACCAAGTGCTAATGTTTCCAATTCCACCACTACATGAACTGCGAACTGAATTGCAGCACACGTGGAAGATCGCCTGGCCCTTGTTCATTGCTCAACTGGCGCAGATGGGGACAGGTGTGGTCGATACGATCATGGCAGGCCGCTATGATCATCAAGATTTAGCCGCTATTGCTGTGGGGTATAATATTTGGCTACCCGCGTACCTGCTAGTTCTCGGCGTGTTGTTTGCCAACTCGTCAATCGTTGCGCAGGACTTCGGCGCCCATAGGCTCAGTAAAATTCGCGCCCAACTTCCCCAATCGCTGTGGGTAGCCGTCGCTCTCGGCTTGTTCGTCGGCCCCTTGGTGTGGTTTAGCAGTCCGCTGATGAGTCTCCTCGAGTTAAACGCCGCCACCCATGAGAAGGCGCTGGCCTACACGCGCATGGTTGCGCTTGGAATTCCAGCGGTCGGCATTTTTCTTTCGCTTCGATTCCACACTCAAGGTCTGGGCATCACAAAACCCTTTGCTGTCGCAAGCGTCATTGGTTTTCTTGCCAACATCCCTTTGAACCTCGCTTTTATCTATGGGCTTTGGGGGGCACCCGAGCTGGGCGCAGAAGGATGTGGAATCGCAACAGCTATTTCCATGTGGCTTAGCCTTGTGCTCATTTTGGGCTATGTGCTGTATGACAAGAATTTGAAGCCCTATTTGCCAGACTGGCGACCAACTGCACCCAACTGGACAATTATTCGTGAGATTTTGGCGCTGGGCATTCCCATTGGACTAACTTTCTTTCTCGAAATAGGCGTGTTCAGTCTTATCGCCCTACTGGTTGCCACGCTCGGCGATACCGCCATGGCATCGCATCAGATAGCGTTCAATATTTGGGATCTGTTCTACATACCTATGCTGGCTTTAGGCACCGCCATGTCGACGCGCATGGGGCATGCCATTGGTGCTGGCGATGCGAAGGGTATTTATCGCGCGCTCTGGGTGAGTTGTCTCGTCGCAACGGCAGTAGCGCTCGCAACAACGCTAGTGCTGCTAACCGCTCCGGCGCTCATCATAGCGATCTACACCGAATCGCCAGAAATTCAGGAACTCGCGACGCGCCTGATACGTCTAGCGGCATTTTTTATTCTCATCGACGCTGTACAAATTATCGGCTCATTCGTTCTGCGTGCATTCAAAGAAACACGCTTTCCGTTCGTCGCTATGGTGGTTTCATATTGGCTTGTCGCCTTACCATTAGGCTGGTTGCTTGGGTTTGAATGGGCGGACAACATGAGTGACGGGGCTGCGGGCTTTTGGTATGCCACTATCGCAGGGATCACTGTCTGCTCGTTAATGATTGTCTTACGTGTTTGGGTCATTCTTAAACGCCCGCTGCCAAAGGCCTCAAACTTTAAACCCGATAACGTCACCGGACTGCCTGACAACGCGCTCTAGCGCTTGGGTGCAAAAGCTTGACAGACAATAGTGAGAACAGTGCTTGTGCAGGCTTCAGGCATTTAACCTGTCTGCAACCAAGAACGGCTTTAAATCAACTTAATCCCTAGCTGCTCTCCGCCAAAACCAATCACATCACCTGTGCTGATTTTTTTTCGACGCCTCGTCTCGATGTCACCATTAACGGTCACTTGCTGATCATCAATGAGTCGCTTGGCTTCTGCACCGCTGGACGCAAGCCCCTCGAACTTAAGGATTTTGTAGAGCTCAACAGGCTCGCGGGTAATTTCTATAATTCGCATGAGAAATTTATGACCTAGATAAGTAATAGTACCGTTCAATAAGAACGAGCTGGACATTATTGGCCTGAAATCAGTGAGCTGAAATCAGCGGGCTGATTTGAATGAGCCGAATTGAATGAGCTGATTTGAATAAGCCGACTTGAATAAATAAGCCCCCTACGCTACCTGCAACCCGCTTGTGCCGGCATCGGAGTATAGGCGGTTAAACTACGGTGGGAAACGCGTAACTTTCCTGGCAGCGATTGGGTTAGAAAAATGTCCACCCAAACCGTACCTCTGCAATAAAAAATTCCAAGAAAGTGTATTGAGGTCCATCCCAGCGCTTATTTTTCGGTATGCTGAGTGCTGTTGCGAGCGAGTACGGTGAGTGTAGGGTGAGTACAAGGTGAGTATTGAAAGCAGCGTTCGGCTCAATAAATATATCAGCGACTCGGGCTATTGTTCTCGTAGAGAGGCCGACAAGTTAATTGACAGCAATCGAGTCAAGGTTAACGGCAGGCGCCCTGAACTGGGCACACGCGTGTACGCCGACGATCTAGTGACCGTTGATGGACAAGAAGTGCTGGGCAGCGCACCGAGTAAATCTGATCGAGTTTATATTGTTTACAACAAGCCCATCGGCATTACCTGTACGACAGAGCGCAGCGTTAAGGGCAATATCATTGATGCGATTGACCACGATCAACGTATTTTCCCCATCGGTCGACTGGACAAGCCCTCGGAAGGTTTGATTTTACTCACTAGCGATGGTGACATCGTTAATAAAATTCTGCGCGCTGAAAACAACCACGAGAAAGAATATGTGGTCACGGTAAATAGGAGCCTTGGCTCTGATTTCGCGAGCAAGATGTCTGGCGGCGTACCCATTTTGGGCACCATGACCAAGCCCTGTCGAGTCAGTGTCATCGGGCGGACTTCATTCAAAATCACGCTCACCCAAGGTCTCAATCGTCAGATACGCCGCATGTGCGAGTATCTTGGTTATGAGGTAATTCAGCTATCCCGGGTGCGGATCATGAATGTCGCCTTGGGCAAGCTAAAGCCGGGACAGTGGCGCAACCTCAGTCCTCAGGAGGTTGATCAACTCAATACGGCGATTGATCATTCGCACAGCGAACCTGTCACTCGTCACGGCAGCCCAAAAAAGCGACGGGGACAACCGCCCGCGAAGCCCGGCGCCGCGAGTAAACACCACGGCGTAAAAGCTGGCGGCACACCGGGCAAGAGCACCTCTTCGACCAAAGCACGAACCGATAAACCGACATCCGCTAAACCCGGAACAAAGAAGGTCGGTGCTAAAAAGGCCAGTGCTAAGAAACTCGGCAAGATGGCAAAAGGACAATCAACTCGGGGGGATAGTCGAAAAAGCGAACGACCCGCGGGAAAAACGACTCGAACTGGTCGTGCAGGCATTAAGAAATCACCCTCGACACGACCCTCACGATGACCCTCGACACGACCCTCACAACGATCCTCTCAACGACCCTCTCAACGATCCTCTCAACGACCCTGTCAACGATCCTGTAGGCGACCCACATAATTCCCACAGTAGCTCAGGCACTCATAGGCTATGCATCGCGCATCCAGCCAAACCGCTTCATATCGATTCGACCGTCTTTAACCACTACACCTTCATCTAACAAACGCTGGCGCGCTATGTCGGCACGCGGCGCTCGAATCACTCCCACGCTGTTAACCACGCGATGCCAGGGTAGGCTGGAGTCCGCAGGCAATTGCGCAAGCAATTTCCCAACCCAGCGTGCACGACCGGGGTAGCCCGCTAATGCGGCAATTTGACCGTAGCTCGCAACGTAGCCAGGGGTTATCTGTGCGATAACTAGATTAACAGCCGTTGGGTCTTTATCGGCCATGCGAAGACCCAACATTCGGCGCCTGACCTAAGTCCGCTGCTTGTCGGCAAGCGTAATGCCCCAGCGCCATACTGCTAGTCCTGAAGGCGACCCACATAACCTGGATTAATAATGGCCGACCCTTTTTCAAGCTGGTTGAAAATGTCATGAGCGACAATTGCGGGATCCTCCCACTGCGCAGCTCGATCATTCGTGGGGTCCGCCATGGGACCAACGGAATGCTTCCCGACATGTGTTCGCATACCGGCTGGTGCTGCAACAATGATGTCGATACCCGCATCCGCGACTTCTTTCATAGTGCTTTGAAATAAACCGTGCAGTGCATGTTTGGTGGCCGCGTAATGACCGTAGCCCATGCTTCCACCCCGCATACCCAAAATAGAGGACACATTCACAACAGTGCCCTGACCTTGAGCACGCATCAGCGGCAGCGCTTGCTGCGCAAGATCGGCATAGGCCCAGTAATTCACTTCAAAGAGATGATGCGCCGCAGCCATATCCATCTCTTCTAACGTCGCCAAATACGCATAGCCGGCGTTATTAAAGAGGTAATCTATTCGTCCAAACTCATCGACAACCTGACTGACTAATCCTGCACGCTTCGCCGGGACCGCTAGGTCGACTTCGTAGAATGTGGCGATGCCCCCCGACGCGCGAATCTCCTCAACCTTCAGTATGGAAGGCGCAGGGCGCACATCAACCAGCGCAACGCGCCATCCGCGGGCGACAGCAAGCCCAGTAAGTTCCGCGCCCAATCCATAACTGCTGCCGGTAATGAGTGCCACTGGGCGATCATCTACATCTGGCTCACTAGCACTAGCTACGCCAGAAACAAAAAAACAAATAAGTAGATTGAATAAAAATATAGACTTGCTCATAGACGCCTCTTTGACAATATTGCCCGGGACAGGTTCAAGCACCAGTTCCTGGGAACAAATGGCGGCTGAACGCCAACGTAAATGAGTATGAGGGTGTGCAGAGAGTTTCTCAAGAACTGCACAATTGCGCCTGGGCGAGTAAACTGAACCACACTCTCTCGGCTAGTGCCCTCCTTGCGGAGAGGAGTCCTTTTTAAAACACATCAATGAAGGTGCCAGAGAATGCCCGAAGGCCCAGAAATACGCCGAGCCGCGGATAAAGTGGAAGCGGTTCTGAAAGACAAAACGGTCGAAAGGATTGAATTTGGGCTGCCGCCACTGAAAAAATTTGCAGAGCCACTTAGGGGCAGCAACGTGCTGTCGCTGGAAACTCGCGGCAAAGCGCTACTCACACATTTTAATTCGGGCTTCACCATTTATTCGCACAACCAGCTCTATGGCGTCTGGCGGGTTGTCAAACGTGACAAGCTCCCTACGACCAATCGTCAGCTTAGGCTAGCCATACACACCGACCAACACAGTGCGCTCCTCTATAGCGCATCCGATATCAGCGTCTGGAAAACCCAGGACATCGAAGAACACCCTTTTTTAAAACGTATTGGTCCTGACATCCTCAATCCCGACTTAACCTGGCAAGCTGTAGCTACGCGGCTGCAAAGCAAGAAATTTTCAGGCAGAGCGCTCAACTCTGTGTATCTTGATCAGGCCTTCCTCGCTGGATTAGGTAATTATCTGCGCAGCGAAATATTGTTTATTGCCGGTGTTAATCCCGCGCAAAAAGCACGCGACCTCAGCAAAGGTCAAATTGGCAAGCTTGCCCGAACAACCCTTGATATTTGTCGACGGAGCTATGCGCTAGAGGGCGTCACCCTTCCTGAGCGCCAATACAAAGCGCTTAAAAAACAGGGGATCACTTATGGCAAAGCACGCTTCTTTGTTTTTGGTCGCGCCAAACAGCCATGCCGTGTCTGTCACACAAAAATCCAACGCTCTACCGCCAACTCACGCAGAATTTATACGTGCGCAACGTGTCAGCCCGTTTAAGAAGATAGCTACGCTTTACGCTTTTTAGCGTGTTTCAAACCGCTCCTCGAGGAGAAGCAGGATTGCCCTTTCTAACAGCAGCTTTAACTACCCTATACCGTTCGCGCAAGGCCGCGGGGAATGCGAGCATGGCGGGCGTTGCAATAAGCGTGAGGATGGTGGCAAAAGACAAGCCAAATACAATGGCCTGGGACAATGGCCCCCAAAAAACACTCATTTGACCAGCCACGCTAAAGCTCCGGTTAATCAAATCAATCGATAGACCACAGGCCAGAGGTAGCAAGCCAAACACGGTGGTTACCGTTGTTAGCATCACTGGACGCAAACGCTGGGATGCTGCACGCACAATGACGTCACGTACATGCAATTCTGGGTGCTCATCACGCACATGATTAAACGTATCGATGAGAACAATATTGTTATTCACGACAATACCAGCCAGCGCGACTACGCCCACGCCAGTCAGAACCGCACTAAAGGGGCTGCCAGTAACGATAAGACCGAGTAACACGCCGGCTGTCGACATAATCACTGCCAGCAGGATCAGTGCGCTCTGATAAAAACTATTAAACTGCGTAACCAGCAACACGAACATAAGCAACAAAGAGATTAAAAATGCCACCTGCACAAACGCCATGGCGTCAGTTTGCTCCTCGTTGGCGCCTCTGAACTCAATCTCTAACCCTGCTGGAAAGTCTTGCGTCGCAAGCCACGCTTCTATTTCACGCACCACCGCATCGGCATACACGCCCTCAATAACGTCGGCCCGAATGTTTTCGACCGGCACACCGTTTATGCGCTTAAATGAATCCACCCCAGGCACCGGCGCCATTTGGACAAAATTCGACAGTGGTACCATTCCCTGATTAGTGCTGATGCGAAGCTCGGACATTGCGCGAAGCCCACGCTCGCGCTGTGGGTATCTGACCCTTATGTCAACGGCCTCATCGGCACCGTCTGGTCGATATTCGTCGACCTTAACGCCATTAGTCACTAACTGCACCGCGGTGCCTGCTGACGAGACATCAGCTCCGTATATAGACGCTTGCGCTCGGTCTACTGACAGCCGCCACTCAATTGAAGGTAAGGCACTTGTGTCGTCAATGTCGACCAACTGCGGCATCGACTCCATATATGCCCGAATCCGTGCAAGTGCGGGCTCAAGCAAAGCACGATTGACTGACCGCAACTCAACCTGAATCGGCTTACCCACGGGAGGGCCCATTTCCATGGGCAACACTTCCACCGAAATACCTGCAAACTGCGCCGAACGATCGCGAATCTGCTGCACAACGGTGTTGCCTTTAACAGCACGTTGATTCTCGGGATACAGCTCGACAAAAATAGACCCTACGGTATCGGAACTGCCGCTGCCGCCTCGAGGGCTACCGCCGCTGCCGCCACCAGGCAGTACCGCGCGGGCATTGACAGCGCGAACGCCCTCTAATTGTAAAATCTCATTTTCTACTTGCTTGACCAATTCATTCGACTCACTGGCCGAAAAATTTCCCCTAGCGCGCACCGATACTTGAATATATTGGGGATCTGAATCGGAAAAGAAAATCATGCCCACACCAAATTTGCCATAGGCCCAAAAGATGCTAAACAGCAAAGACCCAATGATTGCCATGGTAACAATAGGTCGCGCAACGACCCCGGCAACCAGTCGGGCATACTGACCGGTCGCAGCTTTTAATTGTGTGGGATCACCCGTTTCGAGGGTTTCAACGTCGGCGCTACTCTGACCCTTGTGCGCCGCGGGCTTACCAAACAGCGCTCCCAACACAGGTCCAAACAGAAGCGCATAAAGTAATGAGCCACTCAATACGGTAAACACAGTGATTGGGAGATAACGCATAAAATCACCCGAGATCCCCGGCCAAAACATCAACGGTAAAAACGCAGCCAGAGTCGTTGCGGTGGATGCCACTACCGGCCAGAACATCCGTTTGACCGCCAATGAATAAGCTTTTTTATGATCCATACCATCCGCCATTTGGCGATCGGCATACTCGGTAATAACAATGGAGCCATCGATCAGCATGCCCAAACCCAGCAACATCCCAAACATCACCATGAAATTAAACGTGTACCCTAAGAAATAAATGATGATGACCGAAAACAATAACGAGACCGGAATCCCCAGTCCAACAATGACACCGCTGCGAAAACCCATCGCAGCAACCACTACGACCATAACCAGCGCGAGCGCGGTAAAAATATTCCCCTGTAATTCATTGACCTGCTCGCTGGCAAACTCAGCTTGATTCTGCGAAATAAGCACTTCGATACCGTCAGGGATGTTGGGGCGCGCTGCGTCGACAATTGTTAGCACCTGATCGACGGTATCGATTACATTGCCGTTGGCGCGGAGGGAAATAGCGATCGTCATCGCCTCAAGCCCATTGACTCGTGAGTAGCTGGTGCGATCCTTAAACGTCCGGCGAATGCTCGCGACATCGCTTAGGGTCACAACCGTGTCACCCTGTGTACGCACAGGAAGGCCGAGCACGTCCTCAGCCTTTTCAACTACCGACGGCACTTTCACTGAGAAACGGCCTTGACCTGTATCAATGCTACCCGCGGGAATCAAACGATTATTCCGCAGCAAAGTAGTAATGAGTTCCTCGCTAGAAATACGATAGGCCTTCAGAGCACTGGGATCGATAATCACTTCAAGTAATTCTTCCCGATTACCCTGCAAGTTCGCTTCAAGCACAGAGGGAATGGTCTCGAGTTCGTCCCTCAAACGCATCGCTGCCTTAAAGACGTCCCGCTCGCCAACGTTTTCGCCAATTAAATTGATTTGAATGGTAGGGAAATCGTCGGCGGAAAGTTCGCGCACAAAAGGTTCTTCCGCTGTGCTTGGTATTTCAGCTTTCCCTCGATCAACTGCCTCTCGCACGTCTAACAATGCCTGATCGAGATCATGCGCTACTGAAAACTCGACAAACAATGCCGCCATACCCTCGGAAGCTGTAGATTTGAGTTCCTCGACACCCTCAATTTTTCGTATCTCAACTTCCATGGGCTGAACGAGCAGACGCTCGGCGTCTTCGGGTGAAATTCCTTCGTGGACAATGCCCACGTAAAAGTAAGGCAACTCAATATAGGGCTCATTCGCAATAGGCAGCATCGCGCGCGCGATGATCCCACACAAAATAACAACACCCATCATCAATAACGTTGAGCGCGTGCGACTAATAGCCGCATCGATGAAGGTAATCACGGCGTGCTACCCATGGGCACCGTACTCGATACCAAAGCCGGCTCATCGACACTGGCTGACGGTGTGTTTACGTCAAGCTGAGTGCTTGCTTGGCGTACCGGAGCAACGTTAACCGAACCAACCTTAATAGCCGAATCGACTTGTGCTCCAACATAAATGGGCTCAACCAGCTGTCCCACCAAAACAAACTCTTGCCCTACCGTGATTAAATTAACGGCGCTCGGTAGACCAGTCACCCACGCGCCCTCAGCCGTATCTTCGATAACATCGACGGCATAAAACACAACACGGTTGTCTTGATCGATGGCACGCACTCCGAGTGCTCCGGCATCATCAAGGGTAAACAAAGCGGGCGAAACTCTGTGCGCTAACACTTCATTTAGCTCAATACGCATACTTGTCGTTAACCCAGAAGACAAACTGTAATCGGCATTCTCTACGGTGGCCTCAACTGAGTAAGTACGGGTCAGCGGATCGCTCTGTTTACTGACAAAAGTTATCTCGCCTAAAATCTCGACACCCGCGCTAGTAGACCCCACGACAGGGGTCGCCAATTCGACGTAGCCGACCTCCGCCTCGGTGACATCAGCGGTAATCAGCATAGGATCCAAATCGATCACGGTAGCGCACAGAGAACCGTTCGTCGCGTAATCGCCTATATTCAGCGGCAAATTCTCGACAACACCGTCAAAGGGCGCAACGATACGCGTTCGTGCAAGGTTTAATTCCGCACGAAGAACGTTGGCACGTGCAGACTCGAGCGCCGCCTCAGACCGCGCGATAGCTGTTTGAGACTGCAAACCTCGGGCTTTAAGTTTCAAGCTGCCCTCATGCTCTATTTCGGCCTCGTTAAGTGCAGCCTTTGTTTCGGTCAGCGCAACCTGACGATCATCCAGCGCAAGCTCGCACAGCAAATCACCCTGCGCCACCCGCGCACCTCTCTCGATAGGACGGGCAACAACTTTACCTGCAAGCTCGGCCTTCACATCGACTATTCGCTTGCTGTGCATCCTTCCGCGCAATGTTAAAAAGCGCTTGCGCGACTGTGCGTGCCTTACCTCGGCGCGTACTCGGGCTATATGAGCCTGTTCTTGAGATTCCCGAGCAAGATTCACATCGGATAACGTTGCGTGATCAGTCACCGGCGATTCACCAAAAATAATGCCCGACAACAACCAAAGTATTAATGCACTGCCGATACAAAAAGCTGTGAGCCAATTTCGACGCATAAAGACATTTACCTATAGAGGGTGGGATGGGAGTTTTTCAGCTGCCCGAACTCGGCGTTCTCCGTGGGTAGATCGGCAGCTCTCAGCGAGCCGCATTCTAAAACAAAAGTGTTTCAGACACTATCGGGGTCGACTACAAAGCCCGCGAGCCAATTGACAATGATAACCTACTCGGCTTGCTACCTCTGTTCACCGCATACGGCGCAGTCGCCCCGCCTCTCTACACTTAAGTGATAGCTTTCATCTGTGCGGAAATCTCGAATTCGCAACGAGCCGAAAGCCGGCTGGCCACAACCCGATAACAACTTGATGGCGTCGAGCGCCTGGGTCATCGCGACAGCGCCAACCACAGGCCCAAGAATACCCAGTTCTGCGCATGAACCACCAACGTCCGTATGTTCGGGAGCGATGCAGTGATAGCACCCATGCTCCCTCATTGCGTCAAAGACCATGTTCTGACCACTCATTTGAACGGCCGCGCCCATTACCCACGGCAAACCAAGTCGCGCCGTGTAGCTATCGATTAACGCGCGAGTGGCACGACTGTCCGATCCGTCGATAACCATCTGCACGCCCTTTAAAAGCTCGATAGCGGTTTCATCATTAAAGCGTTCGGTCACTGACTCTACAGTGACGGCACTATTACGAGCCTGCAGCGCAGCGCACAACAGGTCCGCCTTGTACTTGCCCACATCGTGCTCGGTATAAGCGATCTGGCGCGGCAAATTACTCCGCTCAATCTTGTCATCGTCGACGAGACGCAGGTTTCCAACGCCTGCGGCCGCTAAGTAGAGGGCAACCGGACAACCCAAACCCCCGCAGCCAACTATTAAGACCGTTGCATTCCCCAAAGCTTGCTGGGCATCGAAATCGAAGTCCGGAACAAGGAGTTGACGTGAATATCGCTCAAGATCTTGATCGCCGATCACGGTAACTGCCCTCCGGTCACTCGCTCATGGCCGGCCAAATCGCGGCGGCTAACCGTGCCATTAAAACCGGCCTCATCTAGCAAGTTGCGAACCTCTTCACCCTGATCCCAGCCATGCTCCAACAGCAACCAACCTCCAGACATTAAATGAGCGGGCGCGCCTGTAATGATCGCTCGAACACACTCTAAACCGTCGGCGCCGCCAACCAACGCCGATACCGGTTCAGCAGGCAAATCGCCTCGTCGCAAATGCGGGTCGTCGGCGCGGATATAAGGAGGGTTACTCACAATGAGCGGCCATTGCGATTCGCCAAGCGCGCTAAACCAATCGCTATCGTGAAAGCTAACATTACCCAACCCGAGTCGCTTGCCATTACTGCGCGCAACGTCGAGAGCGCGAGCGCTGGAATCTACAGCCGTAATGTCACACTCCGGTAACTCAGTTGCCAACGCAAGCGCGATAGCACCACTGCCCGTGCCCAAGTCGAGCACGCTGCGACAATGATGCTCATTGGCAAGGGTCAGCGCCCAATCGACTAACAGCTCAGTATCAGGCCGGGGAATTAACACTGCGGGACTAACGCGAAGATCAAGAGACCAAAACTCCCGACGACCCAAAAGGTAGGCAATGGGTGTTCCCTGCTTATGATCTTCGACCCACGCGCGAAATCGTACCTCATCGCTCTCCGAGACCGGCTCATCGGCGTGTGCGAAATACCACGCTCGATCTCGATCGATTAGGGCTAAGAGGAGATACTCCGCCTCACGTCGAGGCAGCCCCGAATGTTCGACGAGCATCCGAGCAGTGGTCAATGCTGCTCGCTCATGGCAGCGAGTTGATCTGCCTGATGCTCCCGTCGCAAAGGCTGAACAACGGCATTAAGGTCGCCCTGCATAATCTCATCGAGCTTGTAGAGAGTCAGGTTGATGCGATGATCGGTCACGCGTCCCTGCGGGTAGTTGTAGGTGCGGATTCTGTCAGATCGATCGCCCGTCCCCACCAAGGAGCGCCGCTCAGCGGCTTGTGCAGCTGCCGCTTGTTGCTCGGCTGCATCGAGAAGCTTCGCCTGTAGCAGCGACATGGCTCTGGCTCGGTTCTTATGCTGCGATCGTTCGTCCTGACATTCCACCACGATGCCGGTCGGAATGTGCGTCAAACGTACCGCTGAATCTGTTGTGTTGACGTGTTGGCCACCAGCGCCTGAAGAACGAAAAGTATCCATTCGTAAATCTGCTTTGCTGATCTCAGTTTGTGTAACTTCATCGGGCTCAGCCATTACTGCTACTGTGCATGCAGATGTATGGATACGTCCCTGCGATTCGGTTTCAGGGACTCGCTGAACGCGATGCGCCCCCGACTCAAACTTTAAATAGGCATAAACGTCTTCACCCGCGATCCGTGTAATCACCTCTTTAAAGCCGCCGTGGTCACCGGGACGCTCAGAAATAATTTCCAGGCGCCATCCTTTGATTTCAGCGTAACGGGTGTACATACGGAGTAAATCGCCTGAGAAAATTGCCGCTTCATCACCGCCAGTGCCAGCACGAATTTCCAAAAAGACATTGTTATTGTCGCGGGGGTCTCGGGGTAACAGCAGAATTTCCAACTGGGCATCCAACTCATTCGCCCTATCGCTTGCCAACGATATTTCTTCGCCTGCCATCTCGCGGACATCGGCATCGGCGTCGGAAAGCATTTCCTGCGCCGACGCTAAATCTTCTTGGGTCTGCAAATAGTCACGGTAAACTTTGACGACGTCATCTAGCTGAGAAAACTCTCGGGACAAATCGCGAAATCTGTTTTGATCGGCAATGACCTCACCATCACCAAGCAATGCGCTGACCTCCTCGTGGCGGTCACAAAGGTTCTCTACTTTCGCTTGGATAGACGCCTTCACTGTGAAGCCTTCACTGTAAAGTCGGCTTATCTGGACCCTGCCCGAGATCCTCTTCCAACCCCAACAGCGCCTTCGCGCGCGTTACCTGACTCGAGTCGCCTTCACGAGCCAGTTGGCGTAAACCCGTCGTCGGTGCGTGTATCAGTTTATTCGTCAAATCGCGTGCGAGGCGTTGAAGCACCTGCTCTGGTGACTCACCACGCTCCACGGCTTTCAACGCTTTCGCCAACTCAACCTCTTGAATGGACAGTGCAGACTCACGGTATCGCCTTACTACATCGACCGAACGTCGAGATCTAAACTCCTGCTCAAGGGCCGCAATACCGGCGACGATAATCTCGTCTGCTTTATTGGCTTCGTTAACTCGCAGGCGCATGTTTTCCTCAACGACACCACGCAGATCGTCCACACTGTATAAATAGATATCTGAAAGCCCCGCTACTTCAGCTTCAATGTCGCGCGGCACGGCGAGATCGACCATCAGCACGGGACGATAACGGCGTTTCTTCAACGCGCGCTCAACCGTACCTTTTCCCAAAATAGGCAGCTGACTCCCCGTTGAGCTAATCACGATATCGGCTTCTGCCAGCCTGTCCGGGACATCCGCCAACATAATGGCTTCAGCATTGAATTGCTCTGCGACGTTCTCGGCCCTCGCCAGCGTTCGGTTGGCGATGAGCATACTTCCCAAATTCGCTTCTTTGAGGTGCCGCGCCACCAACTCAATGGTTTCGCCAGCGCCAATCAACAGTGCCTTACTGCGGGCGAGATTGGCAAAGATTTGTCCAGCCAGGTCGACAGCGGCATACGCTACGGACACTGGGTTTTCGCCAATGGCGGTATCTGTTCTCACTCGCTTTGCTATCCGGAACGCAGCGGGGAACAGTTGCCCGAATCGGCCACCAATAGCACCCGCGTCATCGGCCACAGCAAACGCTGACTTGAGCTGACCGAATATTTGAGGCTCACCCAGTACCATGGAATTTAGCCCCGCAGCCACTCTGACTAGGTGCGTTACCGCGTGATGTCCCGTGTTGCGGTAGATACACTCGTTAAGCGCCGATGATTGCAGCCCATGGAAACGCTCTACCCATTCCACAACGGCATTCCCTGCTTCAGTCGGGCAGTATTGAGCCGGTAGCACGCCGTAAATCTCTGTTCGATTACAGGTAGACAAGATAATGGCCTCCTCAAGAGGAGTCTCGCCAATGATGCTGCTGAGTGCGACATTGATTTTTTCTGCGGCAAACGCAACCTGCTCACGGATCTCCACAGAGGCCGAATCGTGGTTAATGCCAATTGCCAAAATATCGTCGAACAACAATCCAACTCCGGGACGCAAATACGCGGGGTATGATAACAAACAAGAAGGCATTTAGCGCGCAGATTTGGCAGGTCCAGTCGGCGGGCCGAGCTGGCGACCCCACAAGCTCTTTTGTGATCTTTCTCGTGACATGACTCAGAGCAACGTTGTTCATGCGCACCAATCACGGCTAACCATTACTATCACGCAAACCGTGGGTTTGTAATTAACAGTGTGTCATCATCCGCCTATGAAATTTTCAACCTTAATAATCTTATTAACCGCCGGTGCTATTTTATCGGGTTGCACTACAGCACCCCAGACAAACGGAGCCGGCGAGGATGTAGCGTCTGGTGCGCAAGCAAATACGGCCTCGCAGGACACCAAATACAACCCCCAAACGGAAGAAAGTGCGGCCCAAGACAGTGCAGACAACGCGCCGACGCCGCCCGATCCGGTTGAAATCCCGATACCTGACGACAGCGTCTACCCATTGCTCGCTGCGGAATTTGCGCTGAGAGAACGCAATTTTGACTATGCGCTTGAGCTGCTTTTCAAGCAATCCATGATTCTCGATGATCCTGAGCTTGCGCGCCGGTCACTCAAACTTGCCGAATTCCGTGAGCGAGACGACCTTGCTCTGCAGCTAGCCATGCGCCTCACAGCGCTTGACCCAGACGATGCGCTTGCAGCACTGACGGCGATGTCACAACTGATTCAAGCGGGACAACCCGAAACGGCCATCGACTATGCACGAGAAGCCAAACGCCGAGGGAGTCGAATTAACGCGCCGGCATTACTGGCGGATTTTGACCGCCTAAGCCCATCGCGTCGCGCTGCTATCGCTGTAGGCCTAGAAGGACTGGCCGAGGAATTCTCCGAGGACAACGATATAGCCATTGCGATCGCCCTTATCTATAGGGAGCAAGGGCAGATTGATGCGAGCCTGAATAAACTGACTGAAGTACACAAACGTGATCCCGAAGAGGAGCGCTCGCTTGTTCTGTGGTCTCAAATAAAGGCTGGCCGAGGCGACACCGATGCGTATGAACGCATAGAGAACGCGCTCGACGAGAAACCGGAGGCGCAAACCTTACGACTGCAATACGCTCGCCTGTTAGCCAGTCAATCGCTTCTCGATGCCGCTCGCCAACAATTTGAAGTATTGCTGGAGCAATCGCCTCGCAATGGCGACTATCTCTTCTCTCTCGCCCTCATTGAAATGGAAGCGAAAAACGCTGCAGCTGCAAATGAGAACCTGCAGGATTTGATCGCTTTGGGACAGCGAGTCGATGAAGCCCATTATTTTCTGGGGCGCGTCGCGGAAGAGCAGCTGGATATCGATGCGGCGATTAATGCCTACAGCCAAGTTGGACCGAGCCGCGAGTTCAGCGATGCGAAGCTACGACAGGGTCGTTTGTTACTCGACGACGGCAATCTAGAGGACTTTTCACGTGCGTTTATAAGTGCGCGAAGCCAATACCCAGGGCAAGCTGAGCGCCTTTATATGCTCCAAGCCAACTTGCTAGATGAGCGCGACCAGATACAGGATGCCATTGACGTTTACACCGATGCACTCACCATATTCACGGAATCCTTACCCCTGCAATATGCTCGCGCAATGACCCACGAACGACTGGGCGATATTGCCTCGGCAGAACAGGACCTGCGCGCGATCATTACGCGCGAACCCGATAATGCAACCACACTTAACGCGCTTGGATACACATTAACTGTACACACCACTCGCTATCATGAGGCGGCAGCACTTATCGAGCGCGCCCTGCAGCTGAGTCCAGGCGAGGCTGCGATTCTTGATAGCCTCGGCTGGGTCTACTTCAAACTGCATCGACTGGACGAGGCTGCTGCTTATCTAGAGAAGGCTTACCGACTACTGCCCGACGCCGAGGTAGCCGCTCATCTGGGCGAAACGCTGTGGGCGATGGGGCGCACGGATGACGCATTGGCAATCTGGCAAGACTCGATAGCACGCCAGCCTGACAGCATGCATGTACGAGACGTCATGCAACGTCTTGGTGTGGAACTCAATCGACTGGGTGTAGAACACGATCGAAGTGGCGACGAGCCAGGTCAGAGAGCCTCAAATGATGACGCGGCTTCCCAGTAACTTGTTTCGATCAGTTTGGCCGAGGCGTCGAATGCAACTGCGACGCGGGTATGCTGCGCACGAGTCTGGCGTCAAGACACTGGTTGGTCTGTTTCTTTGCCTACTTTTAAGCGCCTGTGCAAATGCGCCACAGCCCGTGGCAGAGCAACACCAGATGCCTGCGCGCTCGACTGAAAAATGGCAAGCCGTGGGCAAAATTGCTGTCACCCGCGGCGGGCAGACAGAGACCGCTAACCTTCAGTGGTTTCGCCAAAGCGCTGCAACCGACCGAGTCATACTCACGGGCCCCATAGGCACCGGTGCCACCGAGCTTAGACGCGAGGGCAACCGAGTTTACTGGCTGGACGATAACGAGCAAAAACCACTGACCGCGCTACCTCTCCCCAGTGACTTAACACGCGCATTGAATGCGTTACCGCTGGCAGATCTTGGGAACTGGCTGCTCGGCTATGTCCCTAACACCGGCATGACAGCGCTTGAGCGAGGGTCTTGGCGTGTAGAGGTGCAGAGTTGGCAGCTCTTATCGGAGCAACGTTTGCCTCGCAAACTGCTACTTAACTATGAGGAATTGCAAATACGGGTTGTGTTGCTCGACTGGTCAGTGGACGACAAATAATGAGCGCTCACTATCAACGTATCGAATGTATTGCGCCCGCTAAACTGAATCTGTTTCTGCACGTTACCGGTCAAAGGCCAGATGGCTATCACACGCTGCAAACGGTATTTCAGTTGCTCGATTGGGGTGACTCCATGATCTTCGAGCGAACAGAAGAACCTGGCGTCACGCTCGCAACAGGGATGAGCGGGATAGCCGACGAGGACAATCTGATCATCCGCGCCGCCAGGGCACTCGACGCCCCTCAAATGGGCGCGCGAATAAGCATCGAGAAGCGGATCCCGCAGGGTGGCGGTCTCGGTGGCGGTAGCTCCGACGCGGCATCCACGCTACTTGTGCTTAACCACCTTTGGAATCTCAACTATTCGATCGACAAACTAGCCCACATAGGTCTAACGCTTGGCGCTGACGTACCTGTCTTCGTCAGAGGCAACAGTGCTTGGGCGGAAGGTATTGGGGAAGTCATTACCCCGATTAAGCTGCCCGAACGCTGGTACGTAATTGTACGACCTCAATGTCATGTGAGTACTGCCGAAATCTTTTCTGATCCGCAATTGACAAGGGATACTTCCCCGATCACAATGTCGGCCTTTTTCGCGGGGGCAATACGCAACGATTTGCAGCATGCGGTCGAAGCTAATTACCCTGCGGTGCGCAAGGCGCTGAATTTACTTGAAAAATTCTCGCCTGCCATGATGACCGGCAGTGGTGCTTGTGTGTTCACTGCGCTTGACAACGAAACTTCGGCGCGGCAGATTGCCGCCGCGATTGAAGAGCAGTTTGAAACGATTGTCGCGCGAGGCATAAACACCAGCCCTCCGATCATTACGCACCATAACTGAGTTCTTTTGGGGTGTCGCCAAGTGGCAAGGCAGCGGGTTTTGATCCCGCCATTCGCAGGTTCGAATCCTGCCACCCCAGCCATTTTTTCACAGTGCGAGGCGCAGCATGTCGTCCAAGATGATGGTTTTTACGGGCAACGCAAACCCTAAGCTTGCGGAACTCGTGGCTGAGCGGCTTTATATGAGTCTCGGCGACGCTAATGTCAGTAAGTTTTCAGACGGTGAAATCACCATTGAGCTGAATGAAAACGTGCGCGGCAAAGACGTTTTTGTCCTTCAGAGCACATGCCAGCCGACCAATGACAACATTATGGAACTGCTGCTAATGATCGACGCGCTGCGCCGAGCATCCGCCGCACGCATCACCGCTGTGGTTCCCTACTTCGGCTATGCCCGACAAGATCGTCGAGTGCGATCATCACGCGTTCCGATCTCTTCGAAAGTCGTCGCAGACATGATGGTCTCAACAGGTGTCGATCGCGTACTGACCGTCGATTTACACGCCGAGCAAATTCAGGGCTTCTTCACATGTCCCGTTGATAACGTCTACGCGTCGAGCATTCTCAATAACGACATCGTTCGCTGTGACTATGAGAATATTATCGTTGTGTCACCCGATATCGGTGGTGTTGTCCGCGCGCGCGCCATTGCGAAGCAGTTAGATGATGCCGAGCTAGCTATTATCGATAAACGCCGCCCACGCGCCAACGAGGCGCAAGTCATGAACTTGATTGGCGACGTTGAAGGGCGAACGTGCATCTTGGTTGACGACATGGTCGACACTGCAGGCACACTCTGCGCCGCAGCCGCTGCGCTGAAAGCACGCGGCGCTATCAAAGTCGTCGCGTACTGTACGCATGCGGTGTTATCGGGAAAAGCCCTCGATACTATTCGCAATTCGGAACTCGACGAACTTGTAGTGACGGACACTATTCCACTGTCACAGGAAGCGCGTGATATTCCAAAAATTCGCCAGCTCACCATGGCAGATTTATTGGCTGAATCTATTCGCCGAGTCAGCAATGAAGAATCTATTAGCGCATTGTTCGACGATTAAATCGTCGGCAATGTAAACCCACCCATCACCACGCCGGTCGCAGGTTAAGTGATGTTATGTCAGGAGACAGACCATGTCTGAATCTTTTACTATCGAAGCCGAAGCTCGAGTTGACGAAGGGAAAGGTGCGAGCCGCCGCCTACGTCGTCTTGAAGGCAAAACCCCCGCCATTGTTTATGGTGGCAGCAAACCCGCTAGAAGCATTAGCCTGATCCGCAAGGACCTGGAGAAAATGCTTGAGAGCGAAGCGTTCTATACCGCTCTACTCGACGTTAATGTCGGCGGAGAAATAGAGAACGTCATTTTAAAAGACGTACAACGTCACCCAGCAAAAGGCTTTGCAATGCATGTCGATTTCATGCGCGTCGAAGCCAATAAGCCGATTAAAGTTAACGTACCACTTCACTTCCTTAACGAAGAGAAGTGTCAGGGCGTTAAAATCGGTGGCGGTATGATCCAGCATCAAGCGACAGACATTGAAGTTCAATGCTTGCCAAAAGACATTCCTGAGTACATTGAGGTCGATATGGCCAATGTAGAACTCGGCGGCATCGTCCACATTTCTGATTTGGTACTCCCAGAAGGTGTTGTTTCAACTGCGCTTGCACTGGGTGACGATCACGACCTGTCAGTTGCCGCAGTTGTTGCAACTCGGGGTGGCAAGTCAGCCGATGAAGATGACGCTCCTGTCGACGCTGCTGAATCAGACGAAGACTAAGGCTTAGATATGGCTAAGATCCGACTCATTGTCGGGCTTGGCAATCCAGGCAAAGAGTACGAAGGCACCCGTCATAACGCGGGTGCCTTTTTCGTTCAAGAACTGGCGCGTCAAGGCGGACAAACGCTGAAATCCGAAGGCAAATTTTTCGGCGATACTGCGCGTGTAACCGTTGCAGGCCATGATTTGCGACTGCTTGTTCCGTCGACCTTTATGAATCGAAGTGGAAAATCCGTGGCGGCGATCGCAAATTTCTACCAAATCGCGCCAGAGGAGATACTCATCGCCCACGACGAGCTAGACATTGATCCTGGACAGGCGCGGTTTAAGCAGGGTGGCGGCCATGGCGGTCATAACGGACTAAAAGACATTATTCCCGCTTTGGGCGGTGACAAAAACTTTCATCGCCTCAGAGTTGGTATTGGCCATCCGGGGCATGCGAGTCGTGTATCGGGCTACGTGTTATCAAAGCCTAACAAGGCAGATCGTGCAGCCATAGACGACATCATTGATGACGCTGTTCGGGCGCTGCCGCTGTTGCTAGCGGGCGATGCAGTAAAGGCAATGACTCAACTACACAGTATCGATACTCGGCGAACTGCCGATTAATTGACGAGGAAATTATCATGGGCATCAGATGCGGCATCGTTGGACTCCCCAATGTGGGCAAGTCGACACTATTCAACGCGCTGACACGTGCAGGGATTGATGCGGAGAACTTTCCATTTTGCACCATTGAGCCTAATGCAGGCATCGTAACGATTCCGGATCCTCGACAAGACAAGATCTCCGCAATTGTAAAACCTGAGAAAGAAATCGCTGCAACCATGGAGTTTGTGGACATTGCGGGCCTAGTTGCCGGCGCATCGAAGGGCGAAGGGCTCGGCAATCAGTTTCTCGCCAATATTCGTGAAACCGATGCCATTGCCCACGTTGTGCGCTGCTTTGAAGACCCTAACGTCATTCATGTCGCCAACGCTATTGATCCGCTTGCAGACATCGAAACGATTAATACCGAACTCGCACTGGCGGACTTGGAGTCATGCGAGAAACAGCTCAATAAAGTGGGGCGCACAGCCAAAGGCGGCGATAAAGACGCCATTGCCATGAAAGCGTTGCTTGAAGACAAGCTGCTCCCCCAACTCAATGAAGCCCTGCCCATTCGTGCGCTGGAACTCGATGATACTGAGCAAGCGTTACTCAAAACGCTTCATTTGCTGACCACTAAGCCCACCATGTACATCGCCAATGTGGCTGAAGACGGGTTCGAGAATAATCCTCATCTCGATGCAGTACGTGCGCTTGCTGAAGCCGAAGGCTCTCAAGTGGTAAGCATCTGCAATAAGCTAGAGTCTGAAATTGTCGAGCTGGAAGACGATGAACGCCTCGAGTTCCTCACTGATATGGGTATGGAAGAGCCTGGCTTGAACCGAGTTATCCGCGCGGGCTATCAACTCCTTAATCTACAAACCTATTTCACCGCCGGCGTTAAAGAGGTCCGGGCTTGGACTGTCAAAGTTGGCGCAACAGCCCCTGAGGCAGCAGCTGTTATTCACACCGATTTTCAGAAAGGCTTTATCCGCGCAGAGATTGTCGCCTACGACGATTTCATCCAACATAATGGGGAGCAAGGCGCCAAAGACGCCGGCCGCTGGCGGTTAGAGGGGAAAGAATACATTGTGAAAGATGGCGACATTATTCACTTCCGCTTCAACGTTTAGCGCTCAATAGCGGCGTTCGAGGAAAATTTCACACACTTCCAAGGCACCAGCCATTGACTTAGGAGCTGGTTTTTTAGAGAATTCGCATCCCCAAGTGATGGGGCATTTCCTTTGTGGCTACGTAGCTCAGCTGGTTAGAGCACAGCATTCATAATGCTGGGGTCGGTGGTTCAAGTCCACCCGTAGCTACCATTTCATTCAAAGGCTTCTCTTCAACTTTTCATTAGCTTAGCGTTGTTTTCCGCTGCGTGAGGGTTTTCCGTTTGGCGGCACTGTATCAAAGAGTGCCTTACGGTATTAACGTGATTGAGAAGCCACACGCCAAAGAAAGATGCCCGACGCCAGCCCAGCCACACCATCAGTCCTGATGTTGGACTGCGTATGCTTTGATAGTTAGCAGCTGTTTCTTAAGCGCCTTAGAGACCACACTTGGCAACAAGCTATTGAGCCGCGCAAAGAACGTCTCCGGAAAACCCACATAGCCTATGGCCGCCCGGCTCTGCAGGAATCTGATAAACGCCTGAGCCACAATGGGGGGCTCGTCCATTACCACTTTTAACGCCTGATTCATTGCTACCACGTTAGGTGCGTTAATAGCAGTTTTTGTAGCGCGGGGGGCAAAATAGCGTATTTGTATAGCGGTATCTGACAACTCACGTCCCAATGCCTCAGAAAAACCACGCAGAGCGAATTTACTGGCCGAGTAAGCCACAAAACCCGCATAACCGATCGTGCCAAAGGTCGAACCAACATTGATAATTTGCAGCGGCTTGGCTTTATCGACGGCGCATATGACGGTCTTGGTGAGCAACATGGGTGCCGTGGCATTGACGGCTAGCTGATCCATTATCACCTGCTCATCTTGGCCTTCAAATAAGCCAAACTGATTGATCCCGGCAGTATTAACCCACAGCGCCAAAGGCTCTTTGATGGCCATGACTGATTGGACAAGCGATTCGCGCTGCAGCGACTCTGTTATGTCGCAGTTGAATGAGTAAACACTCGCTCCCGTATGGCAAGACGCGAGCTCTGCATGCATCGATGTAAGCTTTTGTTGGTCTCGGCCGACCAGGCACACACTATAGCCCTGCGCGCACAGTGCCTCAGCGATAGCACCACCGATCCCGCCGGTAGCACCGGTAATAACGGCAAGTGAATTCATAAAACTTCCTCCATTGACAAGAGCACTCTTGTGCTGCCGTCACGTAAACTAACGTAAGACTAGGCTTCTCGAACACCGAGACCCATGGCGATGTAGAGCAATCGCTCCCCCAGAGGGACGGTAATTTCGCGCCTGCCATGCATGACCCGCTTATTGTCGATAATGGCAACGTCACCGTCGTTCCAAGCAATTTCCTTGGTATGACGCTCTCCAATTTCTCTCAATGAAGCCAGTGTGGATTTATCGATCACCCTCCCATCGGCGAAGGTGTAAGAGGGTGCCTCATAGTTAAAGGAGGGCCCAAGCAAGGCATTAGCGAAAGCGGGCTCACCGGATAGGTTGTCGTTTCTAATAGCGGGAATCTCAAGACGGTAGTCGATCGATCCATCATTTCTCAGATGGCATCGCTGCCCATCAACGGCTGCAATAAATTGCTCAAGCAACTCAACCGTCACCGACTCCTCCGATTCAATACCAAAGGCCGTCGCGACATATCGCTGCCAGATAACTTTGGGAAGTCGACGGCACATAGTGAAGGGTCTCTCAAATCGCTGGCGTAACTGATCAGGCATGTCCGCTAGCACTTTGACACCGTCACAGACTGTCGTTTGAGAGCCCTCGCGCGCACTTTTCGCGCTAAAAAAACTGACTATATCCGGAGGTAATGGAGTGTTGCCATTTTCAATATGCAGCCCCACCGCATCGGTACCTGCATCCACGGTTTGGGCAGAATGAGACGCATAGTGTCGGGCCGGATCAAACGTCAGCTGCCGGCACAGCTGATTTATCAAAGCACTGAAAGCATCGAGTGAAAAACCAGCAGTCGATAACACAACAAAACCGTCACGCTTGAGTCCATCCAACAAATATTCTTGGCTAGGCAAGTCGGCAGACTTAGCGTGGCGCATATCAGGCTTCATTAATAATGCGCTCATGCAGCAACCGCCTTAGCTTGGACTAACGCGCCACTAAACTGTTTAGCAATCTCTGCACGGCGCAGCTTGCCATTGGTCGTTAGCGTGCCTGCCACCGATGTGAACGGTTCAGATGACCGGTGCCAACGGGTGATTTGAGCGTAGTCGGGCAAGCTTTGATTAATGCTCTTAATAATTAGCATGAGCTGCGCATCGCTGGTCCCTTCATCAGCGACGATAACCGCACTCAAGCTGGGCTCACCTTCACCAAAGACAGCCAATTGATTCACTGCCGGGTGCGCAAGAAAAGCGCTCTCCACCCACTCGGGTGAAATGTTACGGCCAAAACTGCTGATTATGGTGTTTTTGATACGACCAGTGATGTACAGATAGCCATCGTCATCGATGAAACCTGAATCACCCGTGGCGATCTCAGTAGTGCCTGACTGCTGATCGAGGTAACCACTCATGGCGGCACCCGTCACCATCACTTCGCCTGAGTTACTAATACGCACATTCGCGTGACGCAAAGGCTTACCCACACTACCTACTCGCGCGGCGGCAGGCGTGTTTAGTGCCACACAGGAACCACACTCGGTTAGTCCATAGCCTTCATACACAGGGAGGTCCAATGCAATGGCTTTACCCAGCAATTCCGGTGCAACCTTTCCACCGCCAACTGCGATAAATTTCAGCGACGTTAATGCCGATAGATCGCCTGTCTCTATGATTAACTTCAGCATTTGAGGCAGTAAAATCACGCTCTCAACACCGTAACGTGCCACTGCGTCACAAAAACGCTGGGGATCAAAAGCGTGGTTAGACAATAGTCCTAATCGCTCGGTCTCGTCTATGACAAGTGAGCGACCCATCCAAAGTGGTAAATAAATACCGGCCACATTTTCTAGAAGCGTTGCAAACGGGAGGAGGCACAAATGCCTTCCAAGGCCTTCGGGCTTCAGAGCTATAGCAAGTGAAGAGACAATGGTAAGTAACGTGTCGCCACTGAGACAAGCGCCTTTGGGAGTACCCGTGCTCCCTGATGTGTAGGTGACTTTGCTAAAGTTATTTTGTCTAACAGCGGTGGCACGCGGGAGCCGGCGATAATGTCCAGGCAATAATTCCGAGTTCAAACCCTCACCTTTTATGCGCAGTAAGCCGGCACCGCAATAGATACCATCAACGCCACTGCTCGACAAAAGATGAGCTCTTTGTTGTTCACTAAAAAATAGTGGGACAGGCACCACAGGGATATCTAGGCTGGCGGCGGCCAGATCGACCAGCAACCAGTCCAGATCATTACCGGCAAAAATAGCAAGACGCTCGCACCCAAAGCGCGCTAGCTCATTGGCCACGTGGCTCACACGCTCCACCAGATCGTAATAACTAAGTACATAATTTGGGCAGATAATCGCCTCCGCATCGGGCTGGGCTGCAGCCAACTCGTGCAAGCGCAGAATGAGTGCATTCATATTCAGGCTCCTTTTACAGCTAATACAGCTAAATCAAGGCTGTAACGCTCGCCAACAGCAGCTAGACCTTGATGAATATCAATCACTAAAATCTTCGGGGCATTTTGGTAGTAAGTACCCCACTTCCACCGCTCGTCACCGAGTCGAATAGGGTCTGCCGAGCCAATAATGTCAAAGGGCACGCGAGCGCGCTTCAACGCGAGACGCACAGCCTGAGTGCCTGTACAAACCGCATGACTAATCCCGGCCTGTTTTAACCAATGCAACAAAAAGATAATTAGGCGGGCACTCTGAATGAGCGAATCAGCTGCAAGGTTACCCACCTCGACCAGCTGTTCTCGCGCCACAGATTGACCGACGACACGACTGACAGCCTGCTCAATTGGATCGTCAAGGTAACGTTCAACCAAAGTCGATTGATGCCTAAGTACTTTCAAACCCACTACGGCACAGGGCATGTCATGGGCATTTAAAATGGCGAATCGCTGGTGCATCAGTGAAGTAAGTATCGCTCGATGGCTGACCCAGTATTGATTGCGGATGAAATGAGCAGACGCCGCCTGGAGTGCAATGCTGTCACTACAGCGGTAGATAGGAAACAGACAGCCGCCATCTTTCTCTGTAACTGTAGCGACGGGAAGCAGCGACTCAATCTTTATTCCCGGTACGTCGAGTGGCAGTGTATGCGTGAGCAAGGCTGATTGGTCAGTATTAGCCTGTAGATGACGTGTATCGAGGCTCATTGTGCGCTCCATAATGGTTAGAGCGCCTAGTGTGGCAACCGAATATTAAGCCTGTCTTAAGGCGAGGGAACTTTACAAGCTATTGATTCTAAGAAACTTAAAAGAACTCGTATTCAAATTCCAGCTTGACGCTGAAGTCAGTGTTGTTGTCGAGACCCGTGAGCACAACTGCATTCCAACGTAACTGCTCAGGCCCATCAAACTTAACAATGCCCGTCAAACCTGGACCCATTGATAACGTATCCTGCGCCATGAAGATTTCGAGCGTGGGTTCAATAGCCTGACTAGCGCGATAACGTGTTTGGATAGCGAGTGCAGTTTCGATTTCATCATGGATATCATCTCCCCACTCTACAGCGGCGGTTACATTGGTTAGAAAAGTCCAGCGACCCCAGTCACGACTGTTGAGCAAGCCGACGGTAAATTCATGAGCACTGCGATCAAAACTGGTCTCCAACTCGAACAGCATACCCCAGTCGCTGTCGTACTCTCCCTGTTCTGTGATCTGCCATATACCCTCCAGCTCTACCGTGGTGTAAGTCTCGTTCTCAGCAACAGTGCGCGTGACCGCAACTTCGGTGTACAGGTGGTCCCAGAGTGCGGTGCCGTAACCCACTTTCGTCCAGTGACTTGAGGGTATAAGGCTGCGGCTCGATCGTTCGTCATACACGCCCACTAGCTCTATCTCTTTTTCCAGAGGCTGTACATAAGGTGCATAAATCTGACCCGCACTACTGCCATCCGCCAGTGCGATATGCGCGGTGAAGCAACTCAATAGCCCAGCAGTAAGGCGGGGGGCAAACCTCATAAGGTGGTCCTTCGCGAGGCTCGCAATAACAACAGCATGCAAAGCAAACCGCCGGCATACACACTGACATGCCACAGCGTCGGTGTAGCCTCGTAGCCTATCAACGCATACAGCAGCTGACCCAAGGTCGAGCTCTCGTCAATCAGAACCCCGGTATCCCACAAGAGCGCTGATTGGGGCAATCGGTCGACCTGCATCAACAGGGACACGGCTTGCATCAAGATACCGGCGACGACAACGCTCAACATACACAAAATTATGGTCTGTGCACGCTGCCAATCAACGGCCCAAAGCGTTACAAAAAACAACATGACGCCAACGCTCACGCCCGTAATGACACCAACAACACTGCCCAACATAGTGGGAAGGACATCGGTTTCATGGGCAGCGTAACTTTGTAGATAGAGCAGAATTTCAGACACTTCGCGCACCAGTGCCAAGCCAACAATGGTGAACATCGCCGCAGACAACTGAAACCTTTGATTCTGTGGGTAACGAAGTGACAACAGTAAAAAACAAAATGCGGCAAATATGGCGATCTGCATGGCGGCATTTAGCATTTCCTGGCCCGAGTAATCCCATAACTCACTGATCCAGCCAATGGCACCTGCATAAAACCAAGCAGCCGTGCCCCCAACTGCCAAAGACCACCAAAACCATGTGCGTCCCAGGGCCAACCTTTCGGCAAGCGCGAGCAGCAAACTAGCAAGAACCGCGGCCTCGAGCACCTCGCGCAGTACAATAATGATTGCATCCAAATTCATGGCTGCATGCCCTCGACTACCCTCACCAAACCTTGTGCTGTTTTGGGGTTGAACTCACCAAAGAATGGGTAGTCTCCCGGCGCGAGTGGCCCCACAAAAATCACCGCTTTACGTCCCCCAGCAATCACTTTTTCTCGGTTGAGCTCGTAACTCTCAAACTCCTCTGGTGTCGGGTCAGAATTGATCACCATAAGACGTACTTTTTGCGCCGCTGGAATTTCAATCACATCGGGCACAAAAATATGATTTTTTATTCGCAACTCGATAGTCGGTGTTGCTGCATGGGTTCCACTCGCTAGCCAAATCAACAGCCAACAACCCAGTTGCCAGAGACGATTCATATATGTGGCCCACCTCAAGAGTAAAGACTCGACGCATAGTAAGGAAAGGATAGTGATACACAGGTGCCTGTCTCAAAAGACGAGTCGCTGATAGCCAAGTTAGCGTGATGTAGAACAGCGACATGCTGCACGATGCTTAGACCCAGACCACAACCCTGAATGGGTGATCCACTATTCACCCTGAAAAAGCGATCAAGCACACGTTTACGGAGGGTCTCAGGTATACCAATACCACTGTCCTCAACTGACAAAACATAACGCCCTGCTTGTGGTGATAACTTGACCAAAATAGAGCCACCTCTGTCTGAGTACTTGCTGGCATTATCAATAAGGTTAGAGATCATTGCCGAAAGTGCGAATTCATTACCTAGAATTACAGTGGCATCACCGATTAGCTCGATCTCCTGCTCCCGCTGCGCAATAGTCTCGTAGCGATCTTGAATGATCATCTGGCAGAGGGCATGCAAGTCGACCTTTTCGAACTCAGTACGTAAATTCTCAGAGCTAGCTCGGTACAACAACAGCAGTTGGTCAATCAGATGCGACATACGGTTCAAACTGTTAAACAGGTCGTCAATATCTGTGCTGCCATGAAGCTGCTTGCTGAGATTGTAAACATTTACCTTTAGCGCACTGAGAGGTGTGCGCAGCTCGTGGGCGGCATCACTGGCAAAACGGCGCTCGCGCTCGAAAGACTGATCGAGCTGGGCCAACATACCATTCATACTCACAACGACACTTTCAAGCTCACGAGGCACGCCCGGCATTTCAATAACGTTCAAATTGTCCGTGCCTCGCTCAGACACTGCCCAAGCCAAGGCCTTTAGGTGTCTAAGGCCCACCGTAATAATGATCCAAGTCATTACAGCGAGCACCGGAATACCGATAAGAATGGGCAACAATGTCGCATTAACAATTTGCTCCGCCAGCGTAAAGCGATCCCCTACCGGCTCGGCGACTTGCACCATCAAAGATCGATCACTCGACCAAAAGTTCAACACTCGCCACCGACGACCATCAAAACTCATATCGGCAACACCCTCGAGTGCACCGCCAAACTCGGGCATGTCAGGTGCACCAACCGACTGATCGAGCAGCACCCCATCTGAATTAAAGCGCTGGTAATGAATGCCAGAGTCACCGAGTGAGAGCCTGTGTTTCGACGTAGACATGCCGGCAAGCAAGCGCGCGGTAACTTGCAGTTGCTGGTCTAATTGCTGCTGGGTCTGGTCGATTCCTTTGCGATAGCCCTGCACCATCGCCGCGAAGGTCACCAAAGTAATAGCCGCCACGGTGACAACGGTAAGGAAACGTTTTATCGATCTCACTTAACACCCACGCCGTAGCCAATGCCTCTCACTGTTTTGATAAAAGACTTACCTAGCTTCTTGCGCAAACTGTGAATGTGAACCTCAATGGTATTACTGGTGACTTCATCGCCCCATGCGTAAAGTGCGCGCTCCAGTTGCTCCCGCGTTAGCAGGCGGGCGCTGTTTTCCATAAAAGTTTGCAAAAGCGCATATTCTCGACCCGACAATTCAATGGGTTCTCCCGCTAGCAAAACCGTATGTGCATCGACATCTAACGTCACGTCACCTGCGTTGAGGGTATTCGCTGTTCGACCACCCAAACGGCGGGTGATTGCACGTAAGCGGGCGATGAGCTCGGGGATATCAAAGGGCTTAGTGAGATAGTCGTCTGCGCCCGCATCCAAGCCACCGACACGAGCGTTAACACTGTCGCGGGCGGTCAGAATAAGTACTGGCAGGCTTGGTCGCTGACCGCGCATAGCCGATAGAACGGCGAGACCGTCCATGTCGGGCAATCCCAGATCGAGAATAACGGCGTCGGGGTCCGTGTTTGCTATTAGAAACAAAGCGCCCTCACCCGTCGACACGGCATCTACGGTATAGCCCTCTACTAGCAGCGCTTTTTCAACGGCCCGTGATAAATCGTGATCGTCTTCTACCAGTAACAGTCGCATGTTATCTCTCTACAGATTGCCTCAACTACCGATCACTGTGCCAGTTCAATAACGGCGGCGAACATAACGCACACCACAAAAAATTGGGCTGAGTCTACCTGTTAACGCCAATACACGTACAGACCCGACGACCTACATGTAATCACACGAGTGGCCCATCATGAATCAAGCGTCCATGCCTCCCAGACAACTCTATTGCTCCCCAGCCTATCGCTTGTAGTATGCTCATTCGTCAGGCCTATTCAACAGACCTATTCATTGGATCTATTCATTAGACCTATCCATGAATGCTGCTAGTGCTGTCGGGTTATTATTGGCAGGCAGGGGCTTTTCGGCTTTTGGTCAGCGCGCGACCTTACTTCACCGTCCATAATTTGAGACACCGTTATGATAAATGAGTTCACATTGACTGCGACCTGCCCAGCGGCGAGCGGCATTATCGCCGCAGTTACTACTTATTTATCGGACAACGGCTGCTATCTCTCCGAGCTACACCAGTTTGACGACGAGGAAACGGGTCGTTTTTTCTTGCGAACGGTAGGCCGGATCACCCAGGGCAAAAAAACGATTGACGACCTCGAACAGGGATTCAGTGCAATCGCAGACCCACTGACCATGGACTGGGAGTTCCACGGCAATGATGAGCCGATGCGTACCCTTATTCTGGTCAGCAAAATGGATCATTGCCTTGAAGATTTGCTTTATCGTCAACGCAAAGGAGAACTGCACATTGACATTACAGCCGTGGTTTCAAACCACCTTGACTGCCGAAGCAGTGTCGAGCGAGCAGGATTGCGGTTCGTACACCTACCGGTGACACCCGACAACAAGCTGCAACAGGAGCAAGCCCTGCGCGCTATTATCGAGGAGACACAGACCTCGTTAGTCGTATTAGCACGCTACATGCAAATTCTTTCAGACCAACTGTGTCAGGAACTGTACGGCTGCGCGATTAATATTCACCACTCCTTTCTGCCAGGCTTTAAGGGGGCGAAGCCGTATCATCAAGCCTATGAACGCGGCGTAAAACTTATTGGCGCTACGGCACATTACGTGACGACAGACCTCGATGAGGGCCCCATTATCGAGCAGGCCGTCCAGCCGGTTGACCACACGCACACTCCCGACGATCTCGTTGCGGTAGGGCGCGATACGGAGACCGTGGCGTTAGCGCGCGCCGTCAAACTGCACTCTGAGCATCGCGTCTTTTTGTATGGCAACAAAACCGTCATTTTCAGATAAAGCGTCTTTTCCCCGAGCTCGGATCCAAAGCCCAAAATCACCAGAAACTGTTATTGTGAAGGAGGCCTGTCTATTTCCTAGACTTCAGGCATTATGTCGATCGTCCATCACACCAGCAATGAACCTTCAGGAGAGCCCGCGTGTTCGAATTTAGCGAAAAGTCCAAGCAGTTACAAAAACAGCTTCTCACCTTTATGGATGAGCACATCTATCCCAATGAGAAAGCCTATGCCGAGTATATGCACACGGTGGAAAACCGCTGGGCACCTGTGCCATTAATGGACGATTTAAAAGAAAAAGCGAAAGCAGCAGGACTGTGGAATCTGTTTGTGCCGCCCAGCTTATCGAACTTTGTGGACCATGATGGATTGAGCAATTTTGACTACGCGCCATTGGCAGAAATCATGGGGCGTGTGATTTGGTCGCCAGAGGTTTTCAATTGCAACGCACCTGATACTGGCAACATGGAAGTCTTCATGAAGTATGGCAATCAGCAGCAGCAAGAGCAGTGGTTAACACCACTGCTCAATGGAGACATTCGCTCCAGCTACCTGATGACTGAACCTCAAGTGGCGTGCTCCGATGCGACTAATGTTGAGTTGAGCATTGTTCGTGATGGCGATGAGTGGGTGCTCAACGGTAAAAAATGGTTTATTACCAATGCCAAGTACGAGCGCACCGCCATCTTTATCGTTATGGGCAAGTCCGACCCGGAGAACCCCAACCGCCATAAGCAGCAAACCCAAGTGCTGGTTCCCAAAGATACAGCGGGCATCGACATTGTGCGTCCTCTCACCACATTGGGCTACGATGACGCACCTATTGGTCATGCCGAGGTTCATTTCAATAATGTGCGTGTACCGGTAGAAAATGTGCTGCTCGGAGAAGGGCGCGGGTTCGAAATTGCTCAGGGACGCTTGGGCCCAGGCCGCATTCATCACTGTATGCGCCTAATCGGTATCGGCCAACGCTCGCTTGAACTAGCGTGTGATCGCGCCTCTTCACGCTCGACCTTTGGGCGTCAACTGAGTCAGCACCAGAGTGTGCGAGAAGATATTTCAAAATCTTTTTCAGAACTAGAGATGGTCCGCCTGCTGGTATTAAAGACCTGCCTTAAAATGGATGAGGTCGGCGCCAAAGATGCCATGGACTTAATCGCCGCGAGTAAAACCACGGTTCCGATCATGATTCAGAATTTGATTGACCGCTGCATGCAGATCCACGGTGCCGGAGGTCTGACTGAGGATTACTGCATGGCGGAGGGCTTTAACTATGCACGCTGGTGCCGCCAAGCAGACGGCCCTGACCAGGTTCATCATATGGCCCTAGGAAAAATGATTATCAATCGCCACACGGCGAGTTAACACTTGGGAGGCCTGAACGTCTGTTTCTGTGATTTATCTTTTTACCACACGGATTACAGCGTCAGGCCACCCTCGGCGACATGGGAGAATCCAGCCAGGGTACACACTGCGAAAATCAGATTCTCCTAGCACGCGCCCATGGCGCTAAAAACCGATGTACCGGACAAAATCACTGTTATCCGCGCGCTCCGAGCGCACATGGTTTGCGGGGAAACTGTCATCGGGATAACCCAATGCAATACAGATCATGATGCTTTCATCATCAGGAATCTGCGCATGTTCATGCACCACATCAGACTGCATAATGCCCTGTCCGTTAATGACACACCCCAACCCGCGCTCCCACGCTGCCAGCACTATGCCGTAGGCCAGTGAGCCCAGCGAGAACTGGCTAATGGCAGCAGGTTCCAAATTGCTATCGTAGGTCAATACCAGTGATACGGGTGCATCGAACTGACGAAAGCCGCGCAACATCCAATCCATGCGCTTTTCCTTATCGTCTCGCTCAATGCCCATGGCTTCGAATAACTGAATAGCCACATCGACCTGCCGTTTCCTGTGTTCACCTTCATATTCCTCTTTGTAAGGGAAGTCTCGAACATAAGGTTTTCCCGCCAAGGTATTTTCCGTATTTCCCTTACGAATTTTGTCCAGCGGATCACCGGTGACAGCATGCACGCGCCAAGTTTGCGTGTTGTAGGAACTCGGCGCCCACTTGGCGGCACTGATAATATCGTCAACGATCTCCTTAGGTACCGGCTTATCCAAAAAGCCTCTGACACTTTTTCTAGATTTAGCAAAATCTGTAAATTCCATGCTTTTCTACCTCTGTTTACTGTTCTAATTACGCGCGTGAAAGCATTCTTTCCACACCAGTGTTCTGTAGTAGCGCATCCACCCGGGTACGATCTGCATCGCCAAGCGCTCTGTACCGCTCATTGGTCCACTGCAGACATTTAGCCTGATAGGGAAACGTTTGCTGCGTCCAGCGCACACCATCGATCTCCGATTCCCAGGTCTTCTCACCCGCTCTCACGGCGCGCGCATTGGCCAACTGCGCTGGGGCATACACTCTCCCTATTTCGTCCAACAGGCCCTTCAAGCTCTCGGGTTGATCCTCCAGACGAAGCCAGTCTTGCTCCTTTGGTTCGAGGCCGCTCTGATCGTGCATATGATCAACCCAGGCCACAGTGCGCGGGGATACTTCGTGGGCGATGGCCCGGGGGGTGGGATCGAAACCCACCAGTTGGGTAAGCTGGCCATACAAACCAAAATCACCCGCAGCCGGACGATTACCCAACATGAATGTTTGGTTGGCGAGGTGATTCTCCATCGCAGCCAAGAAACGTCGATAGCTGGCATCGATAGTTGGCGCCGTCGTGTCATTAGAACCCACCACGTAGAGACGATTGATTTGCCGATCAGCAATGTAGCGTTTGAATTGCTCGTGGGCATCACTGGGCAAGCTTACATTCATTCCTAGGGGTAACAGCGTACCGGCGTTATCCGCATCTTCTTTGGGATACCAGCGATAATGAAACATGTACTTAGTGCACCATTCGTCGGCAAAATCCTCAATCAGATAATCGACAAATGCCAGCGCAGGATCTTCAGGCAACACCGAGCGGCCGGGATACATCTCCTCCAGACGGCGGATAATAGGGGTGGAATCGGTTGTGGCCGTAAGCGCGCCCTCCTCTTCAAAGAGAAAGGTGGGCATGAATATCGGCTTGGGCTTTTCCACTCCCAGCGCGTCACATACTTGGTCTGGCTGACCCCAGGTGATCGCGTAAGGCACACGTCGATAGCGTAAAAGTGCTAGCATTTTTTGGGTATAGGGGGAGCCTGTGCCTCCCACCAAGCGGATGGGTTGCCGTCCCGTCATAGGCACTTCTCCTTCTTCATGAAATAAGTCCGCCCTTTCTCACAGAGACCACGCACAACGTGTGCGTAACCAAAAGCCACTATCGCGACGCCATTTGATTCAACGCGCCTACTATACCTGCACCATCTTTACCTGCATCTATACCTGCCTCCATACCTGCATCTACACCTGCAGCATCTACACCTGCAGCATGGAAACTACGCAGTTGGTCCTGGCGACTAGAACACAGCCATAGACTGTGGGCGCGCGCTGGAACTAACAAAAGCTCGCTATCTCTTCGATTCGCTTTTTCACAGTGGCGGCACGTGGAATCACCGCATCAGCAGCAGGATGACCCACTACGAGCAAAACAAAGGGCCGCTCATTCGCGGGACGCTCCAGTATCTTGCTGAGAAATTTCATGGGATTGGGCGTATGCGTAAGCGTTGCCAAACCTGCTTCGTGCAGCGCGTTAATAAGAAAGCCCGTGGCGATGCCCACTGACTCAGATGTGTAGTAGTTTTTCTGCTTATTGCCCTGCTCGTCTATACCGTGTCGCTTGACAAAAATCGCAATCAACCATGGAGCGGTCTCGAGAAAAGGTTTACTGGCATCGGTGCCCATTTTCTTAAGGTCTTCTAACCACTCGCTGCCTGCCTTACCACCGTAAAACGCTCGCTCTTCGGCTTCGGCAGCCTCGCGAATTTCGCGTTTTATATCGGGGCTGCTTACGCAAGCAAAGTGCCATGGCTGGTGGTTGGCCCCACTCGGCGCTGTTCCTGCAGCTAAGACGCAACGCTCTATTAGCGTGCGCTCAACGGGCTCGTCGGTGAACTGCCGTACAGTATGCCGTTTTTGTATAGAGTCGTAATAAGCATCGGCCCCCGCCTGCGACTCCTCTGGAGAGAGATGAGCGCGGTGCGGCAGCGGGATAGGGTCATAGTTGTAATCCATCTCTTTCTCCTAAATAAGCGGCGAAAACGCTGCAAGTTTCTACTGCACGATACCTTTTTATGGCACGATAAGGCTGAGCAGCTCGATCAAAAAAAACGGTGTCGAGCGCTACCGTGACCCCAATTGTTGTACTTATTGTTGTACTTAATTTTCTACCTTTACCGGCAGAAAATAATAACGACTCAACACAGTAACTTCACGCAAAAACCGTCATACCTAATAAAATTTGAGGGACATTCATGGACTTTGACATACCCGAGGATATTGCTGAATTCCTCGATGAAATCGATAAGTTTATTGCGTCACACATAAAGCCCTTAGAGGCAGAAAACGACAATATCCGCTTCTTTGATCATCGTCGTGAAGATGCCCGCACAGACTGGGACAGGCAGGGATTACCCAATGAAGAATGGGAAGCACTACTCGCAGAGGCGAAGCGACGCGCTATAAAAGCGAATATTTTTAGCTACCCGTTCCCCAAGGAGCACGGAGGACGCGATGGTGGCAATTTGGGCATGGCTATTATTCGCGAGCATTTGGCAGCAAAGGGATTAGGGCTGCATAACGACTTACAAAACGAGCACTCGATAGTCGGCAATAACATAGGCCTTCTACTCATGCTGGAGTACGGCACTGAACAGCAGAAAAGCGACTGGCTACCCGGGCTGAAGAATGCCACGGCGGGCTTTGCCTTTGGTATTACGGAGCCTGAACATGGGTCAGATGCTACGCACATGGAAACCAATGCTGTTAAAAGAGCCGATCACTGGATTATCAACGGTGAAAAAACATGGAATACCGGCGTTCATATTGCGCAGTGCGACATGGTCATGGCACGCACGTCTGGCCAACCCGGTGATGCCCTTGGGATTACGGCATTTTTGGTGCCTATGGAAACATCAGGTGTAAAAATAGAGGAGTATCTTTGGACGTTTAACATGCCAACGGATCATGCCCATGTCAGCTTCAACGACGTCCGCGTCCCAGACACTGCCATTTTTGGTGGCGAAGGTCGCGGATTACAGATTGTTCAGCATTTCTTCAACGAGAATCGTATTCGCCAAGCGGCATCGAGCCTAGGGGCGGCACAGTACTGTGTAAACGAGGCTGTTGAGTATGCCAAGATACGCAGGCCCTTCGGCAAGTCTCTCGCGAGCAATCAAGGCATTCAGTTTCCCCTCGTAGACCTTCAGGCTCGCTGTGAAATGTTGCGCGCCCTAATCCACAAAACTGCATGGCTTATGGACAGAGACGGCGCTTTCTCGGTATCCGATAAAGTATCGATCTGTAATTACCAAGCGAATAGGCTCTGCTGTGAGGCCGCAGACACGGCCATGCAAGTGCATGGTGGTATGGGCTACTCGCGCTATAAGCCTTTTGAGCATATTTATCGACACCATCGACGCTATAGAATTACGGAAGGCGCCGACGAAATCCAAATGCGACGAGTAGCCGGCTATCTATTCGGCTTTATGAATCAAAGAAAACCCAAAGGCGTTAACTAATGTCACTTACAGACACCCTGACAAAGCCCCTGAGTGCGGTGCTACAACGAGAAATCCCTGCGTTTGAGAAAATACTGGAATGCAAGCAACTGACCGCCGGGGCGAGCCAGCAAACTTTTTACATTTTGTGCCTATGCAATGGCACTGAGCGTGAGTTCGCGTTGCGCCGCGCACAACCGCTAATCGACCGAGAAGCGCTTCCAGGACAGATGCCACCTAAAGTTGAAGCACGCTTACTGCAGCTGGCGGGCAATGCAGGTATTCCGGTTCCTCAGCTGATTTCCGTACTAAAACCCGATGACGAATTAGGTGATGGCTATCTCATGGAGTGGCTAGAAGGCGAGACACTCGGTCAACGTATTGTGAAATCTGAGGCTCTCGCAGGCGTTCGGCCTATGCTTGCAAGGCAGTGCGGACAAGCGTTGGCGCATATCCATTCGATCCCTGTCGATGACGACCTGCGCAGTATGCTCCCGGCGGTTTCACCTCAAACCTTGATTCTAGACACTTGGGACGCCTACAAGGTCCTTAACATCCCGACGCCCATGATCGATTTTACGGCCCGTTGGCTATTAGAGCACTTACCCGCGCAGTCGCGTCAGACCCTCGTTCACGGTGACTTTCGCAACGGTAATCTAATGATCGGCCCCGATGGTATTTGCGCCGTCCTAGACTGGGAGTTAGCACAAATTGGCGACCCTATTCGTGATCTCGGCTGGCTTTGTGTTAACTCATGGCGCTTTGGTCGCTCACACTTACCCGTTGGTGGCTTCGGCACAGTCGATGATCTACTCGAGGGATACAAGTCAGTCATCGACATTGACATCACTCCCGAAGATTTAATTTTTTGGCAGGTCTTTGGCTCTTTCTGGTGGTCCATAACCACTCTATGTATGGCGTCTACATGGCGCTCTGGAGAGACTCCCAGCTTAGAGCGCCCGGTCATTGGCCGGCGCTCGTCTGAGGGGCAGATGGACTGCGTCAACCTAATCATCCCGGGTAGCTTCGATATACCGAAAAGCAGAGAGTTAAGCAGTGGCGCTTATCTTCCCATGCCTGCAGAACTGATAGAGAGTGTCCGTAAGTTTCTCGACGAAAGCGCAGTCACAGGCAAGGGCAGTCAAGCCGCGTTTCTCACGAAAGTGGCCAGTAATTCCCTTGGGATTGCACAGCGAGAGCTCTTACATGGCGCGTCTTTAGCGCATGCCGAGCATAAACGATTACAAAGTTTATTGAGCGAAGACTGTGCGCTAGATGAGCTGCAATGGAAGTTGGTGCATCAACTGCGTGACGGCTTACCGTTGAGTACACTTGGGCTTGACCAACATCTTCGCCAAACAGTCGCCGGACAGCTGGCAATCGACCAACCCCAGTACAGCGCGTTAGCCGCTCATAGCTAAGTCACACACCTCACGCGCCGGAGAACCGTATCGCGCTTTGGAGATAGCAATGACTGACAACAATAAAACTCCCTTTGAGCAGCTTAAGGCAAGGCGTTCCCTACTTTTAGACGAAAATCGAGCCTCAATGGTAGAGAAGCGCCGACGCAGAGGTGGCCGTACCGCACGGGAGAATTTAAAGGACTTACTGGGAGGGCTAGACGGTATCGAATACGGCGAATTTACTGTTGCAGCACAGCGATCTCGGCGTTCCATAGAGGATTTACAAACCGAAACACCCGGCGATGGTGTCTTAACTGTCATTGGACCCGTCAATGCCGACAGCTTCCCGAGGGAGCAAACGGCGACCGCTTTGATCGTGAATGATTACTCCGTGCTTGCGGGTACACAAGGTTTCTTTCATCACAAAAAAATAGATCGATTACTTAAACTGGCACGCCAGCAAGCGCTGCCTATCATTATGTACACCGAGGGCGGCGGTGGACGTCCAGGCGATACGGACGTGCTTATCGCGATGGGAGGCCTTAACGTACATACGTTTTACTGCTGGGCAGGTCTAGCCGGACACGTTCCTAGAATCGCGGTCAATCACGGCTTTTGTTTTGCAGGTAATGCCGCTTTGTTTGGCGCCGCAGACTTGAGGATAGCGACAAGAGACAGTTATATCGGAATGGCGGGCCCCGCAATGATAGAGGGCGGTGGGCTAGGCCACTATAAGCCAACTGAAATAGGGCCGGTCGAGGCGCACTTACGCAACGGTGTGGTGGATGTGCTCGCTGATGATGAGGCTCACGCAACGTCTATTGCAAAACTGGCACTGAGCTATACCCAAGGTCGGACTGCTATTTGGCAAGCCCATGACCAATCGCAGCTGCGAGATAGCTTACCCAGCAACCGACGTATGGCTTACAACGTACGCGCCATAATTACGACGCTCACAGATATCGACTCGCTTTTAGAGATCCGCAGCGACTATGGCAAAGCTATCTTTGCAGGACTCGCACGTGTCGCAGGCATACCTGTCGCGATTATGGCCAGTGATTGCCGTCATATGGGTGGAGCAATTGACACCCAGGCAGCACAAAAGGCGTCGGACCTTTTCCGACTGGCAGAACGATGGAAGCTACCGCTAATTTCCCTCATCGACACGCCGGGATTTATGGTCGGGCCCACTAGCGAAGAAGCGGGAGCGCCGGGCGTCATGTCAGAGCTATTTATCGCTGGCGCGACGTTTAGCCAGCCCATCGTCAGTATATTTCTACGACGAGGTTACGGTCTTGGGGCGATGGCCATGGCTGGCGGTTCATTTGAAGTGCCTGTGCTAGCCGCCAGTTGGCCAGAGGGTGAGTTTGGCGCCATGGGACTCGAAGGAGCCGTTAAGTTAGGCTACAAACAGGAGCTTGAAGCGGCTGCCGATGATGATCAAAGAGAGGCGCTCTATAAAGCGCTGCTAGCCGAGATGTATGAGCGCGGCAAAGCCACTGAGACGGCAAGCTTTTTGGAAATAGACACAGTCATAGATCCCTCTCAAACTCGAGAGATCATAACGTCAACGCTCCTTAACGTGACGTCATAACGGTGTGCTAGGCCAAATATTGCGGGACCATTGAAAAAGAAGTATCAGCAAGATCTCAATGCCCATGCTGGCCACACCCGCAGCCTCAGGGCCATCAATTCCAAGAGTAATCAACCGGCCAATTAGGGCGACTACTAGCAGTAACTGCACAGGCCAGAGTAAGTTCCGATTCAGTGAAAAAGCGGCCAATAATCCCAAAGCGCCTCCGCTTATAAAGAAGCCTCCGATATCGGCACGCACCGTGCCCAAACCGTGATCCGCAGTGGTCGCGACGCCTAGTTGAAGCAAAGATTGCTCAACATCGAACCAAAAACCGAGACCCACTGAAAGCAATAATATACCGCCCAAACCAATTAATAATCGTGACAACATTAACACCGCAATACTCCTTACTTTTTATTGTTATGACCCAACTTAAGCCTCGTCACGCAATCGCGCTTCGAGTTTTTGAATACCTACTACCAAAGGCTGCTCAATCGCCCTAAGCGCTGACATGGCAATCGTTTCGCCCGCTTTGACTTGCGCTTCGATTTGACGAAACCGTTGACCGGCGCCAACAATACCAAACGTTAAACAAGAACTCCCTAGGGTGTGCGACTCGCGAGAAATCGGCTCAAGCTCTTCGGCGGCGACGCCTTTTTGTAACGCATCCCAGCGCTCGGCTGACTCAGTAAGAAACTTCTTGACCAATGTCGTCACCACTTCAAGACCAAGCTCTTTTATGAGCGCGTCGACTTTTAGTGGCTCAAACAGCGCTTGCTCTGCCTGTGCATCTGGCAGGATCTCGGGGGCTTGGCCGCTTTCGGTAACTGATGATTCTTCACTGACCCGTCCACTTTGTAGACTGTTCGAGCTATCTGAAGTCTCATGGGGCAACCACTCGCGCAGCTCGCCGAGTACTGCATCGCGTATGAGGGGTTTGACCATGAAATTAGACATGCCACTATTAAACGCATTGCGGCGATCTTCGTCTGAATTATGTGCACTCAAAGCGACTATTCGCAAAGATTGCGCAGTACCCGCCTCTAAGATTTGCCTCGTCGCTTCCAAGCCGTCGATACCCGGCATATCCAAATCCATAAACACAATATCAAACTTATCAGGACTGGAGAGCACTTTGTGTACCGCTTCTTCCCCTGAAGAGGCTACATCGACGTTCAAGCCAAGCGTTTCCAAAATATTCGCGTTGAGAAGCAAGTTTGCCTGCATGTCATCGACAATAAGAACCGATCCCGATAATCGACAAGCCGCGTCAGATGAAGCACGTGTTTGCTCAGTGTCTGCATCGATCTTACCTCCTCGAACCATCGGCAGTTCAAAGCTAAAAGTAGAACCCCTACCGACTTGTGATTCGACCTCGATGGCCCCTCCAAGCGTCTCAACAAAACGCTTAACAATGCTCAAGCCAAGACCTGTGCCATTGTGAGACTCAGTTTGCTTCGTGAGACCCGTCGTAAATGGGTCAAAAATCTTCGCTTGAAGCTCTTCGGGAATACCGGGACCTTCATCGGACACAGAAAATGCTACGACCTCAGTATCGTTCGAACGGGATTCTTTAACCTGTACAGACACGACGATGGCCCCGCCCGTTGCAAACTTAATAGCGTTGCCAAGTAAATTCGATAAAACCTGCCGGAGTAGTTTCGGCCGCCCGTGGTAGCTAGTAGCAAAATACTGCTGTCCGGCTCTACGTAACTCAATGCCCTTCTCGAGAGCCTTCGCTTGAACTAGTGCCAAGCTCTCATCAATCATGACATTGAGATCAAACGCTTCACTCTCCCCTCCGGACTCTCCAGCATCCAGAGCGGCAGCATCTAAGGTGTAATTAATAACTTCTAGTAGTCGTGAAGCACTGTAATTGGCGAGGCGAATAAGTTCATGGCTACGATCATCGTGTTGCTTATCTTTGAGCAGCGTTAACGCGCTAATAATACCGCTGAGTGGCGTACGCATCTCATGACTGATATGTCGGAAGTGCTCCACCCTCGAGGCACTTAGCTTTTCGACCTTCTGTTGTGCCAGAGACAGCTCATCGTTAACTAGCTGCAAGTCGTCAACCATAGTTTGCTGGGCAGACATGAAAAACAGCTGATCCATCTGCACATCGTGGATGGGGAAATCAGCAAGCGTTAAGCCCGCCTTTGGATTATTTGCCTCAATCCACCACAACCACGGTACGCCGACAAAACAGAGCCCCTCCAGGCCATGCTGACTTAAATCCAGCATTTGGCCTCGAATGGCAAAGCCTTGCACTTCATTAAACCCAAGGAATAATTTACCGGCACTCGCTTTCGCGGCACCGTAAGTGCCCTTAAAAGCACTCGGTCGGTTAAAGCTAAACAGATCAAAGAAACTGCCGTCTAAGGCACCCTCAGCCGAAAAAAATCGCTTAATAAGAGGACTGCACTGCAGGATGCGCCCGTTCTCATCAATGTGGAAGGTCGCGGTGAACAGCTGATTAATATCATCCCATACGGGATAGCCAGTATCTTGACGCCCCACTTTCTAGAGCATCCGAAGAACAAAATAAGTCTGCTCACCGGCCGTGACAGCCTGTGGTTCAACTGACAGAATTTCGACCTCTTGTTGAAAACGCCGTCCTAATGCGAGCAGCAAGCCCTCAACAAACGGCGTCAAACCCTGTCGCTGGCTGGTATACATTATGCCCAACTGATTCTCGCTAGCTTGATCGATATCAAAAGAGGGGGGACGATAATCTAGAAACGTTGAACTTATTTTGTCGTGCAGAGTATTTAAATTCTCAAGGAACTCAACCAAATGTTTGCCTGTTGCAGTGACCAAGGTACTGTATTCATTGTCGAGGGTATGCTCAACCCAGTGAGCACCGAACGCACGCAACGCATCGGGTAAAGGGATTTGCAGTTCATCGGCGCAGGCATGGGCGAGTGCGTAAGTGCGCTCATCATCGTAGCTTCGCATCGATAAAAAGCTATCCGCCGGAACACCAGAACGGCTTAAAACCGATTTCCAGCGCTCCATTCCAAACTGCTCAATGACCATCTCTTTGAGAGATTTGTTAATGACGCCATACATAGAATTTATTCCATAGAAACTAGATATCGCCGCTCGCTTTCCACGACTGAATCTTTCGATAAATAGTTGAAGGCGCTACTTCCAATAAGCCAGCAGCCTTGTTGATATTTCCTTCGCAGCTATCAATAGCCGCTTGAATCGCGCGCTTTTCAGTCATCCACAGGGGCTCAATATCGAAGCCTCCCCTTTCACCTGGAGGGCTCGACGAACTTTTGAAACCCCCGTTCGAAGTACGCGAGCCATCACCAAGGTCACTGTCACTAATAAAATTAGAGAGCCGCTCTACTGGCAAACGGCCTCCCTCCGTCATAAGAACAACGCGGTGCACGATATTTTCAAGCTGACGCACATTACCGGGCCAAGGGTAACGCAATAGCTCTTTTACACACTCATCAGAGAAATTTTCAGTCTCTTTCCCTTCGGCCTCGCAGAACTTCGCCAAGAAGTGAGTGGCAAGTGCAATGACATCATCACCGCGCTCCCGCAGCGGCGGTATACGCAATGGCACAACATGAAGCCTGTAAAATAAATCTTCTCGCAAACGGCCTTCACGCATTTCAAACAAGGGGTCCCTATTGGTTGATGCAATAATCCGAACGTCACCGCTCACTTCCGTAGCACTACCAACCCGTTTGAACGTCCCTTCCTGAATAAATCGGAGCAACACAGTCTGCATCTCGTAGGGCATATCGCAAACTTCATCGATAAATAACGTGCCTCCATCGGCGAGACCTAAAAGCCCGACCTGCGCTTGCTGACTCCCACGCACACCTTCTGCAACACCAAATAACTCACTTTCAATAAGGTCCCCGGGAATCGCCGCGCAATTGAGAACAACAAACTCATGTTGCGCTCTCGCAGACATATCGTGAATGGCTCGGGCCGCGAGCTCTTTACCTGTACCACTTTCCCCCGTAATAAATGCGGTAGCGCGGCTTCCTGAAAGCGAGTCAATGGCGTCGTATACCGCCTGCATAGCTGCCGAGCCACCGATAATGGGGCCTAAGCGCTCGCGCGAAGTCGAAAGATCTCGCAGTTGCTGCGACAACTGAATTTTAGCAGCAGCGTTATTCAGGGTTACTCGTAGCCGAGAGGCATCAAAGGGTTTGTGCAAAAAATCTACCGCGCCTCGCGCCATTGCTTGCTCTGAGTACTCGGCACCGTGGCCTGTCATCACCACGACCGCGGGAGGAGGATTCATGAGAGAGGTTTCAGCCAGTAAATCGAGGCCATTACCATCGGGTAGCTCGATATCAAGCAATATCAGCTCAGGCGTCAGCGAGTCCAGTGCTTGTAAAGCGTCGGCGAGGGTTTCGACGGTATGAATATCTAAACCGGTACCTTCAAGGTACGCCTGATAAATCGCACAAAGGGTTGAGCTGTCCTCTACGATCAAAGTCTTCATAAGCGTATCGTCTTGTTTTTTGCACTTTCAACAGATGTGCCAGGAGGCGCATCCTCGTCTTTGAAACTATCAAATATAGCTGCCATCTTATCCTCTGCCTTGAGAAATGCCACCAGGACCTCGGGCCGAAAGTGTTCCGGCTTAGTACGCCCATCTCCGTTTTTAATAATATGCATTACGTTATCGTGGCTCAGTGCAGACTTATAAGGTCGCTTGGAGCGCAAGGCGTCATAAACATCAACGAGCGAGGTAATAGAAGCTTCCAGCGGTATTTCCGTTCCCTTGAGGGCGCGCGGGTAGCCGCTGCCATCCCACCGCTCGTGGTGGCAATAAGCGATACGAGCCGCCATTTTCATTACTGGATATTCAGAGGATGACAATATGTGATACCCCGTTTCAGGATGCTCACGCATATGCTTAGCCTCAGCAGGATCGAGCGGCGCCTCTTTCAGCAGCACGTCATCACGCATCCCAACTTTCCCGACATCATGCAGAGGTGCCGCCAAGCGAATCATGTCGCAGCGATCACGATCCCAGCCAAGCTCTTTCGCTACGACAGCCGCATACTCGCCAATTCGCGTGATGTGTTGCCCTGTTTCAGGATCCTTGTATTCAGCAGCCGCTGCCAAGCACGCAAGCGCCTCTGAATAAGCGCGCTCAATGTCTCTGCTTAATGATGATATCTCGACTTCATTAAAGCTTATCTGTTCCTTGAGCGCGGCCTCCTGTGCCCGACGACTGCGTTCTGCTGCAATCCATTTTCTAGCCGATAAGATATGCTTTTCTAGTAAATTTAAATCTACAGGCTTTAGCAAAAACTCCGTGGCACCTAGGTGCATTGCCCGAATGACTGACTGTGTATTGCCATTGCCCGTCATGAAAATAACTCGCTTAACCCGAGCTTTACCCTCTGGTTCTATATTCATATTCTCGAGCATATCCAGGCCATTCAAACCGGGCATCATCAAGTCGCTCAACACAATGGCAATATCAGGATCGGCATAAAACTTTGCCAGGGCTTCCTCGCCATTAACCGCTGTTTCAACTGCAATACCAAGATCCTCGACAAACTCACTGAGCTCCTCTCGAATATCGGGCTCATCGTCAACTATGAGTGCTTTCATAACTTATGTGCTCTATTCATATGAGGGCTATTAGTCCAATGCCAAGCTTAAGCGGCGTACTATCCAAACGCTCCGTCATAGCACGACCCCCGTACTGCGTGGCGGCAGAATGAGCGGGAGCGAAATCTTAACTATCGTTTCGTTGTCGCTTGATCGCAGCGTAACGTCGCCGCCTATTTCTTCTATTAATGCGCGAGAGGAAGCGAGCCCCAAGCCAACATTCTTGCCGCTCATTTTAGTCGTGAAAAACGGATCAAAGACCTTGCCAAGATCGGCAACATCTACGCCCCCGCCATTGTCTTTAATCGATATATCAGCGCTATTAGCTTGAGCATTAATGTTTGCCGACACGGTGATCATGGGCTTTGCAGGGCGTGCTGTCTCTAAAGCTTCTGTCGCGTTATCGAAAATGGCGACCAGGCATTTTTCCACCTGCAGGGGATGCCCAAAAACATGTTCGCTGCCCAATTCATTGTTCACCTCAAGCGAAATGCCTTGCTCAGTCAGCCTGCCGCCAACCAGCTCTGCACAGCGATCTATAACCGTAGCCAGAGAAAAACCACCTTCAACGGGTGGCGTTTTCTTTCCGAATAACCGTAGATGATCAATGATCTCACCCATCCGAGAAAGCTCTACATCAACACCCGAGAGTTTTTCTGAGAGTACAGCTTTATCAACTTCTGGTCGGCGCAATCGATTCTGGGCGTTAGCCAAGTAGAGCCGCATTTTTTGCAGTGGTTGAGCAAGCTGGTGAGCGGCGCTAGTCGCCAGGTCGTTAAAGTATGTCGTTTGTTGGCGTTCGAACACCTTAGCGGTCGAATTCAAAAACTCTTCGACTTCATATCCGAAACAAGTCACACCCGGAATAGATCCATCGAAAGCGCGCCGTGGCGAAAGATTGAGTAGCAACCGCATGGTCGTGCCAGCCCCAGTAACAATAGACACCTCTGCCCCATGTACTGCACTCCCAGACATCGCAGTTTTTACTGAGTCACCAAATCCGACCCTACTGGCGCCATCCAAAAATGCACGATCAAATACTTTGCCGATAGCGGTACCCGGTGCCAACCCAGTCAAACGCGCAATTTGGCGATTCCATGAAGTAATGACTCCCAATGAATCGACAGAAAAAATCGGGGAACTACTGCCGTCAATAAGCTCAGCATACTCATCAGCGCGAGCACTCTCCTCGCGGCGAACCGCTTCCCTTGCTGCAGCCAGATCAACCTCTCTCCTTTGTATATCAGTCTCAAGTCGAGACACAACTCCATCAAAGGCCTCCGCCAGCATAGTAACCTCGGTGGCGCTACCCTTATTTAGAGAGGACGTAAAAAGCACGCCGGCGCTCGGTGCACCAACACTTTGAGCCAGTCGCTCTATGGGAATAAGCACTCCTCGATTAAGCAACGACCAGAGAATCACAAACATTAACGCGATACTAAAAGCGACAAGAAAAGGCAGTGGCGCATTGGATGCTTGTAAAGCCGCCACATGGACAATGGCTTCATCGAGCGCTCTTTGCCAAGCTTGCTCGAAGACATCGATTTGTTGCAATACCTGTGTTGATGACACCTCAGCAGCCTCAGATACCATCAACTGCTGCAGCTCAACCAGACAGCACTCGAAGGGCAGAATCACAGCTTCAACTTTCCGCCACCAGGCGTCCCGAAGAACGCCTCCAGCTTCAAGGCCAGAGCGACCCCTTTCGAGAACGGCACTTGTCTCTCCTGATTGCTTTAAAGCAAGAATTAACTCTGCCTGCGAGTCGCGCAAATCTATAACTCTGGTATACACCACCGACAGCATGCCAAGGGCAATCACTACAATGCTGACCACGGCTATAGCGAGAATTTGTCTGAGTTTTAGCTTCATTCACAGCCTTCTTCTAACGCACTATCATGAGATTAGCACACATGAAGCCTTCCACATTGCACCATTGCACCATTGCGGATTATGCTACGCGCAACTTTATTTCCCGAGGCTAACATGCAGCACAAGCGCATTCTCATTGTCGATGATGAAACCGTCATAGCCGAGGAGCTCGCAGAATTTCTCGAATCATTCGATTACGTCTGCGCGACAGCATTCAGCGTCGATGAAGCTGAGGACGCCGTTGAGTCCAACCCAGACATCACGCTAATCATGACCGATATGCGTATGCCCGGAAGAAATGGCGCAGAACTGATTACATCACTCAAGAGCCGTCCAGATCGCCAGTTCGAATATGTCATGATTAGCGGGCACCTAGATGCCGACCAAAGCCTGGAAGACATTAAGGGCGATGACCTTACCCTTATGCGCAAGCCTATCGACATTAACGCATTGTTAGCGTATCTCGAGAATCTTAGCTTCGCCAACGGCTTCTCCGGCTGACATCCTCTATACGAGAGGCTCACTAAAAAAAACATGGCATCGATGCCTATAAAAAAAGCCCTCTGAAGCGAGGGCACTCTATTTTCTATTCACCGCACTTTACTTCATGCCACCTGACGCACCAGCGCGCGCATTCAGCCGCTCGAAAATTGCCTCCTGGTCGATCGCAATGCTCGGCACACCACCGGGCGAACATGCTTCGATCTGTTCGTCGTCTCGGCGCGCCAAGTCTAGCTCCACCGCTTCAAGCTTATCGCTGTTGAAGCCTTTCGCGTCGAGAGAGTCGGTGAGAACACCTAGCTCAGCAAGTACAGTCGCCTGCGCTTTAACAAGGTCGGTTTGAGCGCTGACCATTGCACGCTGCGTATCAAAAAACTCATTTTGCGAGTCCAATAAGTCGAGTAGCGTGCGCTGATTGCGATCAAATTGGTCGCTGTAGGCTTTGCGTGTTTTATCTTGAGAGTCCAACTGCTGGGCAAGATAAACAACTTGCTGCTCGAGTGCGCGGACATTGTTGAATGCAATCATGACTTCGCGACGAACAGACAAGCAGGCTTCTTTGCGAGACTCAACTGCCGCGTAGTACCGGTTAGCAAACTCGCGCCGGCGGGCGCTGTCGGCTCCGCCCCGGTACAAATTATACGTCAGCACCAATTCAACCGCTTGCAAATCGTAGTCGCCTTGGAAACCATCAATATTGGTCTCTTGCTCATTGCGATAACGCAGGTCAAGTCTTGGGAACATGGGGCCGCGAGTCGCATTCATTGATTCGCGCGCAGAACGCATTTCCTCAATCGCTCTATTGATAGACGGACTTTTCTGATATGCCACTGTCAAAGCCTCATCGCGCATAGCGGGCACCATGCCGGTTGGCAACAGGGGCATGGGCAACACGTCGGCCGGCAACTCGCCTACCACGCGCTGAAACTCGGCCCGCGTATCGTAAAGATTGGTGACTTCAGTTAGCAGATTCGACTCGGCCAGCGCCATACGTGCGGTCGCTTGCTCAAGATTTACTCGCTCGTCTCTGCCCGCTTCAACACGTTCAGCGATTTTGCTGAAGATCTGACGGTGAACAACATAGTTTTCTTCAGCAAACTCCACTAAATCCTGAAAAAGCACGGTGTCTGCGTACGCAATA
>Ga0209137_1000275_pt1 | contig 56574 bp, 59 predicted proteins | sample SaaInl5LU_22_DNA_FD_184642 | JGI IMG/M metagenome (GOLD analysis project Ga0209137, IMG submission 184642) | Marine microbial communities from expanding oxygen minimum zones in the Saanich Inlet - ESP_105LU_22_DNA (SPAdes) (version 2) | ecosystem: Environmental > Aquatic > Marine > Intertidal... | reverse complement strand
GCAATTTTTAAAATATCTAAAGTACAGTTTGGGACTGTAAAATCTATTATTACATCAGTTTTTTTAAAAGCTTGTTCGGTGTTTACATCAAGCTTGATACCAGCAATTTTTTTACTGATAGCTTTATTTTCTGTTAGAGCAGTTAGTTTAAAGTTATTGTTATTTTTTGAAGATTTAATAAGCTGTTGACCCATTCTTCCCAAGCAGCCAGAAATAGCTAAATTAATTTTTTTCATCTAGGAAAATATTAACCTTTTTTAGTTAATTAGTCTTTAGTTTTTCCAAAAACTTTTTGCTTTTTGAAAGAATTGTTTGATACTTGGATTAGACTTTTCATTTTCAATTTCTCTAAATTTTTCAAGTAACTCTTTTTGTTCTTTATTTAAAGAAATAGGAACTTCAGTATTTACTTGGACATAAAGGTCTCCATTTCCACTACCTCTCATATAAGGCATGCCTTTACCTTTTAGCCTAAATTGTTTTCCATTTTGAGTTCCATCAGGTATTTTAATTTTAGCTTTTCCACCATCAATTGTTGGTATCTCTATTGTGGTTCCTAATGCGGCATCTGCAAAAGATATAGGAAATTCAAAGAATAAGTTTTCATCAGATCTTTTAAATAAATCATGTGAATGAACATTTACAAAAAGATAAAGATCACCACTTGCTCCACCTTTGGATCCTGCTTCACCTTTGCCAGCTAATCTAATCCTAGTTCCATCATCGACACCTTTAGGTATTGTAACTGATATTTTTTTGGAGGCTTGTTTGTTACCTTGACCATTACAATCTGTGCATGGATTTGTTATTTCTTCACCAGAGCCTGCACATTGAGGACAAGTTTGTTGAACAGTAAAAAAACCTTGGTTAGATCTTACTTTTCCATTTCCACCACAAACCGTACATCTGTCTGGAGAATGACCAGGTTTAGAACCATTACCACTGCAAGTATTACATTTTTCTGTAGTTGAGAATTTTATATCTTGTTTTTTACCCTCATATGCTTCTTCAAGGGTAATAGATAAATCATATCGAAGATCAGACCCTCTATTATTAGTTTTTCTTCTTCCCCTTGATTGTCCACCTCCAAAATCTCCAAAAAAATCTTCAAATATATCTGAAAAATCAGCTCCACCAAAACCACCACCAAAGCCTCCTCCTTGTCTGCCTCCACCACCCTCAAAAGCAGCGTGGCCAAAGTTATCATAGTTTTGTTTTTTTTCTTTATCTGAAAGGATGCCGTAAGCTTCACCAGCTTCTTTAAATTTATCTTCTGAGGCTTTATCACCTGGGTTTTTGTCTGGGTGATATTTTACAGCTAATTTACGGTAAGCAGATTTTAATTCTTCAGGGCTTGCACTTTTGCTAACCCCTAAGACGTCATAAAAATCTCTTTTAGCCATAAGTTACTTTAAGATGATAGTTGCTGTAAGTCTTAGGCGCTTTTTTCTTTATCTTCTTCTTTGCCTTCTTTGCTTTCCTCTTTAACTTCTTCAAAGTCAGCATCAACTACATTATCGTCTTTTTTTCCTTCATCATTTTTATCACCTTCTTTTGGTGAGCCTTCTTTTTTCTCTTGAGATTTATAAATTGCTTCACCTAACTTCATAGAGGCTTGAACTAAAGTTTCAGTTTTCTTTTTAATTTCTTCGGTATCAGTTCCTTTAATAGCTTCTTTTAAGTCAGTTGAGGCATCTTCAATTGCTTTTTTATCAGCATCAGAAACTTTGGCACCATGCTCTTTTAGATTTTTTTCAGTAGAGTGTAAAAGAGTGTCTGCTTGATTTCTAACATCAACAGATTCTCTTTTCTTTTTGTCCTCTTCTTTATTTGCTTCAGCATCTTTTACCATTTTTTCAATCTCTTCATCACTTAAGCCACCTGAGGCCTGGATTTGAATTTTTTGTTCTTTCCCAGTTCCTTTATCTTTAGCAGAAACACTCACAATTCCATTTGCATCAATATCAAAAGTTACTTCTATTTGAGGCACTCCTCTTGGAGCAGGCGCAATTCCAACTAGCTCAAAATTTCCTAACATTTTATTGTCAGATGCCATTTCTCTTTCACCTTGAAGCACTCTGATTGATACAGCAGGTTGATTGTCATCAGCTGTTGAAAATACTTGGCTTTTTTTTGTTGGTATTGTTGTATTTTTTTCAATTAATTTTGTTGAAACCCCACCTAATGTTTCAATTCCAAGCGATAAAGGTGTTACATCTAAAAGAAGGACATCTTTAACGTCTCCTTGAAGAACACCAGCTTGGATTGCAGCACCCATTGCTACAACTTCATCAGGGTTTACACTTTTATTAGGTTCTTTACCAAAAAAGTTTTTAACTTCAGATAGAACTTTAGGCATTCTTGTCATTCCACCAACCATTACAATTTCATCAATTTCACTTGCAGTAAGCCCTGCATCTTTAAGAGCAGTTTTACATGGTGGTAATGTTCTTGAGATTAAATCTTCAACCAAAGCTTCTAATTTTGCTCTAGTCATTTTTAGATTGATATGTTTTGGACCAGTTTTATCAGCTGTTATAAAAGGTAAATTAACGTCTGTTTGCTCTGCAGAAGATAATTCAATTTTTGCTTTTTCAGCAGCTTCTTTTAATCTTTGAAGAGCCAATTTATCTGATCTTAAATCAATTCCAGAATCTTTTTTAAATTCACCAATTAAATAATCAACGATTGTATTGTCAAAGTCTTCACCACCTAAAAATGTATCACCATTTGTAGATTTAACTTCAAATACACCATCACCCAACTCAAGGATAGAGACATCAAAAGTTCCACCACCAAGGTCATAAACAGCAATTTTTTTATTTTGTTTTTTATCTAAACCGTAAGCAAGAGAAGCAGCTGTTGGTTCATTAATAATTCTTAAAACTTCAAGACCAGCAATTTTACCAGCATCTTTTGTTGCTTGTCTTTGAGCATCATTAAAATATGCGGGAACTGTAATTACAGCTTTCGTTACTTCTTGGCCTAAATATTTTTCAGCTGTTTCTTTCATCTTTTGAAGAATAAAAGCTGAAATTTGAGAAGGTGAATATTTTTCCCCTTTAGCTTCAATCCAAGCATCTCCTTTTTCTGAATTCACAATTTTAAAAGGTGCAGCTGCAATATCTTTTTTTACAGTAGGGTCTTCAAAACTTCTTCCAATTAATCTTTTTACGGCAAAAATAGTATTTTCAGGGTTGGTTACAGCTTGTCTTTTTGCAGGTTGACCTACAAGTTTTTCCCCATCCTCAGTAAAAGCTACAACCGAAGGAGTTGTTCTTGCACCCTCAGCATTTTCTAAAACTTTTGGCTGACTACCTTCCATGATAGACACGCATGAATTTGTTGTTCCTAAATCTATTCCTATAATTTTGCTCATAATTTAATTCCTTTCCTTCATATAAGTGTTAATTTTCAATCTACAAGTTCTTACAATTATAATTAATTGTCTGAATTTTCTTTATTTTCCTCGCTTTTTTGATCATCTGGAGTTTTAGTTTTTTTTGAAACTCCGACTAATGCTGGTCTTAAAAGTCTATCTTTCATCATAAAACCTTTTTGAATTTCTTGAACTATTGTTCCAGGTTCTTTTTGATCATCATCAATTTCCATCATAGCTTGGTGTTGATTGGGATCCAATTTTTTACCAATAGAAACAACAGGTGTAATTCCATTTTTTGAAAAAATTGACACCATATCTTTACTAATAATTTCAAAATGCTCTAAAGTTTTTTTTAAAGCTTCAGTATCTTTTAATACTTCATCACTTTCTAAAATTTGTTTTGACCTTTCAAGATTATCAATTAAATTTAAAGCTTCTTTTGCAAAAGAAAATCCACCATAATCAAAAGCATCATCTTTTTCTTTTTCAAATCTTCTTCTTTGATTTTCCATTTCAGCAAAAGTTCTAGTAAGCTTATCTTCTAACTCCTTAATTTTTTCTTCAGGTGTAACCTCTTTTGCCTCTTCAGTTTTATCGGCTGAAATTTCTTGTTCTACTTGGTTTTGCTCCTCAGCTTCACTCTCTTTAATTTCTTCATTTTGGTTTTCAGAATTAATGTTTTGATCTTTTTCCATGACAACTTATATGGTATGAAATTTGATAATTGCTAGATGTTAAAGAATAAAATTATAAAATTGTTGGTAGGCACTAATAATAAAGGAAAATTAAGAGAAATTAAGGATTTATTGCCTAAAAATGTTGAAATATACTCTCCACAGGACTTTAAAATAAAAAGCCCTCCTGAAAATGGCAAAACATTTAAGGAAAACTCCTTAATCAAAGCTAAATTTTTTTCTAAAAAATCAAAAATGATATGTCTGTCTGATGACTCAGGTTTAGAAATAGATGTTTTAGGTGGAGACCCTGGAATTTATTCAGCTAGATGGGGAGGTAAAAAAGGTGATTTTAAAAAAGCAATGAATAGAGTTTTTAAGGAGTTAGATAAAAAAGACAAAAATTGGCGAGAGAAAAAAATTAAGGCCAGGTTTATTTGTGCCTTAACCATTTATAATAAAAATAAAGAAATAATAAATTCTATTGGAAAGGTTGAGGGTTTTATTTCACCAGTTATAAAAGGTAAAAATGGTTTTGGTTATGATCCTATTTTCATACCACTTGGAAAAAAAATTACATTTGGTGAAATGAGAGCATCACAGAAATATAAAATAGATCATAGATTTAAAGCTTTTAAAAAAATTAAAAAACTTTTTTAAATTCTCCATCTTCAGCTTTATAAAAATTTAAAATATGATTAATTTTATTGTTTTTAATTTCAAAAACTCCAACCTTTCCTTTAAACAAGGTTTTTTTAGTAAACATTTTTTTATCAATAACAGATTCGTTTTGAAGAATTAAATAATACACAAGCCCAACCAAGTCATAACTTAAAAATGACAATTGATTAGGGTACTGATTATATTTTTCAAAATATTCATTAGAAAATTCATCATAATTATCTTTATTTGCAGAAGGAAAATACAAGGGTTGTGAGCTTGTCTCTTTTAAAAGAGACTCATCAAACCATTGATTAAGAGTAATAAAATATTTTTCTTTAGGAGTTATATCCGTATAAAGCAGGGAAGTTGTTACACTTTTTAAACTTTCATCAAAATCAGAAATTACCACTGAGTCAAATTTTACACTACCAAGAGTATCTCTCTTTTTTAACCTTTCAATTAAGAGCTCTTTATTGCTTTGTTCCGATTTCTCTAGTCTATTTATTTCATCTTCAAGGTTTTGTTTTCTAATTTCATAACGTGTAATTTTTTCAATTTGTTTGGTAAGTTTAGTCGGGTCAGTATTATAAATATAATTTTCTAATATTTTTATTTTAGAATTAGAAATAGCTTTTTCAATTTCATTTTTAAAACTTACATCTGGAGTAAGAAAGATAGTTTTTTTTATTTCGTTTAATTCTATAAACTTCTTAATTGCATTTAGTTGTGAAGTTGCATTAATTCCAGCGTTAATAATGTTTTTGGAAAAATTATCATTCTTATTCGTTAGAGCCAAGAATGTTAATTCACTTAACTCACCTAGGTAAATTAGACTTTCGTTAAAAACTGGACCAATTACAATTTTTATTCCTGAATTAGCCAACTCTTTGGCTGCCTTTAAAGTGACCTCAGGGTTTGACCGTGTATCTTTTGGTATAATCTCAATTGATGCATTGTTTATTGTGTTAATTGCAAGACGTGTAGATTTAATTATAGATTGTCCTATTTCAGAGTTCTTTCCAGTTAAAGGGACAAGAAGACCAATCCTAATTTTCTCATTTGCCAAGAGTGCTACTGGAGTAATTAAGAAACCAAAAGCTAAAAAAAGTATAATTTTAATAATTTTGTTCATTTTAATGTTATTATTATAACTATTATAATTTGATGATTCTACATACTGAAAATATAAATAATAAAGTTAAAAGTGGTCTTTATATTGTATCTACTCCTATTGGGAACTTAAGCGACATCACTTTAAGAGCCCTAGAAGTATTAAAAAAATCGGATTATGTACTGTGTGAGGATACACGTATTTCAAAAAATTTATTAGAACGGTATGAAATTAAATCAAAACTTATTGCAAATCATAAATTTAATGAAAAAAAAAATTTATCGAAAGTAATTGATATTTTAAAATCAGGATCGGTCGTTTCTTTGATTTCTGACGCTGGAACTCCATCTATCTCAGATCCAGGAGCTATATTAGTCAATGAATGTGCTATTAACGAAATAGATATCTTTCCAATTCCGGGTGCGTCAGCTGTTTCTTCTGCAGTTTCCATAAGTGGATTTAATGAAAAATATTTTTTTTATGGTTTTTTTCCAGATAAAAATAGCAAATTAAATGAAGATTTCGAAAGGCTTGCAAATTTAGAGGGCTGTATTGTTTTTTTTATTTCTCCACGAAAATTTAATAGATCGATAAAAGATTTAAAACGTTACTTTTCAAATAGAAAAATTTTGGTTTGCAGAGAAATGACCAAATTTTATGAGGAATATATAAGAACAGATGTGGAGACACTTGAACCATTTAAATCTGATCCCAAAGGAGAGTTAACAATTGTTATTTCTGAAAAGGTAAAAGAAAAAAATTCATCGATAATATTAAAAGAATCTGATAAAATAATTATTCAAAAATTAATTAAAAAACTAAGCATAAAAGATATTACAGATTTAATTAGCCAAAATACGAATGTATCAAAAAAAGAAATTTACAATTATTGTCTAAAAATAAAAAATGAAAAATAAAATATTTTTAATAAGTTTAATTTTTTTAATCTTAACAGGATGTGTTGGGATTAGCTCAAAAGGAGTTTTTGGAACAGGTGTTAGTGTTGCGTTTGATCCAAGATCTTTAGGGACCCAAATAGACGATTCTGTAATGCAAAAAAATTTAGCTGCAAGATTAGCCCTAAGAGACAAGAGCTATATCTTAGCTGTTAGCACAAAAGTTTTAGATGGAAAAATTTTTGTAACAGGAAAAGTAGATGATCCTGAAGAAAAACTTCAAATTACTAAACTTGCATGGGAAACAAAAGGTGCCAGATCAGTTAAAAACGATATTAAAATAAAAGAAGATTTTAATTTCAAACAATCAGCTAAAGATTTGTTAATTACATCTCAACTTCGTACTGCTTTAATATTTAACAAAAAAATTAAAGCAACCAATTATCAAATTGATACTTATAAGAAAAAAATATTTATTTATGGGATTTCTTTAACCACAGAAGAAAGAAAAGAAGTAATAAATGAAGCAAAAGAAATACTAGATGTAGAAGATGTTATTGCAAGTATTGTCTTGGTTGAAGATTTAAGAATTCAAAAAAATTAACTTTTTTTATAATCAATTACATCAGCAGAGTAGGCAGCAACTGAAGCTAAATTTATGATTTCTGAAGTAGATGACCTTAAAGGAGCTATTTCAATGGGTTGACCCAATCCAATTAAAAGAGGGCCAATAACTTTTGTATCACCTAAGCTTTTCATCATTTTATAAGAAATAGCAGCACTGTGTTGGCCCGGCATTATTAATATATTTGCATTTCCTACAATACTTGAGAAAGGATATAATTCTTTGTATTCTTCATTTAAGGCAACATCTGGCTGCATGTCCCCATCAAAATCAAAATCTACATTTTTATCTTTTAAAATTTCAACAGCTTTTTTTATATGTTTAGTTCTACTTGTTAGAGGTTGACCAAAAGTAGAGTGAGAAACAAAAGCAACTTTTGGAACAAAGCCAAACATTTTAACTACTCTAGCTGATGAAATTGCAATTTCTGCAAGCTCCTCTGAACTTGGATATTCATTTACACTCGTGTCTCCAACAAAAATAGTTTTTCCTTTAGCAACAACCATATTTAATCCAAACATGATTTCACCTGGTCTAGCATCTATAACTTGTGTAACTTTATCAAAAGAAGCTCCAAATCTTCTAGTATTTCCAGTGACAGCACCATCTGCATCACCACAAGCAACCATACAAGATGCCCATATAACTCTATCATTTCTAACTAATCTATCACAATCTCTTTCCAAAAGACCTTTCTCTCTTTGCATTTTTTCAAATAAAAAGTTTACGTACTTTTCTCTTTTTTCTTTGTCTTCAGAATTAACTATTTCAATATCAAAATTTTCATTGTAGCCAATTTCTTTTATTCTTTCTTTAATTTTATTTTTTTTACCAATTAAAATTGGTGTACCTAATTTAGAATTTTTAAATGCAATTGCCGCCTTAAGAGTGTTTTCGTCTTCTCCATCTGCAAAAACAATTCTCTTTTGATTTTTTTTGATATGAGAGTTAATACCTTGCATAATAGTTACTGAGGGATCTAGCCTTTGTTTGAGTTGGTCTCTATAAGCCTCAAAATCTTTTATAGGTTTTTTTGCAACACCACTATCCATAGCAGCTTTTGCAACAGCTGCAGGAATTACACTAATCAGTCTTGGATCAAACGTGGATGGAATTATATAATCTTTTCCATATTTAGGACGATCTCCTCCCATTGCGGCAACAACTTCATCTGGAACATCTTCTCTTGCTAATTTTGCAATTGCGTTTGCAGCTGCAACCTTCATTTCTTCATTAATAGTTGTAGCTCTTACGTCTAATGCTCCTCTAAAAATATAAGGAAAACCAATTAAATTGTTTACTTGATTGGGATAATCAGATCTTCCAGTTGCAATAATGGCATCATCTCTAACTTCCATTATTTCTTCAGGTGTTATTTCAGGATCAGGATTTGCGCAGGCAAAAATTATTGGGTTCTTAGCCATAGTTTTTACTAACTCTTTTTTCAAAGCTCCTTTGGCAGATAATCCTAAAAATACGTCAGCTCCATTTATAGCTTCTTCTAAAGTTCTTTTTTTAGTTTCTACTGCATGGGCAGATTTCCACTGGTCCATTCCCTCAGTTCTACCTCTATAGACCACTCCTTTACGATCAAGCATGATTACATTTTCACTAAGTACACCACTATTTTTAAATAAATTTGTACAAGCAATTGCTGATGCACCTGCTCCATTTACAACAACTTTAATGTCTTTTATTGATTTACCACTAATATCTAAGGCGTTAATTAATGCAGCTGTAGTTATAATTGCTGTTCCATGTTGATCGTCATGAAAAACTGGAATATCTAAAATTTCTTTTAATTTTTCTTCAATTATAAAACAATCAGGAGCTGCGATATCTTCTAAGTTAATACCACCAAAACTGCATGCAAAGTTTTTAATACTATTAATAATTTCATCGGAATCTTGAGAGTCAATTTCTAAGTCAATAGAATCGATATCGGCAAATCTCTTAAATAAAACTGCCTTTCCCTCCATGACAGGTTTAGATGCAAGTGCTCCTAAATTACCCATTCCTAAAATAGCTGATCCATTACTTATCACTGCAACTAAATTTCCTTTAGATGTATAATCGTATGCTGTCTCTGGATCGTCAGCGATTGCTTGAACTGGAACTGCAACACCAGGAGAATAAGCTAATGCCAAATCCCTCTTAGTTGTCATTGGTTTTGAAGAATTTATTTCTATTTTTCCTGGCTTATTTAAGCTGTGGAATTCTAGAGCTTCTTTATCAGTATAATGATCTATTTTAGTTTTTTTCATTTATGTTAATTAGATATACAAATGGAGCAAATTTAAGACTAATATGATTTATGAACCTTATTAAGTCAACAAGCACGTTTAGCTTTTTTACAATAATTAGTAGGTTACTGGGCTATTTAAGAGATATTTTAATAGCAGTATTCCTTGGAACTGGAATTTTGGCAGATGCTTTCTTTGTGGCATTTAGAATTCCTAATACTTTTAGAAGATTATTTTCTGAAGGAACATTTAATGCAGCTTTTGTTCCAAGCTACTCATCATTATTGAATAATAAAAAAAAAGCACAAAACTTTGCTAATAGTATTTTTAATCTACTCACCCTAGGCCTAATAGTTTTAGTTCTGATTGTAGAGATATTGATGCCTTTATTTGTTTATCTAATTGCACCAGGTTTTGAAGGCGATTATGATAAAATGGAACTAGCTATAACCTTAACAAGAATTACCTTCCCATTTTTAATTTTTATAAGTTTAGCATCATTTTTTTCTGCAATTTTAAATTCACATAATAAATTTGCAATAGCGTCCGCTGCTCCAATTATTTTAAATATACTTTTAATTGGAGTTTTGTTATTTGCAAAAATATTAGACGATAATCTTGTTTATTATTTATCTTATGCAGTAACCATTTCAGGCGTTGTACAATTTATTTTTCTATACTTTTTTGTAAAAAAAAATTTTTCACCTAAGATTAAATTTAAAATTAACATTGATAAAAAAATTAAAAACTTTTTTAAAAAATTATTACCTAGTATTTTTTCATCAGGTGTTACTCAAATAAATATTTTAGTAGGAACAATTATTGCATCTTTTCAAGCTGGTGCGGTTTCTTACCTTTATTATGCTGATAGAGTTTATCAAATAAATTTAGCCATTGCTGGAATTGCAATTGGTACAGTTATTTTACCCCAACTATCCAAATATGTTAAAAGTCAAAATAAAGATAAAATAAACTTAATTCAAAATAAAGCTTTAGAACTTAGTCTATTCTTGAGTATCCCAGCAACAGTTGCATTATTAATTGCCTCAGAAGAAATTATTTCTTCATTATTTGGCTATGGTTCTTTTGATGAGTTAAGTGTTAAGAATTCAGCAAAAGCTCTATTTTATTTTGCAATTGGCTTGCCTGCTTTTTCATTAATAAAAGTTTTTTCGACATTTTTTTTCGCAAGACATAATACAAAAATACCGTTTTATATTTCATTATTATCTGTTTTATTAAATATATTTATAAGCGTTATCTTTTTTAAACAAATTGGTTTTATAATCATACCAATCGCAACTACCATTTCATCTTGGTTTAATGCATTGCTATTGTTTATCTTTTTAAAAAAAGAAAGTTTTTTCAATTTTAATCTTATCTTTATAGATAGATTAATTAAAATTTTAACAACATCAGTGATTATGGGAATATTTTTTAACTATATAATTTATTTTTTTAATAATGAATTATCCTATCAAGAAAATTTTAAAGCGATCTATTTAGTGGGTGCTGTTATTACTGGTCTTATATTTTATTTTTTCATTGCAGTTTTAATCAAGGCTTTTAAAAGAACAGATATTAATTTAAACTATTGATATGATTAAAAAAATTTTTTCTGGAGTACAACCTACTGGTAACCTACATTTAGGAAACTATCTCGGAGCAATTAAAAATTTTGTAAAACTCCAAAATGAAAAAGAAAATGAGTGTATTTTTTGTGTAGTTGACCTTCATGCAATTACAGTAAAACAAGATCCTAAGGAACTAAAAAAGAATATAAGAGAAACTGCAGCAACATTTATTGCAAGTGGAATAGATCCTAACAAAAGTATAATTTTTAATCAATCAATGGTTCCAGCTCACTCTGAAGCCGCATGGATATTAAGTTGTGTTTCAAGAATTGGTTGGCTTAATAGAATGACTCAGTTTAAGGAAAAAGCTGGAAAAGATAAGGAAAAAGCTAGTATTGGCCTTTATTCCTATCCTGTATTAATGGCTGCTGATATTCTGCTGTATGACGCAACCCATGTTCCTGTTGGTGATGATCAAAAACAACACTTAGAACTTTGTAGAGATATAGCACAAAAATTTAATAACGATTTTAATGCAACAGATTTTTTAAAAGTTCCAGAGCCCTTAATACAGAAAGAGTTTTCTAGAATAATGAGTCTTAAAGATGGTTTAAAAAAAATGAGCAAATCAGATCCTTCAGATTTGAGCAGAATTAATCTTACAGATAATAGCGAAGAGATATTAAATAAAATTAAAAAAGCAAAAACTGATCCTTTGCCACTTCCTTCAGATATTAAAGATTTGAATGAAAGACCAGAAGCTGAAAATTTATTAGGGATCTATTCAAGTTTAAAAAATCAAAATTTAGAAAAATCTATTATTGAATTTAAAGGAAAAAATTTTTCAGAGTTTAAGGAGAAGTTATCAGAGACTTTAATAGAAACTATTGACCCAATCTCAAAAGAAATAAAAAAACTATTAAATGATGAAGGTTATTTAGATAAAATTCTTTTAGAAGGTTCTAATAAAGCTAATAAAATTGCTTCAAAAAAAATAAAAGAAATTAAAGATTTAGTAGGTTTTTAATAAGATTATATTAATTAGTTTAAATTTTCTCAGTAATCATTATATATAAAAAGATGTTTATTCAAACCGAAGTAACACCAAACCCAAATTCACTAAAGTTTCTGCCTGGAAAAACAGTTTCCAATAATGGCTCATTTGAAGTGATAAAAAAAGAAGAAACTGACAATGAATTAGTAAGAAATATTTTATCAATTAATGGGGTTACAGGCGTATTTTTAGGAGAAGATTTTATATCTATAAATAAAAATGAAGAAGTAAATTGGGAAGATATTAAACATATAGCTATTTCACTGATTAATGATTTTTATTCTACAGGAAAAGAATTTGTAATTGCCAATGAGTTACTTGGAGAAAAAAAAGAGGAACACACTGAAATCGAAAAGCAAATTATAAGTATCTTAGAATCAAAGATTAGACCTGCTGTTGCAAAAGATGGTGGTGATATTAAATTTAAAGAATTTAAAGATGGAATTGTTAAGGTAGAATTACAAGGAAGCTGTTCTGGCTGTCCCAGCTCGACAATGACCTTAAAACAAGGAGTGCAAAATCTTTTATGTCACTATTTGCCTGAGGTTAAAGAAGTGGTTGCAATATAGTTATGAGAAAAAAAATAATTATTAGAAAAAAACTTACATCGTTTTTTGAAACTGCAAAAGATTTAAAAAAAAAAAATAAACTAGAAGCACAAAAAAGTGGACTAGATAATCTTTCAAGAACTTTTTTATCAAGTTTAATCATTATATCGATTTTTTTTATAGCTCCATTAGCCATTAATCTTACAAAAGAAAAAATGATATTTTCTAAGGACTATGAAAATAATTCAAAGAATAATTTAAAAAAATTATTAGAAAACAAAACAACAAAACTAGATGAACAATTAAATAAAAAGTTTTTATATGAAGATGTTTTAACATTCGATGAGCAACCATCAGATGCCATACTATTAAGTGCTGCAACAATTGAAGAACTTTTTAAATCAACAAATTATAATTTAAAAGATGTTAGAGAAAATAAATTAGTAAAGCCTATAAATTTAGATCTATTACCAAAAGAAATTGGAAAAATAGAAAATACTAAAAAAAGAAAAGAATTATTCATTCAGATAATTTTGCCTTTAGTCATTGATGAAAATAATAGTATTAAACTAGATAGAATAAAGCTCTTTAGTATTTTAAATAAAAGCAAAAATACAAAGACAGAACAAGAGTGGTTAAACATAAAATTTAAACAATATGGAGTTGTAAACAAAGATTTATCTACATTGAAAATTAGAATGGATGAAGTGCCCGTTTCAATGGCAATTGCACAAGCTGCAAAGGAAACTGGTTGGGGAACATCAAGGTTTGCTCAAGAGGGAAATGCATTGTTTGGTCAGTGGACGTGGAGTGGTGAAGGAATAAAACCAGCCGATGCAGAAGATGATAGTACACATAAAGTTATGAGATTTAAGGTTTTGCAGGCGTCTGTAAAAGCATATCAAAGAAATTTAAACACACACTCGTCTTATAAAGATTTTAGAAGTGCAAGAGCAGAATTGAGAGATGAAGGAAAAGAATTAGACAGTATGATTCTTACCGAATACTTAGATAAATATGCAGAGACAGGAAAAGAGTATGTTAAAATTTTACAACAAATTATTAGACAAAATGATTTAACAGATTTTGATGATGCAAAGTTATTACCATCTAGCAAAGATTTAGAAAGTTTAATTTAATTTTGATTCACTGAAAATTGAACGCCGAACCATCTCCATATTCCATCATCATTAAGTGAACAATTAACTCTACCTCTTCTGAATGTAAATTTTTCTCTAAAATTTATGTTTAGTATATTTTTATTAAAAGTAATATTTGACTTATCCCATCCACTACCCTCATCAGAGAAACAATTAATATTTTCTATATTTTTTTGATTTTCAAAAAATTCAACAGATAGTTTTGGTGGATTGTTATTGATAATATACTTGTCTTCAGGGTTTAAAGATTTGTATGGAAGTGGACCAAGATTAATCAAAAATTTGAATCTTTCTAAGTCACCATATTTTTCATTAATTGGGAATCTGGGTAATTCATGAGGATCTTTATTAATATCAATGACACCAGAATGTTGTCCAAAAGCAAAATCAAAATTTTTGGAAATAAAATCTTTAATAGTTTTGCTATACTCACCAAATGGGTATGAAAAAAAAATTGGGTTATAGCCTAAGTTCTGATTAAAAATTTCAATTGAAGTATTAATATCAGCCAAAAAATTTTTTGTTTCTAGATCAACCAGGTAATTATGAGAATGTGAATGATTGCCAATGTAAGCATATGGCTCTTTTTCTACTTCTTGTATTTGTTGCCAACTCATATAGCCAGTTTTACCTACGGTTTCAGTTGAAACAAATAAAATAAAAGGAATTTTCTCTTTTTTCAAATATGGCCACGCAATTTTATAAAAAGATAAGAAAGCATCATCTACAGTGATAAGTATTTCTTTTTTATTTTTTGGAAAATTAAATTCTTTTTGTAAATATTGTGGATCAAAAAATTTATAATTTGAGGTATTGATTATAGACATTTGTTCTTTGAAAATATCCATTTGTATATTTGTTGAAGGATACTTATTTTCATCAAATCGGTGATACATCAAAGAAAGAATGCCACTATCTTCAGAATAATATTTGATATTATTTTCTTCTGCTTTAGAATTGACAGCAAATAACATTATTATAATGAAAAATTTAATAGTAGATGCCACAAGAGATAAAATTTTTTTAACACTCATAGTTAGTGAAAATATTTATACTTGTACTCATGAAAATAGTAAAATTAATTTTGAAAAATTAATGATCTTAATTAATGATTTTTTAAAGGTAAATTCCTCTACTTTAGATCAAATTGATATTATTTATGTTAACAGAGGACCCGGTAGTTTTGCAGGAATTAGAAATTCATTAGCGACGATTAAAGCTTTATTTCTAACAAAAAAAATCAATTATTATTGTTTTAGTTTTGAAGATTTTAAAGGATTTAAAGAAGTTAAGTATGAAGAAGTCCCTAGTTTATGTGAAAAATTTAAAATTAAAAAGAATTTGATTAATCCTATTTATTTAAGTTAAAATTAAAAAATGTCAGAAAATATTGAACAAAAATGTTTAGCTAAAGGAGTTAAACTAACGGATCAAAGAAAAATTATCGCAAAAGTAATGTCAGAGTCTAATGACCATCCAGATGTAGATGAACTATATAATAGAGTTTCAAAGATTGATCCAAAAATAAGTATTGCCACAGTATATAGAACAGTAAAACTTTTTGAGGAGTCTGGAATTTTAGCTAAACATGATTTTAAAGGAGGCAAAGCTAGATACGAGGAATTAAATGAAGGACATCATGATCATTTAATTGATGTTAAATCAGGAGAAATTATTGAATTTGTGGATGAAGAGATAGAAAAGCTACAAGAAAAAATTGCTGATAAATACGGTTATCGATTGGTTGATCACAAATTAGAATTATATGGGGTTAAAAAAAAATCCTAACACAATGTTAAAAAAAATTTTTATTAAAACTTTCGGTTGTCAAATGAATGAATACGATTCAAATCGTATATTTGATACTGTAAAAAAAATAGGCTTTGAAAAAACTGAAAAATATGAGGATGCAAATTGTTATCTTTTAAACACCTGTCATATTCGTGATAAAGCAAAAGAAAAGGTTTACCATGAAATAGGAAGAGTCAAAAAAATTTTTAGAGAGAAAAAAAAACCAATTGTAATTGTTGCTGGTTGTGTTGCTCAAGCTGAAAATCAAGAAATGTTAAAAAGAGAACCTTATATTGATATTGTAATTGGTCCACAGTCTTACCATAAAATAAATGAGGCAATATTAAATCATTTAAAAAACAAAAAAAAAGAGGAAGAAACAGAATTTGATACAATTTCTAAATTTAATTATTTAAGTCAGATTAAAAATAAAGACAGTAAAGTCTCTTCATTTTTAACAATCCAAGAAGGTTGTGATAAATTCTGTCATTTTTGTGTAGTGCCTTATACTCGTGGACCAGAATACTCCAGACCTTTTGACCAAATCATAAATGAAGCAAAAGAATTGGTTCAAAGTGGTGCAAAAGAAATTATCTTGTTAGGTCAAAATGTAAACGCATACAGTTATGATGAGGAAGGTAAAGAATATAGACTATCAGATTTGCTAATCAAACTTGATAGCTTTGATAAACTTGAAAGAATTCGATACACAACATCTCATCCTAAGGATATGACAGATGATTTGATTAATGTTTATAAGACATCATCTAAACTGATGCCCCTTGTACATTTACCAGTACAAAGTGGATCAAATAAAATTTTAAATCTAATGAATAGAAAACACACCATTGAAGAATACCTGCTAGTTTATGAAAAATTAAGGAAGATTAACCCAAAAATTGAGTTTTCCAGTGATTTTATTATTGGATACCCAGAAGAAGATGAGCAAGATTTTAAAATGACAATGGAACTAATTGAAAAAATAAAATTTATCAACTCTTATTCGTTTATTTTTAGCCCAAGACCAGGAACCGTTGCTGCAAATTTAACACTCGTGGATCAAAAAAAATCTAAACAAAGATTAGAGATAATTCAGGAGAAATTATTTAATAACCAAATACAAAAAAATAAATCTCTAGAAAATAAAATTTTAAATGTTCTAGTAGAAAATAAAATGAAAGACGGGATTAAGTTATTTGGAAGAACAGAATATATGACATCAGTAATTTTTGATGGCAATATAGAAAATATTGGAAAACTTGTGCAAGTCGAAATAACAAGTAGTAATCAAAATAGTCTTTTTGGAAAATTAACTGAAAGCTCTAAAAAAAAGGTAGCTTAAAATTGAATAATACAGTTTCAAAAAAAATTAATTCAACATTAAAATTTGTATACTCTGATAATAACTCTTTAAGCGTTATCTTTCATGATAATGATTTATTAATGGGAGTTGTTGGTGAGTTTAATGAAAATTTAAAAGAACTTGAAAAAATTACTAATACAAATCTTTATTCAAGGGGAAATTCTATTTTAATAAAATCAACCCCAGAACAAAACGAAATTACAAAAAATGCTATTCAATTTCTTGCAAATCAATTTATTAATAATGGCAGTATTGAGAAAAAAGATATAATCTCATCTATAGATAAATTTATGATTGAAGAAAAAGTAAAAAATCAAAATGTTTCTGACATAATTAAAACACCAAAAAAATCTGTTATCCCTAGATCAGAGAGGCAAAAAGAATATGTTAGAGCTTTAAGACAAAGTGATATTGTCATATCCGCAGGACCTGCAGGGACAGGTAAAACTTTTTTAGCAGTAGCAGTTGGATTAACTATGTTGCTTGATAAAAAGATTGAAAGAATTATTCTATCAAGACCAGCAGTAGAAGCTGGTGAGAGACTTGGTTTTTTACCAGGAGATATGAAGGAGAAAGTAGATCCTTATTTAAGGCCTCTATATGATTCTCTCTATGATTTATTTGATTTCGAAAAAATACAGAGAATGATTGAAATTGGTGATATTGAAATAGCACCACTTGCTTTCATGAGAGGAAGAACGTTAAAGAATTCTTTTGCAATTTTAGATGAAGCCCAAAATGCAACAGATACTCAAATTAAGATGTTTTTAACACGTATAGGTGAGAATTCTAAAATTGTTATAAATGGTGATCCTTCTCAAATAGATCTACCAAATAAAAACATGTCAGGCCTAAGTAGATCTAAGAAATTACTTGGACACTTAAAAGAAATTTCAGTTGTAGATTTTGATCATTCAGATGTGGTGAGACATCCTTTGGTATCTAAGATTGTAAAAGCGTACTCTGACCAAGAAAATGATTAAAATTGATGTAGTTTCGGAGTGCACTCTCTGGAGCAAAAAAATCAAAAGAAATAAAACTTTTTTTAATTCTATTCTAAAATTTTTTCCAAAAAAATATAAATTTATTGGTAAAAAAATAAATCTAACAATTTTACTTTCAAATAATAAGAATATTAAAAAGCTTAATAAAGATTTTAGAAATAAAAATAAACCTACAGATGTATTATCATTTCCATTTGAGAAAAAATTTAACCCAAAAAAATCAAATTATCTTGGTGATATAGTAATTAGCTATGAGTTTATGAATAAACCAAAAAATATAAGCATTTTAGAGTTTAAACAAAAAGTCGTTAAAATTTTTATTCATGGATTTCTTCATTTATTAGGACACGATCATATAAAACTAAAAGATTTTAAAAAAATGATTAAAGAAGAAGATTTAATTTATAAATTCATCAAAACAAAAGTTGCTTAACTTGCTTAAAAAAAATTTTTTAAACATATTATATGTATTTTTTTTAGGTGCTATCAGCTCTTACAGCTTGCCACCTTATAATTATTTTATAATTAATTTTTTTACTTTTTCGTTATTCTTTATTTTCCTTTTTACACAAAAAAAAACTAATCCAAATAATAAATCGTTCTTTAAATATGGATGGTTTTTTGGTTTTGGTTATTTTTTATGTAGTTTATATTGGATTGCAATTTCTTTAACTTTTGATGAAAGCTTTAAATTTTTAATACCAATAGCTATAGTTTTATTTCCTGCTTTTCTTGCAATATTTTATGGATTAATAACTTATTTGTTTTCTGTTTTTTATTCTAGAGATGTTGTTAGTACATTTTTTATTTTTTCAATTTTATTTGGATCTATTGAATTTATTAGAGGGTCCATTCTTACTGGTTTTCCATGGAATTTAATTGCTTTTAGTTTTTCAGAAAGTATTTATTTTATTCAAATTCTTTCAGTAATTGGGACTTATTCTTTCAATTTAATTTGTATATCTTTGTTTACTGTTCCAGCTGTATTTATCTTAAGAAAAACCAGAAAAGAAATTATTGTCTGTTTTTTCTTTATAATAATTTCTGTAGGTTTTTTAGTTTTTGGCAATTTAAAATATAATCAATTTAATACTACAGCTGATATTAAAAATAATTTTACAATAAGAGCCGTATCACCCAATATTAGTTTAGACCGATTTTATTCAAAGCAGGATGAATTAAAGATAATACAAGAACTAATTACCTTGAGTAGTCCAGAAAAAAAAGAGCCAATGATTTTTTTATGGCCTGAAGGAATTATTCCAGACAGTTATTTAAGAGATATGGATATATATAAGGAATTATTTTCAAATAGTTTTTCGAGTGATGATTTAATTATCATGGGTCTAAATAGTGTAAAAACTAAAAATAATGAAAATTTATTTTTTAATTCAATGGCGATTTTTAACAATAAATTGGATTTAATTCATAGTTATAACAAAAATAATTTAGTGCCATTTGGAGAGTTTACTCCATTTGAATCAGTACTTAGTTTAATAGGACTTAAAACAGTAACCAATGATTACCAATCTTTTTCAAAAGGTGAGAACCAAAAAGCACTTTTAATAAAAAATGACAAGATAGAATTAAAATTACTTCCCTTAATTTGTTATGAAATTATTTATTCAAATAGATTATTTAAAGACAAAAACTTTGATTATATAATTAATATTTCAGAAGATGGGTGGTTTGGAAATTCTATTGGCCCAAAACAACATTTTGCACACAGTATCTTTAGATCAATTGAAAGTGGAAAATATGTAATTAGATCAGCAAACAATGGAATATCTGCCATTGTTAATCCAATAGGTATTATAGAAAAAAAAGTTGAGTTTGGCACTATTGGATATGTTGATTTTAAAGAGAGTAAAATCCTTAAATCTACACCTTATATGAATTATGGGGATAAGATATTTTTTATACTTATTTTATTATATATTTTTTTAATTTTTTCATTTAAGAAAATTACACATGAGTAATTTAAAAAATTTTTTATTTACAAGCGAGTCTGTTTCTGAAGGACATCCAGATAAAGTGTCAGATCGTATTTCTGATATGGTTGTGGATAGCTTTCTTTCAGGTGATCCTTTTTCAAGAGTAGCATGTGAAACTTTAACCACTACAAATAAAGTTGTTTTAGCTGGAGAAGTAAGAGGACCGAGCATCAAAGAAGAAGATCTTATTCAAAAAGTAAGAGAATGCATCAAGGATATAGGGTACGATCAAGATGGTTTTACTTGGAGAGAAGCTACAAAAATAGAAAGCCACCTTCATGCACAATCTGCTGATATAGCCATGGGTGTGGACTCATCAAGTAATAAAGATGAGGGAGCGGGTGACCAAGGAATAATGTTTGGTTATGCTTGTAACGAAACTGAAGAATTAATGCCAGCACCAATTCATTATTCTCATAAGATTTTGAGATTAATGGCGGAAGATCGAAAATCTGGAAAATTAAAAAATATTGAGCCAGATTCAAAAAGTCAAGTCACGTTTGAGTATGTAGATGGAAAACCAACCAAAGTAAAATCAGTTGTTATATCTTCACAGCACTCAGCAGATGTAGATCAAGCTAAAGTAAGAGAATTATTAAAACCTTATTTATTAAAATCAATTCCAGAAAAGTTTTTGAAAGATTTTAATGAAGAAGAATTATATATAAACCCAACCGGAAATTTTGTAATTGGTGGCCCAGATGGGGATTGTGGCTTAACAGGTAGAAAAATTATTGTAGATACTTATGGTGGAGCAGCACCTCATGGTGGAGGAGCTTTCTCTGGTAAAGATCCAACTAAAGTTGATAGATCAGCTGCTTATGCAGCAAGATATATTGCTAAAAATATTGTTGCATCTAACATTGCTGAAAAATGTTTAATTCAACTAGCATACGCAATTGGAGTTTCTAAACCTTTATCAATTTATGTAGATTTATTTGATAATGATTTAGAAAAAAATAAATTTGTAACAGAAAAGATCTCAGAAAATTTTGATTTAAGCCCAAGAGGTATAAGAGAAATGCTTGGCCTAAATAAACCTATTTATGAAAAAACAGCAGCTTATGGTCATTTTGGAAGAGTGCCTGAAGCTAACGGCTCATTTTCATGGGAAAAAACTGATAAAAAAGACGTTTTTTCTAAATAGTTGCTATTGAATTAAAAAAAAATCTTTATATATTGCCCTTACATTATTGAAATTACAGAATGGGCTTTAGCCCATTTTTTTTTGGAGCTAATAAACTTATGTTAAATAGAAGATCAGATAAATTAGAATTATTAAGAATTGCTGAAGCAGTTGCTTTAGAAAAGTCTATAGATAAAGAATTAATTATAGATTCCATGGAAACTGGAATTGCAAAAGCTGCCAAATCAAAATTTGGACAGGACAATGAAATTAAAGTTTTAATAGACAGAGAAAGTGGCGATATTGGAATTTTCAGAAAATTAATTGTTGTAGAAAAGCCAGAAAATACAAATACAGAAATTAATCTTCAAGATGCAATCATTTTAAATGAAGTCAACAAAGATAAAAAAATTGGTGACGAAATTTTACAACCGCTTCCCTCTTTTGATTTTGGAAGAATAGCTGCACAAACAGCAAAACAAGTTATTAGTTTTAATGTAAGAGAAGCAGAACGTGAAAGACAATACAATGATTTTATAGATAAAAAAGACTCAATTCTAAGTGGAATTGTTAAACGTCTAGAGTTTGGAAATGTGATAGTTGATTTAGGTAGAACTGAAGCAATTATTCAAAAAAATGAAATGATCCCTAGAGAAAACATTAAAGCTGGAGATAGAGTTAAAGCTTACTGTTATGATGTTAAAAGAGAAGCTAGAGGACAACAAATATTTTTATCAAGAGCACATCCAAAATTTATGGAAAAATTATTTGTTCAAGAGGTTCCTGAAATTTATGATGGTTTAATTGAAATCAAATCATCAGCAAGAGATCCTGGAAGTAGAGCAAAAATCTGTGTTAAAGCAGTTGATACTTCATTAGATCCAGTAGGAGCTTGTGTTGGAATGAGAGGATCAAGAGTCCAAGCAGTGGTTAACGAATTACAAGGTGAAAAAATTGATATTGTTAATTGGTCTGAAGATCCAGCAATAGTAGTTTCAAATGCATTGTCACCAGCTGAAGTTCAAAGAGTAAACGTTGATAGTGTTGCAAAAAAATTAGATGTAATTTTAACAGAAGAAAATTTAAGTAAAGCAATTGGTCGTAGAGGTCAAAACGTAAGACTTGCTACTAAATTATTAAATTACGAAATTAATATAATGACTGATGCAGAAGATTCAGAAAGAAGACAATCTGAATTTAAAGAAAAAACCGAAAACTTTGTTAAAAACTTAGAGCTGGACGAAACATTAGGACAATTACTTGTTGCTGAAGGTTTTTCTTCAATCTCAGATATTAAAGATAGTTCACCAGAAAATTTAATGAAAATTGAAGGTATAGAGGAAGACACTGCCAAGGCTTTGATTGAAAGAGCAAAAGAGTTTTACCAAAAAGATCAAGAAGATATTACTCAAAGAATTAAAGATTTGGGACTTCAAGATGATCTTATAAATCACAAAGGACTGACCCCTGGAATGTTAGTTACTTTAGGAGAGCAAAAGATTTTAAAATTAGAAGATTTTGCAGACCTTGCCTCTGATGAATTAACAGGTGGTTATGATGTTGTGAAAGGTGAAAGAATTAAGATTCAAGGATACCTTGAAGATTTTGCTTTATCAAAAACAGAAGCGGATGAATTAATTATGTCTGCAAGAAGCATAATTTACAAAGATTGAGTAATGAAATATGGAAAACAAAAAAACAAAATTAACACTGTCTGGCATAGCCAAGAAATCGATAGAGAATATAGAGTTAGCAAAAACTCAAAGTAAAAATTCCGTTGTAATTGAAAAAAAGCCCAGCAAATTCGCACCTAGAAGTAACTTTACTAGACCTGCTAGTGTTAGGTCAAAACCAGCAGTATCAACAACAAGTAGTTTCCCTCCAAGAACCACATCAGCACCTAAACCGGCTTCTCCAATAACTAATGATTATGAAAAACGTAAGTTAGCTGAACAAAGAGCAACTAGAAGATTGAAAGGGGATACAGGTAAACCTGAAACTAAAAAAAGAGAATTAAAATTAACAGTATCAAGAGCATTAAGTGATGAGATTGAAGCAAGATCAAGAAGTATGGCTTCGCTTAAAAGAGCAAAATTAAAAGAAAATAGAGAACTTACTAAAGAAGAAATTCAAGAAAGCTTAAAGCCTGTAAAAAGAGATGTAAATATTCCTGAAGCAATAACAGTGAGAGAACTATCTAACAGAATGGCTGAGCAATCAAGCAATGTAATTAAACATTTATTTGGAATGGGTGTTACGGTTACTATCAATCAAACATTAGCAGCAGATACTGCTGAATACTTAGTAAAAGAATTTGGTCACAATCCGATTAGAGAAACAAAAGCAGAAGAAATTATTCAAAAAATAAAAGAGTCTAGATCTGAAAATTTAAAGAATAGACCACCAATCGTAACTGTGATGGGCCACGTGGATCATGGAAAGACCTCGGTATTGGATGTTTTAAGAAGTGCGAATGTTGTCTCTGGTGAATTTGGTGGAATAACACAACACATTGGAGCTTACCAAATACAACACGAATCTAATAAACTGACTTTTATTGATACACCAGGTCATGCTGCATTTACAGAAATGAGAGCTAGAGGATCAAAATTAACAGACGTTGTAGTATTAGTAGTTGCTGCAGATGATGGTGTTAAACCTCAAACAATAGAATCTATAAAACACGCAAAAGCTGCGAACGTTCCAATAGTTGTAGCAATTAACAAGTGTGATCTACCTGAGGCAGATCCACAAAAAATAAAGAACCAACTTTTAGAATACGAACTTATTGCAGAAGATCTATCGGGAGATACTTTAATGGTTGAAATTTCTGCAAAAAATAAAAAAAATTTAGATAAGTTAGTAGAGTCGATTGTTCTACAAGCAGAAATTTTAGACTTAAAAACTGACTTTGAATCTAAAGCTACAGGAATTGTTTTAGAATCTAAAATTGATATTGGCAGAGGAGCTGTTGCAACAGTTGTGGTTACATCTGGAACAATTAAAAAAGGTGATTTCTTTGTTAGTGGATTAAAATGGGGAAAAGTAAGAGCTTTAATTAATGATAAAGGAGAAAATGTTAATGAAGCACCACCATCAATGCCAGTTGAAATTCTTGGAATTAATGGAGCGGCTAAATCTGGAGATGATTTTATTGTACTAGATTCAGAAAAAGAGGCAAAAACATTAAGTCAGAATAGAGCAGAAGAAAGCAAAACTGGTGGAAGTCCTTTAACTTTTGCTACTCAAGACTCGGCTTTTGCTGATAAGTCAGCTGCAGAATTAAATATTATCGTAAAATCAGATGTTCATGGATCTGCAGAGGCAATCAAAAGTGCGATTAATCAAATTACCCATGATGAAGTAAAACCTAAAATAATTTTATCTGATATTGGAATGGTAACAGAAACAGATGTAACTTTAGCAAAAGCATCTAACGCTGCACTAATTGCATTCAATGTTAAACCAAGTAAGGAAGCAAAAAAATTAGCAGAAAATGAAAAAATTGTAATCTCTTCTTATAATATTATTTATGAAGTTTTGGATTATATTAAATTAAGAATGTCAGGACTTCTTGCTCCAGATGTTCAGGAAAAAATTATTGGTACAGCTCAAATTTTAGAAATTTTCAAAGTTTCAGGTACAGGAAAAGTTGCAGGCTCAAAAGTAACTGAAGGTGAAATAACTAGTGGCGCAAGTGCTAGGGTAGTAAGAGATGGAGCAATTATTTATACGGGTAAAATAAGTACTATTTTTAGAGAAAAAGATCAGGCAAAACAGGTTAGTAATGGCCAAGAGTGTGGAATAACGCTTAAGGACTTTATCGATTTCCAGAAAAACGATACAATAGAGGCCTTTAGTACGACTACAACGGATAGAACAGTATAATGGCTGATAGAATAGGAAAACCAGTATCACAGAGACAATTGCGTGTTGGAGAGATGATTAGGCAATCTTTAGGCATGATTTTTGCCAGAAATGAAGCTAAGGTCCCAAATTTAGAAACTAATACTATAACGGTTACTGAAGTAAAAATGAGTCAAGACCTTAAAATTGCAAAAGCTTACGTATTACCATTAGGTGGTAAAGATTCGGAGTTAGTTATTAAAAAATTAAAAGAATATTCTTTCTTAATTAGAAAAGCTTTATCTAAAAAAATAATTATGAAATATTTACCAAAAATACTTTTTGCTAAAGACGACTCATTTGAGTACGCAGAAAAAATAGAAAACTTAATAAAACAAACAAATAAATAGGAAAATAAATAGTATGACGAAAAAAGCAGAAGAATTAAAAATGCACGAGAAGGACACTGGTTCTTCAGAAGTACAAATTGCATTATTAACAGGAAAAATTGAAACTCTTTCAGCACACATTAAACAATTCAAAAAAGATAAACACTCTTCAGTTGGATTATTAAGAGCAGTAAATAGAAGAAAAAAATTGTTAGAATATTTAAAGAAAAATAAATTTGATTCTTACAAAAATGTATTAACTCAATTAAATTTAAGAAAATAGACAGAAGGAAACGGAAAATAGATGTTCAAAGTATACAAGAAGGAAATTGAAGTAGCAGGTAAGAAGATAAGTTTAGAAACAGGTAAAGTAGCAAGACAAGCAGACGGAGCAATCATTGCTTCATGTGGTGAAACAGTTATTTTAGCAACAGTAGTAGGAGCCAAAAAAGTAAATCCAGATATGGATTATTTTCCTCTGTCTGTAAATTACCAAGAAAAATATTATGCAGGCGGTAAAATTCCTGGTGGATATTTTAAAAGAGAGGCAAGACCAACTGAAAGTGAACAATTGATTTCAAGATTAATTGATAGACCCATCAGACCTTTGTTTCCAAGTGAATTCAAAAATGAAGTTCAGTTGTTACCAACTGTAATTTCATATGATAAAGACAATCAACCAGATATTTTAGCAATTACAGCTTCATCAGCTGCATTAGCCATTTCAGGAATGCCATTTATGGGACCTGTAGGTGCTTCAAGAGTTGGTTTAGTTGATGGAAAATACATATTAAACCCATCAAAAGCTGAGTTAGAAAACTCTACTTTAGATTTAGTTGTAGCTGGTACTAAAGATGCTGTGCTGATGGTTGAGTCAGAAACGTCAGGTTTAACAGAAGAAGTAATGTTAGATGCAGTTAAGTTTGGTCACGAAGGTTTTGTTCCAGTAATCGAAATGATCGAGGAACTTGCAAAAGAATGCAGGAAACCAGAATGGACTGTTGAGAAAAAAGATTTATCGGAAGTTAAGAAAAAACTTGAAGAAAACTTTACAGAAGATTTAACTAAAGCTTTTGCAACAATAGACAAACAAGAACGATCAAATCAAATTTCAGAAATTTCTGATAAAGCAAAACAACTTTTTGCAGAGGATGAAAATTATTCTGATTTTAACGTTAATGATGAATTAAAAAATCTTGAAAAGAAAATTGTTAGAACTGACATTCTTAAAAATAAAAAAAGAATTGATGGCAGAGGTTTAGCTGATGTAAGAGCTATTGAGTGTGAAGTTGGTGTTTTACCAAGAACTCACGGATCAGCTCTATTTACTAGAGGTGAAACACAAGCGATTGTGGTTACTACTTTAGGTACATCTGATGACGAACAAAGATTGGAAAGTTTAGATGGACAGCATAGAGAAAGATTTATGCTTCATTACAACTTCCCTCCTTTCTCAGTTGGTGAAACTGGAAGAATTGGAACTGGAAGACGTGAAGTTGGTCATGGAAAATTAGCATGGAGAGCAATTAACTCTTCATTACCTCCAAAGGAAGAGTTTCCATATACTTTCAGAATAGTATCAGAAATTACAGAATCCAATGGTTCTTCATCAATGGCGAGTGTTTGTGGTGCATCTCTTGCACTTATGGATGCTGGAGTGCCAATTAAAGAGCCAGTTGCAGGTATTGCAATGGGGTTAATTAAAGAAGGCGATGACTTTAGTGTCTTGTCAGATATTTTAGGTGATGAAGATCACCTAGGAGATATGGACTTTAAAGTTGCTGGAACTAAAGATGGAATTACTTCGCTTCAAATGGATATTAAAATTACAGGTATCACATTTGAAATCATGGAGCAGGCTTTAAAACAAGCAAAAGAAGGAAGAATTCATATCTTAGGTGAAATGAATAAAGCTTTAAGTGAATCAAGAGCTGATGTTGGTGAACACACTCCAAAAATGGAACAAATTACTGTTGATAAAAAAGATATTGCAGCTGTAATTGGAAAAGGTGGAGCAACGATTAGAGAAATTGTTGAAAAATCAGGTGCTAAACTAGATGTGAACGATGAAGGTGTGGTAACTGTTGCTGCTCCGGACGAAGAGTCTAGAAACATTGCTATGCAAATGATCAAAGACATCACAGCAAAAGCTGAACTAAATAAAATTTACTCAGGTAAAGTAATGAAGATTATGGAGTTTGGTGCATTTGTAAATTTCTTAGGCAAACAAGATGGTCTTGTTCACATTTCAGAACTTGCTACTAAAAGAGTAGAAAAAGTTACTGATATTGTTAAAGAAGGTGACGAAGTAAAAGTTAAAGTGATTGGTTTCGATAGAGGTAAAGTTAAACTTTCTATGAAACAAGCTGCTGAATAATTTTTAAATTAAAATTCTAAACCCCTGGAATGAAAGTTCTGGGGGTTTTTTTATGAGGCTTTTATTAAAAACCTTACACACTCTTTTGTTTTGCTGGAAAGTATTCTACTTCTGAAAAACGATCTGTCGGAAAAATCCAATAAAATTCAAGGGTTTCTTTTCCATTATTTTTTAAGGCATGTTCAGCATTTCCAGCTATATAAACTACATCGCCCTTTTTAATTGTTTCAAGTTTACCTGATTTATTTAAAATTCCTGTACCATTGGTAACCACATATATTTCTGCTGGTGAGTGATAATGAAGTGTTAAATCTCCACCAGGCGCTATTTCAGCAAAACCAAGGGATAAACCAGAACTACCATCAAAATCTGCATCAATTAAAAATTTCCACCTTACTCCAGGATACTTTTCAGTTGATGACCATTCTTGACTCAAAACAGAAGCAAGATTTTTTACAAAAATCATTCAAAATCTTAGCTTATGTCTTATTTTTTTTAAATATAAATTATTAAGTCTAAAAAATTCTTCCAAATTTTTTTAACTAAATTTAACTATATTTTAGGTAATATTTTTAGGATCTGGCATTCCAACCTTGTTATATCCAGCATCTACGTAATGAATTTCACCAGTAACACCATTTGCAAGGTCGCTTAATAGATATAATGCTGAATTTCCAACATCATGAATATCTACGTTTCTTTTAAGGAAAGAATGATCTTCATTCCACTTGTATAAGAATTTTGCATCTCCAATAGCAGAAGCTGCTAAAGTCTTAATGGGTCCAGCACTTATAGCATTCACTCTCATGCCTTTAGCACCTAAATCTCTTGCAAGGTACTTAACACTTGCCTCAAGAGCTGATTTACAAACACCCATTACGTTATAATTTGGAATAGCTTTAGTAGATTCGTAAGTTAAGGTTAACAGGCTTCCACCCTCTTTCATTATTTTAGATGCTTCTTTTGCAACTTCTGTAAATGAAAAACATGAGATTAACATACTTCTTAAAAAGTTTTCTCTAGTAGTATTTAAATACTCACCTGACAATTCTGATTTATCTGAAAAAGCAACTGCGTGAACTACAAAATCTATTTGTCCCCATTCAGATTTAATATCTTCAAAAAGTTTTATTACTTCTTCTTTATTCTCAACATCACAACTAAATGTAGCTTTTGAATTTAATTTTTCTGCTAAAGGGATTACTCTTTTCTTTAATGCATCACCAAGATAAGTGAATGCAAGTTCAGCTCCAGCTTCTGCAAGTTTCTGCGAAATACCCCAAGCGATAGACCTTTCATTGGCAACGCCCATGATTAATCCTCTTTTGCCTTTCATTAAACTCATTTAAACCTTTTCAAAAATTAAAGTTGCATTTGTTCCGCCAAAACCAAAGCTGTTAGACATAACAGAGTTTAATTTAACATCTGTTTCAGTTTTAGTAACGATTGGGAATTTTTTTGCTTCATCATCCATTTCAGTGATGTTAGCTGAAGCTGTGATAAAATTATTTTTCATCATGATTAAACTATAAATTGCCTCATGAACTGAAGCAGCACCTAGTGGGTGACCAGAAAGGGATTTAGTAGAACTTATTTTTGGTACCTCAGCACCAAATGCTTCTCCAACACCTCTAAGTTCTGTTATATCTCCAACAGGAGTTGAAGTTCCGTGAGTGTTTAAGTAGTCCATTTTATTCTTAGCAGTTGCTAAAGCCATTTTCATACATCTAACAGCACCTTCACCAGATGGGGCTACCATATCATACCCGTCAGAAGTCGCGCCATAGCCTGTTAATTCAGCATATATGTTTGCACCTCTTGCTTTTGCATGCTCGTATTCCTCAAGCACCAAAACTCCACCACCACCTGCTATTACAAAGCCATCTCTAGTCTTATCATAAGCTCTAGAAGCAGTTTCAGGCGCATCATTGTATTTAGAAGATAATGCAGTCATCGCATCAAACATTGCAGTCATTGCCCAGTGTAATTCTTCACTACCACCTGCAAACACAACGTCTTGTTTACCCATTTGAATTAATTCACTTGCATGACCGATACAGTGTCCGCTAGTTGCACACGCAGAACTCATCGTATAATTAACTCCTTTAATTTTAAAAGGTACAGCAAGAGTTGCTGAAGATGTACTAGCCATAGTTCTTGGAACAATAAATGGTCCCATTAACTTTGGAGTTTTGGCTCTAGTCTTATCAACTGATAAAACAACATTCTCTATTGAAGGACCCCCAGAACCCATAACTATTCCAGTTTTAAAATTACTTATATCCTTATCCTCTAATCCTGAATCCTTAATAGCTTCTTTCATTGCAATGTAATTATATGCAGATCCAGAGCCCATAAATCTGATAGTTTTTCTATCGACATGATCTTCAAGTTTAATATTTGGTTTGCCATGAATGTGGCTTCTTAAATTATGCTCTTTATATTCCTCGCAAAAAGATATTCCAGATTTTGAATTTAAAAGAGATTGATAAACTTCTTCTTGATTATTCCCCAAACAAGAAACAACTCCCAAACCTGTAACTACTACTCTTCTCATTATTTAAATAACCCCACTTTTAAACTTTCTGCTGAATATATTTTCTTGTCATCGGCAAATACTAAACCATTTGCCAAACCAACTGTTGTTCCACCTGGTGCCATAATTTTTTTCATATCAATTTCATATCTTACATTTTTAACATTTTGTAAAACTTCACCAGTGAATTTTACTGTACTCACGCCTAAAGCTCTCCCTTTGCCTGGATTGCCAAGCCAACCAAGATAAAAACCAACTAACTGCCACATAGCATCCAAGCCAAGACAACCTGGCATAACAGGGTCGCCTTTAAAGTGACAATCAAAAAACCAAAGGTCTTCTTTGATATCAAGTTCTGCTTTTAAAGAGCCTTTGCTAAATGTACCATTATCCTCGTTGATTTCTGTTATTCTATCAAACATGAGCATTGGTGGAAGTGGTAATTTTGCATTACCAGGGCCAAAAAGTTCCCCATTTCCGCAGCTTATTAGCTCATCATATGTGAATGAGTTTTTTTTCATAAATTTCAGTCCCTTAATACTTGATTTATGATGATTATAATATAGAAATAGTTTAGAACTATTATAAACAACAATGAATAATATAAACATATACAAAGAAAAACTAAGAGAGTCTGGCTTAAGACCAACTAGACAAAGGTTAAAAATCTGTGAAGTATTGTTTTCACCTGAAAAAACTTTTCATTTTACAATAAATGATTTGACCAAAATTATTGAAGAAAAGTTGAGTGAAAAAATTTCCCTAGCAACAGTTTATAATACAATTCATGCATTTAAGAAAAAAGGATACTTAAAAGAAATTTCAATTAATAGTGATAAAAGTTATTTTGACACTAACGTAACTGAACACCATCACTTTTTTGACGAAGATACAAATGAGTTGATTGATTGTAGCAACGAAGAAATTGATTCAGTGAATATAAAAAGAAATATCACAGGAAAAAAAATAAAATCAGTAGAAGTATTGATTAAAGTTGCAACTGATAATCAAACTCAAAAATAATTCAATAATTTCAATAATTTAATAATTACATTAAAATAATTCTAAACTGTTGACTTACAGTTTAGAATGATTATATGTACACCATAATCATTAAGGAGAAAAATATGTCATTAAAAGGAAGTAAAACAGAAGAAAACTTAAAGGATGCATTTGCAGGTGAGAGCCAAGCAAACAGACGTTATTTATATTTTGCTCAAAAAGCAGATATCGAAGGCTATAACGATGTAGCATCTGTATTTAGATCTACAGCTGAAGGTGAAACAGGTCATGCACATGGACACCTTGAGTATCTTGAAGAAGTTGGAGATCCAGCAACGGGACTACCAATTGGTGAGACTAAAGCAAATTTAGCTTCAGCAGTACAAGGTGAAACTCATGAATATACAGACATGTACCCAGGTATGGCAAAAACAGCTAGAGAAGAAGGTTTTCCAGAAATAGCTGATTGGTTTGAAACTTTAGCAAAAGCTGAAAAATCACACGCAGGTAAATTCCAAAAAACATTAGAATCTATTGCGTAAATAAAACTTAATTTATGGTGGGGTTTTCCCCCACCATTAAATCCTAAAATTTTAAATATGAGTAAAGAAGGCAGTATAGACGCACCCATTAGACACCCAATCAATTTTGAGCATCCAGATTTTTTAGATCCTAAAAAATTAGATGACGAAATGAGAAGAGCATTCGATATCTGCCATGGATGTAGAAGATGTTTTAATTTATGTGACTCGTTTCCAAAATTATTTGACATGATAGATGAGTCAGAAAATGAGGATGTAGAAAGTTTAAAAAGTGAACAGTTTGAACCTGTAGTAGATGCTTGCACATTGTGTGATATGTGTTTTATGACCAAGTGTCCTTATGTACCGCCACATGATTTTGATTTAGACTTTCCTCACTTAATGTTGAGATACAGAACAGCTCAAAAAAAATTAAATAAATTACCTGCAGTACCGGCACAATTAGCTCGAATTGATAGAAATGCAAAAATTGGTGTAATGTTATCATCACTTATAAACTGGGCATCAAACATTAAAAATACATTTTTTAGAAAAATATTAGAATTAGTTGCTGGAATTGATATGAGGGTTAAGCTTCCAACCTACAATTCAGAAACATTTACAAAATATTTTAAAAAAAATAATATTCCAGTAAACAGTGAAGCTCCATCTAAAGATAGAAAAGTTGTAATTTATTCAACATGCTTTGTTAATTTTAATAAAAAAGACACTGGTGTAGCTGCATTAAAAGTTTTAAAAAAAAATGGAGTAGAGGTTCAAGAGGCTTACCCAGGTTGTTGTGGAATGCCTTATCTCGAGCAAGCAGATTTACCAAAAGTTGTGGAGCAAGCTAAAAAAGTTTCCAAAGATTTATTAGAGTGGGTAGATAAGGGTTATCAAATTATTACTCTAACAGCCAGCTGTGGTCTAATGTTAAAATTTGAATGGCCATTGCTATTACCAAACGATGAAAATATTAAAAGACTTTCAAAAAGTGTTAGTGATATAGATGAGTATATCGTTGATATAGCACAAAACGAAGGCTTAGCAGAGGGCTTACAAGAAATTGATGGTGGGGTTACAGTTCACAACGCTTGTCATGCAAGAGCACAAAATATGGGTATTAAATCTAGAGATATGCTTAAATTCATTCCTAATATAAAAATGGATGTTGTTGAAAGATGTGCTGGTCACGGAGGAACTTTTGGTGTGATGAAGGAAACTCACGATCTAGCTATAAAAGTTGGAACACCAACAGCAAAACAAATTAAAAATAAAAATAATAAATACATGGCTTCAGATTGTCCTTTGGCAGGTAAGCATTTGAAACAATTAGAAACAGACACAAATATTTCAAATGATGAGGCACTTCATCCTATCGAATTAATGGCAAAAAGTTATAGATTGTAATTATGAGTAAAGAAAAAAGACTAATAGAAAAAGAAGACTTACTACCATCTGATGTTTACGCAAAAAGTAGAAAACAAATCAGAAAAGATTTAGTTGAGTTTAAAAAAGATAGAAGAATAGCACTTGGTCCTTATGCTACTTTTTATTTTGAAAGTTTTGAAACTATGGTTGCCCAAGTTCAAGAAATGCTTCACATCGAAAAAGGTGGAGATGAGCAATTAAAAGATGAATTAATAGCCTACAATCCCTTAGTACCAAGTGGAAAAGAACTTATAGCAACATTAATGTTTGAAATTGATAATCCAATTTCAAGAGCTAAATTTTTAGGTAAAGTTGGAGGTATTGAAGAAAAGGTATTTATGAAAATTAATAATGAAATTGTTAAAGCAGTTCCAGAAGCAGATGTTGACAGAACATCAGCAGAAGGAAAAGCTTCTTCAGTACAGTTTATCCATTTCAAATTAAATGATGATCAAATTTCTAAATTTAAATCAGATAGTGCAACTATTGAACTTGGGATTGATCATAAAGAGTATACTCACACAACAAAACTATCAGAAAATAGCATTAAATCGCTATGTGATGATTTTATCTAATAGAACCCCAAATATTTTCAGTTTTGACCCAGCCTGAATAATCTTCAGTTTTTACGTTACACCATATATTTTCACATTTTTTTAAGATTAATAGTCTTCCCTTTTCTAGTTTGGCTATTGGTTTTGAAAAGTTAGATGGTTTTTTATATAAAATTTTATCTTCTAAAATAATAATAGAATTTGATTTTTTAACCTGAGAAATGTGGATCCATCCACTATTATTTTTTAAATCTACAATTCTTCTAAAATTTTCTTTTTGATCTATTTGTTTTATTGGTAAATTTATTTTTTTATAAATATATTTGATTTTTGAATCAAAACTTGGTCCATATCGAACATTTACTTTACTCTTTTTTAAAGAAAGAAACTTTTCTTCTGCTATTGAAAATTGGCCAAATAAAACTGATAGACACAAAAACCAGATAGTTATTTTTTTTATCATTTACAAAAACAGTTTTTTCTTTTTTTAAGTTTAACTTTTCTAAAATTTAATTGTAATAAATCTAAGATAAAAATATATCCATCAAGACTTTTTCCAATACCAAGTATTTTCTTTAAAACTTCATTTGCTTGTATTGTTCCAATTATACCAGCAACAGTGCCAAGAATACCTTCTGACTCGCAATTTAATAAGTCATCTGAAATATCAGAGTCTTGAAAAAAACATCTTAAACATGGAATTTTTTTATTTTTAAAATTAAAAGTAAATATATGACCGTCAAATTTACTTATGGCTCCGGTTACAAGTATTTTTTTAAATTTATAACAAAAATCATTTAATAAAAATTTTGTTGAAAAATTATCAGAACCATCAACTATATAATCATAATCTTTTATAATTTTCTTAAAGTTATTTTTATCAAGTCTTATTTTGTAAATTTTAATTTTAATACTTGGGTTTATTTTTTTAATTTTAACCCTTGCTACTTGAACTTTAAATTTTCCTATATCGCTGGTGTTATAAAGACTTTGTCTGTGTAGATTAGATAAACTAACTTTATCATCATCAACTATACCTATCGAACCAACTCCAGCTCTTGCAAGAAATTCTGCAACAGGAGATCCTAAACCACCCATTCCAACAATTAAAACTTTTGAAGATATAATTTTTTTTTGTCCAATAGTGCCAATATCTTTTAGTACTATTTGTCTTGAGTATCTTTCTATTGATGCTTTTTTTAATTGGCTATTCATTTACCTGTTGAGCCAAATCCACCATCACCTCGCAATGTATCAGGTAAATTATCTGTTTCTTCAAACTCCATCTTAATTACAGGCATTAAGACCATTTGTGCTATTCTATCTTTATTGTTGATAAGGAAATCTTCTTTACCATGATTAAAAAGTATAACTTTAATTTCTCCTCTATAATCACTATCAATTGTCCCCGGAGTGTTTAAAACTGTAATACTTTTTTTAGCAGCCAAACCAGATCGAGGACGAATTTGAACTTCATAATCCTCTGAAAATGCCATTGAAAGCCCTGTAGGAACCAAATATGAGCTATTAGGTGCTATTCTAATAGGCTCCTCTATAAAAGCCATCAAATCCATACCTGAAGCACCATCTGTTTTGTAAGCAGGTAATTCTACTTTAGGATTTAATTTTTTGATTAATACTTTAGCCACTGAATTTTAATTTAATCTTTTAATAACTCTATCTACTATTTCATCAGAAATTTCAGATTTACTTTTTATTGTAAGCCTTTCATCATCCATATTTTTATCTCTATAATAAATCGAAACTTCATTAAAACTAGAGTCAAATCCAATTGCTTTATTGGAAACATCATTTGCAATTATCCAATCACAGTTTTTTTCATCTAATTTTTTTTTTGCATTTTCTTCTATATTATTAGTTTCTGCAGCAAATCCAATTACCAACTTTGGTCTAAGAGAATTATGTTTTGATACATAATTTAAAATATCAATATTTTTTTCTAGTTCTAGATTTAATTTTTCTTGCTTTTTAATTTTGCTATTACTTATTTCTTTAACTTTAAAGTCAGCAACAGCTGCTGAAAAAATTGCTACATCTGTTGGTAAATTATTTTGTGTAGCTTTAAACATTTCGTCTGCAGTTTCTACTTTAATTAAGTTTATATTGTTGCCTACTTCTAAATTTGTAGGTCCAGAAATTAAAGTGGTTTGAAATCCTTTTTTAGCAAATGCTTTTGCTAAAGCATAACCTTGTTTTCCAGAAGATTTATTTGTTATAAATCTTACAGGGTCAATATATTCATTAGTTGGTCCAGCCGTTACTAAGGCTTTTAATTTATAATTTTTATTTAATTCACTAAAGTATAAATTAATTTCTTGAACAATATTATCTGGTTCAGTCATTTTCCCTTCACCAAATTCTCCACAGGCCATATCTCCAATTTCAGGACCTATAATTTTATAACCAAATGATTTTAATTTTTTAAGGTTTTCTTTCGTTGATGGATGGTCCCACATTCTAACATTCATTGCTGGTGTTAAAAAAATATCTTTATCTGAAGCCAAAATTACAGTTGAAGCAAGATCATCTGAAGACCCTGTGCTTAATTTTGAGATTGTATTAGCGGTAGCTGGAGCTACAACAATTAAGTCTGCCCATCTAGATAGTGAAATATGATCCATTTCAGCCTCATTTTCAGGGCTAAATAAATCGTCATAAACTTTTTCTTGAGATAGTGAGGCAACGGACAAAGGAGTTACAAATTCTTTAGCACTTTTAGTAAGAATAGTTTTAACCTTTGCACCTAATTTTTTTAATGATCTGATTAATTCTAAACTTTTGTAAGCAGATATGCCACCACATATTATTAAAAGTATTTTTCTTTCAGATATATTATTCATTGTGAGAATTAAAATACTACTAGACCAAAAATTACAAGCAGTAATAAACCAACAATAGACTGATTTCTAAAGGCAGTCATTTCAGATCTCTTTTCATTTAAGGCAGTAAATGAATTTGAATTTTGGGGGATCTGTCCACTTGCTAAAAATGATAAAGCTTGATTGGCTTTATCCATAATCTCTGGAAAATCAGGCAATCTTTTAATTACTTCAGTAGTACTTTTTAAACTTTCATTTAAGGTATTAATTGGATCTTTTGTTTCTCTTAACCAACTTTCTAAAACTGGTTTTGAAGTTTCCCATATATTGGTATTAGGGTTAAGTTTTCTCGCAACACCCTCAACCACTACCATTGTTTTTTGTAACATTAATAATTGAGGTTGAGTTTGCATATTAAATTTTTCAGTAACTTCAAAAAGTTGTTTTAATAATTTTCCCCCAGAAATATCTTTTACAGATTGACCAAAAATTGGTTCACCAATTGATCTTAATGCTTGTGCTAAATCATTAACAGGCACATCTTTAGGAACTAGACCAGCAACCAAATGTACCTCAGCAACTTTTTTGTAGTCTCTTTGAATAAATCCAAATAAAATTTCAGCTAAAAATCTTTTGCTAAGATTGTCTAATCTTCCCATTATTCCAAAATCTATAGGAACAATTTGCCCATTATCGTCAATAAATATGTTTCCTTGATGCATATCAGCATGAAAAAAACCGTCTCTAACAGCATGTCTTAAAAAATGCTGAATTACATCAGAGGCTATTCTCTTAGTATCTATATTTCTTTTTTGTAAATCTTCTGTTTCACGAATAGAAACGCCTTCTACCCAATCAAGTGTCATGACATTTTCGCTTGTAAAATTCCAATAAATAGCAGGAACTCTAAAACCTGCATCATTCTTTGTATTTTCGGCATATTCATTTGCAGCTGCTGCTTCAAATCTTAAATCCATTTCTAAATTAGTTATTTCTTTAAGAAGAAAAACTACTTCTACCAATTTCAGCCTTTTTGTTTTTTTTATAAATGACTCAACCATAAAAGCAAAAAGCATCAAAGCATCTATCTCTTCATTAAATACTTTTTTTATATTTGGTCTTAAAATTTTAATAGCAACATCTTTTATGGTTCCATTGTCATTTATTTTTGCTTTATGAACCTGTGCTATTGAAGCTGCTGCAACTGGTTCACTTAAATCAATGATTGAATTGAAAGTATCATCTCCTAGGTCTTTTTTAATTATTGCTTTTGCTTCAGTTAAAGTAAAAGCGGGCAATCTATCTTGTAAGCCCTCTAACTGTTTTGCTAAATCATCTCCGATAATATCAGGTCTAGTAACCAAAAATTGTCCTAACTTAATAAATGTAGTTCCCATTGATTGTAGCGACTTAGAAAGTTTTGCTCCTTCATTTTCGTTTAAATTATTTTTATTAGGTGGAGAAAAAGAAAATGAAAGTATTTGGAAGAGAATCTTAATTGCTAATGGTGGTTTTTTAAACTTAGAAAGAATAGTTAATATATCAGAACGAGCTAATTTTCTTCCTAATTTAAATAAGATGAATATTTTTTTTAACATTAGATTTTCCAGCCTGAATGAATAGCTACAATTCCACCTGATAAGTTTCTATAACTGCAGTTAACAAATTTATTTTTATTCATTAAATCAATTAACTCTTCTTGATTAATAAACTCTTCAATACTTTTAACCAGATATTCATAAGGTTCTTTTTGTCCAACTATAGCTTTTCCAACTAAAGGAATAAGTTTTGAATAATTTTTATATATAAAGTCTAAATTAGAGTTTTGAATTTTAGAAAATTCTAAACATAAGTAACGACCTCCTGGTTTTAAAACTCTATAAGCTTCTGATAAAGCTTTATTTAGATCTTTAGTATTTCGTAGTCCAAAACTAATTGTATAATAATCACAAGAATTATCTTTAATAGGCAACTTTTCAGCTGGAGCAATTATCCAATTGATATTTTTATAAGTATTTAACTTTTCTTTGCCTTTACCAATCATCCCTTTATTTGGATCAACGCAAAATATTTCACCATTTTTATCAGTTGCATCTAAAAAAAGTTTACCAAGATCTCCAGTTCCGCAGGCGACATCAATTAAAGTTTTATTATTTGAAGGGTTCATCCAACTTAATAGATCTTTTTTCCAAATTCTATGAACACCCAATGACATAAAGTCATTCATTAAATCATATTTGTCATAGACATTATCAAAGACACTTTGGACAAGGCCCTTTTTGTTTTGGAGATATTGCTGCATATTAAATTTATTATTTATTGATAATATAGTCTCAAATGCCAGAATTACCAGAAGTAGAAATAGTCAAACAATCGCTATCTAAAAAATTAGAGCATAAAAAAATCAAAAAAATAATAATTACGAATAGAAATTTAAGGTTTAAAATTCCTTTAAAATTTGAAGAATTATTAAAAAATAAAATTATTAAAAAAGTAACTAGATTTTCAAAGTATTTGATCTTGAATTTTTCTGATCAATCTTTTTGTTTAATTCATTTAGGGATGTCTGGAACTGTTCATTTAATAAAAAAAAATAATATTAGTAAGTTTACTAATACTAGTTTTTATAATTCACCAAGCCTACCAAAAAAACATAATCATGTTGAAATTCATTTTAAAGGTTTAAGAGTTATATACAATGATCCTAGAAGATTTGGATTTTTTAAATTTATAGAAAACAAGAAGGAACTTGAAAAAAGATTTAGTCATTTAGGACCTGAACCATTTTTTAAAAATTTTAACTTAGAATATTTAATTGGTTATTTCACAAATAAAAAAAAGGATATAAAAAGTTTCTTATTAGATCAAAAATTTGTATCAGGAATTGGAAATATTTATGCTAGTGAAATTTTATTTTTATGTAAAATTAATCCAATTACCTATGCATCAAAGTTAACCAAGCAAGATTGCAAAAAAATTATTACTTATTCAAAAAGTGTACTTAATAGGGCTATTAAAAAAGGAGGGTCAAGTATTCGAGATTTTAAAAACATCACTGGAAAAAGTGGAAATTTCCAAAAAGAATTTAGGGTGTATCAAAGAGAAAATCTAAGCTGCTTAAGAACTAAATGTAATGGGAAAATTCAGAAAATATTTATATCTAATAGGTCAACATTCTTTTGTAATACATGCCAAAAATAGGGAATTATTCTATTGACCAGTATAAATTCTCAAGCTATACCACTGCGCTTATGGCAAACACAAAATCAGCAATTAAAAGAATTAGAAGAATTGCTACACAAACATTGGTTAATAAGGCTCGTAAGAGCAAGTACAGAAATGCTATAAAAAAAATGAACCTTCTTCTGGTAGAAAAGAAAAAAGATGAAGCTCTAAAATTCTTGCCAAAGTTGAACTCTGAGTTAATGAAAGTTGCAAAAACTGGAATTATAAAGAAAGCAAATGCTTCAAGAAACATTTCGAGAATAACAAAGAAAATTTCAGCCTTATAATAAATTTATACGACTATTTTAAATTTCAACTAATAGTACTTACATCATATAAGAAATCAAATTTTTAGATTAACTATATATAGATTTAGTAAAACAATAAGAAACATAATTTATAAATCACACAATCATAGATTTTAAATTTGTAAAACTTAATCGTTCAATCAAACAACACTGTGGCAAAATAATTTTTAAGATTTAAAACAGACCACCTCTTGGTTGTAATATTATATCAGCTTAGAGAGAATATTCCCGTTTGAAATGAATCACCTATAGATTTAATTTATTTTTATTTTTACTAAATTATTTATTGCAAATATTAATTTTATTTATTTTTGCTTTTACAAAATTATTTATTGCAAAAAAATTATTTTGCTTCTAACTGACCTTATTCCTACAAATTTTTATGACAAGCAACAACACAACACAAAGTACAAAAGATGTTTCATCTGAAGCTTTAGATTGGGCTTTAATTCAAAAGGATATGAAAAATAAGCTAGGTAGCGATATATATGAAAGCTGGCTTAGAAAGATAGACTTTGTTGAAGAGATGAATAGCTATGTCTTACTTTCGGTTTCTACTAGATTTATTCGAGACTGGATTACTTCAAGATATTTAGACCAAATTTTGCAAATAGTAAAAACGTATAAGAAAGATTTAACAAGAATAGAGTTTAAGATTATTGAAAAAAATTCTGAAAATGAGATAGAAAATAATTTTACTAAAAATGAAAATAATGAAAACGTATCATTCATTAAAGATACATACTTACAATATAACAGAATAGACCCAAATAAAAGATTTGATAATTTTATAACAGGAACAAGTAATAAACTTGCCTATGAAGCATCCATGAAAGTTTCAGAAAATATTTCTCATTATAATCCACTTTATATTTATGGAGGAGTTGGAATGGGAAAAACACATTTATTAAATTCAATTGGTCTTTCATTAAAAGAAAAAAACAAAGTTATGTTTATTTCTGCTGAGAGATTTATGTATCAGTTTGTAAAATCAATCAAATCTAATGATATGGTGAAGTTTAAAGAGTATTTTAGAAATACTGACATATTATTGATAGACGATATTCAATTCATGAATGGTAAAGAAGCAATGCAAGAAGAGTTTTTTCATACGTTTAATGCACTATTAGATAAAGGCTCACAAGTTATAATCTCTGCCGATAGAGCTCCGAACAAATTATCAAGAATCCAAGATAGAATTAAATCAAGATTTGCTGGAGGTCTTGTTGTAGATATACAAAAACCTGACTATGAACTTAGAAGTAAAATTGTTAAACAAAAAACAGAGGAACTAAACATTTTTTACTCAAATCAAGTAAATATTTCAGAAGAAATACAAAAGTTTATAAGCACAGAAATAACCACAAGTATTAGAGAGTTAGTAGGAGCAATTAATAGAGTTGTTTCTTTTTCAAGAATTTACAACAAAGTTCCAAATTTATCAGAGGTTAAAGTAGTTTTAAAAGATCTATTAAATATTGGAGAAAACAAAGTAACAATAGATTTAATACAATCAACCGTATGTAAGTTCTTCAAAATTAGTAAAAGTGAGATGCTTTCTTCAAGAAGATCTAGATATCTTGTAAGACCAAGACAAACAGCAATATATTTAACAAAAATTTTGACATCTAAGTCATTACCTGAAATTGGAAGAGAATTTTCTAATAGAGATCATACAACAATCATTCATTCAGTTAAAACCATTGAAAAATTGAAGGAAAAAGATCCAGAAATGACAAACAATATTAATAATCTAAAAAATCAGATATTGTATAATAAAGAAAATGAAATTTAACGTTAATCAACAAGATCTGCAACAAGCACTTAATTATTGCCAAGGCGTAATTGAAAAAAGAAGCACACTCCCTATTTTGTCAAATGTTTTATTAAATGCGAGTAATTCTAACCTAACAATTACAGCAACAGATTTAGATTTAATATTTATTCATCAAATTAACAATGTAGAAGTTATAGAAGAAGGAAACACAACTACCACGTCATCTATTATGTATGACATCATAAGAAAATTTTCGTCAGGAAAAAAAATTAATTTATCTTTAACAGACGTTAGCAAACTTCAAGTTGAGTCTGAAAAGTCTGTTTTTAATTTAAATTGTATTAGTGCATCTGAGTTTCCACTAACAGATGAAAACTTTAATCAAAATGAATTTTCTATAAAATCAAAACAATTATTGAAATTATTGAATAAATGTAAATTTTCAGTTTCAAATGATGAAACAAGACACTATTTAAGTGGAATTTTTTTTCATCAAACACAAACTGAAGATAAAAATTTTTTAACAGCAGCAGCTACAGACAGTCATAGAATGTCTATTTCAAAAATAAGATTAGACCAGCAAGTAGATTTTGAACCAATAATACTTCCTAAAAAAACAATTTTTCAACTATGCTCATTGTTAGAAAGTTATGATGGTGATGTTAAAATTTCAAATATTAAATCTAAAATAAAATTTGAATTAAATAATAGTATATTAATATCTAAGTTAATTGATGGAAAATTTCCAAATTATATTCAGGTAATACCTAAGAATAATCAAAAGAAGTTAGAAATAGATTTAAAATTATTTTTAGACTCTGTTGATCGAGTTGCTTCAGTTTCATTAGATAAAAAAGATGGAGTTAAATTTAATTTGTCAAAAGACGTTTTAAACTTATCAGTTAACAACACAAATAGTGGTGATGGAAAAGAAAGTTTAACTGTAAAGTTTGATCATGATCTAGAAATAAGTTTTAATTCTAGATATTTAATTGATGTAGCAGCACAACTTGATGGAGATAAGATTGAAATTTTTTTCAATGATACTGGGTCTCCGGCATTAATTAAAGATCCAGGCGATTTTGACAGTATATTTGTTGTAATGCCTATGAAAGGCTAGCTTAAAGTATCAAGTTCAGTATAAATAGTTTTTTCCAATTCTTTTGTAAAAATTTCCTTGCTTAGTCCAGGTTCAATAGGTTTTAAAATTGAAACAGTTAGAGTGGTATTAATTTTTTTCCAACCATGTTTTGGCCAGGTATTACCAGAATTGATTGCGATTGGTTGGCATGGAATATTTAATTCTTCATAAATTCTACCAGATCCTTTTTTAAAAGGAGTTCTATCTTCTGCAGAAAGTCTTGTTCCTTGTGGAAAAATTATTAAAGGTCTTTCAGATAATTTCACTTGTTTAGAAATATCATCGAAAAAACCTAAGTTTTCTTTAGAAATTTTATTTCTTTTAATTGAAATTGACCCTATTTTTTTTAAATACCAGCCAAATATAGGAATCATTAGCAATTCTTTTTTTAAAATAAAAACAGGAGAATTAAAGATAGTTTGTAAAAAAAAAGTTTCAAACATTGACTGGTGTGAAGCAGCTATAAAAAATTTTTTTCCTCTAATTATGTTTTCCCTACCTTTAATGATTATCTTTGTTGATAAAAATATTTTTAAACATAAAGAAGTCCAAAAGCCCATAATTTTTCCACCAAATAAAACTATTTTTTTTGGTAGTAAAATTGCTGGCAAGAAAATTATGGAAATTAAAACTATTCCTAAGAAAAAAAATAATGAAAATAAAAAATTTCTTATCATATTAATCAAAAACTAAATCAAATCTTTTAGTTTTTGTCTTTTTTTAATAATATTAATCTTTGATCCTTTAATTATTAATTCTGCTGGTTTTGGTCTTACATTGTAATTTGAGCTTAGTGACATTCCATAAGCTCCAACATCACACATTATCACAAGATCTTTTTCTTTTAATTTCTGAAAACCTTTTATAGTTGTAAATTTGTCTGTACTTTCACAAATTGGTCCTACAAATTCATAAGTTTTGTTTGAAATTCTATTATTTTTTACTACAGGTATAGTTTGGTGATTTGCACCATATAATGCAGGTCTCATAAGATCATTCATTGCAGCATCTAATATGATGAAATCTTTTTTAGTATTTTCTTTTATATAAATAACTTGAGAAATTAAAAATCCAATATTACCAACTATAGATCGACCAGGTTCAAATATTATTTTTGTTTTTTGGCCCTTTAAAAATTTTTGTATAGCAATGTTATATTTTTGATAGTTAAGTTTTTTACTATTTTTCTCATAAGAAATACCCATGCCCCCACCTAGATCAATAAATTCAAAGATATGACCACTTTTTTTTATTATTTTATTCACTACATTGAGCATTTTTTCATATGGTTTGTGATCTAAAATTTGACTACCAATATGAACACTTAAGCATTTAAGGTTAATATTTTTAGAATGATTTGTAAAATTTACTAATTCAAAAAAAGTTTTTTCATCTACACCAAATTTATTTTCTTTTTTTCCAGTTGAAATTTGTTTTAATGTCTTAGCATCTGTATTGGGATTAAGTCTAATACCTATATTAACTATTTTTTTTTTTGATTTTGCAATTTTTTCAATTTCAATAATTTCACTTTTAGACTCAGCATTTATTAATAAAATTTTTTTATCAATTGCATAACTTATTTCTTTTGAAGTTTTACCCACGCCCGAAAAAACAATTTTTTTTGGGTCTATACCTGCTTTTAGAGCCATCATTAACTCACCCATTGAAACAACATCAGCACCTAGCCCTAATTTTCTAATTTCTCTTATCAGATTTACATTAGTATTGGATTTGACAGCAAAACAAATCAATGGAGAAAAAGAGCTAAAATTTTTTTTAAAATTTTTTATATTTTCTGTTAGCCGTTTGTGTGAATAACAATAAGTTGGTGTACCAAACTTTTTTGCTATTTTTTGAACATTAACTTTTTCAATTGTTAAGTTTTTATTTATATATTTCATCAATCTACTGACTTTGGAAAAACCATTTCATTCCCCTCATATTGAGGATCTCCTTTTTTTCCACATGAAAACAAGAAAGAACAAATTATAAAAATTAAAATTAGTTTTTTTATCATTTTACGTCTTTTTATATTTCATTATCATTTTTTTGATATTATCAAAAGACGTTCCACCATAAGATTTTTTAGAGTTAACAGAGTTTTTCACATTAAATATCTTTAAAACTTCAATTGTGAGCCTTGGTTCAATTTTCTTTAGTTCGTCAATATTTAATTCATTCAATTTTTTCTTTTTTTTCTCTGCATAATTCACAATAGAAGCTGTAGTTTGATACGCTTTTCTAAATGGCATTGAATGATTTTTAACAAGATAGTCAGCTAAGTCAGTAGCTGTAATATAGCCTGAGTTAGCAAGGTCTAACATTTGTTGTTTATTAGGCTTTAGATTTTTTAAAACCTCATTAAGAATAGCAATACTATTATTAAGGATTTCATTAGATTTGAAGAGTATTTCTTTGTCATCTTGAAGATCTTTAAAATAAGATATGGGAAGTCCTTTAAGAATTGTCAGCATTGAAAATAAATTTCCATAAACCATTCCAGTTTTCCCTCTTAAGTATTCTAACAAATCGGGATTCTTCTTTTGAGGCATTATCGAAGAACCAGTTACCACTTTATCTGAAAGTGCAATTAAGTTGAATCCATCAGAGTTCCAAATAATAAGCTCTTCAGCAATTCTTGAAATATGCATTGAACAAACAGAAGCGCTATATAAAAAATCTAGAACAAAATCTCTATCTGCAACAGTATCAATTGAATTATTTGTTGGTCTTTTAAAGCCTAGTTTTTTTGAAGTAAAATTTCTGTCAATATTAAAAGAAGTACCTGTTAAAGCGGCAACACCCAAAGGATTTTCTGATAAACTTTCTAAATTATAGGTAAATCTTTTTTTGTCCCTATTAAACATTTCTACATAAGACATTAAATAATGCGCAAAAGATACAGCTTGTGCATTTTTTAAATGAGTAAACCCAGGCATTATGGTTTCAATATTTTTTTCTGAAATTTTGAGAATGGTTTTAATAATATTGTCTAAATTCTTATTAATTTCTTTAGTTGCTGAAGTCGTCCACATTTTAAAATCAGTAATTACCTGATCATTTCTAGATCTAGCCGTGTGAACATATCCAGCCTCTTCTCCTATAATTTGAAATAATCTTTTTTCAATATTCATATGAATATCTTCATATTTTTTATTATATTCAAATTTATTTTTTAAAATTTCTTTCTCAATTTTATTAAGTCCAAAAATTATCTTATTCTTAATTTTAAAAGAAATAATTTTTTGTCTAAATAACATCTCAACATGTGCGATTGATCCTAAAATATCTTCTTGAAAAAGCTTTTTATCAATATCTATTGAATTACCAACTTTTTGGAACAAAGTTGAGGCATCTTTCTTTATTCTTGATCCCCATATTGCCATATTGTTTTTATTTTTTACCATGATAATTAATTATACATATTTAGCATGAAATTATTATTAATATTTATCTACCTAATAACTAGCAACATTAGTTATGCACTAGAAAAACCTAATATAAAAAATTTAGTTTTATCAAAAAATACAAAAATATATGAGGGAGTAGTTTTTAAAGACTCAAATAATTATGATGTAAATTTAGATGATTTTAAAGGAAAATTGTTAATATTGAATTTTTGGGCTACTTGGTGTGCTCCTTGCAGAGAGGAGATGCCATCTCTAGATGACTTACAGTCAAATAGTAATTTTGATAACTTAAAAATTTTTCCTATTAATATTGGTCAGGAAAATTTCTCTAAATCAGATTCTTTTTTTAAAGAACTAAATATTCAAAATCTAGAGATATATTTTGATGCGCCAATTACTTTGGCTAAAAAATTTTCTTTAAGGGGAGTTCCTACAACTATTTTATTTAATAAAAAAGGTGAAGAGTTTGGGCGTATTATGGGATCTATTGATTTTAATAATTTGGATTTTATTAATTGGCTAAAACAATACGATTAATCTTTAAAGAAATAAGCAAAACTAACCAATGCTACTATAGCAATGAATTGCAGCAACACTCTTAGCTGCATCAGTTTATTCGAATATTTTTTGCTAGTTTCGCCACCTTTGAACAAAGTTCCAATTCCTAAGATCAAGACGACTGCTACAACTATTAAAAGCACAATACCTAAAATTTTAACTAATGTTCCTGTTATCATGAAACTATTGTAGAATAATTTTTAATAAAAAAAACATAATAAAAACATCTATGACACTTTGTCTATCAACTACAATTATTAAGCCAGAAAAAGATATACCAATTAAAAATGCTATTATTTTACTGCACGGTTATGGGGGTGATGGGAAAGACATAAGTATGTTGACCTTAAATTGGAAAAGATTTTTGCCTAATACTATTTTTTTATGTCCAGATGGTCATGAAGAATGTAAAATTAACCCAGCAGGTTTTCAATGGTTTGATTTAACTAAAGATGATCCAAGTTATATTCTAGAAGAATCTAAAAAAGCAGAAAATAAACTCCAAAAATATATTGAAGAAGTTAAAAGTGAATATAATCTTAATAATTCTCAAATTTGCTTATCAGGATTTAGTCAAGGATGCATGATGTCTATTAATTTAGGTTTAACTAGCAATCAAAATTATAATTGTATTGTTGGTTTTTCTGGTAAGATAATTAATCAAGATGATCTTAGTATGAGAAAATCTTCTTCTACTAAAATGCTATTGATACATGGTGATCAAGACGCAGTTGTGTCACCAACATTTTTATTAGAGGCAAAAGATTTCCTAATTAGAAATAATATTGAAATTGAAACCAAAATGATAAAGAATTGTGAACATCATATTCCTATTGAGGCATCAAGCGCGGCTTTAAATTATATTAAAAATAACTTTCAAATATAATTAAATTCTATTTATTGATAAATTATTTTTTTTCAGTTAGAGTTTTTTATAATGATTTTTAACGATCAGAATTTGTCTTTAGAAAAATGTCCTGCGCTAGTGTTAAATGCAGATTATAGGCCTTTAAGTTATTATCCATTGTCTTTATGGAGCTGGCAAGATTCTATAAAATCTGTTTTTTTGGATAGAGTTGTTATAGTTAGTAATTATGACAGAGTTATTAGGAGCCCATCGTTTAATATGAGATTACCAAGTGTTATTGCATTAAAAAGTTTTATAAAACCACAGTCTAATCCTAGCTTCACAAGATTTAATGTTTTTTTAAGAGATAAATTTTCATGTCAATACTGTGGAAGTGGTGAAGATCTTACTTTTGATCATTTACTTCCAAGATCCAAAGGTGGACAAACCAACTGGGATAATGTTGTAACTGCTTGTTCTTCATGCAATGTAAAAAAAGGTGGAAGGTTATTAAAAAATTTGGATATGAGCTTAAATCAAAAGCCATATCAGCCATCTACAGAAGACCTACATAAAAATGGTAAAAATTTCCCACCAAATTTCCTACACAAGAGCTGGATGGATTATTTGTATTGGGATGTTGAGTTAGAAGCTTAATTAAATTTTCTCAGAAATATTAATAGCAATTTTTGATCCAGTTTTAATTAATTTATCCAGAATAGAATACATTCCTTTTTTAGTTGCACCTTCTTTATAGGCTATATCTTTATGATGCAGCTCATCTTCTCTAAATTTAATTATTTTTTCTTTTAATTTTTTCTCATCGTTTTCTAACTCATTAATTTGATTTAGATAATGTTCGTCAATTACTTCTTCCACTGAGGCAGTGCATAGCATAGCAGCTTTTTTCCCCAGCATTGTTGAGCCAAAACCAAGTCCTACACCAAGCAAATCCCATAAAGGTAAAAACTTTGTAGGTTTTATATTTCTTTTTTTAATTTCATTTTCAAAATATTCACAGTGTTCTTTTTCGTGAATTTTCATTTCTTCAATTTTCTTTTTAAGGTTTTCATCTTTAACAAATGTATTTAGAGCTAGTAATTGGCCTTCATAAATCTTTATTGCACCTCGTTCACCTGCGTGATCAACTCGAATAAATTCTTTTACTTTTTCTTTATTTGTTTTTTTCATAAGTTAAGAAAAGTTTTATAGTTATAGTTGTGATTATTAAAGAGATAAAAATATTTATTGTAGCAAGAGATAATCCTAAAATTTTAAACGTTGCATCTTTACAGCTAACTGTAACCTCTTTTAGCTGATTTAGAAGAGCTTCTTTAGTCAAATCTGCATTATTAGAATTTAGGTCACAAACTAAAGACTCTTTTATAAAGCCTTGCTCTATTCCAAAATGATAAAACGAAATAGAGAATGCTATAATAAATGTAATACTTAAAATTATTAAAAAAAATCTTTCAAACTTTTGAATAAAAATAAAAAGTAAAATTATAACTATTGAAACAACATAAGGTATTCTTTCAATTAAACAAAGATTGCACGGTTGATGACCCAAAATATGTTCAATAAAATAGGCTGTTAAAAGAGCAAAAATACTGAATAACAATATAAGATGAAGTGTAGTTTTTCGTTTAATCATGTTTGTGTTATTTAATTGCAAAATATATTAGGGTAAAAATTAATACAATTATAATACCTAAAATTGTAAACCATTTTGCAGCATCAGTTTTCATAAACTTGCTAAAAATATCACCAAATTTATATGATAGGTATGAGACGATAAAAAATCTTAACCCTCTAGAAAATAGACAAATAATGAAAAATATAGGCAAATTAAAACCAATCATACCACTTGTTATTGTGAATACTTTAAAGGGCAAAGGCGTAAACCCAGCAAGAAATAATGTAGCAAGCCACACATAAAGACCACTTCCCTCAGATAAGCTATTTTTAAGATTAATTACCTTTTCTTCATAATTATAAAATTCTACTACAATCATTCCAAGATCAAAAAAATAAGATCCAATGAAATATCCAAGGATACCTCCAAGTGAAGAAAACAAAGTAGCTATTAAAAAAATTTTTAAGTAATCATTTTTTTTTGCAATAACCATTGGAGCAATCATAACGTCAGGTGGGATTGGAAAAAAAGAACTTTCAGTAAAAGATAAAATTGCAAGATAAGTATTTGACTTCTTGTGGGCAGCAAGTTTTAAAGTTTTTTGATATAATTCATTAAGCATTTTTTTGTTTTTAATATAAATTATGTTCTTATACTATTTAATTTTATAGTTATAATAAGGAAAACAAAGGGCGAGTGGCGGAACTGGTAGACGCGCACGACTCAAAATCGTGTTTCGCAAGAAGTGAGAGTTCGATTCTCTCTTCGCCCACCAATATTTTATGGAAATAAACAAAATTAATAATTTATTAGAACTATTTTATAAACAGTATCTTACACAAGATAAAACAAGTGTGTTTTTACAGTCCTTAAAAGAAGTTGAAAAAAAATATTCTTGGGAGGATGTATATTCAAATGTCATTAAACTTTCTGAGGAAATATCAAGATATATAAAAAAAGGTGATAGATGCTTGTTAATATCAGAAAATAGACCAGAGTGGATGATATCAGATTTATCTATTATGCTTTCGGAGGGCATAACAGTTCCGGCTTATACAACTTATGTAGAAAGAGACTATGAGTATATAATTGATGATTGCACTCCGACTGTTTTAATCATTTCTAATAAGACACAGTATTTAAAAGTAAAAAATATTATACCTAAAAAAAAATTTATAAAAAAAATTATTTTTTTTGATGTAATTGAAGAATTTGACCAAGAACTTCATGTAAGTATTAATCAAATTTTTGCTAATAAAAACTTTAATTCCTTAAATTTTTCTGAATTAAAAATTCAAAGAAAAGATATTGCTTGTATAATTTATACATCTGGTACCCAGGGAAATCCAAAAGGAGTTGTATTAAGCCATGGTGGAATTTTAAACAATTGTGAGGGAGCCCTTGGTTTATTAAAAGAGTTTGTCTCAAAAAAACCTAAATTTTTGACATGGCTACCCCTTTCTCATTCATATGAACATACAGTCCAATTTGTTCAAATAGTCGTGGGAGCACAGGTATTCTATGCTGAGAGTATAGAAAAACTTATAAAAAATATGGAAAATTGTTCACCTGAGATAATGACAGCAGTTCCTAGATTTTATCAAAATTTACATCAAAAAATAAATACTAATTTTAGTAAAGCTACAGGAATAAAAAAATTCTTAATCAATCAAACCATCAAACTTGGAAATAAGAAATTAAATAGAGTGCAATTTTCATTAATAGAAAGTTTAATAAATTTTGTTTGTGATCTTTTAGTACGAAAGAAAATCAAAGAACAATTTGGTGGAAATCTAAAGGCATTTATTTCAGGAGGAGGAGCGTTAGACAAAGAAGTGGGTTGCTTTTTAAATGCAATTGGTCTCCCAACGTTACAAGGGTACGGATTAACCGAAACATCTCCTGTAGTAAGCTGTAATTCTATTAATGAAATTAGGGTAGAAACTGTGGGCAAACCATTTAGGGGAAATTTAGTTAAAATTGCAAATGATGGTGAGATTCTGGTTAAAGGAGAAAATGTGATGTTGGGTTACTGGAATAATGAAGAAGAAACAAATAAAGTTTTAAAGAATGGATGGTTATCTACAGGTGACATTGGAGAGTTTGATGGCGAGTTTTTAAAAATAACAGATAGAAAAAAAGATATAATTATAACTCCAGGTGGAGATAATATTTCTCCAATCAAAATAGAGAGTGATTTAAATAAATCTAATTACATAGAGCAAAGTTTAGTTTATGGTGACAATAAACCTTATCTAGTTTGTTTAATTGTTTTAAGCTCAGAATATAAAAATATAAAGAATGAAGAAATTAAAATAGAAATAGAAAAAATAAATAAAAATTTAAGTAAAATAGAAAAAATAAAAAAGTTTTTTGTAATTAAAAATCAATTTACAATTGAAAACAATATGATGACCCCTACTTTAAAATTAAAAAGATATAAAATTATAAAAACTTATCAAAATGAGTTAGAAAAACTTTTTAATTAATTTTTATAAAAGACATTATAAGTCGCATAAACGTTAATGTTTTTTACATAACAAAAATATTAAAAAAAACTTTTTTTTAAAAAATAAATTTGTAATTTGCCAATTAATTAATGAATTGACATCACTTGTATAAAAAAATAAAAATAAGTTAACAGCGAATCACTTTGATTCGTTTAACTTAAACAGGGAGCTAAAGATGGCTACAAAGAAAAAAGCTAAAAAAGCTAAAAAGAAAACTAAGAAAAAAGCTAAAAAAGCTAAAAAAGCGAAGAAAAGAAAAAGATAGTATCTTAGACTTTTCAAAAAACGCTTCTCATAACGTTATGTGTGAGAGGCGTTTTTTTTTGCCCTAATTTTTAATCCTCAGTATCGGTAATTGGCTCTGAGTCTGTGTCAGATTCTGTGATAGGTTCTTTAATCTTAGTTGGTGCAGCCACAGCTTTTGCTTGGCCCTCCAAATTTCTCTTTAAAGCCTTATCTAATTTTTTCTGGGTATCTTCTAATGATACACCCATCACTATTTGAAATTCAGATAAAATTCTTTCATAAGCTTTTTCAAACAACTGTCTTTCACTGTATGATTGATCAACCATTAAGTCGTCACCTTTATTTAAATCTCTAACAACTTCTGCAAGCTCATAGATTTTGCCTGAAGAAATTTTTGCTTCATATTCCTGTGCTCTTCTACTCCACATAGATCTTTTAATTTTTGGCTTGCTTTTTAAAATAGATATACATTTATTGACCTGATTTATTGTTGCAAGAGGTCTAAGATGAGATTGCTTATTTACAGGAACCATACCATTGGCTTTGTCTTTTTCAAATTTAAGAACATAAGTTTCAACATCAATTCCACCAATGTTAATTTTTTTAAACTCTGTAATTTGGCCAACGCCATGTTTTGGATAAACAACGTAATCTTTAACTTTATATTCTCTTTTTTCTGTTTCTTGTTTTTTTACCTTTTTAATTTCAGGCTTAACTTCATTACTTTTTGAAATTCTTAAATTATCAGTTTTAATTTCTACTTTTTCTGGAACAGCTTTTTTAGAGACTGTTTTTAAATTTTTTTTAATTTTAGTTGGAGTTGCTTTTATTGTTTTAGTTTTTTTTACTGGAATTTTTTTTTTTACAACTTTAGCTTTAGGAAGCGTAGGCTTTTTTGCTACCTTTGCTTTAGTTTTTTTTTTTACTTTTTTCTCAGGAGTTTTTTTAAAGATTTTCGCTAAAATATTTGTCGTACTTGTTTTCTTCATTTTTATATTTTTCATTATCCTCTGGAGGATCTTTTTTAATAGTTATATTTGGCCAAATTTCAGAATACTTTGTATTTAGTTCAAGCCATTTTTCGCTCCCAGACTCAGTATCTGCTACTATCGCATCTACTGGACATTCTGGCTCGCAAACGCCACAATCTATACACTCCTCCGGTTTAATTACAAGCATATTTTTGCCTTCATAAAAGCAATCAACAGGACAGACTTCAACGCAGTCCATTAGTTTACACTTAATACATTTATCATTTACAACGTATGTCATTTTCCCAATTCACTTTTTACTTTTAACTTCAAGTCTCCCATTGTCTTGGCATCCACATATAGTAAACCTGAGAGTCTTCTCATTAAGTTTGTTTCATAAATGTCAGCACTATCGTTTGAATAGATTATTTTCCATAATGACTCAATTATTTTAATTTTATCAGAATCTGGAACATTTTTTACTTCTCTTGTAAAATCTAATATTTGATTTGAGTTATCTTCAACAATTATTGCTTCAGACATAATTTTATCTATCTCAGAGACCGGTGCGCCTAAATCAATAAGCGTTTCTTTAATAATATCTTCTTCTTTTTTTTCATAAGCCTCATCTATTTTTGCTGCATGAATTAGCAAGGCAGCAATTTTAGAATAAGAGTTATCCTGAGGTTCATTTTTTTCTTTATTTTTAAAAAAGCTAATCATTAATTCAAATTTAAGTTTTTCAATACTTTAAATGGGCTGTTTGAAGTATCTATTTTTTTAAAAGTTTTTTTAATTTGTTTTTTTGGATTATATCTAAAATACATATCATTGTCTTTTTCTAAAGTTTTATAATTCATTTTTTCAATCAATTTCTTAAAGTTATCTTTACTACATCCTAATAAATTAAGCATCTCTGGTACTAGTTTAATTTCTTTATCCTTTTCGGGGCTAGCGTTAATAATTAGCATAAATAATCTCTCTAAGATGTCAATTCTAACAAAATAATTATCAAAATTTTCAAATCCACATAAAAGCATAAATTTTTTATTTCTTTTATTTTTGTCATCTAAAAAATTTAAACCAAACGTAGGTGGCGTCAACTCAAAATACTTTTGGTTAAAATTTTTCCATAATAAAGTTCTTAAAGAAACTGCTTCAGGTTTTAATAGTTTGAATAAAAAAATATGATAACGCCCAAACTTCACCCCTAAGTCTCTTAAAATTTTTCTTTCATCTTGCCCAAGTTTTTTTAAGTATTCGGTAACCATTTCTCTTTTAACTACACCATTGCTTTCATACAATTGATAAGCTAAAGCTTTAATGGATGAGTTACTTTCTTTTAAATTTCTTAGATCAATTAAACTTTTTAGTATTAAATTAATTTTTTCATTAACCCATTTTTCAATAAATTCTGATAATTTTTGTTTGTCATTATTTTCTAAAAGATCATCTACTATTAAAAGTATATCTGGATTTAAATAATCTTTTCCGGTTACTAATTTTGCAATAGGAAAATTTTTCCAATAGATTTTAAAATCATCTTTTAATTCAATTAGACCTGTTTCTATGATTAACTGAACTCTTTTTTGAAGCTCGGGCCCCACAGTCTGTCTTGCTGCCTTTTTCAATGATTTAATGTCAGTTTCTAAAGCCCCAACTTTTAAGTCCATTTCAAATTTTAGACCTTTTAAATCACCAATAAACTGCTCATCAATTATTACTTTGTCGTTTTCCATTATTTCAGTTTTAAAATCCATATCTTGGTTTAAGCCTCTTGCAAGTACGCTGGCTCGTTTATCAATAAATGTTTTTGTAAGTTCTTCATGTAGTCTATCTGATAATCTATCTTCTAATAGTTTTGTTTTCTCTATCCAATAATCTTGGTTTTCAACCCAATTAATTTTATTGGAAACATAAGACCAAGTTCTAACATTTGCAATTCTATTTGACAAAGAATCTACATTTCCTTCTAATTTATCTAATTTCATCAACTGTAATCTCATATAATCATTGGTAATTTTACCATAATTACTATTTAAAAAATTGAATACCTTGCCAACAACTTCAATATGATTTCCATATGTTTTTTTCACAAAGTCTGGAATTTGACAACACTCCCAAAGTAATTCAAGTGTTTCTCTGTTGTTTTCAATTTTGTTACCTTCCATATCTTTTAAAAAATATTTTAATACTTTTTCATCTCCGCACTCGTGTATTTTCCTTAACCAATCTTTATTGGGTTTTTCTTCAAGTGATTTAATTAAACTTAAAGCGTTATTAAAATTTAAATTAGAATTTCTCCAAAATAACATTCTAATTTCTTCAAATTTATGATTTTCAAGTAATTCTACTTCCTCAGCTGAAATATCTTTGCAGTCTCCAGTCACTCCAAAACTACCATCATTTAAATATCTGCCTGCTCTTCCAGCAATTTGCCCAATCTCAGACATATTAAGACGTCTTAATTTTTTACCATCAAATTTTTTAAGGTTTGAAAAATATACATTTTCTAAATCCATATTAATTCCCATACCAATTGCATCTGTAGCAACTAGGAAATCAACATCCCCTGATTGATATAATTCAACCTGCGCATTTCTGGTTTTTGGACTTAGAGAGCCCATAACAATAGCTGCTCCACCTTTTTGTCTACGTACAAGTTCAGCAATTGCATAAACTTCTTCAGTTGAAAAAGCTATTATTGCAGTTTTTCTATTTATTCTTGATATTTTTTTATGCCCTACATAAGTAAGTTTTGAAAGTCTTTCTCTATTTATAAACTCAGTGTCTTCATTCAATTTATTAACTATATTTTTAATAGTGCTAGATCCCATAAACATCGTTAGTTTTTCGCCACGAAGATTTAACAATCTATCAGTAAAAATATGACCTCTCTCATGATCTGCACACATTTGTATTTCATCAATACCCACAAAATCTAAATGCTTATTGATTGGCATCGATTCTACTGTGCAAAGAAAATATTTTGCATTAGGAGGAATTATTTTTTCTTCACCCGTGATTAATGCAACTTTATCAGAGCTTATTTTTTTTATAATTTTGTCATATACCTCTCTTGCAAGTAAACGTAATGGAAATCCAATCATTCCCGAATCAAAAGAAAGCATTGTTTCTATTGCAAGATAGGTTTTGCCGGTATTTGTTGGACCAAGAACAGCTGTAATTTTATTTTTAGACATTTCTATTGATGGTACCTTAAATTTTTACTCCACCA
>Ga0209137_1000271_pt1 | contig 57440 bp, 47 predicted proteins | sample SaaInl5LU_22_DNA_FD_184642 | JGI IMG/M metagenome (GOLD analysis project Ga0209137, IMG submission 184642) | Marine microbial communities from expanding oxygen minimum zones in the Saanich Inlet - ESP_105LU_22_DNA (SPAdes) (version 2) | ecosystem: Environmental > Aquatic > Marine > Intertidal... | reverse complement strand
GTAAACCATCCCAAAATTTTGTCCAAGGATTACCTTCCTCAATAATTAAATCTTGCTGGTCCTGCTCATCAAACAGTTCATATTTAGCCTTCCATAGCGAAGCCCAGCCCTTGCGAGCCACTTTCCCTAAGGCCACGCCGTCTGCTGAAGTGAAATTATAAACCGTATTAAAATCCAACCATTTATCCGCATTAATGTGAAACAACTCTTTTGATTTGGACTCGTCAGAGTAAACGATTACTTTTTCTTTCAATTTAAACATCTTCTGACGAACATAGGCTAAGGTGTTAGCATCATTGTCTTTGGCAATAAAGTCATTACTTAAAGTACTGATCTTGAACTGAAATTTTAAGGGATAATTAAACATGGTATGAATTTATATTAAAAATAAAAAAAGGTTCAACCTTCGCTAAACCTTTTTTTGGGTGGATGATGGGATTCGAACCCACGACCCCTGGAACCACAAACCAGTGCTCTAACCAACTGAGCTACAACCACCATTTTATTTAATCTACTGCCAACATCAACGCTCAGTTCTGAGCCCTGCCTGCAGGCAGGCAGGTACAACCACCATTTACGGAAATCAACATATTGATATCGCCCATTTTTGGGAAGGCAAATATAAAGCTAAATTTGATATAAAATATACTTTACAACTAGTATTTTATGCTGATTGTTCGACTCACCGGATTGAATGGTGAAGGGATTAAATTTCCTTCGGCATCAAGTAATTCTAAGGTAATCGTATTTTCACCTTCTCGCAAGCCCTCAATAAAATACGGCTGCCACTTATCAATATCAAAACTTATGCCGTTGATGCTGGCACGGACCATATATCCTGCTTCTTCCAAATCCGTGTTCACCAAAAAGAAATCTAACATAACTTTTTTTGCATCTTCTCCTTCATAGCTGCCTTTCGGTCTGCTGTAGAACAAATGCGGAGCCGTTTCATCAAATTCATCTAAAGCATCTCCTGCAGGCAATTCCGTTAAAAGGTATGCATCCTTCGTTTTAACACTCATATGGTACGAACGAGATAAGAAAGCCAGTAAAACATTATTTCCAGCAGGCAGTTGCTTTTTAAATTCTGCCTCATAATGTGCCGTATATGGCTCATTATTCAAGATAAAATGAATGTGCTGGCCTTTGCCCGAATTAGCGCATTGACCACTTAGCGGGTCTGCTGTATTTGCTCCTAACTCATAATTCTCTACGCCGAAACGAAATAAAACACTATCGGGATAAATAACATCACCACTAACAGGAGAAAGTAAACTTAAGCGAGCGTCTTCAAATTGTGTTGCCAAGGAATTGGTGCTTAGCGTAATTCCATCTTTTTCCATGATTTCCTCTGTTACTTCGGACGTTTCTTCAAGTGTTACCTCTGTGGGTTTGGCCTCTTGCTTACAAGCGATTAGTGTATAACTTAGCAGGGCAATAAACATTAAGTATCTTTTCATTATTCTATTTTTGTGAACGATTAGACTACAAAAATGATTAAACAAATTAGAAAAGCCAAGTAATCTATAAGAGATTCTCTCGATGTCAACAGAAAATAGCATAAAAACAGAACGACTGAAAATATCAGGGATGACTTGTGTAAACTGCGCGCTTAATTTGGAGCGCTCCGTAAAGCAGGCAGGAATAGATCAAGTCCATGTCAATTTTGCCAATCACGAACTACTTTTTGAACGCCCTCAGGACATAAGCGACGACAAGATTAAACAAGCTGTAAAAGACGCTGGCTTTTCTATTGCAACCGAAGACAAAAATCTTCGTGTTTTCGATCAAATTCTTTTTGCTTTTAGTTTGATTGTGGCTTTTTATTTTATCATCATCATGTTCTTGCCCATCAATGTGCCTGTTTGGGTAGATGCAAGCCTGGCTTCGATCGCCATGGGTATTGGATATTTCAAATTTGGCAAAGGGGCCTACTACTCCGTAAAGTCCGGATCAGCCAACATGTATGTTCTTATCCTTCTCGGAGCCACTACTGCCCTGCTGTTCAGTTTATATCTTGTTTTCTTTCAAGAGCCACAACACTTGTATTTTGAAACCACGGCAGTTTTAATAGCCCTTGTATTAATAGGTGACATACTGGAAGCGAATGCTGTTAAAAAAACAGTTCGTTCCATCCAAGACCTCAGCGCCAATCACCTGAGTCTTGCCAAACGAGTGAATAATGGAGAAGTCGAAGAAGTGAGCACCAATAGCTTAAAAATCGGTGATAGCGTTCAGGCATTCACAGGAGATGAGATTGCAACAGATGCAAAAGTGACTAAGGGCGAAGCGTTAATCGATGAATCCTTGCTTACGGGCGAGTCTACGCCAATTAGAAAAACAACAGGCATGTTGCTGCTTGGTGGCTCTAAAGTACTGGATGGAAACCTTGAATATGAGGTTCTTAAAAATGCCCATCTTTCCACCAAAGCAAAGATTGACAATCTAGTGCGCAAAGCGAGCGGCGAAAAAGCCAATGTTCAGAAACTGGCAGACAAAATTTCAGGGATTTTCGTCCCACTTGTGCTGATCCTTACAGTTTTAAGTTTTTTGATTAACTATTTCGTATTGGATGTGAGTGTAGAAGCTTCAATTTTGCGAAGTGTAGCCGTATTGGTTATTTCTTGTCCGTGCGCCATGGGATTAGCCACACCGATAGCCGTTATGGTTGGAATTGGAAAAATGACCAGCGAAGGCATCTTGGTAAAGAACCCAAACACTTTTGAGAATTTAGCCAAGGCAGAAACCCTCATTTACGATAAAACAGGAACTCTAAGCACAGGTAATTTCCGTGTAAAGGAAATTATATTTAACGGCGATAATTCCGAAGATATTAAACAAATTATCAAAGCCTTAGAAAGTAAATCTTCTCATCCGATTGCGCGCTCAATTGTAAGCTTTTTAGAGCAAACGGCTAAGTCAGATTCATTGCAAGAAATAGTTGAAATTAAGGGGCAAGGCATGCAAGGAAAGGGCCCGAATAAGGAAATATATAGATTGGGAAGTGCAAATTTTACCGAGCAACAAAGTGAAACGGGCGATTTGTTTCTGACCAAGGATAAGCACTTACTTGCTAGAATATTTATTGAGGATGAGCTTAAAGCCCATGTAAATGAATCCCTAAGTTATTTCAAAAATGCTGGACTTCAGCAAGTGGTTTTGAGTGGAGACAGCAAGAAGAAATGTCAAGAATTAGCAGCTAAATTGCATACGGAAGTCATTGCCGAACTCAAACCTGAAGACAAACTAAACTGGATTTCATCGCGCGGCAAAGAAAATTTAGCAATGCTTGGCGATGGAGTGAACGATGCGCCATCTTTGGCCAAAGTAAATGTAGGTATTAGCTTTGCACAAGCCAGCGATTTAGCTATTCAATCGGCAGATGTGGTCATTATGCGAGATGATATGCATGCTTTGATTAAAGCGCATAAAATTGCCAAGCAAACCTATGAAACGATTAAGCAAAACTTGTTTTGGGCTTTTGCGTACAACTTAGTAGCTATCCCGCTTGCAGCTCTAGGAATCATTAACCCCATGCTTGCGGCGTTTGCTATGATTTTTTCTGACTTGATTGTGGTAGGGAATGCTTTCCGATTAAAAGAATCGAAAATACAAGTTTAATTACGGTCTAAAAATTAAACTTATAACCGAAAATGATGTTTACCTCATGAAGCAGAAACGGCTTCTTCATTTAAAACTTATAATGTATTTTCGCGACAGAGATGAGTAAATCAATCGACACAAGTAACTCGAATTCTAAAACACAGGTTAAAGACTGTCCGCTACCCTGGTGGAAAAGACTAGGCTTTTTAGGCTTCATGTTTTTCTTCGTGAAAGGTCTGGGATGGATTGCCATCTTTAGTGTAAGCTACATTTGGGGACCCGAAGCTATTGATAGTATCAAGGAATTCATCCTTAATTTATTCTAAAACACCCTGCATCTTCGGCGTCTATTTTACGTATAATTTTCTTTTTTAATGTGAGATTTTAACACCCCTTCTTTAATGAAAAAAGCGCATTAATAGTTACATTTAAGATCAATTTAAACTAAGCGCTTTAATTCTTATGAAAAAGATTTACTTGTTTTTAAGCTTTGCTCTTTTATTCTTAACTACATCTGCTCAAACCGTTTATGAATGGTACCAGGATGGCGTATTAATTTTTCAATTAGATACGGATAGTAAATTCACCATTCGCTCGAAAGGATACGAGGTAAATCTCGAGGAAGTCTCTTTCCTGCAAGATATGATTGCTGAATACGGAATTGAATCCATATCCCGCATTCTCTATTATCATCCCGACCCCAAGCTTAATCATACCTACCAAATTAATTTTTCTAAGATAGATTTGATTGATCAGTTTGTAAAAGATATCGATAAGTTCTCATTTGTGGAATATGCGGAAAAAAAGGAATTGCATGTAAAGTTTTTAACACCGAATGATTTGGGTGCTAACTCTACTACCGGAACAGGTATGTGGCATTTGTATAAGATGCAAGCGCAACAGGCCTGGGACTTGAGTACAGGGTCAGCCTCAGTTATTGTTGCAGTCACCGACGATGCGATAAAAACTACTCATCCTGATTTAGCGGGTAAGTTTGTTGCTGGAAACGATGCGAGCGACCAAAACAGCACAGACCCTAACCCTTGTGGTGGAAATGACGGAAATCACGGGACACACGTAGCAGGAACGGTCGGTGCAAGCACCAACAATGGAACGGGTGTTGCTTCTATCGGATACAATGTTAGCATAATGCCCGTTAAGATTGGACGCTGTTCAGATGGCGCCTTAACGGCTGGTTACGAAGGTCTTGCCTGGGCAGCCAATAATGGAGCAGATGTTATAAATATGTCTTGGGGAGGCGGTGGTTCCTCTACTTTTGGGCAAAATGTATGCAATACCGCTTTCAATCAAGGCGCTATACTCGTTGCTGCCGCTGGCAATGACGGGACTACCTCTGAACTTTATCCTGCAGCTTACAACAATGTTATTGCAGTGGCCTCGACAACTACCACAGATGCGCGCTCATCTTTTTCACAGTATGGCAATTGGATTGATATTGCCGCACCAGGGTCAGCTATTCGAAGCACAGTGGCTTCGGGAAACACCTACGATCGTTATGATGGCACATCCATGGCATCACCTAATACAAGTGGCTTACTGGGTTTAATGAAAAGTTATGCATCCAGTGCCAGCAACACTGATTTAATCAATTGCTTGTATTCAAGTGCTGACCCAGTGACAACCAATACCAGTCAAATGGGAGCTGGACGTATCAATGCCTTTGCTGCTCTTCAGTGTTTAACGCCTTTCATCTTGCAAACGGACGCAAGTATTACGGAGATAAGTTCGCCTGAAAACATCGTTTGTGGAAGTTCATTTACGCCTGAAATTACACTTAGAAATTTTGGTAGCAATACCGTAAACAATGTAACAATTAACTATTCATGGGGAACTGTTAATGCCAATTTCCCTTGGTCGGGAACACTTACCTCTGGTCAGAGTGTTGTTATCCAGTTACCCGTTCAGAATACTGCGACTGGAGGAAACTTTACCTTTACGGCTTCGGTAAACTTGAGCGGCGACCAAAATGCCTCAAATAATTCGCAAAGTCAGCAATTCCTAATTGATCCAAATGGCCAAGTGACCAATCTTACTTTGGTAACGGATTGTTATGGATCTGAAACAACTTGGGATATTACAGATAATCAAAATAACGTATTAATAACTGGTGGACCCTATGGCGATGTAACTGGTGGTGAGACTATCAATGAATCGTTTTGTTTGCCTATTGGATGCTACACCTTCAATATTTATGATTCCTATGGTGATGGAATGTATGGTAGCCAGTGGAACTCATGCAGTGTAAATGGAGATTACAACATTACGGCAAGTAATGGTGGTAATTTAGTTCAAATGACCGCAGCTAATGCTGACTTTGGCAATGGAACTAGTCATAACTTTTGCGTGATCAATCCCAACATCAATGATGATGCGGGTATAAGCGAAATTGTATTCCCTCAAAGCATAATTTGTGACGCCACTTTCGCTCCACAAGTAAGGTTAAGAAATTTTGGCAACAATAATTTAAATTCAGTTACCATAGTCTACAATGTAGGAGGTGCAAACCAAAGCTTTAACTGGACAGGTAACTTAAGTACCGGCCAAACGCAAGTAGTCACATTACCCAATATTACTTCCGCCGGCGGAACTGTTCTTTTAAGTGCTAACACGACAAATCCTAACGGAAATTCTGATCAAAATACAAGTAACGACCAAAGTCAAGCCTCATTCAATGTACTTTCTTCAAGTCAAAATTTGCCTTTTACAGAAAGTTTTAACAGCAACTCCATTAGCAGTGGAACTTGGTCTGTCAGCAACCCAGATAATGCAGAAACTTGGGAATTGGTTGCAGTTAGCGGAACGAGCCCGGGTACAACTGGAGCAAGAATGAACTTCTTTAACTACGCCCAGTCTTCTCAACGAGATGGCTTAATTAGTCCGAAGATTAATCTCAATGGTTATTTGTCGGCTACCATGAGTTTCGAACATGCCTATCGAAGGTTCGACCAATCGACTACAGATTCTTTAGTTATTTATGTCTCTACCAATTGCGGTTCGTCATGGACACGAGTGTTCCAGGCTGGCGAAGATGCTACAGGCAGCTTTGCTACTGCATCTACAAATACCAATGCCTTTGTTCCTGCAAATGCTGGCGAATGGTGCATGGGAACTGTTGGTTCGGATTGTTTTGATGTAGACCTTACAGCCTATGTAGGAAATGAAGTGCTTATTATGTTTGAAGGATTCAATAGTGGTACGATTGGTAATAACTTATACCTTGACAATATTAATATTACAGGTGTTACTGCACCCTTAAGCGCAAATTTCACAGCTTCTTCTCAAGCAATTTGTGCTGGAGAAAGTATAACGTTTAGCGATAATAGTACGGGAACTTTTACATCTCAATCGTGGTCCTTCCCCGGAGGTAGCCCAAACAGTGCAATTACCAGCAGTCCGACTATAACTTACAATACACCAGGCACATATAATGTAAGTTATACCATTACAGGTCCTAATGGTAGTGATACGGAATTGAAAAATAATTTCATCACCGTAAACGCTAGTCCAAGTGTATCGATTACAGGTAATTCGAGTGTATGTTTAAATGGTTCAACATTCCTTACGGCAAATGCCACACCAGGCAGTGGAAGTATAAGTACCTATCAATGGTACCTAAACGGTACACCTATCGGAAGCAACAGTAATACGCTAAATGCAACTTCTGCTGGCTCTTACACTGTAGAGGTGAGCAACAGCACCAACTGCACCGCCACATCAAATAGTTTCAACCTAGGTTTGGCTGCCCTACCGACAGTAACGCTTACGGGAGGAGGTGCGTATTGTGCTGGTGATTTTACTACATTAACAGCAGTTGCAAGTACACCAAGTGGCACCATAAGTAATTATGAATGGTATAATGGAGGATCTGCGGTAGCGAATGGACCGAACAACACCTACAATGCTAATACTTCAGGAACATATAGTGTGATTGTTAGCAATTCTGCTGGATGTACAGCACAATCGAATCCTGTCAACGTAGCCGCTCCAACTAATAGTCCTAGTGTGAGTATAAGTGGCAATACAACGATTTGCCCGAATGGCACAACGACCTTAACAGGATCTGTTGCTGCGGGCTCAGGAAGTATCATTAGTTATGAATGGTTTAGAAATGGCGTTAGTATTGGAAACAACTCTGCGAATTTGTTTACAAGCCAAGGAGGTGTTTATGAGCTACGCGCTATAAACTCCGCAGGCTGTTCCGGAACCTCATCACCCGTAACAGTTAATTTAGAAACACCTTTTACTATAGATTTCATTACGAATGATGCGTCATGCGGTTCATCAAATGGTTCGGCTTCGGCATCAGTCAATGGTTCAACTAACGGTTATTCTTTCGTTTGGGCTACAAGCCCCGCGCTAAACTCGCCAAACATTAATAACCTAGCAGCTGGTATTTATCAAGTTGAAGTAACGAATAACACCACGGGATGCACTGCAAATGCAAGCGTTCAAATTAACAATATTGGCGCTCCGGTAATCGACAGCAGCTATGTTATTCAGTCGACATGCGACAATGGCAATGTAGGTGCTGCAGGCGTATTTGTAAGTGGAGGAACTGGAACGTATACCTACAACTGGGGAACTGGCTTACCAAATGCCTCCAGTGTAAATAATCTCAGTCCAGGAAACTATGTGCTGAATGTTGTAGACCAAGCCCAGTGCCAAGTTTCCTTCGGATTTACTATAATTAATGCAGTTGCTCCAACAATTGACACTGCCATCGTTAGCGATGCCACCTGTAGTGGTGTAAACAATGGAACAATCGATCTAGTGCTTAGTGGAGGTTCGGGTAGTTACAGCTATCAGTGGTCAACTGGAGAGATAAGCCAAGACATTAGTAATCTTTCGGCTGGAAGCTACACACTTACCCTTACCGACAACTTGACGAATTGTGAGGCTACAAGCACCTATACCATCGAGAACTCCTATACTTTAAGTAATAATTTTGTAATCGTTGACAATTCTGCAAGTCAAGGGAATAGCAGTATAACTGCCTCAGCCGCTGGAGGTGTTAGCCCGTATACCTACTCATGGAATAACGGGAGTTTGAGTGGCGCTTTTATTGATAGTTTATCGGGAGGAGAATATGTGTTAACCGTCCAAGATGCGAACAATTGCTTACTACTCGACACAGCTAGCATCGGATTTGTTGGAATTGCGGAACAAAGTCCGATAGAATCTCTCTTATTGTACCCCAATCCGACGAGTGATGTTCTGCAACTGGATTTAGAACTAGAAGAAAAAGCTACGGTAAATTTAAGTATTATCAATAGCCTTGGTCAACAAATATGGTCGAGCAAAGTGGATGGATTTGAAAATGGGAAAATTGACTTGCCTTCACAAAGCTTAAGTGCTGGAACCTACTATGTGCATATTCAGATAGACAATAGCATGAAGTTTGTTCGCTTTGTAAAGGTGAATTAAAGGTGCATAAAAACTTCGTGTAGGGTGAGATAGAGATTGTTTAATCCTTAAACTCACACAAATACCTAGCGCAACAATTTCAACTTGGCTTTCAGGTCCTCTAGTTGATTTGCTGCTAACTCTATTTTACTATCAACCACTTCTTTCAGTTTTTGCGCTACTTTAGAAGGACCGAAAAAAGCTATATTTTCCTCAAAGCGTAAAATCTCCTCTCCTAATTTGTCAATCTTGGTTTGAATAAATTGTCGTTCAGCTTTCAGTTTAGCGTCGGCTTGCTCATCTTCTTTCATTGCAGCTATCTTCTCTTCAAACATCAATTTACTTAAGTAATCTTCATCCAGTTGTAGTGATTTCCCTGCGGCTTTAACCGCTTGATTGAACGATGATTCAGCGGAAGCCATTTTATTTTTTGGAACGTAATCAATTGCCTGCCAAGCTTTGATGTATTCGCGCAATTCCTCTTCACTTTTAGCTGCTGCAATTTGCTTAACCACTTCCTCTTTCTGCTTAAAGTTGTCTACTTCTCTGTCACCCTTTGAATCGTAAAAATTCTTTCTTGCATTGAAAAAATCATCACAAGCCCTTCGAAATCTATTCCATAGCTCCTGGTCTTTCTTATAAGCTACATGCCCAAGTCTCTTCCACTCTTTCTGAAACTTAATCAAGGTGTCAGCCGTCTTTCTCCATTCTTTAGAATCCTTCATTGATTCCGCTTGCTGAATTAATTTCTCTTTGGCTTCAACGATTACCTGATTTTCTTTTTTTAGCTCGGAGAAAAAATCATTTTGACGCTGACGCAAATCGTCCGAAAGCTCTTTAAACTTTACCCAAATCTGCTCTTCTTTCGAACGTGCGGCATAACCCACTGCTTTCCATTCCTTATGTAAATCGTTTAACACTTCGTTCGACTGAATCCAATCCTTGGCAGACTTAAACGATGCTGACTGTAAAACAAGCTCTTCTATTTTTTGAATCAAGTTATTCTTCTCCTCCAGTACTTTGGCTTGGGCTTCACGCATGGATTTGTAATGATCACGAATGATATCATATATACCATTTACCTGACTCCAATATTCCGTTTTAAGTCCTTCCCAAACCCCATTTGATGTTGGGCCAACTTCATCCCATCTTGCTTGTAAATCCTTCACACCGCGCTCCATCTTCTTGATGTGTTTTTCACCAATCAAGGTTTTCAATTCTGCAATTATCGCTTTTTTTAAGGCAGCATTTTTTTCAAAGTCGTAGTTCTTTAGCTGGTCATAAATATTGACATTGTGATAAAACAGATCGCGGTAATGACTGTAATCATATTGAAGTTGTTTGAACCTCGACTTATTTACTGCACCGATTGCATTCCACCGATCTTGAATCTCATAGAACTTTGCAAAGGCAGCCCCAACATTTTTCATCTCATCTTCCACCAACTGCTTGAGTTCTTCGACCAGTTGCTCCTTTTTAGAGAGATTTTCCTTCTCTTCTTCTGCCTTGGCCTTCTTGTGCGCTTGCCATTTATCTTGAAAAATATTGTAAAGTTCTTTCCAACGATTATCTAATGGATTTGTCTGAAACTCAAAGTTTTCACCTTTCTCCTTTTCTTCTTTTGCATTAAAAGCATTCTCCTGAGCAGTACGTTCCTCCTCAGTTTGCTCTTCAAATTGCGCTTTCCATTTCTTAACTTCTAAACGTCTTTGAACAGCATCATCTGCTTTAATAAGCTCTTCAAAATTTTCAATAATTTGTACTTTGCTAAGCACCTCGGGTATAGACTCATGCCCATTTTCAACAGATTGCTTGTCTTGATTCTCCATGTATCAAATTTAACTCAAATTTTGAAAAACAGAAAAGACCTAAAACAAACCGTGTTTAGCAAACGAATAGAAACAACATTTCAATTGCTGAAAACAAACTAAGATGAATGAATAAGCCAAGAAGATTTTTGCCATAGTTTTAGTTTTTGACTTAAGTTTGTTAATTAAATATAGAATAATGAAGGCCAGCATATTGACTATCGGAGATGAAATATTGAATGGAACAACCATCGATACAAATAGCGCATACATTGCGAAAGCCTGCATAGCGAAAGGAATATCCATTGAAGGAACCTATTCAATCAGTGATAGCTTCGAAGGGATATACAAAGGCCTAACAATTGCTTCAACAGGCGTGCAGATTGTATTCATTACTGGGGGGTTGGGTCCAACAAAAGACGATATCACCAAACAGGCAATGGCCGATTACTTTGAGGATGAAATGATTTTCAATCCCGATGTTTTTGAAAAAATTGAAAAGTATTTTGAAAAACGAGGTAAAAAGCAAGTTGAGTTAAATCGAAAATTAGCCATGATTCCCAGCAAAGCAAGCCTTATAGATAACGAAAGAGGCACAGCCATGGGCATGTGGTTTAACACACCCAGTTGTCAATTCATTTCAATGCCTGGAGTTCCCCATGAAATGAGGCATATGCTCGATATGTTTATTTTACCCCAGTTAATTAAAAAACATAAACTGCCTAAAATTATTTATAAATATTTAATGACCTCAGGGATTGGTGAGAGCTCTATTTATGAGCAAATCGAAGATATAGAAGCCAATTTACCCCATGATGTACACCTTGCCTATTTACCAAATTTAGGCAATGTGAAGTTGCGTTTGTCAACCATTGTCAGTGATAAAAACGAAACAGCAGCAGCAAAAGAACTGGAGAATATTCGTGAGCAGATTAACATGCGCATTGCAAAACACGTATTTAGTTATTATCCGGATGAAACTTTAGGAGAGGTTGTTGGTCAAATCTTAACTGATCGAAACAAAACCATATCTACCGCAGAAAGTTGTACAGGCGGTTATATATCCCATTTGTTAACATCCGTGCCAGGAAGCTCAGCATACTTTGAAGGTGCTATCGTTGCGTACAGTTATGATTTCAAAGAAAACTTGCTGCAAGTTAATCACGAGACATTGAATACAGTTGGTGCTGTTAGCGAGGAAACGGTGCTGGAAATGCTCACAGGACTTTTGGATCGCACAGGGACAGATTATGGTATTGCTGTTAGTGGTATTGCAGGCCCTGGTGGTGGCACACCAGACAAACCCGTTGGAACCGTTTGGATAGCTGTGGGTAGTAATGATAAAATGACAGCCCGCTGTTTCCAGCTTACAACGCAACGCGATTATAATATTAAAATTAGTGCACATATTGCGCTTAATATGCTTCGCAACTTTATTCTTGACAATGAAAGCTAGAGTGATTTCATTTGCCTATCTTTACTACACCAAGCAAATCCTGTAAACTTATGTTAGAAAACAAAAAACCGTATGATTTTCCGACCAATAAATTGGTTCAGGAATATGATAAATATACTGCTGTAGATCACGAAGTTTGGAATATTTTGTATACCAGACAAATGGATGATTTAAAAGGAAAAGCTACCCAAGATTTTTTTATGGGACTTAAGCTTTGTGGTTTTGAGAGTGACAAAATACCTTATATCAAAAATGTAAACGAGCATCTAAAAAGTACAACAGGTTGGCGAACGTATGTAGTACCTGGCTTGATTGCTGACAAACCGTTTTTTCAGTATCTCGCTAATAAACGTTTCCCGGTTACTACATGGATTAGAAAGAAAGAGGAATTGGAATACTTGGAAGAACCCGATATGTTTCATGATGTATTTGCTCACGTGCCTCTGCTGAGTATTCAGAGTTTTGTTGATTTTGTTCAAGGCTTAGCGCAAATTGCTTTAGATCACATCGACAATCCGGATGCTGTAGAGCTGATAAGCAGATTATACTGGTTTACTGTGGAGTTTGGTTTAATTCGCGAAGATGGCAATCTAAGAATATATGGTGCGGGAATATTATCATCCATTGGAGAATCTGATTATGCCATTCACGACAAGGATGTACCTCGATATGCATATGACGTGCGGCATATCATGCGAACACCATACTATAAACACGACTTCCAGAAGCAGTATTTTGTCATTGACAGTTACGAACAATTATATGAGAGCCTCGATCATATCGAAGAAATTCTCAAGGAAGAACTTTTAGCTGCCAAATAAGTAAAAAGCCTAATCATGCAACATTTCGGTTTCAGAAAAAACCCTCAATACCAGTTTGTTTCCAAATTTATTGCTTACGACGCTTAAACATTAGTGTTTATAATTATATAAAGTCAACTATTTCTTATTCTAAGTATTACTTTAAACAAATGATCAAAAACCAATGGTATATTGCTTGTTTCGATGATGAATTGAAACCCGGTCAGCTCTTACGAAAGAAAATTGTTGGCGAGGAAATCGTCGTATTTAAAAACAAGGAAGGGGTCGTAAGTGCATTAGAAGATCGTTGTTGCCATCGCAATGTACACTTATCCGAAGGGCATGTGAATGGCAATCATCTAAAATGTGGTTATCACGGTTGGGAATTTGACATAAAAGGAAAATGTGTGCATATTCCGATGTTAGAAGATGAGTTAAGTATTCCAAAATCTGCCTGCGTTAAAGCCTACCCAATTCAAAAAAAACATCAAGCATACTGGGTGTATTTCGGAGATGAGTCGAAAATAGAAAAAGCTATTCTACCAGAAATGCCTGAGTTAGACTCCTATCCTTTTGTCCATAACAAACATAGCTTTAAGGCGAACATCAAACTTGTTGCAGAAAGCTTATTCGATGCTCAGCATATCAACCATGTCCATAAAAATAGTATCAAAACCTTGTTGGGCAAACTGCGCGAACCAAAAACTGATTTCATTATTGAAATTAAAGATAAGAGTCTTCACGGAAGTTATCAGCGCATTAATAATAGCAGTATGTTCGAGCAAATCTATTTCGGCTGGGATGATTATATAGAAACGAAGTTTGCCTACTGGTATCCGCATTCGAGCATGCTAGACTCTTATTTTCCCAAGCACATGCATTTTCCCGCTAGACGCTTAGTCATTTATGAACACTTCTATGAAATTGATGAGGAACATGTCATGATGATCCAGATTACAGCTTGGAAAAACATCTTCCGCTTTAACCCACCGTTTGCGAAGTGGTTTATGAAACGGAAAAGTGATCAAATTGTAGAGGAAGATATTGTTTTCTTGGAAAGCAATAAACATTGGCACGATAAAAAAGAGTTAACTGATTTAATCATCAAAGGAGATGAACCAACGATAAGTTTTATGCAACTCTGGAATAAAAATTTTAACGCAAAGCATGAAGAACTGGATAAAAAACAAGCTTAAAGACTATCAAATTCCACTAGCAACTCCAAATCCAAATCATGCATCGAAGCTGGAAAAACTCAAACGAGTGGCTGTAATAGGAGGCGGAATTGCTGGAATTTCAGCCGCTTCCACTCTAGGTGAAAAAGGTTTTGCTGTTGATCTTTTTGAAAAAGAAAATTTTCTCGGCGGGAAGGTAGGATCCTGGGAGTTCCAGTCGAATGGAGAAACGCTGCGTACAGAGCATGGTTTCCATGCTTTCTTCAGGCAATACTACAATCTGCTCGAATTTTTAAAGCAAATCGGAGCACACAAACATTTAATTCCAATTGATGATTATGTCATATTGTTTGATAAAGATCAAAAGCAAGGGTTTAAGAACGTTGAAACCACACCAGGTTTAAATGTACTTGATTTAAAACGCTATGGTATATTCAATTGGCTGACTTTAATCAGTCCATTCAGTATGCCTTTTTTAGCCTTGTTGCGTTTCGATTTTAATAAAACCTTTAAGCAGTTTGACAAGGAAAATTTTGCCCAGTTCGCCAAAAGAACCCTTATGCCTAAAAAGATGCAACTGGTCTTCAACTCTTTCGCACGAGCATTTTTTGCTGAGCCCGAAAACATGTCAATGGCCGAGCTAATTAAAGGTTTTCACTTTTACTTTTTAAGCAATGATAAAGGCTTAATCTATGATGTTTTAGACAGCGATTTCCAGCATAGCTTTATCGACTATTGCATAACATTCATGGAAAAGCATGGTACGAAGATTCATTTAAATACGCCAGTAGAATCGTTAAATTATACAAACAAGCAATTCCTAATCAACGGAGAAACTTACGATTACTGCGTTGTTTGTGCCGATGTGAATGCCACTCGACATATTATCAAAAATTCAGGGGACTTGCAAAATTACGGCACGCTAATGAGAGAAGCGGATGGGCTAAAAAATTCAGGCAGATATGCCGTTCTTCGCTTATGGACAAATTCCTTTGAAAACGATAAAGAGCTACCTTTTTTCATTTTTACTGATCGCTTAAAGTGTCTTGACAGTGTGACGCTCTATCATAAAATGGAAAAAGAATCCCGCAAGTGGAGTGAAGAAAATCAAGGAGGGATTTTTGAATTACATAGTTATGCTGTGCCTGAAAGCATGGATAAAGAGACTTGCAAGCAATCCTTGTTAGAAGAATTCTATCATTACTTTCCGGAGTTAAAGGAAATGGAAATCAAACATGAGTATTTCCAGTATCGAAATGATTTTTCCGCTTTTCATACCGGTTTACATGCCAATAGACCAACAATTGAAACAGAGGTACCTGAGTTGTTTTACGCTGGCGACTGGGTTAAAATGGATAATTGTTCCATGCTTATGGAAGGAGCATATGTATCAGGAGCTTTGGCGGCAAACCACATTCTAAAAATAGAGGGCGTTCAAGAGAAAGCATTAACGCAGGTTCCTACAAAAGGTTTGTTTGCATGAGTATAGCACCAAAATACTACTATTTACTTGCTTTAATCGGCAGTGTTTTCTTTCCACTTATCTTAAGTTTCGATAGCAAAGTAAATTTTAAACAGTACTTCAACCAACTAATTAAGAGCGTCCCCCTTGTAGGAATTCCATTCATAGTAGGCGATATAATATATACCTATCTCGGTGTGTGGGGGTTCAACTCCAAGTACCATTTAAGCGGCTCTTTGATTAACTTACCTTGGGAAGAAGTCGGTTTTTTCTTGATTATTCCTTTTGCTTGTGTGTTCATTTATGAGGTAGTTCAAGCTTATTTCAAGTTGAATGAAAGTAAATATCTAGACAAAGGATTACTCGTTATTGCATTAACTTTCGCTATACTGGCGTTATTGTTTACCGAGCGTCTCTATACCACCGCTACTTATAGCTTTACCTCCTTAATTCTGTTGTATTTGCGCTGGAAAAGACCAAGCTTTCGCTTGAAGCTCCTCTTTGCCTTCCTTTTATCCCTTATCCCATTCATACTTGTCAATGGATTCTTAACCGGCATGTTTACACCAGAACCTATTGTTTGGTATAACAACTTGGAGAACCTGGGCGTAAGGGTATTTACTATTCCGATAGAAGATTTCTCTTATTCGTTTAATTTAATAGCACTGAATATAATCTTACACGAATATTTCAAAGAGAGATAAAAAGAATAGTGAATCAACTTCTACTATAGTGCACCAACTACGCTTCTGAAACACGTATTAGCTAAAACATACATCTTCTCCAAATCAGGCACCCTAAAGCGCTGGTTTAATATGGCTTCGGCAGGCGCTCTTCTAATCTTGTTGAATAATTTCAAATAATACTTATATGCCAAGTACACTCCTACTCTACTACTCTCAGGCAACATTAAAATGGCATCCCTAGCGTCGTTAAAATCTTGGAGAATATCTTGCTCTATCAATTTCTTCTGATCTTCGGTGAAATTCACAAAATCAACTCCCGGGAAGTATGTCCTGCCGCGATCCTCAAAATCAGCTTGCATATCCCGTAAGAAATTTACCTTCTGAAAAGCAGCACCTAGAGCACGCGCTCCGGATTTTAACTCATCATACAAATGGGTATTGCCTTCAGTAAAAACACGCAAGCACATTAAGCCTACAACCTCAGCTGAACCATAAATATATTCATTGTAATTATCGGCATCATAGTCCAACTGATACAAATCCATTTTCATACTCTTAAAGAAAGCCTTAAGCAGATCATTTTCAATTTGATAGGTATTGGCCGTCAATTGATACGCATGAATAATCGGATTAGTACTTAAACCAGTCTCAACCGCTTGAAAGGTTTCTTTTTCAAAAGCGTCGATTAACTCCTTCTTGTTATGCTCATGAAAAGTATCAACAATTTCATCCGCTAAACGAACAAGACCATAAATATTGTAAATATGCTTGTGAAATTTAGTATCGAGCATTTTGATACCCAGGGTAAATGAGGTGCTATACAAATGCGTAATTTGCTTACTACTCTTTTCTGCAAATTCGTGGTAAAGAGAAATCATAAACTTAAATTTTACAATGTTTAATGGATAGTTCTGCTGCGAGCTTTCCCGAGATAAGTGAAGGAGGAACTCCAGGGCCAGGCACTGTTAACTGCCCAGCATAGACTAGGTTTTTTATTTTTTTGTTCATCATTTTCGGCTTGAAGATAGCTGTTTGCATCAAAGTATTTGCTAAACCATAGGCATTTCCCTTGTAAGCATGATACCTATCTTTGAAATCCTGATGCGCAAAAGCTCTTTTATAAATGATATCTTCTTCCTTTAAATCCACACCCGTGTAGTCGCTGATTCTCGACAACATCATCTTTAGATAGCGATCATAAATCGCTTCATTACCATCCAAATCAGGCGCAACCGGCATTAATAAAAAGACATTTTCACAGCCAGCAGGTGCTACTGAGTCATCCGTTTTGGATGGAACACATGCGTAAAATAATGGCTCTTCTGGCCATTTAGGATTTTCATAAATATCTTCACCAAAGGCCGCAAAATCGCGATCAAAAAATAAGTTGTGATGACGAAGATTCTCTATGCGTTTATTAAACCCCAGGTAAAAAATTAAAGAAGAAGGCGCTAATACTTGCTTATCCCAATAGGCTTCATCATATTGACGATAAGATTTAGGCAACAAGTTTTGCTCAACAAAATTGTAGTCAGCCGCGGCAACAACACTCTTCGCTTGAAAGATTCCCTTACTAGTCTGCACAGTAGTAATTATACCTTCAACTATGTCCATTCCATTTACTTCCGTATCTGTAATGAATTCCACCCCTAACTCCTCTGCCACAGCTTTCATTCCTTGGATGATTTCATACATTCCACCCATTGGATACCAAGTGCCCAATTGAAGGTCGGCAAAATTCATTAAACTGTATAAGGCTGGAATTTTATTCGGAGTAGCGCCAAGAAAATAGGACGGAAACTCAAGTATCTTTCGAATTTTTGGATGTTTGAAATATTTCGCTACTATTCCTTCTATTGAACTTAAAAGATCTAAAGCAAACAAATCTTTCAACAACTTAGGATCGGCAAATTCCAAAGCACTCAAAGAGGGCTTATTCACCAAATCGTTAATTCCCCTTTCGTATTTGTATTTGGCATCTTCCAGAAACCTATCGAACTGAGCAGCAGCACCAGGCTCCAATTGCTCAAACATTTGACCTAACTCTTTCGAAGATGCAGGCACTTCGAATTCATCGTTTTTTCCGTAAAATATTTTATACCCAGGATCGAGACGAACCAACTCATAGTAATCAGAGGGTTTCTTACCAAAATCTCCAAAGAACTTTTCAAAAACATCAGGCATCCAGTACCAACTTGGCCCCATATCGAATGAAAAGCCTTCTGCCTTAAAGAAGGATGCCCTACCACCCACAATTTCATTTTTTTCTAGAACAATTACTTTTTTGCCCGCCTGAGCTAAGTAACAAGCCGAAGCTATTCCAGCAAAACCACTTCCTATTACAATTACATCTTTCATATTAAAGAAATCCTTATTAGGATGCTAAGCTACTATGATGGATACCATTTTTCTGCAAAAAGCTTATTAAATCTTTCCTTGCTAAGAATATTCGACTTTTTACCGTACCTAAAGGCAAATCAAGTTGTTCTGCAATTTCATGATACTTATACCCCTCGAAATACATCATGAAAGTATCCCGCATTTCTGGTTTTAAACTTTCAATGGCCATTTTAAGCGTCTCACTTAACAGTATTCGCACACCTGGCTCAATTTCCAAAGCACCCTGGTGTAACATGCCATCATGGATATCACCTGGCTTCGTAATAGTCTCTTGTTCTTTTTTACGTTTTCGGTAGTTATTAATGAATGTGTTCTTCATTATGGTTATTAACCAAGCTTTCAAGTTTGTACCCTCTTGATACTTATTTAAACTCTTACAGGCCTTAAAGTAAGTATCCTGTAGCAAATCTTCAGCGTCGGCAGAGGACTTAGTTAGGTTGAAAGCCACGGACTTCAAAAGAAGTTCGTAGGGCTTGACTTCATTGTAAAAATTCTTCGCTAGCATCATTTTGTTTAACTTTTGTGATGTAATATTAAACAAAATAATTTGGGATACAAATATTTTGTTTAACTATTTTTACACACAGTTAAACAAAAATGTTAAAAAGCACGAAGATCCTCGAAAGAATGCAGTATTCGTGCGCCTTTAGGAAATTTTAGGCTTTCATGATAAAAGGAGCGGCCGGCAAATATCAAACCTTGACCACCTTCTAAATTCCCGAGTCGGTCAATGGTTTCTTGCACAGATTCAAGCGGCTGGGATAAGATGCTCACACAAAGCAAGTAGTCTATATGAGTTAGAGATAGAATCGCTCGAAGGTCACTATCAGGAACTGACGCTCCTAAATACAACACTTGATTACCCTCTTTCTTCAATATATACTCTGCGATTAAAAGGCTAAGTTCATGCCAATCACCTTCAGGAAGAAACAACAAGAACATAGGCGAATTCTTGGAAGGTTCATCCAATTTTTCAATTTTCTCTAACAAAAATCGCTTGATTACATTGGATGCAAAATGCTCTTGTCCAGGATTTATACTGTTCGATGTCCATAAAGTACCCACACGCCCAAGAAAAGGAAACACAACCTTCACAAAATAGTCGCTTAATGAGGGGAACTCATCTCCCTTGGCTAGAACCTTTCTGATAAGTTCTTTATTCAAACTTATCATACCCTCCACTAATTGGTTTACTAACAAATCCTCCGTAAGCTCTTTTTGGTCTATTCGCAACACTTCCTGCGCGATTTCTTCGGGCGTCAATTTAGCAATCTTCGAAATTTTATATCCGAAATTATTTAGGATAGAAACATTTAAAAGCACCTTTAACTGATCATCGGTATAGTATCGAATGTTCGTATCCGTGCGATGTGGTTCAACGATATTATACCGTTGTTCCCATATCCGCAATGTATGTGCTTTGATACCAGAAAGCACTTCCAAATCTTTTATCGAGTAATGACCCATTTTTCCCACATTTTGAAAACAACAATTAGAGCAAAAGGTTTAAACCGAAAAACATATAAAAAATAACTATCAACCATCCAGCTACCTTATTCTTTTCTTTTGGAAGTAACTGAAAACCAAGAAGAAATATTAGAAAAGAGATAAAAAACCAAGCCAAATAATTTTGGATAGGAACAGCACTACTTTCCCAAACCCAAAGCCTATATTTAATGGCAAAAGGCTCGATAAGAAAATCTAAGCTAGTCATTAAAAACGCCGAACAAAAACTCTTAAAAAAAATAGATGCAGAATGCAAAATGCGATTTACACCGCTTAAAATTCCTGCTGCTAGTATAAACCAGTTTAGACCAATCATTAAAGGAACACCCGCAACGGATAAGCCTAATATAGAAGTGTAGTGATAAGTACCAAAAGGATATCCGGTTTGAACGCCCACGATTTCGACAAGCATACCAATGAGAAAGGCTACAAGGAAAAAGGATAAAAGGTTTTTCCAAGCTGAGGTATAAAAGGGAGTAATTGCCAGGAAAGCCACGAGCAAATTGACTGGAGTTAAGGCCGCGAAGCTATCCGCATTGGATGAATGCAATCCTACCAGCCCAACGAGATGCATAATTACCAATAATGCGACACCTCCCCATATGACTACCTTACTCCTTCTTACTTCCATTCACTGCAATTTTAGCCGATAACAAACAAAGCGGTATTCCACCACCCGGATGGGTGCTACCGCCGACGAAGAACAAATTTTTAATCTGATTATTTCGATGAGGATGTCTCAAAAATGCCGCAAACATATTGTTGCTGCTATTGCCATACAAGGCTCCACCAAAGGACGAGGTTTCTCGTTCTATTTTTATGGGGTCGAGAATTTCTTCAAACAATATCTTATCCTCAAGCGAATTCCCAAGCTGATGCGCTAGTTTTTTCAGTATGTTCTTTCTAGCTTTTTCTTTTAGGGAAGTCCAATCTTGTCCACTATCCGGAGGCACGTTAATCATAACAAACCAATTTTCATGATTCGCTGGAGCATCCTTGCCATCGACTTTAGAACTAATGTATATATATACCGTAGGATCATCACTTAATTCTCCTTTTTCTAAGCAAGCGAACTCCTCTTTATAATCCCCACTAAAAATAACATTATGCACATCCAAAGGACTATCAGTAATTTGCATTCCCCAATAAAACACTAAAGCACTTGTTGACTTTTCCTGTTTCAAGGTCAATCGAGGTTGTTTCTGTTCCGCCAGCAACTTCGGATAGCCCGTATTCACATCCATATTACAGAACACCTTCCTTCCTTGATATTGCTGATTTTTGGTATCAACTCCTGTGGCCTCGCCATTTTTAATGGCTATTTTTTCTACTGACTGATTAAATTCAAAACGCACTCCCAAATCTAAAGCCAAATTAAATAGAGAATCAACAACTTTCCTCATTCCTCCTTGCACATAATATGCGCCCAATTGATGTTCTAAATGTGGAATGACATTTAACGTAGCTGGCGCTTTGTATGGATTTGAGCCATTGTAAGTTGCAAAACGATCAAAAAGCTGAACGGTCTTTTCATGCTCAAACCAAGCATTATTGCTACTATGCAAACTCCTATGCGCCTCCATTTTCAGCAGAATCTTTAGGTTATCCCACCAAGAACCCTTAATATTTTTATAAAATTCTTTCAATGGATTAGCTAAGAAAACAGGATACACAAATTCATATACCTTTTCTATTTGACTAAAAAAAGCATCAAGTTTATCCGCTTTTTCATCAAGCTTATCAACTAATTCTTTTTTAAACGCATCGAGATTTGCATAGGCATTAACCTCGCTACCATCTGGAAAAAAGTATTTTGTAACAATAGGCAATTGAAGATAATTGTAGTAATCGCGAGGATTCTTGCCACAATCTAGGAATAACTCATCCAAAACTTCAGGAAGGGTAAACAAGGAAGGACCTTTATCAAAGCGAAAACCGTCTTTGGCAAACTCTCCAATCTTACCACCATAGGTAGAAGCCGATTCTAAGACAAGCACTGAATTCCCTTCAGCGGCCATACGGCAAGCACTAGCTAAACCTGCAACACCACTTCCGATAACAATAATTTCTTGTTGGAGATTATTTATTTTTGAGGATTTCATGCCCCCCCTTTTCTTTCTTTGTGAGCAGGTATTTTTCGTTGCTTGGATTGGCACAAACCTCGATGGAAACATTCTCCACAATTTCAATTCCGTATCCTATCAAACCGACACGTTTTTTCGGATTATTTGACATCAAACGCAACTTTGTAGCCCCTAATTTTCTTAGAATTTGTGCACCAACCCCATAATCGCGTTGATCCATTTCAAATCCGAGCTTCTCGTTAGCTTCATAAGTGTCCAATCCTTCCTCTTGCAGTTTATACGCCTTCAGTTTATTCAACAAACCAATCCCTCTTCCTTCTTGCTGCATGTATAAGAGAAGCCCCTTACCTTCTCGCTCAATCATTGCTAATGACGCAGCTAATTGATCGCCACAATCACAGCGCAAGGAATCCAATAAATCGCCAGTTAGACAAGATGAATGGACACGGGTTAATACAGGCTCTCCTTCTTCCCATTCACCTTTCGTTAAGGCAAAATGCAAGTCGCCTGTATTAGTTTGAGTAAATGCAGTTAAATCAAAATTACCATGTTTAGTCGGCATCTTAATTTTAACCTCTTCTCTAATAAGACTTTCGTGTTTTACGCGGTATTCGATTAAATCTTCAATAGAAATAATTTTCAAATCATGCTTTTTCGCCACCACCATTAAATCAGGTAGACGAGCCATACTACCGTCCTCATTCAATATTTCTACCAAAACACCCGCCGGCTCAAATCCAGCCAAACGAGCCAAATCAATCGCTGCTTCTGTATGTCCTGCTCGACGTAATACACCTCCCTCACGTGCTTTTAAAGGAAAAATATGACCTGGCTTACCCAATTCTTCTGGACGAGTTGTTGGATCAATAAGTGCTTGAATAGTTTTAGCCCTGTCTTGCACAGATATACCAGTGGTACATCCTTTACCAATCAAATCGACGCTCACGGTAAACTGCGTTTGGTGCAAAACCGTATTTTTTCCAACCATTAAATCTAAACCCAATTCTTCACATCGATCCTCTGTTAGAGGTGTACAAATCAAACCACGACCCTCTTTGGCCATAAAATTCACTACCTCAGGCGTCACATTTCGGGCAGCCGTAACAAAGTCGCCCTCATTTTCGCGATCTTCATCATCCACCACAATAATTACCTTTCCCTTACGAATATCTTCTAGGGCTTCTTCAATGGTATTCAACCGTATTTCACTCATAATCTCTCTGTAGGTTTCCAAATATTTGTTTTAACCCCTCGTACCCAATCGATAAACCCTAAAAACATGGCAATGTTCATACTTAAAAAGTATCGATGAAGACGCAACAAATTTACGCTAATATTCATGGCCTTCAAAACCAAATCTATAAGCGGTAAAAAAATATTTACAATCATCAATACGAAGACCATTTGATAAATTTGAATTGATGGATATAAAACGAAGAGCAAGGCAGAAGCGAGAATAGACGCGAATAATAAAAACGGAGTAAACCACCGGAGCACTTTATGAGAAAAGAAGGCAAAACCGACTGGCCAAGTATTCGACCAAAGCAAATGCAGATATGCCTTAAGGTTTTGGAAATTTCCAGTTGAAATTCTTCTCTTTCTTTTAAACTCTTGATCTATGCTTCCTGGTAAATCTTCAAAAACTACAGCAAGAGGATTTGTTATACAACGAGCTCCATGTTCAAACACATGAAGACTCAAATAAAAATCTTCCATCAGGAAATTGGATGGAATGTTCTTGATGTAAGCTGACCTAATCGCATAGCATGCACCAAAAGCACCAATCGTCGCACCAAAAGCCAAACCCTCATTAACCTTAATCTCACTTTCTTTAGAAATGTAGAACTGCTCTTGTTGAGCAATTTCACCCGCGCCATCAATAGTGTTTTTGATAACTGCCCCAACCAGGCCGACTTGAGGATCTTTGAAATATTTGACTAACTCCAAAAGACAATCATCCTTTAAAATTATATTGGCATCCATCATTATAATTACTTCATAATCAGCCAATTCTATTTTTTCATTGAATATTTTGTTTAACACATTAGCTTTACCGCCCCGCTTCATGAAATGATGCACCTGCAAAGGAAATCTACTCGGTAAATTCTCTTGAATCAATTGAGCGGTGCTATCATCAGGATGGTCTAGGCCAAGATGAATGGCAAGCTTTTCAGAAGGGTAATCAATGGCATCAAAATTCTTAAGCTTCTTTACGATTACTTTTTCCTCGTTATAGGCTGCGAATACCACCGCAATATTGGGCAATTCTTCAAAAGTATACCTCTTGTCTGGAAGTTGCTTGCCTTTTGCAAGCAGCGAAATTATCCAAGGATAGATAAGATAGGTATAACTTATCAAAAGCAAACTGATAGCCAATATAATGCTTAACAGATTCATCATAGGGCTAAAATAAAGGATTGTAACTTACCAGCTAGTATATCAGGTGAATAAGTACTGCGTACGTTTTCTTTTGCCCTGTCACCGATAGCCTTTAATTTCTCTTGATTTAGCCATAAATCTTCGAGTAGGCCTAGCCATTGTTCTGGAGAATCAGCCAATAAAATATCCTCTCCGTTGTGCACTTCAATGCCTTCAGCCCCCACGCTTGTGCTCAGAACACATTTTCCCAAACTCATGGCCTCAATGACTTTCACGCGCATGCCGCTTCCACTAAAAACTGGAACTATAATTATCCGTTGGATAGTAATAAAATCTTCAGCATCTTCAATTTCGCCTAATAACTCAACCTGATCGAAAGACCAGGTATATATTTCCTCCGGGAAGTTTCTGCCTGCCACTTGTAATACAACATCTTTCCCTACCGCAAATTTGCACCAAACCTCATCTATAAACCAGCGTAGACCAAGAAAATTGGGCTGCCAGTCTAGCGCCCCTAAGAACCCAATAGCAAACTTACCTGAAGTTTTCTCCCCACCATCGTGCTTGAGATTTGCAGCAACAGGAATACTAATCATTGGACGCTCAGTTTCTTTAGCAAAAAAAGCTAAATCAACCGGTGAAATAGCTATAAGCCCATCGGTCTTTTTAATTAGTTTTTTTTCATACATTTCAAACTGAGGTAGCATGATGTATTGGAGATACCATCGTTTAAGCCCTTTGGACAATTCAGCCATATGTCTCTTCCAAATAAGGTGTTCTATATTGTGTGCCCGCAAAACTATCTTGGCCTTGCTATACTTGCGACAAATATCAAAATAAACACCTAAAAATACTCCCTCGAGCAGAATGAGATCATATTTTACACCTTCAAGTTTATCTACTAAAGTGCTAGAAAAGATATCGTTTACAAAACGTTCAACAATATAGGGAATTGGGGTAAAAACACTTTTTAGGGCACCCATAGCGCTTACTTTAGCTTCTACTTTAACATATGAGTAACCAACACTTGGCCACTCTGTCTTTTCATCTTTTTCAGGATGCTTGGCAGTAAGCATAGCCAGCACATCTACTTGATGTCCCTGAGTTTGCAGTGCCCGTGTCATCTGATGGATAGCAATCGATTCACCATCTTTTTGAGGAGTCGGGGATTTTTTACAAACTTGTAATATTCTCAAAGGAAAAAATTTATCGAGTATTAGAAAAACTACTCTTTCTTACCTGCCAACAAATAAAGGACAGCCATTCGAATAGCCACACCATTTTCTACCTGCTGCAGAATAATCGCATGTTTTGAATCAGCTACCTCACTGTCAATCTCTACTCCCCTGTTCATCGGACCCGGGTGCATAATAACAATCTCTTTTTTCAATGAATCAAGAAGCTGCTTGTTTAAACCGAATGCCATACTATACTCTCTAAGGCTTGGAATATATTTAATATCTTGACGCTCTAACTGTATACGCAATACATTCGCAACATCACACCACTGCAGACTTTCTTTTATATGGTACGAAACCTCAACACCAAGATTTTCAATGAATTTCGGAATAAGTGTTGGCGGACCACAAACCCTAACTTTTGCTCCAAGTTTTTGCAAACAAAAAATATTCGATAGTGCAACACGACTATGTTTGATATCCCCGCAAATCAAAACCTTCTTCCCTCGCAAGTCACCGAGCTTTTCCTGCATAGTAAATGCATCAAGCAAGGCTTGTGTAGGGTGTTCATGCGTCCCGTCCCCTGCATTTACAATTTGGGCATCAATATGCTTGGCCAACAACTGATGTGCGCCAGGATTGGGATGACGCATAACAATCATATCGACCTTCATGGCCAATATATTATTAACCGTGTCAATCAAGGTTTCCCCTTTCTTCGTTGATGATGAAGCCGCAGAAAAATTAATTACATCCGCAGATAAGCGTTTCTCAGCTAGTTCGAAAGAAATACGCGTTCTAGTCGAATTTTCAAAAAATAAATTGGCAATCGTAATATCTCTTAAAGAAGGAACCTTTTTAATGGGCCGTTTAATGACCGCTTTGAATTGCTTGGCCGTTTCGAAAATCAACTGGATATCTTGCGTTGTTATATCCTGTATTCCTAATAAATGCTTTTGACTTAATAAACTCATGAGCGCTCAGGATTTATCTTATGAACTAACCAAACCTTATCTTCTTCGCCCTGTTCCTGCCATTCTACCAAAACTTTTTCATCGTTAATTGAATCAATTGTTTTCCCGATATATTTCGCTTGAATCGGTAAATGACGATGCAAACGACGATCAATTAATACTAACAATTCTACATCTGCAGGTCGCCCGAAATCAAGTAAGGCATCTAATGCTGAACGTATTGTTCTGCCGGTATACAATACATCGTCAACCAAAATGATATTCTTCCCCTCCAAAGAAAAATTTATTACTGTTTGATTGGCTTTCAAAGGAGACTTAGTCGTGCGAAAATCGTCTCGATAAAAGGTTATATCCAACTTTCCCGAAGGAATATTTAAACCCTTTTTTATCGCAGCTATTCGCCTAACTATGCGCTCTGCCAAATAGATTCCTCTGGGTTGAACTCCAATAATTACCGTATCAGTAAAGTCTTTGTGATTTTCAATCAATTGATGGCACAGTCGATCAATGACTATTTGGAAACGAGCAGTATCTAAAATGATGCGTGGGCTCATGATCAGCAAATATAACTCAAATGCCTCGTAAAGTAATTATTTAAGGTGATAAAGATTTATCTTTAGTTTATGAAAATTTCACATCGCCTGCCATATCTTCTCCTGCTCTATTTTGGCGATTAATCCAGTTACCTATGACAAGCGCTTCGATTACATTGCAAAAAACAATTACCCAACACTCATTGGCTTTCTAGAAAAATAACTAGGATTTTACGGACAACTCTTCGATGGAATACCCCCATTCCTCGAAAGCAAATTTCCATTCCTTATTGATGCGCTCCTGCATATCAGGTCGAAGGTTTCTGAACTTATTCTTTTTGTAATTTTTTACCGAATTCAAATATTCTTCAATAAAGGGCTTCGCCTGATCAAAGTTGGGCAAATCGAGCTTATCATACATATTTTCAATTTGCCCGTATGAATCTTTTTCCATGTCATCAAAGCTTACTTCTACAAGGTTTTCTTTCGGAATAAGGTTTTTCTCGGCAATGTACTTCTTCATCGTCTTTTCAAAATAGTACAATATCATATCTTCTATCTCCTGATGGGATACAAACTCGAGAAACTGCGCTCTTACGGCTCTAAACATCAGATGACGAGTAGAGACAAACACATCGTATGGATTGCGATGAATAAATACAAATTTCGCATTCGGATACAACTCCAGCAGTTCCTTAACTCGCGAAGTATTATGAGGGTTTTTAAGCACTAGGCGTTTACCGTCGTTAAAGTAACTGATGTTCTTTAAAACGAATTGATAATCCTGCTGCCAAGCCATCTTCTCTTCTGGCGTTATCCCAGAAAATGTATTATACTTATCGAAATATGAACGATTGCTCGGAAAGCTCCAAGTGTGAAACCCCGTTCGCATGCTCATCACACTTAGTGGCTGCTCTTCTTCCGCAGGCAAGTCGGTATCCACCTTAACATTATCTTGCGGACGTGTCTCAGGCATCAAGGGGGACAATAAAAACTTCAACCACGATTTACTTAACATAGCGATATTAAACAAAAAACTCTGATAGTTGCTTAGCGTCCCAAATTGAGGATCTTTATGGAACAAGTAATGCAAATGGGTAGTACCACTTCGCCAGTGACCTAAAATAAAAATAGGTTGCTTTTCCGATAAGTCCTCTGCTAGAATTCGTTTGCGAAATAGTAGGTTTTGCAGAGCAACTAAAGGACGCATGACATACAAGCACATTAATGAGATATAAACTGCTTTCTTTTTGTAAACTCCTTTAATTTCATTCTCCTTCTTCAATTGCTTCCAGACATGCGGCAGTGCATTATATAAAAGGTGCCCTTTGATTCGGGTATTTCTTTTTGCCATTTATTGAATGAATTTAACGCAAAACTAAAGAAAGTTGTAGCAAAAATCGAGTATCGGATAATATTATAGTCAATGTTCACGTATTCAAAATATAAAAGCCTATTTACTGCGCCAATAAATTGGACCGGAATTGATTTTTTTTATTTTTGCATAATCTCCATAGAAATATGAAAACTTTACTTTTCTTTCTGTTAAGCCTAATCAATGTCTTAAGCATCTATGCCAAAACAAACCCTGCCATAACAGCAGAAACTAGACTAGCATATTACAGCATTGATTTCGGGGAAGACATGCCTGACATTCAAGCTTTTGCCTTGGCTCTTCAAGGGTATGAAAAGCTAGTTCTTAAAGGGAAAATAAAAAACCCAAAACTGAGTATCATTGATTTTAATCGCTCTGCAAATGAAAAGCGTTTATGGGTTATTGACATGGAGAAAAAAGAGTTAATTTATCATACTTTAGTAGCGCATGGGCGGAACAGTGGTCAAGAATTTGCCCAATATTTTTCAAATTCTTCTAGTTCTTTTCAAAGCAGTTTAGGTTTTTATCTCACTGCCTACACGTACAATGGCAAACACGGTAATTCACTAAAATTATATGGTTTAGAGGAAAACATTAATGATGCTGCCTTTGATCGAGGAATAGTTATTCATGGAGCTGATTATGTGAGCGAGCAGTTCATAAAAAACCATGGTCGCCTAGGAAGAAGTCTGGGCTGTCCGGCTGTTCCACAAAATATCTGTAATAAGCTAGTAAGCAGTATTCAGAATGGTTCTTGCTTGTTTATCTATAAAAACAATGACGACTATCTCACAGCAAGTGGTTGGGTGAAATAATGCCTACTTACTGCTTCTGACTTTTTAATGCGGCTAGTTGCTTATTGTTGTATCCGTAAACATCAGGAAAAGTATACCACATTCCATTTTTGTAATCCTGGGTTAAATAATGAATATATACTGATGGTTTTTGTTTCAGTGAAACAGTAGTAGTTTGCTGCAAAGACACAACCGAATCAATTTCAGCGATATTCATAGCCTCACTATTACTTAATAGCAAAAGCGCCGCAAATTCTCGTGGCTGAGCGAGTCGAATACATCCGGAACTATATGCCCTTGAGCTATGATTAAACAATTCCTTGTGTGGCGTGTCATGCATAAAAATGTAATATTCATTAGAGAAAATAAATTTAACAACTCCTAAAGAGTTGGTTAAACCAGGACTTTGCACATATCTATATTGGTTTAAATTCTCCCTATTCATCTCCTCCACTTCAATATACCTTCCCAATCCCTCGTCATACACCTTGATATTTTTATTCATTAGGTAGTGGGTATTCTTTTTAAATGCAGGTAATATATCGTTCTTTAAAATAGTCGGAGGAATCGTCCAAGTAGGATTGATGACCAAATATGCCATAGTACTGTTGAAGGAGGGCGTGCTTCTACTCTCTTTACCGCAAACTACATTTTGGCGTAATAGAAGGGAATCATTTTGCACGAAATCCATTTCAAAAGCTGGTATATTAACGAAAGTATAATATGCCCCCAAATGATTGGGCAACCAACGCCAACGTTCAAGATTCAACTGCAACTCATTAATGACATCTTCCAATGGCTTATTGAGCAAAACGGTAGTTTGATTGTCTAAAATACCGGTAATGGGGAGCAAATGCCTTTCCTGAAATCTCTTTATTGCCACTTCCAAATCCTTATCAAAAATTAATGACCTTGATTTTTGAATATTCGCAAAGTCACCCAACACCCAAAGGCGTTTTTTCAATGATATTACTAAACTATCCCGATCACCCAAGCGCAAAGAATCAGCCCAAATCAGGTCTGTACCAAACTCACCGGATTTTTCTTGAATAGCGAGAAGCAACTCTTTCCCTGTGCGATATGACTCACATCTTGGTTCGGCCATTTTGAGTTGACTTATTGTAGATGAGTTTAACAAACCTTGAAGTTCAGCAAAAGCATCAATAGGTTCGAGCGAAAAATGAATATCCTGGCCACGAGTTAATTCACTTTTCAGTAAACCATTCTTTATGTCATCCAAAAGTTTAAGGTATGATTTCACCATTAGATAATCAAAACGCACATTCGCTTCACCAGTTCGCTCATTATGCAGGGCTACTAAATCCTTGTAATTATAGTCATCCAACTTAAAACCAAGCAAAGAACATTCTTTTAAATATGCGAAATAGGCAGTCCTTAGTCCTCGATGAAAAATTGGATTGTAGTCGTTTATTCGATATATACTATCCATCACAGCAAAGTCGAAGGATTGCTGAACTTCAAAACGGGAAATTGAATCCGTAATATCTGCTTGTATCTTCGAGCGAATTGAAACTTGAGCTTGAACGGACAACAGACTTCCAATACTACATAAAAAACTAACTATCCAAGCGCATCTCATAACCGTAGTATTTGACAATCCAGTTGTAATTTACTGCTAAATTTATTGGTATTCTTATCTTGATCAACCCAAGCACGAAGAAATAAAAATATATACCTAAGATGTGAGAATCTTACTTAGGTTGGCAGGTGAGTAATTTACCGATTTAAGTACTTTATTATCTCCTTCACGATAAACTAAAAATTTACCCTCCTTTTGCTCGATGAAAGAGGAGGTTCCATCTTTCTTGGAATAAGCTTTTTGAGTTGCTTCTGCTTCCTGAAGTGAAGCGCATGCTTTACTCATATTGCTTCGCTGAACTTCATCAAACAAAGCTTTGAATTTATGCCCCAAACCAAATTCTAATACCGCACCAGATAAAACATATTGTATATCAGCAAGTGCATCTGCAATCTCCACAATATCTTTGTCTTTTATCGCTTCTTTTAACTCATTCAGCTCTTCTTGCAAAAGCGCCACCCGCAAAGCGCATCGATCAGCGCCCGGAATTTGAGGCGAATCTAGAATTGGCGCATTAAAGGTGTCGTGAAAGAGGGCTACATCGCTTAAAGCTTGAGGTTCATCAAATTTTTTCATTTGCTTTCTTTTGTTTAACAAATGTAACGAATATAAAAAAGTGCGGTATCGATTATCCACATTACTTCTTTTTAGCAAATTGCTTACACCCCACTCTTCCATATTTAAACTTCCAATTGAATGAATAATTTTTTAGTTTTGTTTAAACCGAGCAATTTTATGTCCAAATATTTAAATACCAATGACAACTATTCTCCACCACCAAAGAATATTATACATTTCCTAGCTGGCTTTGCCCGGTGGTATTTTCAACCTGAATATCTTGGACTTTCAAATCTTTCAGAAAACAAACCAGCCATCTATGTTTCTAACCACACCCTGCTTGGGTTAACAGACGGGCCTTTATATATTCCCAAAATTTACGAAGAAAAGAATATTTACCTGCGCGTGCTCGTAGACAACATGCATTTATCCTTACCCCTATGGCGTAGTATTATGACCGATCTCGGCGCGGTTACCGCGAGCCCTGAACATGCGATTGAATTGATGGAGCAAAAGCAGCATATTTTGGTTTTTCCTGGTGGCGCGAATGAGATTTGTAAAACGAAGGATAATGCCTATCAGCTCGATTGGAAAAACCGTTTTGGTTTTGTTCGCTTAGCTATTGAACAGAGCTACCCTATCATTCCAATTGCCTCTTTAGGAGGAGATGAATTGTATGATATTGTAGCAGATAAAAAAGATTTTAAAGAATCGAAATTTGGCTCATGGCTCAAGAAAGAAGGCATACTGGATAAGTATTTCAAAGGGGGAGATATCATTCCTCCAATAATCAAAGGTGCCAAGGGCTCTTTTATTCCAAAAAGAAAGAAGCTTTATTACAAATTTGGGGAAGCTATCGAGACGGCATCCTTAAAAGGTGACAGCTCAGAAAAGAACCTTAAGAAAATTAGGAAACTAACCCAAGATGCTATCTATGCGGGTATTGAAGAGTTGAAAGATTTTAGAGAAGAAAAAGGTGAGGATGTTGAGTAGTAAAGCTACTTGGATTGATGCTGCTTAAATAGCTCCCATAAAACTACCCCAGCGCTTACCGAAATATTCAAACTGTGTTTTGTGCCCAATTGAGGAATTTCCAAACTATCGTCACACGCATCCACCACAGCTTGCTGAACGCCCTCTACTTCATTACCAAATACAATTGCCAGTTTTTGGTGATCAGTTAACTGGAAATCTTGCAAAGAAATACTCCCCTCCACCTGCTCTATTGCAAGTACATGAACACCTTTTTCTTTCAATTCTTCCACCAGCTGAAGTGTCGATTCCTTATAAGCCCACTCCACGGTTTCTGTTGCTCCAAGCGCTGTTTTTCGAATATCGCGATGGGGAGGCTGAGCAGTTATACCGCATAAATAAATTTTCTCAATTGCAAAGGCATCGCAAGTGCGAAATACCGCACCAATGTTGTTTAGACTTCGAATATTATCGAGAATGACGAGCACAGGAGTCTTTTTACTCGACTTGAATTCTTCGACACTTAAACGATCCAATTCTTCATTAGGTATTTTTCTACTCATGTGGAAAGATGGTGAAAAGATTGTGAAAACAAATACGCTGCAAACATAGCGATATTGTTAATTTTGTTTAGCTCAAATAGCAAAAACTGCATGTCAACAAGTAAAAAAGCTCCTACACCCTTAATGAAGCAATACTATGCAATCAAATCAAAGCATCAGGATGCCATATTGCTGTTTCGCGTAGGGGACTTCTACGAAACTTTTGGAGAGGATGCTGTAGCGGCTGCCAAAGTGCTTGGCATCATTTTGACTAAAAGGCATAATGGTTCAGCCTCGGAAATTGAACTGGCCGGATTTCCTCATCATAGCTTAGACACTTATCTCCCCAAATTGGTTCGAGCGGGTTATCGTGTAGCTATTTGTGATCAACTCGAAAAACCCTCAAAAGAAAAGAAGATCGTAAAACGTGGTGTTACAGAGCTAATTACACCCGGTGTAGCCCTGAACGACAATATCTTGGATACGGGCAAAAACAACTTCCTAGCATCCCTTCGATTAGGAAAAAACATTCATGGAATTGCCTTCATTGATATATCTACAGGCGAGTTTTATGTAGCGGAAGGTCATGATGCTTTTATTGAAAAACTCCTGCAGAGTTTTCAACCTTCAGAAGTACTAATCGCTAAAAACCAGGAGAATACTTATCTTGAAAATTTTGGTGAACGCTATTACCACTACCGTTTAGACGATTGGTTATATACGGAAGATTATGGTACTGAAACCATTGAAAAACATTTCGAAGTCAATTCGCTCAAAGGATTCGGCATTCATAAATCGCCAGAAATAATTATAGCAGCAGGTGCCGCCTTGCATTATTTCGCTGACAACCAGTTGAAAGACATCCAACAACTTAATACTTTATCGCGCTTGACTGCCGACAGTCATGTTTGGATGGATAGATTCAGTATGCAAAACCTAGAGCTCATAACTAGCCATCACCACGATGCGAAAACATTAGCGGATGTTTTGGACTACACGGTAAGTCCAATGGGTGCGCGTTTACTTAAAAAGTGGATACTCATGCCACTGGTAGAAATTGAACAAATCAAGGAGAGGCAGGACATCGTTGAATATTTAATTCATGATAAAGCGGTTAGAGAAACACTTATCCTGGAGTTAAAAAACATAGGTGACATTGAAAGAATGATTGCTAAAGTGCCTTCAGGTAAAATTACACCTCGAGAAGTTGTTCAGATAAAACGAGCCCTTACAGCCATTAAACCGATCCAAGAGCTTATGCTCAAAAGTGAGATTGATGCTATGGTAAAGTTTGCTGATCAGCTAAATCCATGTCCAGTGCTGGTAGAAAAATTGAGCAAGGAACTGGAAGATGAAGCTCCCGTTCAACTACATAAAAGCCCAACAATAAAAGCTGGTGTGAATGAGGAACTTGATGAGCTTCGAGCAATTTCAAGTAAGGGTAAAGATTACCTGCTGTCTATTCAGCAACGAGAAGCAGAAAAAACAGGAATAACATCACTCAAAATTGGATTCAACAACGTGTTTGGATACTACCTTGAAGTGCGCAACACACATAAGGACCGTGTACCAGAAACCTGGATACGCAAACAAACCTTAACAGCTGCTGAACGATATATCACAGAAGAATTAAAAGAGTACGAAGAAAAAATCTTGGGTGCCCAAGATAAAATTCAAGCCTTAGAAGCTAAGTTGTACGACGATTTAGTGCACTATTTACGCAGTTATATTCAACCCATCCAGTTAAACGGCCAACTTCTCGCCCAAGTGGATTGCCTGCTCTCTTTTGCCTTAATCGCTGATAAAAATGACTATACACGCCCTGAGATTAACAACTCACTTGTGATTGATATTAAAGATGGTCGTCATCCAGTAATTGAAGCACAGCTTCCTGTAGAAGAATCCTATGTGCCTAATGATATATACCTCAATAATGAAGACCAGCAAATAATCATGATAACTGGTCCAAATATGTCAGGTAAATCTGCTGTCTTAAGACAAACTGCGCTTATCGTGTTACTCGCTCAAATGGGCTGTTACGTGCCAGCTAAAAGCGCAAGTATTGGTATCGTAGATAAAATTTTTACGCGTGTTGGGGCAAGTGATAACATCAGCAGTGGCGAAAGTACTTTCATGGTCGAAATGAATGAAACAGCGAACATTGTAAACAATATCAGCAATCGCAGTTTGATACTTCTTGATGAGATTGGGCGTGGAACCAGTACTTATGATGGTATATCTATAGCCTGGAGCATTGCAGAGTACTTACATAACCATCCAAAGTTCAAGGCAAAGACTTTATTTGCTACGCATTATCATGAGTTGAACGAATTAGCGGATAAATATCCACGAGTTAAAAATTATAACATCTCAACCAAAGAAATTGGCAATAAGGTTTTGTTCTTAAGAAAGTTAGTTCCTGGTGGCTCAAAGCACAGCTTTGGTATTCACGTAGCTAAAATGGCAGGAATGCCCAAAGAAATTGTTGGTCGTGCCAATGAAATCTTGAAGCAATTAGAACAAAAACATATTGACGGGGATTTCCAAGATAAAGTAAAAAACATCCCTGCCAATATGCAACTCAGCATTTTTGATGCTGAAGATCCTGTAGCTGCAGAGCTGAAAGAAATGATTGACCAATTGGACATCAACACATTGACTCCAGTAGAGGCTTTGTTGAAATTAAACGAGCTAAAAAGTAAACTAACGGATTAAAGAATGATTGGCGGATTTATACTTCTTGGCTTAGCAGCTTTTTTTTGGTTTGTAATTGCCAAAGATAGAACAGCAGAATCAGCTACAGCTTTCATCCGAATTGTGAAGGCGGCAATTGGTGTGAAAGGCTATATTACCTTGGCAAGAATCCTCGCGGTATTCATGCTCCTAGCTGCTGTCTCAGAATTCTACAAGTACTTTATGCGCTAATTCTTTTAGCTTTGATAATCCAATAATCAAAGAAAAATCGTTGCTGACTCAGTACCTTCTTTTCTATCCGAAACCCAGCAGCTTCGATAAACGCCTCGTACTCAGGTAAAGTATATTGATGTGGATGCAAAACATCTAGAGGAACCCAGCTAAATAATTTTCTAAAAAAACCGTGATTATGAGCATCTATAGAAATGATTAACTGCCCTTGTTCTGTGCTTAACTCGGCGAGTTTACCGAAACTTGCTTCGATATCTATAAAGTGATTGATAGCATTCGAACAGAGAATGGTGTTAAACTGCTTTTCACTTACAAAATCTTCAAAAGATGAATGAACAAAGTTCACTTTAGCATAGCTTGATTGATTAAAAATGGGTAATTCTTGGTAGGATGTAAGCAAGGGGTCTACAGCAGTTGTTTCGCCCGGAAGTATCATAAACATGCCTGCGGGACCACAACCAATATCAATGGCTGGATAAGAAATATGGTCAAGTTTCAGGTCAAGTGATTGTAGAAAATCTATCCAATATTCCCTCTTCCATTCCAAGTATTCATTAGGCGATTTACCACGCAAGTAATTTTTCCACCAACGAAATTCAAAGAATTGAGCTAATTGCCATCGCATTTTTCCCACAAGACAAAACTACTCAAATTAGTGAATTAGACAAGCTGAAAATTGCTCCCTATAAGAGTTCTATTATTCAAAATGCTATTAATCTTTTATCATTGTTAAAAGCTCAGTCATTCAAAATTAAATTATCTTTACACCGCAGGTCGGCTCATTGCTACTCCTGAATATTCAGGAATAGAGGAAAGTCCGGGCAACATATAGCAGCTATCTGGTTAACGGCCAGTTCCCGATTTACCGGGAAGGAAAGTGCTACAGAAAATAACTGTCCGTCAGTTGGCGGGTAAAGGTGAAAACGTGGGGTAAGAGCCCACGACATAGCATGGTGACATGTTGTGTGAGTAAACCCATAGCGTTGCAATGTCAAGTAAGCAGGAGTTTGAGGATAGCTAGTCCGATCCTGTGGGTAGGCAGCTAGATCCCACTAGTAAAAGCGGGACGAGATAAATAATGAGCATCCGCCAGCTGGCGGATACAGAACCCGGCTTATAGACCTGCTTTTTTTTATCCACTACGACATTTATTTCTCGAGACAATTATTTGTTTCCCAGTTGAATTGTACATAATTTTGTACACTTCTAAACCCACACAACAGATGGCGAAAATATTGATAGTCGACGACGAAAAAAGTATACGGAATACCCTCAAGGAAATTCTAGAGTACGAAAAATATAAAGTAGAAGAGGCTGAAGATGGAGCTAAAGGCTACGAAATGATTATGAATAATCATTACGACGTCGTTTTACTCGATATCAAAATGCCGAAAATGGATGGTATTGAAGTTTTGGAAAAAGCATCAGCTGAAAATCCAGACACGCCATTTATCATGGTTTCTGGTCATGGAACTCTCGAAACCGCTGTAGAGTGTGTAAAAAAAGGAGCTTACGATTATTTACAAAAGCCACCTGATTTAAATCGTCTCTTAATTACGGTTCGCAACGCTTTAGATAAGTCAAACCTTATCACAGAAACGAAAGTGTTGAAACGAAAAGTTTCAAAGAGCAGAGATATCGTAGGTGATAGCCCGGCGATTAAAAAGATTTTATCGACAATCGAACGAGTGGCCCCAACAGATGCACGTGTCTTGGTTACCGGCGAAAATGGGACAGGTAAAGAACTTGTAGCTAGATGGATACACGAAAAAAGCAATCGAGCAAAAGGCCCACTAGTGGAACTCAACTGTGCAGCTATTCCTTCCGAATTGATAGAAAGCGAAATGTTTGGTCACGAAAAAGGTGCCTTCACCTCAGCAATCAAACAGCGGATTGGGAAATTTGAACAAGCCAATGGAGGAACTCTTTTTCTTGATGAAATTGGTGACATGGATTTGTCGGCGCAAGCCAAAGTTTTAAGGGCTTTGCAAGAAGGAAAAATTACCCGCGTCGGTGGCGATAAGGAAATTAAAGTAGATGTACGTGTTGTTGCAGCAACCAACAAAGATTTACTAGCAGAGATAGATGCAAAGAAATTCCGAATGGACCTTTACCACCGTCTCAGCGTTATATTACTGCACGTTCCATCCCTTAATGAAAGAAAAGAAGATATTCCTTTATTAGCCGATCGCTTCGTAAAAGAGATTTGCGAAGACTATGGTATGCCTATTAAAAAGATTACGCCTTCTGCTTTTGAAGTACTTTCGCAGTTTGATTATACAGGAAATATTCGTGAGTTGCGCAACATCGTAGAGCGTTTAGTTATACTTAGCGGTGAAAAGATTACGGATGAAGATGTAAGTAACTATGTATCTAATGCGGTAAGTGCAAAATCACCCAAAATGCTTTTCGATCAGTTTGAAAAATTCCAGGATTTTAAGGAATATATGGAACGCATGTTTATTGAAGACAAGTTGAAGAAAAACTCTTGGAATGTTTCAAAGACTGCAGACATTTTGGATATCCAGCGCAGTCACTTATACAACAAGATAGAGAAGTACGACTTAAAGAGAGTCTAGCGGGCTGGTATATCAAAAACTTTACCCTCCAGGGCTAGTTCAGTATTGGGGAAAATTTCTCGTGCTTCTGTCAGCAATTCATCTAGTTTTTTATACTTCGCCGAGTAATGCCCTATTATAAGTTGACCTACATCTGCAGCTTTTGCAATCAATGCTGCTTGACGCGCCGTGCTATGAAAACGCAATAGCGCCTTATCCTCACTGTCACTTTTGAAAGTCGCTTCATGGTATAAGACATCAACACCTTGTACATATTGCACTAGCTCCTCATTATACATTGTGTCTGAACAATAGGCATAGCTATATGAAGGCGAAGAATCGTCTGTCAACAATGCGTTTGCAATCACCTCGCCTGATGCGGCAACAAAATCTCCACCTTTTTTAATGGCGAGAATCTCTTCATGATGCACGCCATATTTCTCCATACTTGAAGCAACAATCTTTCGCAACTTTGGTTTTTCGCGAAATAAGAAGCCATTACACGGAATCTTGTGTTTTAAAGGAATTGAATGTACGCGAATACTATCATTTTCCATGAGCATATCAACACCCTCAAATGAATGTGGATGAAAAAAAATCGGATAAGGCCATTGTGCATTGGTATAATCTGCCTGCAAACGAATGATAGCATCTAACTCTGGCGGTCCGTAGATATGCAATTCATGTTGCCGATTGTTTAATTTAAATGAATTCAACAAGCCAACTAGACCAAAATAATGGTCGCCATGCATATGGGAAATAAATATGTGGTTTAGGTTGCCATGTTTTAAGTGGTACTTATTTAGTTGAAACTGAGTTCCTTCACCGCAATCAATGAGAAAACTTGACTGCTTATGTTTTAAAAATTGGGCGGTAGGATAACGATCATGCGCTGGAACAGCAGAATTACTTCCCAGAATGGTGAGCGTATACTCAGCCATTGATTAATCTCTTAAATCTCTTTCTAATTCATGAAGCAAAACCAAATCTACGGCCTCACTTAAACTTGGGGTGACATTAAGTATGCTATCCAACTTTGACAATGCCAATAAACTCTCAATAGATTCGCCAATATTACACAAGACAAATTTCCCTCGTTTCTCAAGACAAATACGATTTCCTACTAGAAAAGCACTCAAACCCGAAGAATCAACGTAATTCACACTGCTTAAATCACAAATAATATTGTGGTAACCCTCATTATTCAAGAGGACAAATTCTGTCTTCAAAGCTGGGGCAAAAGTAGCTGTTAAATTCTCTTCTGCGGGGGCAATAGTTGCATATCGCTCTTTTTTCGTAATCGCATATTTCATAGTCCAAACTTTTAGGAAATAAAGGGTTTAAGCCAAAAATAATCAATATTGTAGATATTTCACAAATCAATGTGAACTAAATTATTGAAAAAAAGATTTTTAGGCAGAATATAAGCCTTATTTTAGACGTTCAGAAAGTCGAAATGGCTTAATTTTTGAAGCTTAATAATATATATGGAAGCAAAATTTTCACCCGAGGTTAAAGAAGTCATTTCTAACAGTAGAGAAGAGGCTTTGCGACTCAATCATGATACGATTGGCGTCGAGCACCTTATATTGGGTTTATTACGAGACAATGACAATGTGGCAGTAAAAGTCTTGAAATCATTAGAAATTAATCCTGTTCTTTTACGCAGAGCTATTGAGAACTCATTAAAAGATCGAAATGCTAAGAAAATACATGATTCCCGAAGCTTACCGTTAACAAAACAAGCTGAGAAGGTTCTTAAAATTATGGTTCTGGAGGCAAAGGTTTTAAAAGCTGAATCGATAGGAACCGATCATTTAGTCCTTTCCGTTTTAAAGAACGAAGACAACGTGGTTACACAGATTCTTGCAAAGTATGATGTGGATTACGAAATCTTTAAATCTGAATTAAACTTCATGAATGACAATATTCGATCAACATCTACTAATGACGGGGATGAAGAAAGATACGGAGACGAGGAAGAAAGTAAGGAGCCGTTCGGAGGTGGAGCAGCTGGTGGTAGCGCTAAAAGTGCCAAGCCAAAATCTAAAACTCCGGTATTGGACAATTTCGGGAGAGATGTAACGGAACTTGCTGAACAAAACAAACTGGATCCAATTGTAGGTCGCGAAACTGAAATCGAACGCGTATCCCAAATTTTAAGTAGAAGAAAGAAAAATAATCCAATTTTAATCGGTGAGCCAGGAGTAGGTAAAACTGCTATTGTTGAAGGATTGGCATTGAGAATTGTTGAAAAACGCGTATCACGTGTGCTTTTCAATAAGCGCGTAATTATGTTGGATCTCGCTGCATTGGTCGCTGGCACCAAATATCGTGGTCAATTCGAAGAGCGAATGAAGGCTATAATGAACGAATTAGAGAAAAACCGCGAGGTTATTCTTTTCATCGATGAAATTCATACGATTGTAGGTGCAGGTGGTGCTACAGGCTCTCTAGATGCGTCAAATATCTTTAAGCCAGCGCTTGCCAGAGGTGAATTGCAAGTGATTGGTGCAAGTACATTAGATGAATACAGGCAACATATTGAAAAAGATGGCGCTTTGGACCGAAGATTTCAAAAGGTTATTATTGATCCTCCTTCTATTGAAGATACCTTGACCATTTTGAACAATATCAAAGAGAAATACGAAGAATATCACAATGTAAGTTACGATGCCGAGGCAATTGAAGCAGCGGTAAAAATGAGTAATCGTTACATAACAGATAGGTTTTTGCCCGACAAGGCTATCGATGTAATGGATGAAGTGGGCGCGCGTGTTCATTTGCGAAACATTCAGGTACCCAAAGATGTATTAGATCTTGAAGCCCAGATTGAAAAGGTAAAGGAAGAAAAAACCCAAGTCGTCAAGAGCCAGCGCTATGAAGAAGCTGCACGTTTACGTGACACTGAAAAAAAGCTCTTAGAGCAATTAGATGCTGCTAAAAATCTTTGGGAAGAAGATATCAAAACCAAGCGATACCCTGTTAAAGAGGATGATATAGCCGAGGTTATAGGTATGATGACAGGCATCCCAGTGAATAAAATAGCTCAAAGTGAAAACAAGAAGCTCGTTGCCATGGGTGATGAGCTGAAAAAAATGGTTATTGGCCAAGATGATGCAGTGGCAAAAATCACCAAGGCCATTCAACGAAATCGTGTAGGCTTGAAAGATCCAAATAAACCTATTGGAACCTTTATTTTCTTGGGACCGACTGGGGTTGGCAAAACAGAGTTGGCTCGTGCTATAGCTAAGCAAATGTTTGATAACAACGGATCAATGATTCGTATTGATATGAGTGAGTACATGGAGAAGTTCTCTGTATCTCGCCTAATTGGTGCTCCTCCGGGATATGTCGGTTATGAAGAAGGTGGGCAATTGACAGAAAAAGTGCGTCGCAAACCATATTCTGTTGTCTTGTTAGATGAAATTGAGAAAGCCCATCCAGATATTTTCAACTTATTGCTACAAGTATTGGATGAAGGTATGCTAACCGATGGCTTAGGTAGAAAGATAGATTTCAAGAACACCTTGATTATCATGACATCAAATGTTGGTGCAAGGGATTTGAAAGACTTCGGAACCGGTGTAGGTTTTGCCACCAAAGCGAAAGAAGCAGCTATTCAAGACGCGAACAGTGGTGTGATTGCTAAAGCTTTGAAACGCACTTTCGCTCCTGAGTTCCTGAATCGTATTGATGACGTGATCATCTTCAACTCTTTGAAAAAAGAAGATATCCACCAAATCATTGACATCGTGTTAAAAGGAGTTTACAAACGCTTGGAAGATTTGGGCTACCAAATCAAATTGACCAAAGCAGCGAAAGATTTCATAGCCGATAAAGGATATGACCCGAGTTTCGGCGCACGACCATTGCACCGCGCGATTCAGAAGTATTTGGAAGATCCCCTGGCTGAAGAAATTCTCAATAACAAGCCAGATGAAGGTGATGTTCTGGTAGCGGATTACAATAAAACAGAGGGCAAAATTGAAATTACGGTTAAGAAAGAAAAAGATACAAAAGTGAAAAAAGAATAATCACTTTGCATGACTAAGTTTTAAAGCATCCGCCTCTAAGCGGATGTTTTTATTTACCGCACATATTAACAAGCGTTAATAAAACGATACGAAGAGGTTAGCGAGTATTGTATCTTTACAATACAAGATAAACCATGCAGCAATACCACGACTTACTCAATCATATCATGGCAAATGGCTATGATAAATCAGACAGAACGGGAACGGGAACGCGAAGTGTGTTTGGCTACCAAATGCGATTTAATCTCGAAGAAGGTTTCCCCTTGCTAACTACCAAAAAAGTATTCACCAAAGGTATAATTCACGAGCTGTTATGGTTTATTGCAGGGAATACAAACATTCAATACCTTGTACAAAATGGCGTGGGTATTTGGAATGAATGGCCATTTCAAAGTTACTTGAAGCAAAAGGGGCTCGAGGAAAAATTCCCGAAGCACAGCGAATCATGGAAAGCAGAGTTAAAAGCTTTTGTTGAACGCGTTAAAACAGATGACACTTTCGCGGAACAGTATGGAGAATTAGGTCCCGTTTACGGTCGTCAGTGGCGAAATTTTGAAGGTGTTGACCAATTAAAACAAGTAATTGAGGACATTAAAGCAAAGCCCGACAGTCGACGATTAATTGTGTCCGCTTGGAATCCAAAAGATATTCCCGTTATGGCAAAATCTGGTTTACCGCCGTGTCATACTATATATCAGTTTTACGTAGCTAATGGCAAATTAAGTTGTCAACTCTACCAAAGAAGTGCTGATGTATTTTTAGGAGTTCCTTTTAATATAGCCTCCTATGCCCTCCTCACCCACATGATTGCACAAGTTTGTGGTTTAGGTGTAGGTGATTTCGTCCATACCTTTGGTGATGCCCACATCTACAGTAATCATTTCGATCAGGTGAATGAACAATTAAGTAGAAACTTTTATGAGCTGCCAACGCTCAAATTGAATGCTAAAATACAATCACTGTTTGACTTCAGACACGAAGACATCGAGATTATAGATTACCAGTGTCATGCGGCGATTAAAGCGCCTATAGCTGTATAATATCAAAGAAATGGTTTAGTGGTGGCACGACTTGGAGTCGTGCCACCACTAAGTTCAGAAAAATAAAATTGTAATTAGGCTCTCCTCGCCTAGCCGACCATTTTCAATGTTTGAAACAACTTATCGAGTTATCCTAAAGTATACTATTATTTCAACTCTATAATAACTTCATTCTTTCTTCCGACCATTTCGAAAGGTGGATTATAGCCCAAGAAATAACTCTTATTCGTGTATGCTATTCCTTCTCGATCGAGTGCTTGGAGCAATTCAGCTTGGTATTGGTCAATCTTTTCTGAATCTGCCCATCCCCCGAAAGTTATAGCGGCAACTTTTTTAGCTGGCATTTCAGTAAACTTAATATTCTCGGTATTCGGTTTAGGTAAATCTTCTTTTTTGTAAGCTTTAGGAATAAGAAACATCATGGTCATTGAATCTTCTAGGCTCATAGCAACAGGACTAGTCATTGCAATCTTTTCATTCCTTTCATTTCCACCAAAAATGTATCCAGCTAAAGCCGAAAACCCTTGCCCTGAAGCTTCCTCATATTTATCCGTAGGTATGGTAAATGAAGTAAACAAGCTGGCTTCATATTGACGAATTTCAAAATCGCCATATTTTTGAATAACTATATACGGGTAGGATTCTATATTCCTGGAAGTTGACATCGCGTAGGCTTGAACGGCCAAGAAACCTAACAAAATGACACTAACGCTAATTAAAATAATTTTCATTCGATGTATTTAATTTACTCTGTTCAGAAAACAATTTTATTTAGGGAAATGTTCCAGCTCACACAAAATCAACTTTTGAGTAACGGTCATAAAAAAAGGCCTTCACCTTGTGAAGACCTTTCGTGATTAGGTACTAATTATATGTGTAATTACGCTTTTTTAACGTTAACTGCATTTAATCCTTTACGACCTTCTTGCAAGTCATACGTTACTTCGTCGTCCTTGTCAATTGAATCTACTAATCCCGAAACGTGCACGAAATATTCTTGCCCGTCCGCTTCGTCTTTTACAAAACCAAAACCTTTGGTCTCGTTGAAAAACTTAACTGTTCCTTTGTTCATGATAATTTGTTTAATTTACAACAAAGGTACACCGATTATTGATATATTCATCATTCTAATAATTTATTGCGTATTTCTTTCGAAAATTATAAGAAATAAGCTCACATTTTATCTCTACCTTTGCCCGCTGAAATAAAAACGACTATGCAGTCTATAAGAAACATCGCGATTATCGCCCACGTTGACCATGGTAAAACTACCCTTGTCGATAAGATCATTCAAGCTTGTAAAGTTTTCGACGAAAGAAAAGAGGTGCAAGAACTATTATTGGACAACAACGATTTGGAAAGAGAACGCGGTATAACTATTCTATCCAAGAATGTATCGGTGAATTATAAAGATGTTAAAATCAACATTATTGACACTCCTGGTCACGCCGATTTTGGAGGTGAAGTCGAACGTGTATTAAAAATGGCGGACGGCGTGTTATTGTTAGTAGACGCTTTTGAAGGTGCCATGCCACAAACACGTTTTGTATTGGGCAAGGCAATCGAATTAGGCTTAAAACCAATTGTTGTGGTTAACAAAGTCGATAAAGAGAACTGCACTCCAGATATTGTTCAGGAAGATGTATTCGAGCTAATGTTCAATTTGGATGCAACCGAGGAGCAATTAGACTTTGTAACTATTTACGGTTCAGCCAAACAAGGATGGATGAGCACAGACTGGAAACAGCCTACGGATAATATTCTTGCTTTAATGGATGCTATTCTATCAGAAATACCTGAAGCTCCAATATTCGAAGGGACCCCACAAATGCAGATCACCTCGCTTGATTTCTCTGCCTTTACTGGGCGAATTGCCGTAGGACGAGTATTACGTGGCACACTTAATGAAAACCAGGATTACACCTTATGTAAAAAGGACGGAAACAAAAAGGTTCGAATTAAAGAGTTACACACCTTTGAAGGTATGGGTAAAGTTAAAGCTAAATCTGTAAGAAGTGGTGATATTTGTGCTGTGACGGGTATTGAAGACTTTGAAATTGGTGATACAATTGCAGATCTTGAAAATCCAGAACCCTTAGAAAGAATTGCCGTTGACGAGCCAACCATGAGTATGTTATTCACTATCAACTCCTCTCCTTTCTTCGGAAAAGAAGGCAAGTTTGTGACTTCTCGCCATTTACGCGATCGCCTATATAAAGAATTAGAAAAGAATCTTGCCTTGCGGGTAGAAGATATGGATACCGAGGACAAGTTTATGGTTTACGGTCGCGGGATTCTTCACTTATCTGTTTTGATTGAAACTATGCGTCGTGAAGGTTACGAATTGCAAGTAGGAAAACCACAAGTAATATTCAAAGAGATAAATGGTCAGAAAAATGAGCCGATGGAAACATTGGTTGTAGATGTTCCTGAAGACAAATCAGGTAAAGTAATCGAATTGGTAACCCAGCGAAAAGGCGACTTATTGATTATGAACCCTAAAGGCGATTTGATGCACTTGGAATTTGATATTCCATCGCGTGGATTGATTGGATTAAGAAATAATATTCTGACCGCCACTGCTGGAGAGGCAGTCATGACGCATCGCTTCAGAGAATATGCACCGTACAAAGGAGAAGTACCGTCACGTTCTAAAGGTTCTTTAGTTTCTATTGAAAAAGGTCAAGTACTAGCCTACTCATTAGACAAATTACAAGATCGAGGCAAATTCTTCGTAGAACCTGGTGACCAAGTATATATCGGCCAAGTAATTGGCGAACACACCCGTTCGAATGATTTAGGCATCAACCCAATCAAAGGCAAGCAGTTAACAAACATGCGAAGTGCTGGTTCGGATGGCAATGCGAAAATTGCTCCGAAAGTAGATTTCTCATTGGAAGAATCCATGGAATACATCAATGATGACGAATACCTCGAAGTAACGCCGGAGAGCTTGCGTATGCGAAAGATTCAGTTTAAACCGTAAATCGAGTGCTGCACAGACAGATGTCAGTTGTCTGATCTCAGATTGGTTTTAAGAATCTTAGTGTTATCCGTAAGACTTCCTACTAAGCTAGTCAAACTGCCCTACTGTGTGTTCGCTGAATGCCTGTAAATACCTTCTTAATTAGGCTGTCTATTATCCCGAGCATTCACTCACGGCAGGCTGAGTCAGTAAACCTATTTTTTTTATTAACTAAACGGCCCGCCTTCTACTTGAACAATATCTCTTCCAAAAGGTGTCAAGCTCAAACTCATCAACTTAAAATGCTGTTTGGCAAAAGGTAAGCCGATAATTGTAATGGCAAACAATAAGCCCAAAAGCAGATGAGTTAAAACTATAGGAATAGCGCCTACAAAAAACCAGATAATATTCATCAATGAATATAAACATCCATTACCATCTTCCACCTTCCTAGCCTCCAATCCAAAAGGCATTAACTCAAAATACGCCAATTTAAAACATTGGAATCCAAAAGGTATTCCAACAATGGTTAAACACAATGCTATTCCAGCCACAGCGTATTCACAAGCGGTTACAAAACCACCAAATATCAACCAAACAATATTTCCAATTAGTCTCATGTTTATTTTATTTTAATATCTAATTAGTACATCTCTATTGAAAGTCCTAAGTTTGCACTCCCAATTAAATTAATTAGCTAAAATTATATAAAAATGAAAGACTTTAGTTTGCAATCGTGGGTTGAAGTAAAACAAGAATCAGATTTCACCATACAAAACCTCCCTTTTGGCATTTTCTCTACACAAAAAAAATCTGCTCGGGTAGGTGTTGCAATCGGAAATAAAATAGTAGATATATTGGAACTGGCAAACAATGGCTTTATAGATTTTGATACCACATTATTCGATACAGATAAGTTAAATGATTTTATGGCTCTCGGTAGACCGGCAGCAAGTAAACTCCGTAATCGTCTGCAAGAATTATTGAATGAAAACAACGATGAACTCAGGGATTCAACTCATCGAGGAAGCATTATGGTCAACATGTCCGAAGCGACCATGCACATGCCTGTACAAGTAGGTGATTACACCGACTTTTACAGTAGTGAAGATCACGCGCGCAATGTCGGAACAATGTTCAGAGACCCCAATAATGCCTTATTACCAAACTGGAAACATTTGCCAGTCGGTTATCATGGCCGTGCCAGTTCAATCGTTGTTTCACCAGCTGAAATACACCGGCCAAAAGGTCAAACCAAGGCGGATGACGAAGCAGCACCAAGTTTTGGTCCTACACGCTTATTCGATTTCGAATTAGAAATGGCATTTATCACTTGTAAGCAAACAAAATTAGGAGAAAGTATTCCAATTGAAGAAGCAGAAAATGCTATCTGGGGCATGGTTATCTTTAACGACTTAAGTGCTCGAGATATTCAAAAATGGGAATATGTTCCCCTCGGTCCATTTCTTGCTAAAAACTTTGGTTCAGTTATTTCTCCTTGGGTTGTAACTATGGATGCGCTCGAACCTTTCCGCACAAAAGGATACGAACAAGACCCTGAGGTTCTGCCCTATTTAAAACCAAATAAAGATGCAAATTTTGATATCCATCTCGAAGTTGCCCTTCAACCGGAAAGTGGAGAAGCGCAAACGATTTGTTCTTCTAATTACAAATTCATGTATTGGAACATGAACCAGCAGCTGGCTCATCAAACAGTTAACGGGTGTAATATCAACGTAGGTGATATGTATGCATCGGGTACAATCAGCGGACCAGAAGAAAATCAATACGGATCAATGCTTGAATTGACTTGGCGTGGAACAAAACCTATTACCTTATCCGATGGTTCTGAGCGCAAATTTATGCAAGATGGCGACACTTGTATCATGCGCGCACATGCTGAAAAAGAGGGTGTTCGAGTTGGTTTTGGCGAAGCAATAGTTAAAATATTACCAGCCACCTAATGGCTTCAGCTTTCGGACATGCCGCAGCTGCTTGGGCCATTAACAATGTCTTGCAACTGCTCACCCATCTACCTGTTCGCGTTCTTTTTTTAGGTGTTATTTTTAGCATCTTACCCGATATAGATGTCATTGCATTCAGATTTGGAATACCTTACGAGAGCATGTGGGGGCATAGAGGCATCACGCACTCCATATTATTTGCATTTGTACTTTGCGCCTTAACTACACTCATGGTGGCCAAAACGAAAAAAGAACATCTCACTTTTTTCTTCTTTTTATTTCTCGCTACGCTATCACACAGTTTGTTAGATGCGTTAACTACAGGAGGAAAAGGTGTAGCATTTTTCGCACCATTTGACAACACACGCTATTTCTTCCCCTGGCAAGTGATTAAGGTCTCGCCTATCGGCGTTAAAAACTTTTTTTCCGATCGAGGCGTTGCTGTTTTATTGAGCGAACTCAAATGGATTGGCATCCCTTTACTAATTAGTTTGTTTATCTTGTATATTCGAAAATTCAAACAAGTATGATTTCATTTGACCCATTATCTATACCTATTCCGAAAAGGCATCAATATATTACTGGAGCAGTTGGGCCTCGCCCAATTTGCTGGGCAAGTACAGTAAACGAGCATGGAGATTCAAATCTCGCCCCGTATAGCTTTTTTAATGCCATTGGTTCTAATCCGCCTACACTTGTATTCTCGAGCAACCGAAGAGGTCGAGATAATTCAACAAAAGATACGCTGCATAACATCAAGGCGACTAAGGAGGTAGTAATCAATGTAGTGCCCTTTGATTTAGTTAATCAAATGAATATTAGCAGTACAGACTACGATAGTAGTATCAATGAATTTGAAAAAGCGGGCGTCACCGCCATTGCTTCTGCCCTGGTAAAACCAAAAAGGGTAAAAGAAAGTCCAGTCCAATTCGAATGCAAAGTAAAGGATATCATTCACTTTGGCGAGGTAGGTGGTGCGGCGAATCTATTTATTTGTGAAATTGTACAGATGCACATCGATGAAAATATCTTGAATGAAGATGAGATGATTGACCCGATGAAAATCGACCTGGTAGGCCGCATGGGCAAATCCTATTACACCCGTTCGAAAGAAGGAATTTTTGAAATTGACAACCCATTTACTAAAATCAACCTAGGATTCGATGGCCTGCCGAAGCATATAGTTGAAAGTAAAATCCTAACAGGGAACGAAATTGCGCAGTTAGCAATGGAAACCAGTCTACCTGATGAAAAGGAAATTAAAGAAACGAAAGAATCCTTATCATTCAATCGTCCTACTGATCTTGAAAGCCATGCTCGAGACCTCATTCAAGCAGGAGAGATTCGTAAAGCCCTTTGCCTTTTAATATAGATGAAAAAGCTATTGAAATATACCGGTCTGGCTTTAAGCTTTCCCCTTATTCTTTTTTTAAGTTATACCGCGCTTAGAAAAAATCATTTCATTTCGAAAGAACAAGCCAAGGAAACATACCAATTTGAAAACTCTCAATTCATTGAGTGGAAGGGCATACAAGTGCATCTTTTGGAAAAAGGACATAAACATTCTAAGAGCGTCATACTTGTGCATGGCTTAGGTGGCGCCTTGCATGAATTCAATCCACTAGGAGACCGACTTGCAGAACATTACCATGTTGTAAGCTTCGATTTACCCGGATTTGGTTTGAGCGACGCACCTCTACACACTGAAGATATCCAACAAGTGTATTTCGATTTTATGGAATTCATTTTAGAAAATTTTGCGAGAGATACGAGCTACATTGTTGGTAATTCTATGGGAGGGATGATTGCATGGAATACGACTTACATGTTTCCGGATAGAATTCAAAAACAAGTACTTCTCGCACCGGCAGGTTACGATATGGTTCAAATAGCGGAAAAGAATGCAGAATGGATTAATCAACCACACATTCGCTATTTATTGGCTAAAGGAGCCGCTCCTTTTATTGCTAAAAGTAACGTTGAAATGTGTTTCTTTAAGGATGAAGATATTGATCCTATGCTGTTTGAGCGCAAATACGGAATGATGAACAAAGAAGGAAATCTGGAATATCTCAAACAACTTGCTGGTTATAAAAAGTTTATGGATACCGCAATTATTCAGCAAATACAGACCCCCTCTTTGATCATTTGGGGAACAGAAGATGAAATTATCCCATACAGCCACGCCATTCGATTTGATCGCGACTTACCTAACTCGGCATTATTGACTTACGAAAATTGTGGTCATGCACCGATGTTAGAGGAGCTTGACAAGTGTGCGAAAGACATCCTAAACTTTTTTGATTAATATCTCTATTTTTAGACTATGAATACGCAAATAAAAACACCGCTTACCGATTTGTTAAACATCCAATACCCCATTATCCTTGCTCCTATGTTTTTAGTAAGCAATGAAGAGATGAGTATCGAAGCCATCAAGGCAGGTATTGCACCTTGTATTCCTGCCCTGAACTGGCGTACGGATGAGCAAATGCGTGCTGGATTAAAAGAAATTAGAGAAAAAGCAGGTGGACCAATTGGTATAAACTTAATTGTAAACAAATCCAACATCCACTACAAGCGCCAACTGAATACTTGTGTAGATATGAAAATAGATTTCATTATAACTTCGCTTGGCTCGCCTGAAGAAGTAATCAACAAATGCAAACCGCATGGTATCAAAGTCTTTTGTGATGTGGTTGATGTGGCCTATGCAAAAAAAGTGGAAAGCCTGGGTGCTGATGCGGTTATTGCAGTAAATAAAGAAGCTGGTGGACATGCGGGGCCTATGCTAAGTACAGAACTCATTCCTTTACTTAGAGATAATGTGAGCATTCCCGTTATATCTGCAGGAGGCGTTGGAGACGGTGCAGGAATCTGGAAGCGAATTCATCAAGATGGCGCAATTGGTGTCAGTATGGGAAGTATTTTTATTGCTACACCAGAAGCTCCCGTATCCCAAGAATATAAACAAGCTTGCGTTGACTACGGAGCAGATGACATCGTGCTAACAACAAAGATTTCCGGCTCCCCTTGTACGGTAATCAATACACCCTATGTTCAGAAAGTAGGAACCAAGCAAAACTGGATGGAAAAATTATTGAGCAAAAATAAAAAGCTCAAAAAATATGTCAAAATGCTCACCTTCTACAAAGGCATGAAAGCCGTCGAAAAAGCAGCATTTAATTCCACCTATGAAACCGTTTGGTGCGCAGGACCTTCGATTGAATACACTAAGGCGATTCGTCCAGTAAAAGATATTGTTGAAGAACTGATTCAACAATACCATGAAGTGAATTTAAGTGAAGAAAAAAAAGAAGCGGCTATGGCGAATAGCGTAGTGAGAAGAAGCTAATCAATTTTTGTATTCGACATTTATCTAATCATCGTTATTTATGAAAATATTACGCAGTACAGTCATAGTTATAGTAGCAATAATGTTACTCAGCAGTTTCGGATTATGGGTCACCGGCAATGCCTTTATCCTTACTGCTATTAGCAGAACCTATTTAGTAGGTAATTCGACGGCCAACATCGATGACTATAAACAGTTTAAAAGCAATACTATTGCAAACAACAAAGTTCGAGAATGGTTATTGGCTGATAATTATGCAACGGATAAATTGCCTCAAGATTTTCGCGATGAGTTAGAGAAAAATGACGCAGTTGCCTTTCTTGTAGTGAAAGACGGTAAGTTGGTAACAGAGTCTTACTTTGATGGCTACGATGAGTGGAGTAAAACCAACTCATTCTCAATGGCCAAAACTGTTGTAACCCTTCTTACGGGCATTGCCATTGATGAAGGATACATTGAAAGTATCAGGCAGCCATTGATTGATTTTTTACCAGAATTTAAAGATGATTCATTAGCACAAAGAGGCTCCTTAGGTTCTCTTTCCACCATGTCCTCAGGATACGATTGGGATGAAAGTTATTACAACCCTTTCAGTCCAACGGTTAAGTTATATTATGGGAGTGATGTTGTAGACTTTCTTACTCGAGGTTCTTTTGCTCATGAGCCGGACACTTACCATTATTACTCAAGTGCATCTACCCAATTACTAGCTATTGCCTTGCGTCGAGCGTTAAGAACTGAAAATCCTGACATTACTTTATCGGATTATTTAAGCGAAAAACTTTGGCAACCTTTAGGAATGAACGATGATGCCTTATGGCATATAGACAATAGCGGCATGGAGCTTGGTTATTGCTGTATCAATACCAATGCGAGAAACTTCGCCAAGCTGGGTCAATTAATGTTGCAAGATGGTGTTTGGAACGGCGACACCCTTGTGTCTCCTGAATATGTTAAGATGATGTACGAGCCGGTTTTTGTGGATTATTACGGGTACAGCACCTGGATTGGAGTAAATGCACCAGAACCCTTTTACTATTTTCGCGGTCATTTAGGGCAATTTGTTATTGTTGTGCCAGACCAGAATATGGTAGTCGTGCGATTAGGAAAAACTGTTGGACAAGGTAAGGTCGAAGACAACTTGAATTCATACATATCTGAGGCTATTAAGGTTGTGGAATCGTAAAGATTTTACAAGATCCACTCTGCAGTTAATTTTACTTTTCGTGAGCCGATGAAACTAACGAAAAGCAGTATTAATTTCCAATATGAGCATCCTATACTGTCTTAAGTCAAAATAATAAAAAATTCAATAGATCAAATAGAAAGGCATGGTCAATTACTCATTTGATTGAATAACCCCAAAAAGATAGCCCTAGCTTTATAGTGGTGGCACGACTTGGAGTCGTGCCACCACTATAGGGGGGATAACTCCATCGTCTAAAGACGAGCAATTTGAGCGCATGAACTAATCAAAGTTCTACCAACAATCGTTCAGTAACCGCCTTACTTAAGGTCTCTGCCTTGTGCCCCTTGTAGCTTACCACCATAGACTCGTCAAAAGGCTCCAAAGATTCAATTCTTAAACGTAGGCCTAGCGAAATAGCTTTCCCATTTAAAAACTTTAAAAAATCATCTGAAGTATTTATAACCGCGGTAATCTTTACTTCATCTCCGCTACGACAATCGCATAATTTGATATAATCTCTCCACATCATCTTGCCGTTTTTGTCGGGTATCGGTGAACCATGTGGATCTATTTCAGGATGCCCCAATAAGGCATCCATTTTAGCAAAAAACGCTGGAGATTGAATGTGTTCGATTTGCTCCGCAATGTCATGCACTTCTTCCCAACCGAACCCCATTTTTTCCACTAAATACATTTCAGTAAGTCGATGCTTGCGAATGATTAAAGCTGCTACTTTATGGCCTTCTTCACTTAGTCGCAAAGGCTTGTAGCTTTCGTATTGAACCATTCCTTTTTTGGCCAATTTCTTCATCATACTGGTTACAGTAGGCATCTTGATATCTAAATGCTTAGATAAGTCGTTAACACTTACCTCACCATCGTTATCCAGAGACAATAGATACAATGCCTTTAGGTAGTTTTCTTCAACCAGTGAATACATGAATCAAAAATAGCGAAAAAATTAACACACTAACGATTTGCTTACATCCCCTAGGTATTAAAGTTCGAAACACCACCACCTATTTCAAAATGAGTATCGGAAGCGAATAAATAATTAATCATCTCAAAGATTCAAATCTTAATCATCAACTATTAAACAAGTCCGAATTATAAAATTCAGTACTTCAGCAAAATATTTCTTATTAATTTTACAGTTATGGAAAACATTTTAGGCTTCTTCGCACCAGGTATTGTATATGCCTACATCTTTGTTTTAAATGCCATTGTTCCCGGCCGTTGGGTCATCGGTTATGTAACTAAAACGGGAACAGATGAAAAATTAAAATACCGTTTAAACGGTTTATTGGTGCTGTTTATAACCCTTGCCACTTGGGCTGGACTATGCTATACAGGAATCCTCCCATGGGACTGGTTTTATACCGTTCGCTGGGCAGCATTGTTTGGCGCGATTTTCTTTGGGCTAGTTTTTTCATTTGCCCTCGTTATCCCTTTCCCAAAAGTCAAATCATCTTTCTTTGCTGACTTCTATTTGGGTCGTTTAGAGAACCCGCAACTTTGGGGTGGACGTATTGATGCGAAGATGTATTTGTATTTGATTGGTGCCATTATGTTAGCTATCAATATCTATAGTTTTGCCGCACACCACTATTCCCAATTCGGTGAAGCCAGCAATATAGGTTTGTTTGTTGCTGCAGGCCTTCTCACCTATTTTATTGTAGATTACTTGACCTTCGAAGAAGTGCATTTATATACCTATGATTTTTTTGCTGAACGAGTTGGTTTTAAATTGGGCTGGGGTTGTATCGCCTTTTACCCTTTCTTTTATAGTATTCCTTTCTGGTCAACTGCTGCTTTAGACTCGCCCAATCAATCACCAATAGTAATTGCCCTCGGAATACTGGTATTTTTCAGTGGATGGAGTTTGGCTCGTGGAGCGAATATGCAGAAATACTACTTTAAGAGAGATCCAAATAAGCGCTTTTTAGGCATAAAACCTGAGACTATAACAGACGGGCAAAGAACATTATTAGTTAATGGCTTTTGGGGCTTGAGTCGACATATCAATTACTTGGGTGAAATCTTAATGGCATCGGGCATTGTGATTGCAATAGGTCATTTACTCCTACCATGGCCATGGTTGTATCCATTGTATTATGTAGCGTTACTCTTCCCCCGTCAAATCGACGACGATAAGCGCTGTGCAGAAAAGTATGGTGCCTTATGGGATGAATACTTGAAAAAAGTACCGTTTCGTATTATACCAAAGATATATTAGACGTCAGTTATCAGCAATCAGATGTCAGATGTCAGTTATCAGATTTCAGAACATAGACTTTTAACAGTCCAACTGACACAAAACAATTCTACAAACCGTCATTCCTGAAAGTGCTGACGAAGGAAGCCTTATCAGGAATCTTTTTTAAGAGTAAACCAATTACCTCAACTATTCAAACATTCAAAACTCAACTATTCACATTTGAGATGTCAGAAGACAGACTTTTAACAAGTCCTGAATACACAGAACAATTAACATTCTAAATCCAAAACAGTTCTGCACACCGTCATTCCTGAAAGTGCTAACGAAGGAAGCCTTATCAGGAATCTTTTTTAAGAGTAAACCAATTACCTTAACTATTCAAGCGTTTAAAATGAAGGCATTCAAAAGAAAGGATTCTTAATTCTTAATTCCTAATTTTTAATTACCTCACACTCCGTACATCTTCCTTGTTGTTTGTCCAATAATCTTAATCGCCCACTTACGAGGCAACACCCTGTGCATAAAAAAACTCGCTAAACGATTCGCGAAACCTGTGATTACTCTCGGCTGCTTACCTAAATTAGCAAAGCACTCCTCAACTACTTCTTCGGGTGTTTGAACTTTTGGTTCAATAATACCCACCTTTTTCGGTTTAGTATTTATAAAATTTGGACTAGAAGTAGCTCCCGCTACGCAAGCAATCACATCCACTCCGCGGTCTTTCCATTCATACCAAAGACTTTCAGCTAAAATAGTATCAAAAGCTTTCGATGCAGCATACGTAGAGAGAAAACCGGATCCCTGTAATCCAGCTAATGACCCCATGAGGACCACCGCTCCTAGGTTTCTTTCCAACATTTTAGTACCAAGCGTTTGCACCAACTCAAGTGGTGTCATGATATTCGTTCGCGCAATTTCCAGGTGATGATTCAAGTCATTCTTTTCAAAAGCCCCGATGTATGATAAACCAGCATTATACACCAAGATATCAATATCGAGGTGTTCTACGGCTGCCAATAAATCCTTAGCGGCATTAGGTGCTGACAAATCAAAAGATAAGGTCTCTACTTTTACTTGGTACTTGCTTTCAATTTCTTTGGCAAGAGCAATCATTGGTTCCAAGCGTCGTGCCACAACTATGAGGTCATATCCTTCCTTAGCCAGGTAATGTGAAAATGCGGCTCCAATACCTTCAGAGGCACCTGCAATACATGCAGTTTTACCATACTTTTTAATTCTACTCATAAATTCAAATTTACTCACTTTTGTAGGCTGTAAAAAATAAAATGTGGGTTATTTACAATCAAACAACCCACATTCAATACGCACAATTTAAGCGGAATCTAGCTAGAAATTAAGCTTTCCTGAAAGAATAAAACTTCTTCCCGGGGCAACAATTCCACTGCTGTAGGTTTTATAGCGTTTATCCAATAAATTTTCCACCCCAGCATTGACCGTAAAGTGCTTATTAACTCGATATGAAGCCTTAAAATTTAAGCAGAACCATCGAGGAGAATAAGGATTACCGTTTGAATCGCTTGCATAGATGTATGGTTTCCCTTGCTCTTCGATAGGTAAATCCTCAAAATCAACGCCACCACTAAACAAAGTATAGAAATCCAAGAGTAAGCCTTTCCCCTTGTAGGTTAAATGGGCAGCACCAAACATAGGAGCAGCGTGTCTCGAACGACTAGTTGACCCGTCATCCAACTCTTCAGTACCTCGCTGGAAATTATACACCGCATTAAGTCCGAAACCCTTAGGTAGTTTCGCTTCAAGGCCAAACTGAACACCATACACCTGTGCATTAGCTGCATTTTGAATAGCTTGTACCTGACTCAATTCACCATCATAAATGATACTATCCTGACCATTAAACA
>Ga0209137_1000270_pt1 | contig 57726 bp, 80 predicted proteins | sample SaaInl5LU_22_DNA_FD_184642 | JGI IMG/M metagenome (GOLD analysis project Ga0209137, IMG submission 184642) | Marine microbial communities from expanding oxygen minimum zones in the Saanich Inlet - ESP_105LU_22_DNA (SPAdes) (version 2) | ecosystem: Environmental > Aquatic > Marine > Intertidal... | reverse complement strand
ATGAAGATTTAGAATTACCATATCCAGATTTGAGTAAATTTGAAATATATAATAAAGCTAATAGATAAATTATGATTGGAGAAAATGTACAAATCCATCCTCTTGCATATGTTGAAGAGGGTGTTGAAATTGGTGATAACACAAAGATAGGTCCATTTTGTATTGTAAGAAAGGGAGCTAAAATTGGTAAGAATTGTTCATTTACCGCATACTGTGAGATTAGAGAAAATGTGGTGGTAGGGGATGGGACAACTATGGGAAGTAGATGTACCATTTCAGCAAACGCTACAATTGGAGAAAATTGTGTTATCAAATATTCATTTGTGTTAACCGATACTCCTGATTTGAAAGCTAATGATAAAAAGGTAGTTAAGGGGGTTGGTGATAACACTTTGATTGGAGCTAATGTAACCCTAATGCCAGGAAAATCAATCGGTTCCAATTGTGTAATTGGGGCATGTTCTCAGATTAGAAAAGATGTACCTGATAATGAAACTTGGTATGGTTCACCAGCGGTGTTCTTAAAGAAAAACAAATAATGTTATCAATCCTAAAAAACGCAGGTGAAGGTTCAACCACATATTATGTGGGTGATAAGTTCGAACACATTTCCCACTTATCAAATTGTACCTTAATTTGTAAAATGGAATTTGAGGGATTGGATAATGTGGAGCAAATCATTGTGGATGACCCACAATTATACTTTTATAAGTTATCTCATTGGATTGAAGATGTATATACATTTCACCCAAATGGTGGAATATATCATACCGGCAAAGGATGTGATATTCACCCCACGGCCGTAATTGGTGATGGGGTTATTATTGGTGATAATGTAACCATTGGACCTAATAGTGTAATCTATTCCAAAACTGAAATTGGAAGTGGGACTCGAATTGATGCAAATTGTACCATCGGAACTGAAGGTATGATGTGGGTTTGGGATGGTGATTCAAAAGTATTCCTCAAACAATTGGGTGGTGTTAGGATTGGTAAAAATTGTATCATCGGTTCCAATTCAGCAATAGTTAGAGGTTCAGCCAATGAGTTAACTATATTAGAAGATGGAGTTAATATGGCGCCAGGTTGTTGTGTTGGACATGGGACTTACATAGGTAAGAGTGTACACTTTGCAAACAATGTAACCATAGGTGGTTCAGTTTCAATCGCAGATTATAACTTTGTAGGGTGTGGTGCTATTATAAACCCCGGTGTTACGATATCTGAATCCGATGTTGTGATAGGAGCTGGAAGTACTTTGACCAAATCCATCAAAGAATCGGGTGTTTATTTTGGATTACCAGCTAAAAGAATCAAATCCACAACAGGTAAACTTAGTGGAATGCCAAATTGGAGAAAATGAGTACCATTGGATTAATATTTTTTGTGATAGCTGGAATATGGGTTATCAAATTACAAATTGATGAATACAAAGACTTGTAGGTCTCAATTATTTTTCGTATATTTGTATAAATAAAATTCGAAAATGAACAAAATGAAGGTTGCGCTTATCGCTCACGATGGAAAGAAGGCATCTATGGTTTCTTTCGTAATGAAACGATTAGACTTTTTTAACAAAGAAAATGTGGATATTGTAACCACTGGAACAACTGGTACTATGATTCTGCATGCCGGAGTTGATAAAGTTGAGAGAGTAAGTTCAGGTCCTTGGGGTGGAGATGCCGAAATTGGGGCTATGGTAGTTCGTAAAGAAATCGATGCAGTTATCTTCTTCAGAGACCCATTGGATAAGCACCCACATGATGTGGATATCTCAATGTTAATGAGATTGTGTGATGTTCATGATGTTCCTCTAGCAACCAATTATAAAGCTGGACATATTATTATTAAACATTTTATGGATAAAGTAGATTAAATATGGAAGTTTATGTAGTAATTGCATATCGATGGGGTGATACTGAAAACCACTCCTATTTAGTAGCAGTTTGCGATTCCCAATTTATAGCACAAAGATATGCAGATAACGAAACTGGTGCTAGAGCTGGGAAGTATGGATGTAGAGTTTATAAGAAGATTATGAATGCACCTATCACCGAAGAAGATAATATGGTTTATCAAACTAAAGGACAACAACAAAAATAAAAGTTACAATGAATTACGCACTAACATACGATGATATTCAATTGGTTCCAGCCTATTCGGAAATCAAATCTCGTCAAAGTATCAACCTAAAAACGATGTTGACCAAACGATATGGGTTACTCCAACCTTTGGTAGCATCTCCAATGGATACCGTTTGTGGATACGAAATGGCTTACAAAATGGCTATGATGGGTGGAGCTGGAGTGATTCACCGATTCATGTCCGTTGAAGAACAATCCAAAATTGTGAAGAGATTACAATCAGACATTTATGGAGAAGGATTTGGTGGAAGTATCGCTGAAAATTGGGGAGTTATGTTTGATGATTGGCATGCGGAAATGCCATATGTTCCAATCGTAGTAGCAATCGGAGTTCAATCTGAAGATAGGGTTCGTGCCAAAGAATTGGTAAAAGCTGGGGCAAATGTTCTACTAATTGATGTAGCACATGGACACCACAAAAATGTAATCGATATGGTTAAGTGGTGTAAAGAACAACCCGAATTTGTGGATGTGGACATCATTGCTGGAAATATCGCAACAGCGGAAGCAGCGATTGATTTGGAAAACGCTGGAGCAGATGGTTTAAGAGTTGGTATTGGTGGTGGTTCACTTTGTACTACTCGTATTAAGACGGGATTCGGTGTTCCGAATGTAACTTCATTGGAAGATGTAGTTTCAGAAGCCAAAACACCTGTGATGGCTGATGGTGGTATCCGAACCAGTGGAGATATGGCTAAAGCTCTAGCATTGGGAGCATCTACAATTATGATTGGTTCACTAATCGCTGGAACGGATGAATCTCCTGGTCAAATCTTAGAAACACCAAAAGGATTGTACAAACGATACCGAGGTTCAGCATCGTTGGAAACCAAAGTAACACATGGACAGGCAGCTCGAAATGTGGAAGGTGAATCAACAGTGATTCCCTACAAAGGTGGAGTGAAATTTATTGTAAACGGATTATTAGATGGAGTAAAATCAGCACTAAGTTATGGTGGAGCTGAGAATCTACAAACTTATAAACCAAAATATGTAGTGGTAACTAATGCTGGACAAAATGAAGCTAAACCTCACCTACTTTAATAAATTTATGAACAAACATCCCTACACAATATTGTTACAGGGTAAGATTAACGAAGAGACTCTCAATCTTTGGATAAAGAATCATTCGGAATCTAAGGTTGTATTATCTATATGGGAAGATGAGGATTTAAGTTCATTCGATATTCCAAAAAAATGGAAAGTGGTGATAAACCACTACCCATTTATCAGATTTAGACCACAAGCAAATTTGGATTACCAAATTATCACCACATTGCATGGTTTACAATATGTGGAAACCAATTGGGTAATTAAAATGAGATGTGATGAGTATTGGTCTAATTTGGACAAGATTTTTGATAAGATGAAATCTAATCCAAATAAGATTGTAAGTGGTTCAATGTTTTTCCGAAAATGGGGAATGTATCCATTCCATTGTGGTGATAAAATATTGGGAGGAACTACGGATAATATAACTCTGATGTTTGAATCAACTTTACATAATTTGGAGTTAAAATTGTGGGATGAAACTATACCAGAATCCCAATTAGGATTGGGTTATGTTATGGCGAAAGATAACTTATTGAATAATAAAGATATCAGAGAGAAACTGAATTATATGAGTTCAATGAGAAATAAGCCAAAGCAAGATGTTGGTGAGGTTACTTCTGCAATCTATAAAGGATTGGAAATTACAACACAAAAGGCATTTAGTATTTTAGCACATGAATTCAATTACTCTGCTAAAAAGATATATTTTGATGATATTAAAAACGAATTGGATTATATAATTAATATACTATCAAATGTATCTAATTCCATAGCTGATATGAGATTTCAACCATTGGATGAAAGGGGATATATGAGAAAGTGGTTTGATATCATTGATATTAATGAACTTAAACCATATATTTCAACTCGAAACTTTGGTGGAACCAAAGGTAGAGTTTGGTATAGGGATGATTTTCCAAATGAAATTGAGGATTGTATGATAGATATTAATCAATAATATGTTTGGTAAAGTTAAGAAGTTAAAGGAAGAGATTGGAAGGTTGGAAAACCAAATACAGCTCATGCGTGAACATATTGCGGTTCAAAAAGAGGAAATTTTGAGCTCGAAAAAGAAGATTCGTGAGCTAGAAATGTTGTTGGACATTGCAAATAACACAAAAAGATACTAAATGATTCTATATTTGATAATCGGATTGGTAATATCATTATTTTATGATATGGTTCACTATTATTTGGTAAAAACCGAAGAACTAAGATTTAATAATTGGGAAAGATTAGCTACTGTTTTTTTCTGGCCAATTATTATGGGATTTTCAATATATGAAATGTTAAAGAAAAACAAAGATGAGCATTAAAGAGTGGGAATGGATGAATAGACCCGAACTAACAAATCAAAAAGGCTGGGTTATTGTGAGAGGAGAAAATGTGTATAATTATGAAACTTGGAATGAAGCTGTAACTGTTAACCAAATGTTAGGCGGACATCTGATGAGTAAGGAATACCACGAAAATCATTATAAAAATGAATCTAACACAAAAACAATTTAATTGGCTACTCGAATTAGTAAGTGGAGGTGATGAAGTATTTCAGACTGTACCTTGGGATTTAAGAAAGAGAGCAGCCGAACTTTTGAAATCAGTTGGATACATAAGAGAATACAATTCCAATGAACGAATTCTATTGTTGGAATTGAGAGATGATTATATCCGATGGAAGCAAACTACCAATTTGGATGATGACCTTCCATTTTAGGATATTTATATAAGAACAAATTAAAAAGTGAAGAGAGATGATGAAGAGGATTTTTGTTCTATTTTTGGGACTATTAAGTTATGCGGTTTCCGCATCCCACCTATCTGGGGGTGATATTCAATATAGATACATTGGTGATTCGACCGGTGTAGCCAGACAATACAAAGTAATTTTAAGAGTTTATAGGGATGTAACCGGAATTGGAATGCCTACAACCGAAACTGTAACAGTTTCATCCAATTGTTATTCCAATATCAATGTTCCGATGACCTTACAAGCGGGCTCGGGTTTAGTTGCACCAACTCTATTTGATTGTGTAACTCAAGGAAGTTCTGGAACTAAAACTTTGGAGATTTATACCTACAAAGGATATGTAACTCTACCTGGTGCTTGTTCTACATTTAAGTTTTGGTATTCCAATTGTTGTAGACCTCCCGGAATTACCAACATCAATACCTCAAATGGATTTGGTGCAGATGGGTTTTTCTTTGATGCAAATTTAGATAATACTTTGGGTGAGAATTCTTCACCGATTTTTATTTCCGAACCTGTTAGAGCATTTTGTGTGGGTAATCCATTCAATTGGGCACAAAAGAGTGTTGAGTATGATGGGGATAGTGTTCACTATGAAATGATAAGTTGTAGAGAAAACGCATACCCTAACCAAACCAATATTCCATTTGATGCTGGATGGTCAGCAACTCAGCCAGTAACTTCAACCTATTTCAATCTGAATACAAAGACTGGAACTATTTCATTCTTACCAACTCAGCAAGAAATTGATGTGATGAGCATTAAGATTACCGAATATCGATACGATTCACTTTATTTAGTTTGGTATCCGGTCGGTTCGGCATCAAGAGATATGATGATTTCCATATCAGCCAATTGTTCACCGACTGCAGCTCAAGGTGTGGTGTTGGATTATAACTTTCCGGGTCAATACATAGATACGATAACGGGGTTACCTGCGGTGGATTATAGTTGTGGGGATTCGGTGATTGAACTGAACTTTTTGGTTAAGTTAGATTGTGAATCAATTTCAGAGGATGGAACTGATTTCCGTTTAACCAATCCAAATGGACAACCTATTCCAATTAGTGAGTTATCCGCAAATTGTGATATCAATGGAGAAACCCAAGCAATCACAGTTCACCTATTCAAACCACTTTTGGTAAATGGTAGATATTTCCTTTACTCAAAGACGGGTAACGATGGGAATACCCTAACCAATAAGTGTGGATTCCCAATGAATGAGTTTGATACTTTGGTAATCATTGTGGATGATTGCTTTGAACCAATTTGGGAGTTTGAAAATGTGAGTGTGGTGAATGATAATCATACGATGTTGGAATGGAGTATCGATACCAATTCATTTGATACTACTTACTTTGAGGGATATGGCATTTATAGATGGGATGGTGTTCAGTATCAATTCCGCCAATTACTTACCAATTGGAAGAAATTGTATTATGATGATTTGACAGCAAGTAATGTTGATTTGGAAAGTTACTCATATAAGATTGATTTTAGATTCAGCGGATTTACATTCGGACCTTCTGATTCAATTCATTCTATTTGGTTAAGAGGTGGAGGTGGATGTGATTCCCTTTATTTAGTTTGGAATCCATACAATGGGTGGCCAACACCACAATACGATGTTTACCTAAATTATCAAAACCAATGGATTAAATGGAACGATGTTCCAATTACCGATACAACATACTGCTTAAAATCCGATACTTTGGAGGTGGGCAACTATGATGTGAAAGTAGTTACAACCGATGGAACATATACTTCAGAAAGTAACTATGTAAGATGCTCTCAACCACAACCACCTTTCCTTATCATTCCAAATATCATTACACCAAATGGTGATGGGATAAACGATATCCTTACGATTCAAAATCTAATGAGCTGGGATTATAGAGAATTGACTATCTTTAATAGATGGGGTGGTATAGTATTCAGAAGTGAGGATTACCAAAACGATTGGAATGGTGGAGGTGTATCCGATGGAGTTTACTTTGGTGTTCTATTGGTATCCGATAGTGGTGAGGTAGAGCAGTATGATTTTACGATTACTATATTAGGTGATTAAAATTGGTGATACTTTGATTAAAACCGATTTGGTATATTCAAATTCCCTTCGTATATTAGTAGAGTAATAAGAGATAAGAGTTTAATAGAGACAGTAAATCTTAAACTAAACTTAAAATGAAAACTACAACTAAAGAACAATTCGGACACCTCATCAACACTTGCGAATGTTGTGAGAAAAAAGATGGTGTATGGACTATGAACCCATTTGATTCAGATGTGAAGAATGAATGTAATATGATGTTCATTTGTTTGGAATGTTTTGATGAATTACTAATGGAAATTTAACACCAACGAGAAATGAAACGAGAAATGAAACAGACAGCAGTAGAGTGGTTGAGAGACTTATACGAAAACCAACCAGCTTATGATGAATCTATACTTGACGAAGAATGGCAAAAAGCCCTTGAAATGGAGCAGGAGCAAATGATTGATTGGTATGCTACGGGGCAGGCAGATACAGTAAATATGTATGAGCAACACCTCAACAAAAACTCTAACACCAACGAGAAATGAAAGCAGACCCAAATAAAGTAATCAAAACCGAACCCAAAATGGTAAAGGAAGGTTGGGGATTGGTAAGTGATGTGGATGGATTATACAACCGAATCTATTGGACTGATAACAAATTGGTGAAGGTTGAGTATGATGGAACTACCTACAACAATATTACAGTCAAAACCATAAACAATTGTGTAGATTAGGTAAAAATAAATGTTAAAGTTCTTGGAAAATCCAAAATAATTTCTGACTTTTGTATGTAATGATTGAGTAACCCCTAAATCTATATATTATGCAAAAGCAGAGAGTTGACATTAACAAACGATTTAATTACCTAAGACAATTAACCGCATTGGTGGGGAAGGGAAGTATCCCATCCGCTATCATAACCGGTGTAGGTGGAGTTGGAAAAACTTGGACAGTTCAAGACACCCTACAAAGAATGAGGTTGAGAGACCTTTCCCTATTCGATGATTTCGGACATGGTGAAGTATTTGAAGGAGAATTCAAAGGAACATTCAGATTCATTAAAGGATACTCAACCGCAAAGGCACTCTACAAAACCATGTATACCAACAACGGAGCAGTTTTGGTATTCGATGATTGTGATAACATTCTGAAAGACCCAACGGGAGTGAATATTCTCAAAGGAGCATTGGACTCATATGATAGGAGAATTATCAGTTGGAGAAATACAATGACAGCAAAGGATAAAGGATTACCCCCTGTATTTGAATTCAAAGGGCAGGTAATATTCATATCCAACCTATCTATTGAAAAGATACCTCAACCACTTCGTTCTCGTTCCCTATGTGTGGATGTGAGTATGAACACTAATGAGAAATACGATAGGATGAAGGAACTAATCCAACAAAAGGATTTTATGCCGGAAATTGGAATGTTGGCTAAGAAAGATGCATTGGATGAGATTATGAAGAATAAGTTAATCAATAAGGATGTATCCCTTCGAACCCTTTGCACTGCAATCAAACTGAGAAGCTTAGGTGGAGATTGGAAAGGATTGTTAGAATATTGCACAACGATTCAAGCGGCTTAACCTAAGATGAACCCACCCCGAAAAGGTGGGTTTTTTCATTCAACAACCGAATCCCAAAACCAACTGGAGCTTGGAAACCCTTAATAAAAATAATATAGCTAAGACTAAGACTATTAATAGTATAGGTAATTCAGATAAAGAAGAAGTAAAATCCATATAAGGTAGTATATATAAAGGTAAACCCCATAATCCCTCTAACCCATATGAATAAGAATCACTACCAATCAACGCTAATCCAAATCTATTTCCAAATCTTAGATATAGAAGAAGAGATAGAAACGAATTCATTCCCCATAGAAGGAATACAAAAGAAGATAGAAGAAATAAAAAGGATAATAGGAGAGGAGATAGAAGAGTAACCTTACACTTCCCCACTTCATATAGATAGATACATACCTATATTCTAATTTTGATATCTATATATAATTAACCTCACTCACAAGCCCCGTTATAGGGGCTTTTTTATTTTACCACTATTCCACCTTAATTCCCTACCCTATCCCACTACCTACCACTTTCTCCCACTTTTCCCCACCCCATACCACACTAATAATGGAATGGCTAAGAAAACCACCCTATCAACCCCTAAGAGAGGCTTAAGGGGGGATGTGTTGGCCTCTTAACTTTTTCCATAGCGATTCTGATACATTCTCCGAGCCACCCTACACCTTTAACCCCCAACACACACAAGCGCTTAGAGACAATCCCTGAAGGAGCTAGAAAATAGGGCTGTATGAACAAAGATACGAAATAAAATCCACATATACAAGCCATAAGGCCTGACAATGTGTCTGATAAAAAAGTTATTAACAACCGATTGGGGTATAAAAAGTTATCAACATAGCTGGTGTTAATAAGTTTTAGCTAGAAAATTTGGCTATATGGAATTTATTTTGTATCTTAGTGGGGGGATATATATAAAAAAAATAATAATGATAGGGAAGGAGAGAATAACCGGCGGAGGTCCGAATACGATTTCATGCGCATATAGGGAAAAATAAAGCATGCGGCACCTGTTGGGGTTTGGAATGATTAAAAAAAGGGAAAAATTAACCTATCAAAATGAAAAATAAATGAAAAAAAGCTTGTGCAATTGGATTATTATTCGTATGTTTACACTGTAAGATTGAGAGAGATAAGATATGAATAGAGTAGAAAAGTTTCAGAAAGCAATTGAGGGAGTTAAGTTTACTCCTCCTCAGAAGAAGATAGTTAACCTCATCCTTAAAGGGTACACAATTGAGGTTGTTAACAAACACCGAATGAGTGGTGGTGAGTTGATGTGGAAGAATCCTAACTCTGATTACTTAGAACATGCTGGAAAAGTTTACAAAGCATTCTTCAATGTATTCTATCAGATAAAGAAACAAAGTGGTGTTGAGCTTCCAACCAATGAATATATAAACTAAGAGATATGAAAGCACGAAAATAATTTGAAAAAAGTTTGTGAAAGGCTTGCATGATTCAATTTTATTTCGTATGTTTACACTGTAAGATTGAGAGAGAGATAATTAAAACCTTAAAACCCTAAAACAAAATGGCAAATATTAAGATTCAACTAAACGGAGAAACCTACCAAGTTAGAGAAAACGCTCTCCGTAACTACAAAGGTAAACCAACCATCTACGGCGGTCCAACGGAAGCTGGACAGTTGGTGAAACAATTCGTTAAGAAAAACTTCCCTCAATACCTATGTAGAGTGAAGGCAGACCACTTCTCAATGGGAAACTCTTTGGATGTGTATGTAACTACTTCCAATGGTGGTTCTATTCCCCAACATAACTTTGAGAAGATTAACCAATTCGCTCATCAGTTTGAGTATGGTAAGTTCGATGGGATGTATGATATCTATGAGAGTTACGAAAACTCTGGCACTGTAACCGATAAGGGAACGCAGGTTGAAGCTGGTGTGAAGTATGTGCATGTGAACAACCGCCCTCGCTTCGGAACTGTGGAGGCTATCCTTAACGAAGTAATCAACGAAGGTAGAGAGTTCGCTGAGGTGGTTCGTTTCTACACCGATGCAGAAGGTAGGAAATCTAAAGCTAAAGCAGCCCTTCTTCTTCAAAAATAATTGAGGAAAGGCTTGCCTGTTTGAAAAAGATTTCGTATATTAGTATAGTAATTGAGAGACAGAATTAAAACCCTAAAAGAAGATAAAATGAATAAGATTGAAATTAAGCCAATGTTAGGTTATGAATCTAAGTTGTTGAATCGTGATTCTAAACAATTAACGATTGGTAAGATACAATACCAAGCATATCCGCAGGTAAAAGGTGGACAGATTGTAAAAGGTAAATACATTGTTCAGTTAAACTATAATGGTTCAATGAAGCAAGGTGGTATGAAACGAAATGTTGATGGTATTAAGAACTGGCCATCTGTTGCTGTTCATTATCTGATGAAAGAAGGATTTAAGTTTGATTCACATGGAAATTGTTATGTGAAGAATGTAGTTGATTCTACTGAGTATTTCAATGTAGAAACTAAATTACTACAAGCTATGGTTAATCTTAAAAGTAAATTATCTTAATATGAGTAAGTATGAACGAGGTTACCTTCCGAAGATTGAGTTCTGGAAGGGGAAGCTGGAGTTAGCCATCTCCTCCAATAATGTGGGTGGTATTAAAGTAGCAACTGAGAAGTTGAACTACTTCGTTAACCGTCATATTGAGGTTTACGGATAAAAAAGTTTGAAATAAATTTGGATATATCAGATTTATTTCGTATCTTTACATAGTTGTTGAGGTGATTGAGAATTACTCTAACTAAGAACAACTAACCAAATGCGGAGGAGGAGTTAAGAGAAACTCGATTGGCATCCAGCCAATAGAAGGTAGGGCGGTTCTATCCCTCCGCTCAAATTGAAAAAGGAGAATCATCACCCTACTGGTGTTAATGTGAGAGTAGTATAAGCAGGTTCACATTTATATATTGCGGAAGAAGAGTTGAGAGAAACTCGCCGGGCTTCCAGCTCGGAGATGGTGGGGCGGCTCCACCCTTCCGCTCAGATATTATGGGAGAACAGGTAGCGAACAATAGGGAAACGCAAGAAGTGATGTATCTCCATGAGAAAGATGGAGTATGGTATATCCTCTCCGAGCCAAAGAGTCCAGGCTTGGTGAAGAAGGAGTATATCCCTATGGGCAATCGCTTAGTGTATCCGAAGAAGTGGGGAAGGAAGAAGGCTGCTGAGGTTTTCATTCAACACCTCATCAACGATAGCGAAGAGGTCAAACGAAATGCGGAAGAGAAGCTGAACATATTAGTTAAACTAAAAGAAGAGATAAAGGATTGGAAGTGATTGATTATCAACGAGCTAGGAAACACATAAAGGAAATCGGAAAGGAAGAAGAGGTGAAAGCTATTGCAAAGAAACTTCAGAAGGAACTCTCCGAAGGCGAATACAAACTACCATATAGAGATGCGTTGGTAATGGCTACCAATGATTTCATAGAGACAAGGAGTTCATACTTTTAATTAGGGTTACATAAATTAGGGTTATGTATAGGGGGACAGAGATGTTCCCCTTTTCTTATTTAGATGGATTCTAAATTTCACAAAGGGCTTGCATGAATGGAAAAGATTTCGTATATTAGTATAGTTAGTTGAGGTAAGTATGCCGGTGTGGAGTAAGTCCGGCGTTAAAGAGTCCCATAAGGCAATAGCCAACTCACTACTCAACAACTAATCATCCGCTCGAGAGGATGGTGGGATTAGAGAGCTAATGCATGGCTCTCTTTTTTTATGCCCAAATCCCAAACCGAAGTTGGACACCCTTAATAAAAATAATATAGCTAAGAATATAACCCATAGTAGTATAGAGTATATAACTAACACTCAGTATATAGTATAAGGGAGAACACATAGGGTATATAGGGGAACTACTACCCACTTCCCAGCTAAGCGAGCGCTAGCGAGCGTTAAGAAGCACCCCCAAAAAAAATACGCACATCGGTTGAGGTGCAGGGGACCCCCCACCCCCCTCTGACAGGTTTCTTGTAACTACCGGAAAACACGCATGGGCACAGGCCCGGTCTGGTCCGTTTTCATGCGGAGCCCGGTTTTTTTCCTCTCTGGGAAGATACCCTTTGATACCCCCTTCGGTGTATCTGTGGACAGGTGGGATAAGTGAACTGAAAATAATCTATCTAAGATTTGGTTATCTCAGATTTATTTCGTATATTTGTAATTAATATAAAATACTTGACCCTATGAGTGAATTACAAACTTTTTCGTTTAACAATAAGTACATAGTAGTAGATGGTGAGAACTATTGGCATTATACCTATGGAGGTAAATGGACAGCAACCAAATCAATCGTAATTGAAGGTATCCACTTCTACAACTCTAACAGGCCCCTCATAGAAGAGCGCCCATAAAAAGTGAAGAATCCCATATACACATATAGGGGAAAGAGATATGAAATCCTCAGCGAACAAACCAATAGGGATGAGGATACCAATAGAGATGAACAAATTCTATCGGATTTCATCTATTGTGAAGAGAAGAGAGATTGGGATACTATTGGGAATAGAATCTCTAATGGATTGAAATGGGGATGGCTAAGGGAAATTCAAAATAAAGAAGGAGAAGATGAAAAAGGATTTTGGTAAACTAAGATACAAACTTAATCAGTTGAAGAAGCGCTTGAAAAGAAGTAAGGATAATCCTTCACATTCGGATGAGTTAAAGGATACAATCCGATTAAAGAGGGTAAAGGAACTACAAAAGGAATTGAAGAAGAATGGGAAATGAGTTGAGAGATTGGCAAGAGGAAATCCTTCGTATGGAATTGGATACCTTTGAGTTAAAACCTCAACAACAAAGAATGATTGAAGAGTTGTTATTCCCTTCGGATTCAAATCCCTTTTGGGTAGAAGAGAAATATAAGCTCATCTTAGGAAGGGTTTTGAATTTTGGATTCTATGGAGAAGAGGATAGAGAAGCTCTTAACTTTGCTAGAGAGTGTTACCTTAAAGGAAAGAATTGGATTAAATAATTGGAGATTGGGTAGTTACTCAGCCTCTTGGGTTTAATCCCTTATAGGAGTATATTTATATCCACTATGGGACCAGAAGAATTCTACTATATGGAATACCTCAGAGGCTTGAACAATGAGGATTTAAGGGAGATACGAATTTCCTCTCTTAAATGGGTATTGGATGGATACACTAAGGGAACTATCAGAAGGGGAACAATCGTTTCCCTTATACCCTATACATCCTTAGTGGATTTACTAACCGAATTAGAATCGGATGAAAGGTATGAGGATTGTGAGGTTGTTTGGAAATTAATGGAAACGCTATATAACGAAAATGAAAAATCAAATGATGAATGTACAAGCCCCTTTACCAATAGGGGAATGGAAGATTGGGGATGAGAATTACTTTATCTCCTTTGCGCTAACTAAGAAACCTAACCCCTTGCGAAGATTCTTTGCTTGGTTGTTTTTTGGTTTACGATGGATTGATTTTCCCCAACCCAAAAAGGTAGAGGAGATTAAACCTTCGATGGGAATAAAGGCTGGAGTAACTAAGGTAATACAAAAAGGTAGACATAGAAGATGAAATCAATACCACACAAATCAAGAACAAGGTTTTTAGCTCACAATCCAACGGGCGAATTGATAAGGGTTATCTCCCATCAATTTACAACTGCCAATCCTAATGGGGGAGTTACTCGGTGGGTAGACACTATCAAAAAGAAGATAGGGGTAAACGACTAAAAATAACCTTTTGACCGACACCGATGAAAAATTTTGTAAAAAGACAATTATAGGGGGGAATCGGTTCCCTCTCAACACCGATGGAGAATATGTTCAATAGTATAGTAGTAATAGTAAATAAGACCAATAACAAATATAATGGAATCAATTGAATATTTGGGGTTTGTAGCCACCCTATTCATCCTAGCATCGTTTGTAATGGATGGAAATAAGTTACGAGTGGTAAATAGTGTGGGAGCCCTTTTGTGGTTCGTATATGGAATGTTTACCGATGGGTACTCCATTATGTTTTTGAATATGTGTGTGATATTAATTCATATTGTAAAGTTATGGAAGAGTTCGAAGAAATCGATTACCGCTCAATAGTTAATGATAGAAAGCAATTAGAACGATTAACTTCGGATAGGTATTGGAATGAGTTTAAGGGGGAGTGGAAATCCTACTTAGAGGATGCCTTCAAATGGGATACTGAGATAGTTTCTTTTGATAAACCATTCCGAGCGGTAGTTAAAGAAAAGCCACATCCTTTCGAAAATTGGATTTGATTTATATTTATAGGGAGTTAAAAGGATTTTATTATGAACGAATATATCGGAACATTGATGCAGAGTAGAAACCAAGCTCACATCTTCCACTTACAAACCTCATCTTATTCAAAGCATATGGCGTTAAACGGATACTATGATGGTATCATTGGTTTAATTGATTCTATTGTTGAATCTTATCAAGGTAAGTATGATATCTTAAAGGGATATAAGATGGTAGGTGCTATCAAAGATTTGGAAAATGAAGAAGATACGATTGCATACTTTGAACAATTAGCAAAGTATTGTGAATTAAAGAGAACCAAACTTCCTCAAGATGGTTACCTAATGAATCTATACGATAGTGTAGATGAACTACTTCGTTCTACAATTTATAAATTAAAGAGATTAAATTAAAAAAGAAACCCCACCTATTGAGTGGGGTTTTTTATGCTCAATAATATTGAATCACAACTTTCCTTTTGCGTAAGTCAATGTCCAATCAAACTCCATTATGGTTACCGCACTATTAAGGGTATCTACAACCATTTGAGTTCCGTTATCTAATTCTACATTTGCTATACCATCAAATTGAATGAATCCCATAGCGCCATCTCTACAATGAACCTCAGAACCATTTGTTGAAATAAGTAAACCATCTAGCATATTAAAGGAAGAGTTCCAATTACCCTCACCACCATCTAATTCCAATGCGTGGTCTGAATTACTACCCTCTACTACTACATAGTTTTGAATCAATCCACTATAGCCTTGGTCAACATCCAAACCATCATCACCATATGCCCATACCAATAGATTTTCTGCATCTACACATCCTCCAAAGAATTCAATACCATCATCTTGATTTGCTACGATTTCAATATTATTAATTGTAGTTCCTTTACCTACTCCACCTAATGTTAATCCATTTAACTCATTGCCCTGTCCGATGTTTGTTCCTCCATGTCTGATTGATACATATGATAACACACCGGAATTATCCAATGAATCCGTACCACCATATAATCCACTTGCATCTGAAGATGGAATACCTTCAATTTGTAGGGGTACTGAACCGGCTGAAATTGGAGCATATCCCAATATTACTATACCACCCCATAATCCTTGAACATCTTCATCTAAGTTCGGAGATATTAATTCACCAATGCCAATTGAATCAATAACGCTTGTAAATATTATTGGTGCGTTTGGAGTTCCTTCTGCCATAATCTTAGAACCCCTAGCAATTACCAACGATGATGCTACTGAACCTATACCAGATTGTGCTTTAATTAAACAACCCGGCTGAATGGTAAGGGTAGCTCCATTGATTACAGATATACGGCCTTGTAGTGTATAGATTGAATCTGAATACCAAGTGGTATTTGAATCAATATCCACATTCACCAAAATTCCTTCCCAATCCTTTGGTTGTGGTTGTGGTGGTTCTGTAACACAACTTGTGATACCAACGATAAATAATAATAATAATTTTTTCATATTGTATAATATTAATTTATAATACATAGTTAGTATATTAAATCGACTACCAATATGTTGTTAACACTAAGTAAGATTCACATTATTTATTTGTTAATAAAAAAGGGGAAACCTTTCGGAATCCCCTTTAGTAAATAAGTGTAAAGTTTCTTAGAAGTTGTACTTCAATGAAGCGTTCCAAGTTCTACCGAAACCAAACCATACTGAGTTACGAACATCTACACCATTCCAAGTAACTGATGATTCATCAGCGTGGATGTTAGTGTTAGATTCAGCAATGTAAACTTTATCAAACAAGTTGTTGATGTTTACTCTGAACGATGCGTTGTTACCAAATACTTTGAAACGAGTAGTCATACCAGCATCAGCCAATCCGTAAGAAGGAAGTTTTACAGCACCCAAGTTATCTTGTTGTGTAAATCCTGCATCGGTGATTGTGTAATCAGCGTATAAACCATCAACGAAACGATAAGCGATATCGAAGTTAGTTTTACCGATTCTATAATCAGCACCAACATTAGCGGTGAACTGAGCAGCGTTACCAACTTTAACATCTTTCATATACAAAGTACCTGTACCGATTGATTGTTGGTTAGCATCAAACAACTCTGCGGTGAAATCTTTGGTGTATCTCCAATCACCGATTGATAACATACCATTCAATTTCAATCTTGTAGTTGGACGGTAAACTGATTCAAATTCTATACCATTGTGTTGTACATCGATATCCTTAAATTGTGCAGAACCTTGGTCACCTTGTGCGTTATTCAATGAACGAGAGATAAATCTATTACCCCAAGTAGTTGAGTATGCGTTAATGTTGAAAGTTAAATCTTCACCAATGAAACCATACCCTACTTCCAATGAACGGATTTCTTCGTTTTGTAAATCTTCGTTTACAACATTAGCGAAGTTAGGGAATACTGCATCAAACTGAGGTTGTCTTGAAATCATACCTGCATTAAAGAATACATTCGATTTCTCATCAAGGTTGTAGTTAGCACCACCTTTAAGATATCCACCACCCTGATTCTTAGTATCCGAAATCGGAAGTGCTGGTTGGTCAAAGAAATCTTCTCTTTGGAATGATTGGTTAGATAAACCACCCTGAAGAACTGCGTTCAAACGATTCTTAGAGTATTCTACCATACCATTCACACCTTGCCATCCAACGATACCATTGTTGAAGTAATCAATCTTAGGACCATCTAAACCAGTTCCAGTAAATGGAGTTGCTTCAACTAAAGTGTTGATGATTTGACCTGCAGAGTTTTTATTACCAGTTGAGTAGTAACCATCTAATCCCATCAAATCGTTAAGAACACGATAGTGGTATCCTTTGTATTGTCTTAAATCTACACCAATAGAAGTTTTGAAGTTTCCGAACTGACCTTCTAAGTTAGAGATTGCTCCAACCCAATCGTGTGAGTTCATTGATGCTCTACGAACCAATACTGAACGATTTACACCATCATCTTTGAATCCATTAGAACCAATCAATTGTCCTTCGAATGCTGATAATGCGCCTGTGTAACCGGATGTAGTTGATTGGTTGTTTGCAATTACTGCATCGAAGTTGATGAAACCATTTTCATCTCTAGCTCCTCTACCACCATTTAAGTAATGGTCAGTAAGGTCTTTGTTGTATGGATATAAATCGGTAACTCCATTACGGAAGTTTCCACCACGTGGACCTGTACCACCACCTCTACCGGCTGAACCATAGAATGAGGTATTCAATTTCAATTTAGATGAGATTTCATAATCCCAGTTGAAAGTAGCCAATGGTTTGTTGTAGAAGTTTCTTCTCATATTATATTCTTCACCATTGAGGAAACCAGCATCGGTATTCCATCTACGGTCAATACCATCTTTGTGGTCTGAACCAAAGTTTTGGTAATCTCTAATAGAAACCCAAGAACTTCTTTGGTGGTGCCATTGTGCTGCACCTAAGATAGAAAGGTTGAGTGAGTGCTTAGAACCTTCTGGTTGGTAACCAACTGCTGCGAAGTAAGTTGTTCCTGCACCAGAAGTACCATATGCGTAACCATCACCACTCCATTGTGAAAGTAAGAAAGATGATGCCCATCCTTTTTCATTTTTACCTGTGTTGTAGGTAACGGATGTTTTAGCAAATCCATTATTACCAATAGTTTCGGAAACCGAACCACCTTGCTTCTTTTCAGCAGCTTTGGTAAAAATAGAAACAGTACCACCTACTGATGGAACTGCTAAACGAGATGCTCCTAAACCTCTTTGGATTTGGATACCACTTGCTACATCGGTTAACCCTTGCCAGTTAGACCAATATACCCAACCACTCTCCATATCATTAACAGGTTGTCCGTTAATAAGGAAAGAAGTGTTTCTTTGGTCAAAACCTCTAAGGTTGATACGAGAATCACCATAACCACCACCTGTTTTGGTAGCATACACACCAGGTGTGCGGTTCATAATTTCAGGGAATTCCGTATTACCAACTTTCAATGCAATCTCCGCTGGGGAAATTGCTGAAACTGCAACTGGAGTTTCTCTTTCTCTCGCTACATCGATAACACCTGATGTAACTACTACTTCACCCAATGTGTTTACTTGAGGTAGTAATTGAACAAGTAATCCTTTTTTAGCCGTAACTTCCAAAGTTTTATATCCAACAAAGGATATTTGTAGTACCGAACCGGTTTCCACATCAAAAGAAAAGGAACCTTCAAAGTCGGTGGTAGCACCTGTTTGGGTTCCTTTTACAATTAGCGTAGCGCCTGGTAAGGGTTCGTTTGTTTCCGCATCAACTACCTTACCGGTAATTTGAGCGAAGGATGTAAGTGATGTAAAGAACATCAACATACCAATCAAAAATTGCTTCATAATTGTTTTATTTAATTAATATAATGTAACCTATTAAGGAATTGGTGTCGTATCAATTCCCCATATATGTATCCCCCTATCCTCTTTTTCAAAATTCAAAAAGGCACATATACTTTTATTTTGATACAAAGATACGAATAATTCCTGAGATAACCAAATGATTATTTGGAAAAATTTAACATTAAATAAACTTTGGTATGTCAAATTTTTTTCGTATATTTGAAAGTTTGTATATTTATGTATATAGATATATTATGTTAGAATTAAGACCGAACCAAATAGAACCCGTTAGATTGGGGATTGAATACTTTAAGGAACGAAAGCCCGTTCCTTCAATTATTGTTGCCCCTACGGCATTTGGTAAGTCCATTGTAATAGCTCAGATTGCTAAAGGGGTTGGTGAAAGATTATTGGTGATTCAACCATCTAAAGAATTGTTGGAGCAGAATTATGATAAGTTTATCAACTTAGGTGGTGAAGCATCCATTTATTCTGCGGCAATGGGTGAAAAAGAAATTGGTTCTGTTACATATGCAACAATTGGTTCGATTGTTAACATTGCACATAAATTCAAAGAGATGGGGATTACAAAGGTTATCATCGATGAGTGTGATAGATTCCCCAGAGAACCAAATGGAATGCTTAGGCGCTTCCTAAAGGGTGCTGGTATCGTTCATACATTGGGTTTAACCGCAACTCCTCTCAAACTTCAGACAAATATGGGAGATGATGGTAGACCATTTTCAAAGTTGGTAATGTTAACTAATCGTTCTAAGAAAGGTAACTTCTTTAAGAAAATTATTTATGTTGCCCAAATTCAAGAAATGGTTGAATTAAAGTTTTGGAGTAGATTGGAATATCAATCCTACGATTTCAATACAGGTGATTTGATTTACAACACTACTGGAGCTGAATATTCCAACTCATCTATTAAGAAGGCATACAAAAACCAGAAAATTTCATCAAAGATTGTCAAAAAGGTAGAAGAGTTGTACAATAGGAAGTCAATTCTTATAGCTGTGCCATCAATTGATGAAGCTAAAGAACTAACTACACTCATTCCAAGTTGTAAAGCGGTGTATTCTGATATGCCTCCGCAAGAAAGAAGAGAAACTTTGGAAGAGTTTAAGAGTGGTAGGTTAAGATGTATTGCACAAGTCAATATCTTATCGGTTGGATTTGATTATCCTGAATTGGATTGTATCATTACTGGTAGACCCACCGCATCTTTAAGTTGGTGGTATCAGTTCGTTGGTAGGGTTACTCGTATCCACCCAAACAAACCCGAAGGATTAGTTGTAGATTTTGTAGGAGCAGTTCCAAAGTTTGGAAAGGTTGAAGATATCTACTTCAAAGAGGAGGATAATGGGATGTGGCAGATGTATGGTGAGGATAAAAAGTTACTCACTGGAATTCCTATTAGTGAAATTGGTTTACATATTGAAGGTGAAAAGTCTCCGCAAGAAAAAGCGGCTGAAGGTGTTAAGGTAGTTATGCCATTTGGTAAGTTTGCTGGTAAGGAGGTTAGGGAAATCCCTGCTTCATATAGGGAGTGGATGTTAAACAACTTCAGTTGGACACCTTTTAATCAAAAGGTTAAGGATGAAATACTCAGATTAAAATCTATTGGTATTTAATTATCCTTATATTTATAATCGAATACTCAATAGATAGTATCTAATACTCAATCAGGTTTACATTTAATCAAGTTATATAAATTGTTACTTTAGAAAAGAAAGGTAGCATTTTATGAATGCTTTGAAATTTGTAGGGATATGTCTATTCCTACTGTTTGGATTGGAATCGGTTCAAGCACAAGATGATTTGATTAAGGTGGGGGAAATTACTAACGAAATCCGAATAGGACAATTCGCTGGTAACCGTAACCTTGCATTTGGTGTTAAGAATATCGTAGAAGAAATTCTTATGGATAGTGATTATTCACTTTCACCAAATGCGGAAAAGCAAATCAATATTAAATTAGTATTTTTTGATATTAAGAATATCGGAACGAATGTTGCGGTATTCCACAAAGATGTGTCTATAACTCAGATTATAGCCATAGGTGAACTTCAAGAAGGGAAGAAGGTAAAGAAAAAAACTACCCAAAAGGGTGAATCAAAAGAAGTCTCTACCTCTACACTCGTAGTTGCGGATGATGGTACATTCAATCAACAAACTGCTTCCATCGCATTAAAAAAGGTAGTATCACAAATAGTAGAGGAATTACTTAAATGAAAAAATTATTAGTATTATTATTTCTATTACCAATGTTATCGTTTTCACAAACCATAAACATATCATTGGATTATGCTGGTTTAATCAATGAACCAGTTCAAGGAGAAGTAACACCAATTACCGCATTGGAAATTGGCGATGAGTTTTATTTAGATGTTACAATTTATAATTCAGATAACTCACAAAGAAAAGTAACTTTTGCAGATATTTGGTTTACTTTCAAAAATGATGCGTTTGATTATTTGGGAATTGATAATCCAAATCCAAATGGTAACTGGTACACCAACCAATGGCCATCTGTTTATGAATTTCAAAACTCAACAACTGCAACAGTTGATGATTTATATGGGCAGTATTATACTGACCATAGATGGAATTACATAGGGGAACAATCATTCCATGCACCGATGGTTATTAGTTCACAAACAACAGGTGAACTAATTGGTGTTGTGGCTAGATTAAAGTTTAGATATAAACAAGTACCAAACGGATTTGACTTTAATCAATCAGCAATGTTAAGAAAAGCATCGGTTAGGGATAACATAACTGGATATCTATTTACCGATGTTAAAGCGTTTCCAAATCAAACATTCGACAATGTACCAACCTCAACAAAGGTAACCGCATCGTTTAAGGTATTATTTCCCGAAACATTAGACCCTACATTGTTTGATGGTGGGTTATACACAAAAGACCCAAATGATGTTCAGAGCTGGTTGCAACCGGATTATGCAACTTATGAAAACTTTAGTACAGATGGTTCGATGAATATCACACAAGGATTTGATAGAACTTCTGATTTGGCAGTTATTGCTAATTGGGATGGGTATGTAGTTGATGCACAAAATGGTGATTATACAATTACCTTTGGAGAACAATATGATGAGATAGTAACAATATCAGATGTTGCTCTTGCGTTTGCTGAATTAAACAATAGAGGTATTAACCAAAATGAAGTTGGTAACGAATTTGGAAATGGTATCCAATTTATGAATGCGGATGTTAATGGTGATGGTCAGTTTAATTCAGATGATACCTACCTATTACTTTCACAAGTATTAGATGTATCCACTTATTTAGAGGGAGATGGTATGGTTTATGCTTCCAAGTTTTATCCTAAAGCACAATACGATACAATTACTACAACTAACTATTCTCAGATTCCAAACGGAACAACTTTGATGAATTATTTGGATAACAAAAATAATTCAAAATTACAATTTAGTTTTGAATCCGCTATCACTTGGAGAGGTGATGTTAACTTATCACATTCAACAACTCCAAATGTTCAATCAGAACAAACAACTACCGCTAAGGTGTTTATCCCATCATATGCTAAAGCAACAAATAAAGTTGAAAGACAAATATCAACTACCATTACAACTGAATTAGTTAATGGAAAAGTTATTGCAAATATTACATTAGACCCTAAACAACAAAAAGTAATTGGTGCACAATATAAAGTTAAATTTGATTCATCTAAATTAATTTTTGATGAAATCAATTATCAAACAAATAATGTATCAACTAACTTTAGTAACTTAAAAAATGATTACATCAATATTGGTTCATTTGTCCAAATCAAAGACCAGTATTTGGATGGTAAGACAAAATATACATTAACTTTTACACCAAAAGTCCAACTTGATAACACATTAGGATTGGTTATTCTAACTAACACCGATGCGGTAAACGCAAAAAGTGAACAACTTAAAATGAATATAGAATAATGAAAAAACTATTTTACATATTGCTACTTTTGGTTGTGTTCTCATGTACTGATGATACTTTTGAAATATTAGAGCCGGTTACCAATAGTGTTGATATCTTCGAAGTTCAGAGTACTGTTGTGAACGATGGTGATGAGATTAACATTAATATTGTATCCGAAGGTGAATTCAAAATATCGTTGGTTGATGAGTTTACAAACATAACACATACCAATGAAATCTTTTATGGTAAGGTTGGAGACAACAAACTTAACATTTACACAAGAGCCCTTCCAAGGGGTAGTTACAAATTATTAATAAAAGATGTTAAAGATAACATCATTAAACAAACAACAATAAAATTATGAGCGAAGAAGCAGAAAACAATGGTGGGTTCTTTTCTAATTTGAAGAACCAAATCATAACAGGTGCTGGGGTTGTGTTAACAACCATCGGTGGTATTTTTATCGATGAGGTAAAGGGTATTTTGGGTATTGCAGATGAAGAAGAGGGTGGAGCTAAAACCGAAATGGTTCAGCAACAACAACAATCTCAATCGAACAATCAACAAGTTATTATTAACATTCCAGAACAAAAACCAGCGGAAACTAAGACGGTGATTATTAAAGATACTACCGCTAGAAAACCTGTAAAGAAATTGGAAAAAGAACAAGAAATAGATTGGTAACATAAACTAAAAACATTATGAAAGATTTTATATTAAACAATTCAATTGTGAATATTTGGAAAGAAGCAAATTCACCATTAGAGTATTTAGTTGCTTTATGGATTACCGGATTATTTGTTTTAGCAATTGGTGGGTTATCAACAATTTTAGTTGCAACCATACTAAATCCACATATGTGGGATAATGTTCAATTTGGTATATACGATACATTAGGGTCATAATATGAAAAAAATAATATTAATAATGGTGGGTGTATTTTTTACACTTACCTCTTATGCACAAATAGGTTCAATTAAAGCAGAAACTTATCAAGCTGAGTTTGAAAAGAAAGCATCGATTGATGATGTTTCTGATTATGATGGACCAATGATTCCAATTGCACTTTTGAATGTGGGTATCTCCGATGAAGTATATGAGATGTATCCTGATTTGAAAGATGCTAGAATTGGATTGGGTGTTACCAATATGGTAATTGAATATTTGGATTGGACAAACCGATTCCAATTTGTTGAGGAGAAATCTGAAATTAAAAATAGAATGAAAGACCAATGGGTTGCATCTCGTAAAGGTGTATCCGAAAATCAGGTCTATGGAATGGGTAAAATTAAATTAGCAGAATACTTTGTAACGATTGAGGTTTATGATTTCTCAGTATCGGAAGATGAAGTTCTTTCTATGAGAGATGGTTCTAAACAAACACAAACAACTCGTTTGGGGTTGCAAGTTAGATTCACCAATGCAACCGATGGAACTTATTTTGTTGGTTCTGGTTTAGGTGATGCTAACACTGTAAAAACACAAGAAGGTATCTTAGGATTGGATGTTGAAGAAATTAACTTCAGACAATCTGCCATTGGAGTAACAACTCGTAAAGCATTAGAAACCGCATCTGCAAGAATTGTTTCACGAATGATTAAAAAAGGAATCTTCGAGAACTAATGAATGAAACGAATATTAATAATATTATTTCTATTATTCGGATTTAGTTCTTATGGACAAGTTTTTACTCAAACATTTGTGGACAGGTGTACTGGTGAAGTAAAGGTAGTAACTGCTAACTTCGTAAATGGTTCAGCAACAGTTGCATTCTATAATAAGATAAGAATCTTTACTTACGCTGAGTTTACCAGTGGAGTATTACAACAATGGTTAAACGAAACATATGTGTGGTGGAACTTACTATCACCGTGTTCAACCGCAACTCAACAAACACAACAAGCTCAACAAACCGCTCAAACCGCACAACAGGCAGCTCAAACTGCTGCTAGTGCGGCTACATCGGTACCAACTACACCACCACCCACACCAACAACTAATACAACGGGAGGTACGAATGCACCATCTAATACAACTAACAACTCCACATCTGAAAGTACATCTACAAATAGTACTACTGAGAGTGGTAATACTGATACATCAAGTACAAATGATTCTTCAACCGAAAATGGTGGAGGAGAAACAACTGAAACTAAAAGTGAAGAGACTGAAACAAAGAGTGGAGAATCTGAGGATTCCACCGAAGAAAATGGAGATGACGGAGGAGGAGAAGAAGGTGGAGATGAGAAATCGAGTGATGATGATAATGGAGATGGAGAAGAATCTGAAGAAGAAGTAAAGGACGAGGAAAAAAAAGAAGAAAAGAAGGATGAGAAAAAGGAAAGGGTTAAGAAGTTTAATCCTATCCAAGTTAAAGCAGATATGATGGCAATACAATCTTTGCTGGGTTCGTATGATGTTGTTATGGCTACTGGGGCATCTCAAACTTCTTTATTTGGTGATGAAACTTTTGGATTGAACGGAATGATTTGGAGTAACTTCAGACAGTTTGCTTTAACTGCTTCATACTCAAAGGTTAATATCAAAATCCCCTCTCTAACAACACTTATACACGGAGACCATACACACTATGGTGTTGATGGTAAAGTATCTTCTAAGTCCCCTCTAACACCCCCTACTCCAACGGTAGGTTCTATCAATGCGTTTTCATTGGGATATTCAAACAACTTTGGTAATGGAACCATTGTTCTTTCCGCAAATAGAATGAAACCTATGGGAAAATGGGGAACCGCTGGTATAGGATTCTCAATGGCTAATATGTTTGGCGAAGGTAAGTATCAAATGAGTGTAATTGGGTATAATGTGTTATACACAAACATTGTTAATGTAAATAATAGAATAACTTACGCACCGGCAATCATTTGGACACAATCACCATATATGGGTGGGTTTGATTTACAAAATGATTTGAAGGGAACTACTATTGGTGGGATGACAATACTTGCTAATTCTTTTACAATAAGATTGACACGAAGGTTCACAATCAATACAGGTTGGACAATTATTAAATCAACTGTAAAGGGTATGCCAATCATCAATTCTTTTATGATTGGTTCCAAACTTCCTTTTTAGATATTTATCCTTATGGGATATTTTGTGATAGATAGAGATAAGGAGTATATAGATACACTCACACTTATCAAAAAGATAAAGGATAGTGAGTGGGTTGATTCAAACACAATTATTGTTGTTTGCTCACCTGAATATAGTTCACAATTATGTCAAATAATAAACCATTCCCTTTCACATCTCAACAACAATGAACCATTTGAAATGGAGTTTTTAGAAATGCCATATCCAAATGAGGAACGATTAAATAAATCTGAATACTCAATGTTGTGTGAAGAACTTTCTGAAAAATATAGAGGAACTGATAAGAAACTATTGTGTATTGATTCGGGGTGTTTAAGAGGAAGTAATTTCGGTACTCTTAAAAATCAACTAATTGGTTCGGTTAATAACTTTAGATTTGGATGTTTGTATCTACAATCTAATTCGGTATTTGAGCCAGATTACTATACTGAAAAGTTTGATTTTGAAAAGGATGGTGGATTATTGTTTTGGTGGGAGAACCCCAACAACCCTTTATGGAATTGGTAAAATTAAATATTTATACAAAATAAATTGATATGAAAGAATACGCTGTACAAAAACAACTCATACCAGTTGACCAAAATGCTGGAGACCCTAATTGGGCAAAAAGACAGATTTGGGTTTACAAATTAAATGGAGAAGATTCATTAGATGAATTCGACACATTATCCGAAGCACAATCTAAAAGAGATGAATTGGATGCTGAGGACCCTACACCTAGAGTTTATAGAGTTGTTAAGAGATTAGATAAATTTAACTACGAAGTTATTTGATTTTTATTGTCTAATTTTTATTTTAATTTTTTTTGCTGTCTTATCTTGCACCGTGTCTCTGTGCGTTTTGTGAAATTCAAAAAAGTAAAATTTATCTTATCCAACAGGAGTGGGTACCTGAAGTTTCGAAGCGCTTAAACTCATAGCTTCACCTGAGAGTATCTTATGTGTAATTTATAAATACATATATACTACTTTTCCCAAACGATAAAAAAAATTCAACTATTTTCATTTTTCGTAATTATAGTTTGTTTAGCTTGTATATGTAAAATATTTTTCGTATATTTGTTCATAAACATCAAAACAAGTTATGAGCGAAGAGAAAATCGAATACGGTCAATCGGCTGTTGAGTATTGTGAGGCAACTTACCCACAAACAACTGAAGAGTTCAAAAAGATTTTGGACGAGATGTACATTACCTTTTGTAAGAAACAACGAAACTATGGACCTGGCAACATTTCCGTAGGTACGGCTTTGGAAACAAACGAAGATGTGAAACTTTCACTTACTGGATTGTGGTTTCGTATCAATGATAAGGTTCAGCGTTTGAAACAATTAGTAGTATTAGGACAACCTGATGAAGTAGGTGAATCAATTCAAGACACTTACGAAGATTTATCAGTTTATGGTGTAATTGCTCAGATTGTCCAAAGAGGTAAATGGGCAAAATAATGAGAGTAACTTATTGTGAAGTATGGGGACAGGTTTATCTACTCCCTTATGTTAAACTAACCCACACTCGAACTCTTAATGGTGATTTAGAACTTATCATCGGTTGGTTAAAATGGGAAATTGTAATTGGAATCTAAAATGAAAATTTGGCACATATCAGATACACACACCTTTCATAATTTGTTGGAGATTCCAGCGGATATTGATATGGTGATTTTTAGTGGGGATTGTTCTAATCCAAGAGACCCCTTTGCCAATGAACCCGAAGTTAGGGATTTTATTGATTGGTATAGTGCTCTTCCGGTTAAACACAAAATCTTTGTAGCAGGTAATCACGATACTTCAATTGAAAAGAGGTTGGTTACTAAATATGATTTTATGAATGCTGGTATTATTTATTTAGAAAACAGTTACACAACTATTGAGGGGCTAAAAATCTTTGGTTCACCTTACACACCTTCATTTGGATTTGGTTGGTCTTTCAACAAAGATAGAACAAAGTTGGATAGAATTTGGAGAAATATTATTGATATTGATACTGATATTGTCATCAATCACGGACCACCAAAAGGAATATTGGATATTTCATTTGATAGAAATGGTGCGATGGAAAGATGTGGTGATAAATCTTTAATGAATAGAATTATCGAAGTAAGACCTAAGTTGGTTTTATTTGGACACATTCACAATTGTGAGGATATTATAAATCAGGGTATTTTGCAAATCAGTACTCTACCAACTAAATTTTCAAATGGTTCAGTTGTAAAGGATGGTAGGTTCGGAAAACTATCTTCTAATGGAAATGTGTTTGAAATTAAAACAAAGAAATCACTATTTGAAAAAGTAAAATATGAATTGGGACGAGTATTTCATAAATATAGCAGAGCAGGTAAAGCTTAAGTCCAAAGATAAGAAAACTCAAATTGGAGTGGTTATAGTTGGTAAAGACAACGAAATTGTTTCTACCGGCTATAACTCATTTCCACGCGGTATAAACGATGATGTTGATGAAAGGCAAGAAAGGCCTGAGAAATACTTTTGGTTTGAGCATGCGGAAAGAAACGCTATTTACAATGCAGCACGAATCGGTGTATCCACATTGGGAACAACAATGTATATGACTTGTGGTATCAGTTGCGCAGATTGTGCCCGAGCAATTATCAATAGTGGAATTTCTAAAATAGTACTCAGAGAAGGTAAGGGTGCTAACGGAACTAAGTGGGAAGAATCGGCTGTTCGTTCAATTCAAATGTTTACTGAAGCAGGTGTTACAATAGAATATTATGATAAATGATATTTATGTAAAATGAAACTATTGTGGCTGAACGATTACTACTTAACAATTCTACAAATACAAATGTAATTAATTTTGAAGATAACTCATCTTCGGGTCCATTTACTATACCTAAGAGTGTAGTTCCTACAAACAATACAAATGTAAGTGTGTTTTCATCTCCAATTTTACAAAAAATGGAAAATGAAACATTACAAACAACTAAGACTGTTGAATTTGATGGTATTGTTGAGAAAGTAAAAGTATCAAACTTAACTCAAAAAGGTTCGGTAACATTGAGTGGAGATTATCCACAAAATACATTAACCATTCCTAAATATGATATATCCAGCGTAATTTCAGTCAATGATTCTGGTGTTGATATTAACTTCATATTGGCACTGCAAGAAGATGAAACGGATACTAATCCAAAATTATACACATCCTCAAAGTTTTACAATACGCTTGTTGGAATCTACAATGTTAATCCAATATATGTTAACTATGTAGTTGATGCAGAACATATTGTATTGGTTAACTTATCTCCATTAAAACAAAAAATAAGTGAACTTAGAGCAGATGAACTAAATTTAGATATAAATCTTACAGCCTCAAATGGTGAAAAGAAATATGTTCAAGTTCATAGAAATTTATTTGAAAAATCAAACTATCAAACAACAAATGAAGGTGGATTAAAAGCAGAACCAACTTACGATTATATAGAGTTGGTAAAATATATATCTTGGGTTGTTCGTAAACCAAATACAAATTATAACGAAAGAATACTACAAGCAAATTTATTAGGTCAATACGGAAGTATCGAAGTAACAACCCCATCACCAACTCAACCATCTATAAATGTAACAACAACTCCACCATCTACTCAGTATCCTCCAATCGGAAGAAAGGGAGTTGAAGATGAGGAAGAAGTATTATTTAATGGTGAATTATATTGGTGGATTGAATCACTTCAGCAATGGAGATTGCAAGAAAGATAACTCAAACTAATTACTGATTTCATAATACTTATAATAGTAACATTAAAGATTGGATACTTTGAAAAAAAGACCTTTAGTAAATGTTGAATGGAGAAAATACATCTCAACTGAAAACCATACACTAAACGAATATCTAAAAGATTTCGGTGAGTATTATCTATGGGGAGTATTTGAACTTTTATCAACAGCCCAATCTAACAATCTTCCATCTATCATTCTTATTGAATTTGCAAAATCTGATGTGGTATCTGTAATATCAAAATCAGATTACACATTGGCGTTACATAGATTATTAAAATTGTGTGAACTTTTGGAACACTATGAAATATGTTCTGAGATTGCAAAATATCAAAAACAATTTGAACTTACAAAAGAGTTAACCAAAAAGAAAACGCAAAAACAATTAACTACTTAAATTTTATTTATGCCGGAGAACATCGAAAAGACACCACCAAAAGGAAAAATCAAATTTGATTTGAACTTATCCAATGAACAAAAAGATGCTAAATCAAATATTCTTTATCACCCATATAATTTTATAATGGGAAAAGCTGGAAGTGGTAAAACACTCTTAGCGGTTCAGGTGGCATTGGATATGTATTTTACAAGACAAGTAAACAAAATCGTTATAACAAGACCAACTGTTTCAAATGAAGATAATGGTTATCTACCTGGTTCACTTTCCGAAAAGATGGAACCTTGGTTAGTTCCGATTCGTTCTAATATGAGAAAGGTTTATAACAAACCCCATATTTTGGAAAAGATGGAAAAGGAAGAAAATATCGAATTGGTTTCCCTATCTCACTTCAGAGGTAGAACATTTGATAACGCCTGTGTTATTGTTGATGAGTTCCAAAACTTAACTAAACCACAATTAGGAATGGTATTGGGTAGATTGGGTAAGTTATCTACAATGATTCTTACTGGAGACCCACAACAAATTGATTTGAAGTTCAATAATGATTCTGCTATACATGATGTTCCAAAACTGAAAGGTTCTCAGCATGTTTATCAAACTGTATTGAAAGATAACCATAGACATGAAGCATTGAATGAAATACTAAAGTTGTTATACGAATACAACTAAAGATATCCTTGACGGCAGCTACCTTAGAGGTGTAAATCCCTATCTTTGATTAAGTTCATTGATGGGGATTTTTTTTGAAAATAATCCACAAAAGGCTTGTATATGTCAAAATTATTTTGTATGTTAGTACTGTAATTGAGAGATAGATATGAAAAACCTTAAAACTTACCAAGCCCTTACTAAGAAAGCCACCGCTCGATACGGAGAACGAACTCGAATGCCAAACCTCAACAAAGTTAGTAAACTACTAACCGAATTAGGTATTGAAAACTCTTGTTATGAATCAAGTTGTGAAAAGTGGAGTTCTGCTGCTGGATATAGATATTACACCTCTGGTGGTAGTAGAACCTATACTGGATTTTGGTTCAAAGTTCCTCAAATCAATATGAACATTGATTCAACTGATACTTACTACTCTTGGAATACAAAACATTACGCTGAAGAGTTGGTAAATTTAATTGATAACCATCAAAAATAATTCAAAAAAGACTTGCATAATTCAAAATTATTTTGTATGTTAGTACTGTAATTGAGAGTAAGAGTTAAAAGAATTAAAACCCTAAAAGATATGAAAACTAAATTTAATTTGTGGCTCGAAAAAGTTAACGAAGAGCGTAAAGAGTATTGGGAAAGTAAATTTGGTTACAAACCCTACGAACCTTTGAAAGTTGAAAAAGGTAGAAAGTATGTGAAGTTAATCGATGGAAGTTCAGTTTGGGCTTTCGTTTCTATGATTGATGGTTTTAACAAAGGAGTTCCAGTTAAGAAAGGTGATTTACTGAAACCCGCCGGTTGGCAATCTCCTGCTAAACATAGTAGAGGTAACATCTTTGATGGAACTGATGCTTGGGAATACTACGGACCAAAATACTTAATCTAATAAAATCTTAAAACATAAAAGATATGAAATTAAAAGAATATTATCAGAACGTCTACCCAGTGGATGAGTTGGGAGTTGAGATTAACAAAGAGGCAACCTTTGTAGGTTTGATGGATGAACTACACAAAGGTAATGATGTATATGAGTATATAGGGGTATATGATTCTATCGTCCGTGAGAGGTTGTTCGAACATCTTGCCGAAGAGTTGGGAACTCCTTACGATTATGTTTACAATCTTTGGCTAAATTAATTCACAAAAGGCTTGCATGATTCAAATATATTTTGTATATTTGATAGTAAATGATTGAGATGACTGATAAGAAAAAAATAGTTTATATTGATATGGATGGGGTCTTAGTTGACCTTAACTATGAGATAAACAAATGGTTGGAAAACCATCCGCACTTAAAAGAACGATACAAAAACAACCCCGACCACATTCCAGGTATCTTCCGAAATCCTCCTCCTATTGAGGGTGCTATCGAAGCAGTAAAAGTATTGGCTGAAAGTGGTGAGTATGAATTATTCATCGCCACCGCCGCTCCTTGGGGAAATCCCGAATCTCTAACCGATAAACGATATTGGATTGAGAACCACTTCGGAAATTTATTCCACAAACGATTGATTACTACTCACCGAAAAGATTTGTTGATGGGTGATTACCTAATCGATGACCGATTGAAGAATGGTGCTGGTGAGTTCTCTGGTAAACTTCTTCGATATGGTGTGGATTGGGAAAACGATAATAAACCAAACGAATATCCAACATGGGAAAGTATTTTGGAATACTTGCTTTAAGTTTACTGTTCTTCAGTTGTGAAGATACAATTGTAGAACCAATACCCGATAACTACATAATGGAGTTGGACGGTAGATTGGATACGACAAATGAAGGATTGTACAAATTAGAATTAAATTCATCTAATAATTCAATTCAAACAATTCACCGAATTACAGGTAAACTTCTCAACAATGGAGTAGAACCAAATCCACCTCAATTAGTAGAGTGGGAATCATCTCATAGTTGGACGGTAAATGATACAGCGTATGTTTTCATTCGTAGAACTATCAACTACTTAGGTGAGTGGGTAAATGTAGATACAACTTATGTAACCGGATTTGCTGGTTCAGTTGTTCCAACTATCAATGAGTTTTCATATAGTGGAACCGATGGAGAAATCAATACTGTTATTGCGCCTGTTGATTTTATGAAAGGTGATACAATGACAATCAAAGCACATTTTAGGGACTTGGAAAAAACAATTAAAGTAATTTTAGAATGAGACGAGTAAGATTACAAGCAACACCAATTACCGAAGAAACATTCAAAAGACAGAAGTGGAAAAGACACCTTTCCGAAGATTTTGATTTTGAAACCGATGATGAAGATGGTGATGAGAATTTAGGTGAAGATGATGACCAGCCATACTTCTTTACCTTACCACTACCAAAAGATAGAATTGATAAATACGCACCTATGTTGGTATCAAACTCATCAGATGAATTAGAAGCACTTAAAGGGATGGGATTAGCACCAGGTCAATATTTCATTGAATTATTGGACACCGATGGACTGGGTTATTGTACCACCGAAGAAGAATTAGAAATTTTGTATAGAGCTTTAACTGGAAAATACATAGAAGAATGATTAGAAACTACACCGAAGAACAACTTCAACAAAACTACGAGCGTTTTATTAACGCATTAAAAAAGGTATTCAAAGGAGAACGATTGGAGAAATTACTCCATATGTATTCCGAAAACGAATTGGGGGTAGAACTCACAATCGCACCCGCTAGTGGTAAACTAAACTTCCACTCTGCGTATGTGGGTGGGTACATTGACCACGTGATGAATGTGGCTACAAATGCTTACAAAATTAAAAAGATGTTTGTAGAGGGTGGTGGGCATGTGAACTTCACCGATGAAGAATTATTATTCGCAGCATTCCATCACGATTTAGGAAAGTTGGGAGATGGGGCTGAACCATACTACCTACCACAAACATCAGAGTGGCATCAGAAAAACAAATTGGAATACTTTACCCACAATCCAAAGTTACAATACTTTGATGTAACCGATAGAGCATTTTGGTTGTTGAACAAATATGGAATCACATACACTCAGAAAGAACAATTGGGTATTCATATGGCTGATGGGTTGTATAATGAAGCAACTAAAAAGTATTGGGTTTCTTACAACGAAGATTTCCAACTTAAAACGGATTTACCTTACATCCTACATTGGGCGGATTGTATGGCTAGTAGACAGGAAAACTCAGAATACCGAAAAGCAACTGGTATGTATGACAATGTTTCCGAAAATTTTTAGAACAACTGACAAATAGTCATAAACTTCTCTATGGTATAAAATTGGTAAATAAGAGTATAAATGTTTAACCTAAAAAAGAAATATTATGAATTACACATTTAACAATTTATTTAATGAATTACTAAACGAAGCACCAGTAGTTTTTAGAGATGTTTACCACAATCAAGGTAACTATTCTATCAACACAACTGAAGATGGTAGAAAGGAACTTATGGTGAGTGTAGTTGGGCATGACCCAAAGGATGTAAATGTAAATGTTACGGAGAATGAAATTCACATTCAAGCAATTGCTGAAAGAGTGAATGCGGTAATTAAGGATGTAAATCTTAAATTTACTGTAGGTAAGGAATACGATGGAACAACTGCGGATGCTTCTATCGAAAATGGAATTCTAACTATTTTGTTGGACAAAAAAGAACAAACAAAAGGTAAAAAAGTTAAAATTAAATTTTAATTGTAGGGTGTTAGTTTTGAGATGGGGAGATTGAAAAATCTCCCTTTTTCGTTTTTTAGATATTTATATATATAAAATAATAGTTATTATGAAGCCAGAATATAAAGAAAAAGCATTATCGTATATGGAGGGGGTTCAGAACAGAACCAAAGCTATTCAAGAAATGATGCAAGGAAAAAGACCTGCTAATCAAGAACAAGCCATCAGATTAACAATGGAAATCGAAAGGTTACTTGAACAAACAAAAAATATAGTGGAGTTATCATAAGGTGAAATTCAGAACTTTATTGTTGGGATTATCCGCTCTTTTCATAGCATCAGCAGCGGCTTTTTTTTCGGTAACTGGTCTCTCCAAGTTATTCGCTGGGGCAAGTACTGCCGTAATCCTAATGGCAAGTTCTTTAGAATTTGGAAAGTTAATTTCCGCTGGATTCCTTTACAATTATTGGGATAAGATAAATAAGTTCCTTCGTACATACCTACTCATAGGTGTGGGTGTACTTATCCTTATCACTTCAGCCGGTATCTATGGATTCCTAACTTCCGCATATCAAACAACTGCGGACCAATTAGGAGTAGTAGATAAGCAAGTTGAATTAGTGAATCTAAAAAAGAATAGATTCCAAGAACAATTGGATGGATATAACGAAGAAAAGCAACAATTAGCACAATCTATTTCTGAATTATCAAAAGGATTATCCAACAATGTAATTCAGTATAAAGATAAAGATGGAAATCTTATCACAACCACATCATCTGCTACTCGTAGAGCATTAGAAGCTCAATTAAATGATGCTAAAACTCAAAGAGAAAGTGTATCTAAAAAGATTGAGGTATTGAGTGATTCAATCACCTCATTGGATTTGAAAGCATTAGATATTCAACAAAGTTCTGAAGTAGCTGGGGAAGTTGGACCTCTAAAGTTTATTGCTGAAGCAACAGGTAAACCAATGAATAGTATTGTGAATTGGTTTGCTTTATTTATCGTATTTGTATTCGACCCATTAGCAGTAACCTTAGTAATCGCATTTAACACCGCATTAAAAGTTGACAAAGGTGAAACAGATAAAAAAAAAGTAATTGAAAAGAGAGAATTATATGGTGAAGAACCCGAAAATGAAGAGGGTTCTGATATCTACACCGAAGATGAGTTAAAAGATTGGGATACAACTCTTAATGATGGTTTAGATGATTTACCTTGGGATGAAGACCATGCATTGGATATGGTAATGAACGATATGGTATCGGATTTATCTGAAAAAGAAATTGAATCAATTATTGAAGAATCCAAATCAACCGAAGATGCCGAACTTGCTAACTTAAAAAGAGATACTAATCGTAGAGGTATCGATTTAGATGGTGATGGAACTATTGATGGATATGATAATAATGGGGATGGATTAATTGATGAACCAGTACCATCTTCATCTCGTAGAGCACAATATGTATTAAAGGAATTACCATTTTATGCTAGACCTAATTTTGATTGGGGAAATAGAAAGGCTTGGATAAATAACCAAAATGCGGTTAACTATTGGATTACTCATATTAAAAATGATAGAGATAATACCTATCCAACGGACTTCGATTCTAAAACTTATTAAATAATATTTGGTTATATCAAATTATTTTTGTATATTTGTGTATAAACAAATAGAAAAATGAATTTAGGATACGCTTGCATCAATATGACTCTTTCTGGGTCTAAGCCAAAGATTACCACAAATCGTTCTATGGTTAAACGGACATTCCAACAAAAAGGTTTGGAATATGCCGGTGAGTTAGGATTGCAGAACGCAAGAGATTTATTTCATATTTTGAAATGGAACAATGAAAACGGAATTAAATTGTTTCGTTTATCATCTGAGTTTTTCCCTTGGGCTAGTGAGTATAATTTTGAAGATTTACCACAATACCATCGTATCAAAACTTTATTAGCTGGTTGTGGTAATTACGCAAAACAAAATGGTATTCGTATTACATCTCACCCTGGTCCATTTTGTGTTTTGACATCTCCGAGAGAAAATGTAGTTCAAAATACAATTACTGATTTGGAGATACATGGTAAAGTATTTGATATGATGGGACTATCCCGTACTCCATACAATAAGATTAACATTCATTGTAATGGTGTGTATGGGGATAAGATTTCTGCTATGGATAGATTTTGTGAAAACTTCCAACGATTATCAGATTCGGTTAAATCTCGTTTGACTGTTGAAAACGATGATAAAGCAACAATGTATTCAGTAAAAGATTTAATGTATATACATGAAAAGATTAAAATACCTATTGTTTTTGATTACCACCATCATAAGTTTCAGACGGGGGGACTCACCGAAGAACAGGCCTTATCGTTGGCCGTAAGTACTTGGCCCGAAGGAATTACACCAGTAGTTCACTATTCGGAAAGTAAAGCATTGCACGAAGAAAACGAAAAACTAAAACCACAAGCTCACTCAGATTATATCAATGAGATACCTGAAACATATGGCATAGATGTTGATATTATGGTAGAGGCAAAAGCTAAAGAATTGGCTATTCTACCATTTATAATTAAACAAAGAACTTGTGCATATAGTGGATTAATGAATGTAGATAGTTACGCATTATGATTATAGATGTAGATATTACAACTCCGAAAAGAGTAGAAAAAAAATGGGGTTATGAACTTTGGATTCATAACGATTCAGAATATTGTGGTAAACTTTTAGTTTTCACAAAAGAAAGAAACCGATTCTCCATGCATTACCACATTCAGAAAAAAGAAAGTTGGTATGTGCAAGAAGGTAGATTCCAATTTAATTGGATTGATGTAGAGAACGGAAAACTAATGGGTAAAACATTAGAGAAGGGTGAAAGTGTTTTAATTGAAAGAGGATTACCTCATCAGTTAATTGCATTGGAAGATAACTCAATTGTATTTGAAGTATCAACCGAACACTTTGATGGAGATAGTTATAGAGTTTATAGAGAAACACCTGAGGACTTATTATGAGTTATACACACACTCATTTACCCGAAATAGAAGATTTGAAAACGAACATTGAAACAAATCCATCGGTTTTGCGTTATTATGCAAAGTATGACGGATTTGTTGGAAGTTCAGAATCAGTAGATTATTTGACACAAAAACTAAAAGAATATAATGAAAGTAAAACTAATAAATAAATCATCAGTAACATCCGATGAATTAAACCAATATAAAGAAGCAGTATCTAAATTACAGGGTATTGCATTTAACGCATCTGATGTTGGTATCGATAAGAGAATCATCACACTTCGATTTGGTGGAGAATACGATGAACTAACTTTGGTAAATCCGACAGTTACTGAACGCTCCGATGAAATGGTTGTTTATTTTGAAAGGGATTCTACAAAGAACAAAACGAGAAAAACAGTAAGACATCGTTGGTTCAAAGTAGATACCGATAATTTAGGCATTGTTGAGTTTTCATCAGATAAGGAAAGTTGGAAAAACGAAAATGAGTTTATGAATGATATTGGTTTATTCGAATGTGTATTGGCACAACGATTGATTGATTCCATTGATGGTATTGATGTAACTTCACCACTTCGTAGATACAATCCACAAGTTACTGCAAACAAAACACCTGGTAGAAATGAGAGAGTAATGTTGCAAGGACCAAATGGTGAAATGCAATTTGTGAAATATAAAAACGCACAACCTTTACTCAATCAAGGATATCAATTAGTATAATATGGCAATATTAAGTTATACATCCGAAGAATCTCAAATCAGAGAAGCAAGACAAATTAGTTTTGATGTACCTGATGATATGAATATCTTTGAATTAAAAATAATGTGTGTTCGTTTGGCTCATGCTATGGGATATGCACCAAACTCCGTAAAAAAAGCATTCGGAGAAACGGATTACGAAACCGAATCGGATAAGGATTTTAGTGAATTCTTACAATCAATAAATGTATTGACTGGTTCATTAGCAGGAGAATATTGATGACAGAATTAGATTACTTAGCAACTAAAGTTATTACATTAGAAGTAATATTAGAATCCTTAATTGAAGAACTTGAGAATTCAAAAACAATCGATGGTAAACGATTGGATAATATTATTTTTGATAAATTAAATAAATTAAGAGAAGAGATTGATATTGAGAAAGATGTTGATTATCCAAATTTTTTTATGGGACCAAAAGGTGAAGCATAAATTTGGATAATTGAAATATTTTTCGTATCTTTACATATCTTTTTATACAATATGGAAACAATATTATACATGGTAGTGGTATTACTTATAGCATCGAATATTTTCTTTGTGATTAAGGGAACCCAATTAGTAAAACAAATTGAAGAAATTCAAACAAGTTATAGTGATTTCTCAGAAGATACTATTTCCGCATTAGAAACAATGTTGGAGGAGATGAGACAAATTGATATTAGAGGTTCGTTTGAATCCGATGATGAAGTTGGTGTGGTTTTTAATGAATTAAAAGATATTATTGAAAAGTACAAAAATAATTTATAATAATGCCAAGACCAAGAAAAAATAAAATGTATTTCACTCAGGAAACTGAGGATGCAATAATCGCATATAATAAATCAAATTCTGATAGAGAACGCAATCAACTATATCGGGATAAAATTCAGTATCCATTTGACAAACTTGCTGAAAATGTATTAAATACATTTAAGTTTTCTTATTTTGATGTACCTAAAGAGGATATCCAAATGGAAGTGGTTTCTGTACTCATTCAAAAAATTCATATGTTCAAAGAAGGTAAGGGTAAAGCATTTTCTTACTTTTCTATCGTAGCAAAAAACTATCTTATTCTTAATAATAATTCAAATTATAAAAGATATAAGAAAACGGATTTGCTATCGCAGATGCCTGAAACTTGGAATCCAGAAAACGATTTCTATGATGTACAAATGGGTAATGAGTACAATGAGTTCAAAGATTTGATGTTGCAATATTGGGATAAAAATCTCACAAAAGTTTTTACAAAGAAAAGAGATATTCAAATAGCAGATGCTATCTTAGAATTATTCCGAAGAAGTCAATACATTGAAAACTTTAACAAAAAGCACCTTTATCTTCTAATCAGAGAAATGACTGATTGTAAAACGCATTACATCACAAAGGTTGTAAATATAATGAAAGAACATCAGATTCGAATGTTAAATGAATATTTAGATTATGGTTCGGTTTCTAATGATTCCATAGAAGATGAATTTTTTAGTTATTAAATGTAATTATTCTTATATTTATAACTGATAAACTTAAACAAAACAACTTACTTCACTTTAATTGTTTAAGTAAATAAGCAGTTCTTATTAAAATGTTACGGATACTACACTAATAGAGTATTCTTGTAATGAAAAAGATTTTTATGGGGTTGGCACTCTTAATGTCAACCTACACCTTCGCACAAAATGGAGCTGGTGAGATACTCACTGCTCCAACCTCAACAACTCCTTACATTTTGGTTGATACATTGTTCACATTGGACAATTATCCAGCAACTTATACTGATGTTTATGTTCACTTCGCTAACCCAACGGTAGATGATATTAAATCAGTTCAGTTCCGTTTGTTTTACGATAATGTGAAATTCTCATCAGCTGTAATGTATTGGGGACCAACCGCACAATTGGTAACGGATAAGTATGGTTCATACTTTAACAATTCGGATTATATAAATGTTGTAGCAACTTACACAGGTACATCATCTAACTTTAATTGGGCTGATGGTGCTATGTTTAAGTTAAGATTATATCACGCAACCGCATTTGATGGTGTAGTAGATTCAATCGCTATTAGTGGTACTTCATCTTACAACAACTTATCTACAACTGGTAATGGTGTTGACCAGTCATTGGGTATGTTTAACTATGGTGGTAACTTCCAAATGACACCATTAACTTTCCCAATCAAAGTTAGAAACGCTGATGCTTCTCCTGCTCAAGGTGTTTACTTCACCGCAAGTAAAAGATTGAAAACAAATACACAAGGAGTTTGGACAACCATCATATCTGATTCTACCAACTCAAATGGTATTATGAATGTGGTTCACCCAATTGATACCAACTTCTGGCATTTAAGATTAGTAGCACAAACGGACACAATGACCGATGGTGGTGCTTTAACAATTACCGATGCATACAAATTAGCAAACCACTCTTCACAACAAGATACTCTAAGTGGTATTGAGTGGTACGAAGGTGATATCAACGAAGATGGAAATGGTTCTATTTCAGATGCATTCGCAATGTTCAATAGATTGGCATTGGGTTCCACAAATTGGAACACTTTATTTAGTGGTGTAAACAATGTATCGGTTTTATGGGAGAACGAATGGACTACCGCTCAATCAGCAGTAGCGGCTCCAAACTGGACAAACCAACCAAGACGATACGCTATTGATACAATCGTAAACTCATTAGATTCATTAGAACCTTACATCTATGTAGTGGGTGATGCTACTACAACTGGATACAACAACCCAGCAACTATATTGGCTAAAATGGTTGACCCATCATTGGGAACTCAATACATCTTAGACCCAGCGGTTTACCTTTCCAACAAACCTGATACTGTTCAGTTCTATCTTCCAAAGTTGGTAGTAACGCAAGACTACAAAATGGAAGTACCTGTAACTCTTTACACATTTGGTAATAAGTTAGGAGCAGCTCAAATGGGTATTGAATATGATACAAACATTTTTAGATTCAATTCTATCCAAATGGGAGATGCTGCTTCAAAATGGACATCACTTCTTTCGGTAAAAGAGAATAGTGTATTTTGGGCAGGACACGAAGATAAGATGAATCCAGCGGTTATTGAAGATATGACAACTCAATTCACATTCGTATTTGATGTTGTTAATCCATTAGGTTGGACTACCTCACCATTGAGAATCTTCAACAAAGCAGCTGGTGATGAAAACGCATATGATGTTAGTGTTAAACCTTCACCAAACGATGGTTCAGTTGTAAACAAAATGTCAATTGACCCTGAGTTATTGGAGTTGGTTGAATCATTCAAATTGTTCCCTAACCCTGTTAGTGATATGACTGGTAACTGGTTAATGATTGAACACATCAACGATTATAAGAATTCTACAATCAATGGTGGAATATACGATATAAACGGAAGATTGATTAAATCATTCTCTGATAAGATATACGATAGAGGATACCAATATCACGGCATTAATTTGAGTGATTTACCAAAGGGATTCTATATTGTTAAATTGGTTACTGTTGATAGAGAGAAACTCTTCAAAATTATTAAATACTAATTCATTATGAACGAAGAAATCAAAGAGGGTATGTCAAGCCTCAAAAAAGGTATCATCGGAGTTGCGGGAACAATGGCAGCTGCGATAGGAACTTATGTAACCACTCAATTCAATACTTTAATGGGTATTGAAGAGGAATCTGCTGGAGCAGCAACTGAAGTTGTAATTGATGCAAATCAACAACAATCTCAATCGAATAATCAGCAAGTAATTATCAATATTCCAGAACAAAAAGCAGCACCTACACAAACTATTGTGAGAGAAACTGTAAGGGAAGTTCCAGCAGCACAACCTGCACCTGTTCAAGTTGTTGAGGAGAAGCCAGAAACCAATGCGGAAAGAATGGCTAGATTGAAGAAAGCAAGAGAAGAAAGAAACGGAGGTAACTAAGATGAGAACACGAAAAGACGAAATTTTAGAATACATATTTGCTCCACTTGGATTGATATTAGTGGTAGTATCTTTACTTTTTGTTGGTGGAATGGCAACCTCATGTAAATCTTCTATTGGTGTTCAACAATACCAAGCTGATTTTGAGAAAGCAGAACCATTAAACTCAATGCCAATTTATACTGGTGAAAGACAAGTAGTTCAACTCTCTAAACTTAATGTAAACAAAGAACTTTGGGAAATGTTCCCAGAACTTAGAGATAAAAGAGTTGGTTTGGGTGTTTCCAATCGTATCATTGAAAACTTTGAAATGACTGGTAGATTCTCTTACGCTGAAGAGAAAGATGCTATTGTTGGACAAATGTTAGATGCTTGGGAAACTGAATTAGAAGGAATGTCCAATGGTAAAACTCAATTATCAATGGAAGGTATCGCAGTTCCTAAATACATCGTATATGCGGAGATTTATGATTTCGCTGTATCATATGGTGAGAACTATAACAAAGGTAAAGTAGAGAAAACCAACACAACCATTATGGGTATTCAAATCAGAATGGTTAATGTTGATAACTCACAATACATTGTTGCTTCTGGGCAGGGAACGGCTACTCAAGTTGGTGAAGGTTTCTTCAAAAACCCACAAATGGGATTTGATAACTCAACAGTAGGTATCGCTACCCAAAGAGCGTTGGAGGTTGCTACGGTAAACCTTGTGAAACGCATGGAAGCTTATGGATGGTAAATGGTGGATAACAATTCTACTTTCAGTATTGGGGTTTGTGGGGTATGGACAATCGTTCCAATATACTTACACAGACCCCTGTACTGGTTTACCTAACACCGTAACAATTTCACAACCATTAGGTTCAGTAACTCTTTTTTATGCTGGACAATGGAACACATTTACACAAGCCCAACTTCAAAGTGGTGGTTATGAAGCTTGGGTAAACTCAATCAACGCATCGTTTCCTCCGGGTTCAAACCCTTGTGCTGGAAATGGTGGACAAACCGCACAAACATCCAACTCATCAACCGCAACAAATACCGCAGCGAATGTATCTTCTATCGTAGGTATTGCAGCTGGGTTAGGTTCACAAGCATCTTCTATAACTATAACCCCACCATCTGGTGGTTCATCTTCATCTTCTAACGATAATGGCTCGAATTCTTCTGGTTCTTCTTCTGGTTCTTCTAATAGTGGGGGTTCAACTTCAACTGGCGGGTCCTCTTCTGGCTCTGGTGGTGGTTCTACTTCTGGTGGTGGTTCCTCTGGTTCTTCTGGAGGTTCAACGGGAGGTGGTGGAAGCGGAGGTTCAACGGGCGGAGGTGGAAGCTCTGGTGGCGGAAATGGTGGAGGAGGTTCAACGGGCGGAAGCGGCGGGTCTGGTGGAGGACAAAGCGGAGATAACTCCGGCGGTGGAATCGGCGGAGGTGGAGAAGCCGGTGGAGTAGATACTGGAACTAACACCGGTGGAACTGATAGTGGTGGTGGTACTGAAACTGGTGCTACTGGTGGAACTGATAACACAACTACCGCAAGTGGTGGTGATTCCGAAGGCGGAGAAGATTCCGGTGGAGGAGGTGGAGGTGGAAAACCTAAAAAATCCAAACAAGAAAAGATTGGTAGAGGAGCTTTAATCGGAGCAGGTGATTTTGTGATTATCAGAAATTCATCGGATTACAAAACCAAAGGAATGGATAACTTTAAGTTTAATATGTCTCTTACGCATGTTAACACCAAACAAACATTCATCAAAGGTATCAACTTTAATTATACCACCGGTGAAAATGTATTGAACTCAACTTTATATGGTTCGTATAAACATAAGGGATTTATGGGAGTGTTCTCTAACTCCACAATGACTAACTTCAAATCGGATATATTTAATACTACAACCATTCTTGCTTCCCAAAAACTTTGGATAGTAACTCCAATGTTGGGAACTAACTTCACTTTGGGTAAGATTGGTGAAAGTGATTTTCAGAATTGGAGTATTGTAGCTGGTGGTTTCACTAACTTCAATAACGATTGGTTTCTGAATGGAAATGTTATGTTGTTGGGAATATATTCTCCTTACATTTTTTACTATGAGGGACAGTGGTATAAGAGTGGATTACTCTTTGTTCCACTTGCTAATATTGATTTCAAAGTTACCAATACTTTCAAATGGAGTGTTTCATTTGGTGGGGCTTATCAATACAAAGCAGATATTCTCAACTTCCAACTTTCAACTGGAACAAAAATTATGTTATGAAACAGTTTATTTTAACTCTTATTTTTATACTCACAGTATCAATTGGGGGATATTCTCAAACTATAACCTTTGCAACTGTTGGTGTGCAGGATATGAGTGGTATTGATGTTGAGGTAGAACATTATGTGCCGGGTGGAACAACTGGTACAATTGGTTCACTAACATCAAACATTCCAGCCGATAGAGGACAGGGAACATCGGTTGTATTCTCAACCGCAAACTCGGACCAAGGTTCAGTTCTTATAACTTTTCCAAATGGTTACACTCCAACTATTGGAACAACCACATACTCAACTGCACTACTTCATGCTAATGCTTGGTTAGCATTTCCAACTACAACTTATAATAGCTACAATTCATCAGCAACGGCACCAAATGTACCAACACTACACTTTACTTCGGTAAATAATGGTAGTACCGATAACAATATGTCTCATGCATCAACCGAAGCTTATAACGATTCATATTGGGGTGATGTATTCCGAATCAGATATGAGGGTAGTTACAAATATAATATAAGTGGTATCAACACTAAGATTGATTTATACTTTCCAAAAAACAATCCAAATAAAATGATTGTGGTGTTACGAACATTCTTGGCAGATGGTTCAACACAAGAACAAATCGGATTATCAAATGGTTCTACTTGGTTAGCATCAAATATGATTACAAACGCAACTTATTCCAATGGTGTTGCTTTTGTGATTGATAACGCAACATCAAATTCGGTTTGGACAACACAAGGAACTCAAACCACCACATCAACTGGTTACTTATCATTCTCAAATCCAAATAACTATCAGTATAGAGTAACGGTAGATGTAAGTGGAATCACTAACACATTTACAGAATCGGAGATGAATTACTTAATGTATCTAAGAATGTTTCCTACTGAAATTGCATCTTGGGATTATCATACAATGAACTTCTACGCATTGGATAGTTCAGATATTGTAACTTATTCAGATGTATTCTCCGCATATCAAATCTACAAATGGGGACAGAATTCCGGATACACTTATAATAACAATTGGGTATATTCTCAATTGGAAAAGGATGATATAGAATCAAACGCAAATAGTTTGACATACCATCTCAAATATCCTCAATCATCGGTAAGAACATTTAACAATCTCAATAGGTTTTATATCGTTTCTTTGGGTAAACACCGAAGAACAACTAATTCAAATAAAGTAAATTAAAATGAATACAATTATATGCTACTTTGTAGCTTCAGTAATCTCAATGGCTTCAATCAATGGAGTATCCGAAGAGAAATTCACTTTCGGTGTAAGGCAAATCACCGAAGAAATCGTAGGACAAGAAGCACCACTTTGTCCTGATGGTTCACCAATCCATGTGGTTGTAAACGAAATCAAAGCACCAACTCAAGGTGTGAGAATCGGACCATTCGAATTCAAACAAAAGAAAACTTTTGTGACTGTAACTGTAACTAAAGATGGTAAAGAATCAGTTGGTGTAGGAACTGCTAAGATGAATGTGGCAGCAACTCTACTCCAATTGCAAGATGAAAATTTACCATTTGAACAAACTGAATTTTCTATTGCTGTAAAACGAGCAATTGAAGATGCTTTAGATTAATTTGTGATATTTATTGCCATAAATGTGTTATAGTAAAAAGTTATATGGAAAACAATATATTAATTTATTACAATAACCATTTATGGCAAAGGCAAAAGGACAATCAGTAAGTGTAAGATTAGAAAGACATGTATCAAGACCAGGCGTACATGCTAAAACAAAATCTTCAAAAACCAAAACCTCAAGAAACTACAAAAAAGCTTATAGAGGGCAGGGTAGGTAGTTTTATTTACATATCTTAGATATTTATATAGGTATTTAATTGGAGGTATCTCTATGTGTATAATTGTTAGTAAGTCTATCGATGGCTCAAAGATTTTAGCCAAGAATAGAGATAGGGCTTATAAACCCTCTTTAGAGATTGTTCACACACTTATTGATGGTGTGGAAGTTGCCTATTTAAGAGATACCATCACCGATTGGAGTGAGGGTATGAATGAGTATGGTGTGGGGTTAGTAAACACCGCATTGATGGTTGGATATGATGAGAACGAAAAGAAAATCGTAAAGAAAGGTGGTAAACCTTCTAAAGATGGTAAAAAGATTCGTAAAGCATTATCACAAAAAACCATAAGAGAAACAATCAATTCAGCAATCACATTTGATGGTGGTATTAAGGGACATACCTTTATAGCAACTCCAACAAAGACAGTTTGTATTGAAACAACCTCCAAACACAATCCTAAATACGAACTACATAACGATGAACTTATCGTAAGAACCAACCACGGACATCTTCATGCTGGTGCTGGTTATTCTGAAGGACCTGATTATCTATCTTCCAAAATTAGAAAGCTATCTGCTGAAAAAGCAGTTGGTAAAGTTGAATCCATTGATAAGGTTCTTCCATCAATGAGAAAACAATACTATAAAAGAGATAGTAACCTCAACATGCGGAGAGATACTGAAAAGATGTTTACCTCTTCTCAATTACTTTTAGATTTAACAAATAAGGTATTAAAGTTAACATATCGACCAAACAATATAGAAGAGTTTGTTGGTATAAAAAATGAATTACCGAAAGGATACACACCTAAAATTAAAATTATAGTTACCAAAACTATTGAGTAAATCCACTTTTTGGTTTATTGATATTTATATATTGAACAAATATTGATAAACATATGTCAACGGATTTTGAATTATTTCCAGGTAAAAACCTTAGTGGATTATTTGAGGATATCTATAATAACCAACTAAATAAGAAAAGACATATCTCAGAAGTTATTGCCGAAATGAGAAAAATGGTAAGACACGCCGGAGATATGGCTGTTGTTGGGCCAATCATTAAAGATTTAATCGATACATCAGTTAGAAACGATGATGCATTGTTGAAACTTGCAACCATCGCACAAAGAATCATTGCATCTAATCAAAAATCAGAAGGAGAAACTGGATTTCTTACTGAAGCTGAAAGAGAGCAACTTCTAGCTGAAATAGAATCAGTTCAAGATGAAGTTCAAAGAATGGACTCTATTGAAAACGAAGTGGAAGAAATTAAACAAAAAATAGCAAAGTAAATGTTTAATAATAGAAACTCATCAATACAAGCAACTAAAACATCAAAAGGTGGTTCGGATAATAAAACCACAATGGGGGTTGTATATGCCGTTGTGTTGGATATTGATGATGATATTCTAAAAGATTTAGAAATACCTGAAGGTGAACGAAGCAAGTATATTGGTTCAATTCAATATAGATTACAAAACTCAACCACCAAATCGGATGAGTATTTACCATTAGCAGTTCCTTATAATAAAAATTATACATCATTACCAGTTAAAAATGAATTGGTAAGAATGATAGATGTTGAAGGTAATGGTATGATGTATGAGAGAGTAACTCCATCACCAACTCCCAATATAGGTTCATCTGAAACAACTATAACAAATACATTTTCAAAAGATAAGAATCAGCAAAAGAAAGCATCTTCATATTCAACAGTTCAACAAACGGGAATCGCTAGAAGTAATGCTGATTCAAGTACAGAATATGATGGATATGGAAAATACTTTGAAAAAAATTCAAATATTCATAAATTAAAGTTGTATGAAGGAGATACTTTAATAGAAAGTAGATTTGGTCAATCGATTAGATTTTCCGCTTACAACAACTCTGATAATGAATTTTCACCAACGATTATATTAAGAAATTCTGAAAGTGGTGAATCTCTTAAAAAGATATTTGGTGAATCTACTGAAGAAGATGTAAACAGAGATGGAACAATTATAGTATTGGGTTCTAACCAATATAAACTACCATTTCAGCCAGGAACAGTTGATGATAAAGGTTCAACTGATTTTGAAACATCCCCAACCACATTTAGAGATTACCCATCGGAGTTATTGGGAGACCAACTTCTTTTGAATTCTGGTAGAGTTATCATTTCATCTAAAAATGCTGAAATGATTTTTTACTCAAAGAAAAATTACGGATTTATATCAGATGGGTGGTTATCAATTGATAATAAATTTGGTATTGAGGCAAATGTTGGTGATAATATAAATGTAACTACAAATGATAAAAGTGTTAACCTAAATACTGGTAATGGGAATATTAATTTAGGTAATCAAAATTTAGAATCATTAGTTAGGGGAGAAACTTTAGTAGATTTATTAACTCAATTAATAGATGCAATTGAAGCTCAAGTATTCCTAACCCCATCAGGTCCATCAGCAACAGGTCCTACTAATATTGCTACATTCCAAAAAATAAAATCTCAATTAAAAACTACATTGAGTGAATTAAATAAAACTTCATAATGTCTTGGGCTACTTTCAAATCAAATATATTACGAAGAGCAGATTCACCTGAAAACATAGACAGTATTGAATTTGTAGCAAACCTATGGGCAACTGAATACGATAAAGCAATTAAATTAGGCAGAGATAATATAAATCTTATATCAGTCCAAAACGGAAATGTATCCCTAATGGAATCTTTATTTAAGGTGGCTTTGTTACAAGGACAATCATCACCATCATCTGTATTTAGTTTAATAACCGAATTTGGTAAAGGTGTTCAGGCTTATTGGACTGGGGCAACATTGAACCAATTTCCAATACCCGTAATCCCAGCACCAGGTTCAGTTCAGAACATAGTAGTAAACTCAAACTTAGTTACTAGCCCCGGAGTTTGGACTCCACAACCACCCCTATCACCAAACAACAATACCTCACTTATAGTTGACCAATTTATTTCAGCGGCAACTTTACATTTAACAACGGTATCAGGTATCATACAAACAACATCATTATATCCATCCGTCCCAACACCAATCCCATCGCCGGGTGTAATTGTTTGGACAGGATACAATGTTCCACCTTCGGCACCATCAATAGCAGTTCCAGCCGCAGCCGCAGCTGCATTGGCTAAGTTAGATGAAGCACCATCAACAACTTTATCACAAGAACAATTAGAAGCAGCCGCAGCTGAAAAGTTGGAAGCTGAAGCTATGTTAGAAGATGGTTCCCTAACATATGCGGAAAAAGAAACCGCTGAAGATTATGTTGCATTAAAGCAAGATGAAATTGTTAGTGGAGAAAAGAGCGCAGCTGATGTTGATTTAACTGAAGAAGAGGTTGATGGGTTAACTGAGATTAGTGATTCTAAATGTGAAATAGGATTAAAGATTGTAAGTATCGCTAAAAAGGATATTGGTATTGTTGAAACAGGTACTCCACCGGGCAAAAACTATGGTGGATTCCCTGGCGGACAGAGATTCAATAGACCAGGTAGAATTGATGCTATGTTAAAGAATTGTGGATTAAACAACCAAGCCAAAGTTCAGAAAGATGGTAGTGGATATTATTGGTGTGCAGCAGCAGTTACAACTTGGTGGAAAGAAGCTGGATTACCAACTCCACCGGGTGCAGCTGGATGTCAGAATTGGGTAGTTTGGGCAAAGAAAAACGGATACTGGTCAACAAAACCAGTAGTTGGTGCAGCTGTATTATATGGAACCGCTGCTCATGCACATCACATAGGTGTTGTATCCAGCGTATTACCTGATGGTAGAATAACAACAATCGAAGGAAATACATCTGGTGGTGGGTTCGATAGAAACGGATGTGGGTGTTTTTCAAAAAGTCCTAAGAAGGGAATTGTGGGTTATGTTATACCGCCTGGGTGTATATAATCAAAAAAACCTAAAACAAATATTTATAGGGAGAGGAAAACAAATACCAAAAAAGTAATGGATACCGATAAATTAGTAAAAGCAATACAAATTATTGTAAAGGAAGAAATTAAAGCTGTCCTACCACGCCTTGTTAAAGAGGGTGTGAAGGCTGAGATGGCTAAATTGTTGAAAGAAAACAAACAACTAAGAGAAGCTCTAAAACCAGCACCTGCTCAACCAACATTTATGGATGAAGTAGTTGCCGAACCACATATAGTAGCACAACCACAAAGGATGTTAAGTAAGAATCCAGTGATAAACGAAATTCTTAATCAAACACAACCTTTTAATGGAACTCAACATACACAATCACCTTATGCTGGTGCACCAATGGAAGTATCATCTGGAACAATGACTTTTAATTCAAATGATGCACACTTATTGGGAGCAAGTAATATCGCAGCTAAGATGGGATATGGTGATATGATGGGTGGAGCTAGACCTCAAGGGTTAGGTGTTCAAACTGGAGTACCTGCTTTAGATAAGGCATTGAATAGGGATTATAGTGGTTTGATGAAAGCAATGGATAAAAAGAAAGGTCCGTGGAGACCTGGAATGGAATAAGTAAATGGCAATAGAATTAGGTTCAAAAGTAGTAAAGGATACACCATCGTATAGTAGTTATGCGATTGGAATTTCATTGCCTTTACAATTTGGAAATAATACATTTACTCAAACCTACCAAACCATAGACCAAGTTAAATCAAATATAAAAAATCTATTATTAACTAAAAGGGGTGAACGAATCCTACAACCTGAATTTGGAAGTGGATTGCAGGAATTATTGTTTGAACCAAACACATCTGATTTTGAAGGTAAGATTGAAGATGCTATTAACGAATCAATTGAACAATGGTTACCATATGTAGTAATTGATGAAATTAACATTGAGGCAACTGATGAATTGAAAGATAATAATAGAATAAATGTTTCGCTAACATTTAGAGTTGGAGAAAACGCACAACTAAATGAAGTAACCTTCACAGCACAGGGATAATAAGATATGGCAATTACTAAAACAAATAAAAACTTTAAGAATAGGGGTAAGGATATAAAATACCTCAATAAAGATTTTGCTCAATTCAGAGGAAACTTAATTGAGTTTGCTAAAGCTTATTTCCCACAAACTTATTCTGATTTTAACGAATCATCTCCAGGTATGATGTTCATTGAGATGGCATCTTATATTGGTGATTCACTTTCATATTATATTGATGATACTCTAAAAGAATCTTTAATGGTTCATGCGGAGGATATTGAAAATGTAATATCGCTTTCACAATATTTGGGATACCAACCAAAAGTAACATCACCTGCGGTAACAACCCTTTCGGTTTACCAATTAGTTCCATCCATTGGAAGTGGTGTAAACAACACATATGACCCAAAGTATTTGTTGACTATAAAAGAAGGTATGAGAGCAACATCTACAAATGGTGTATCTTTCATTACAAAAGATGTAGTTGATTTTTCAGATGATATGGATAGAGAAATTACAATTTACCAAACCGATTCGGTTACTGGTGAAGCATCTCTTTATTTGGTTAAGAAATTTGTTCAAACAATTTCAGCAGAAGTTGTAACGCAGGAATTCACATTTGGTTCATATCAGGCATTTAATAAAGTAGATTTATTAGAAACCAATATTATTGATATCTACGATATAAGAGATTCAAACGGAAACAAATGGTATGAGGTTCCTTATTTGGCACAAGAAATGGTATTTGTGGATTATCCAAATACTGAATCAAATGACCCAGACCTTTATCAATTCAAATCAACAGTACCTTACATTCTTAAAACTATCAAAACTCCAAAGAGATTTGTTAAGAAAGTAAATGGTGATAGTACAACAACTATTCAATTTGGAGCAGGAGACCCATCGGCATCCGATGAACAACTAATTCCAAATCTTAAAAATGTTGGATTGGGATTACCAAACTCAATTAGTAGATTGGAAGAATCATTCGACCCAACAAACTTTTTGAAAACAAAAACATACGGAACATCACCAGCAAACACAACACTTACGGTAAAGTATTTAGTTGGTGGTGGTGTAGAATCTAATGTAGCAAAGGGAACGATAACTAAAATCAGTTCGATTGAATTTGAAGAGGATACTCAATTATTCACTCAAACTGAATTAGCATTGTATAACTCAACCAAAAATTCGGTAGCAATTGATAACGAAGTTCCTGCAACTGGTGGTAGAGGTGGTGAAACTATCGATGAGATTAGAGAGAACGCATTGGCAAACTTTGGTTCTCAAAATAGAGCAGTTACCTCAAAGGATTATCAAGTTAGAGTATTATCGATGCCAACTAAGTATGGTTCAATTGCAAAGGCTTACGCTACCGCAGATGGTACCTTAGATAACAACTCACCATCTTCAATTTTAAGTTCACCAAAAGCTCTACAAGAGTTTACCGATTTGGTAATGAGTTTTGTGGAGAAGCCAGATAATGAAGAACCAGATAGAAAATCAGTTCAACAAGAACTTCAGAAATTCTTAATTGGAAAAACATCTAATGAGAATGAAAAGAATAATCCATTTGCAATTAACCTTTATTTATTGGGGTATAATGCAGATGGTAAATTGGATGTTCTTAATTCAGCAGTAAAAGAGAACTTAAAAACTTACTTAAACGAATACAAAATTCTTACCGATGGTGTAAACATTAACGATGGATTCATTATTAACATTGGTATTAACTTTGAAATTATAACATACAACAATTACAACAAATCTGAAGTTGTAACTCAATGTATTCAAGAATTGAAGGATTACTTTGATATCAACAATTGGTCATTCAATCAAACAATCAATTTAAGTGAATTGGAATTAATCATCGCAAATGTTGATGGAGTTAGTTCGGTTCCGAAATTAGAAATTGTAAATAAGTGTGGTGGGCAATATTCACCAAACTCATATAATATTCAAGCGGCAATTAAAGATAAGATTTTATATCCATCTTTAGACCCATCAGTTTTCGAAATCAAATTTCCAAATGCGGATATAAAAGGGAGGGCTAGATAATGTATTACTTTTTAACAGCATCAAAAGATGCATCGGTTTACTTACAACAACCCGACCAGAATTGTGGTTTAGATGAGGTATTAGAGGTTAGTAAGGTTTATTATGGTAACATCAAAGATGTATCCAGAGCACTCCTTAAATTCGATATTACACCACTTTCACAAAGTATTGTTAGTGGTGATGTAATCTTAGATGAGGCAACTCTTATTATGAGAGAAACTGAATCTGAAGAATTACCATTACAATTTACAATCGAAGTATATCCAGTTTCTCAAAGTTGGGAAATGGGTAATGGTACTCGATTTGATACCATTTCAACCGCTGGTGTAACTTGGAATAATAGAGAAGGTGATTCTACTCTAAGATGGTTGCCATTAAATGAATTTGTAGCAGAATCTACTGGTTCATATGAGGGTAAGGGTGGAACATTCTATTATACTGTATTTGGAACTCAAAACTTTGAATATCTAAGTAAAGATATCAATATGGATATTAAAGATATTGTTGAGGATTGGGTTAGTGGTTCAATTCCAAACGATGGTTTAATAGTTAAACTTCCATTTGAGAATGAAAATGATACGAATGATTATGGTATCCTTAGATTCTTCAGTAAAGAAACAAATACCATCCATCAACCAAAATTAAGAATTGGTTGGGATGATAGTTCATTTGCAACTGGTTCATTAACCGAATTGACATCGGAAGAAATCAAAGTTGGAATTAGAAACTTTAAGAAAGAATATAAAGTAAACTCTACTCACAAACTAAGAGTAGTTGGTAGAGATTTATATCCAGTTAAAACATTTAGTTCAACTGCACAATATGGTATTTCTAAGTTCTTACCAACAACATCTTACTATCAGATATCCGATTATCATAGTGGTGATGTAATTGTTCCTTATAGCGATTACACAAAACTAAGTTGTGATGTTGATGGAAACTATTTTAAGTTAAACTTAACCAATTGGGAAGCTGATAGAGTATATAAAATTGATTTCAAAGTTGTAATAGATGGAACTCCATACTTCTTTGATGAGGATTATACATTTAGTGTTGTAGGATAATATGAAGAACGCCGGTTTGAAGAATGAATCCCAAGTTGGGAAAATTTTAGTAAGTGGTTCTAATGCCTTAAAGCAGAAGAACGAAGCCGGTGTACGTCTTTTCGAACAATCGGATTTAACCGATGGTATTATTAGTGGAAAGTTGGTAAGACCAAATTATAATACTGATGAATTAAAAAAATCATTAGATACAACTATATTTGAGTTAATTCCACAAACACCAACTCCTCAACCTGATACTGTTCTTCGTTCAATTTATAATGTAGCAACTCAATCAATAAATGATTTAACATTGGAAGTTCAGAGATTAACTTCAAATGTATTAGATTTACAATCTAAAGTTACTCAATTAGAAATTGTTTCCGAAAGTTTAAGAGTTGAGGTTGATAATGAAAAGTTAAAAGCAAGTGTTGCTGAAACACAATCAACTACCGCTAATAAACAAGTAGCATCTACTACAATTGATTTATCCAACGCAATTCAAAACTCAATTAACGAAGCAGTTGAAAGAGTATCGTTAACTGCTAGAATTCAAGCATTGCAAGAATCGTTTAGAGTTCAAAAACAATTAACGATTGAAAACGAAAAACAACAAGCGGCTCAAACGGCTATCGAAGGTATCAATGGATTCTTCGAACAAACCGAAAATGCTGGTTGGAGAATATCTCCAAACTTAGTTGGTAACCAATCGGTATTGGGTATGTATATTGAAACTTACAATGATAATAAGTTTAATATGATTAATGGACCAAGAGTAGCATTCTTCAACTTCTCAGATGTTGAACAAACATTTACAATTGAAGGAGCACCATCTTGGTTAACTGCACCGGGTCCATTTAAGGTACCGGCTCGCTCGGCTGGAACAGCTGGTGTAACAACTGTTGAGTTCAAATGGAACGCAATTAATGTTGGGGGTCAAAGTGATAGAAATAAAATCTACGAAAAGAATCTTATCATCAAAACAACATCTGGTGATTCTCTTACACTTCCTGTTAAATACTTCAAAGAGGTTAAGAGAAAAGATACTTGGGGAAGTACTTATACGGCTAAATCAATTGTTGGACAAGATACAAGTAGTTCAGCTACTCAACGAAGAGATGGTGGTAAATAAAATATAAAAAGATGGCAATTAAATCATTCAAAGAAATATTAGATAATAAAGGATACCGAATCAGTTCGAAGGATAGGCAAATCTTCGAAGAGGGAACCCTACAATCATTCTTCGGATTTTCGGATTCGGATATGATTGAATTTATCTTATATGATGCAAATGATAACCAACTACCACAAGGAGAATTTGGTGAATTGGTTAAATACATTCCATTCAACTCACAAAATATAAGAGATTATATTTTAATACCCGAAGGAACTTATCTTCAAGCTTTCCAATTTCCAAAAGAATACTTTATTGATGTTGAAAGATTGATAAGAGAAGCTGGATATAATAATGGTATTTTCAAAACTCAAATTACTTTATTAAATAAAAGAGTTGGATTTGAATCACCAAATGAAAAATTGTGGATTAAAGAAATATCCCCATCCAGAACTGAGGTAAAGTTATTACCATTAGTTAATGAGGTATCTAAGAAAACTGATTTACTACAAAGATTTGGTGTAATGGTTAATGGTGGTGATTTCAGAGATGATGTTGCTCCATACATATCCTCATTTATCGAAAGTATTAACCCGTCCGAAATTGATTCATTTATTAAAAAGGTATATACTGATAAATGGTATAATAAATTAGTATCTGAATTTGGTATAGCTGGGTTTGATACAATGATGACTAGAATCTATAACAAATTTATGGAGGCAATGATTTATGAATTCACAAATAGATATTCCTCTATTAATGATATAAATTATGGAAATCCAAAACCGATAAAATCATCTATTCAATTATCAAAGGATGATGTGTTCAAAATTGCACAAAGAATATTGATAGAATGTATTGAATTGTATTTACCAAAAAGAACAATTCAATCTCAAACTGAAGTTGATACGGTATTCGATGAGAGTGTTGATAAAACTTCATCTGTTCTACAAAGAAGAGAAAGTGATGTAATTATTAACCCAAAAGATTCGGTAGTTACTGTTACTAAGAAAAAGGCAATTCAAACAAAAGAAATCGAGTTAGAAAATAAAATAATGGAAGAGGTTCCAAAAGAATTACCTATGCCGGTATTCTCAACACCAAATCCAATTAAGAGTAAAACAAAAACTTTGGTAAAACAAGGTAAAGTTATTTCTGGTGGTGGTCGAAATACATTAATGAATTACATTAAATAAGAAATAAAAATATTTATAACGAATGGCAGCACCTACATACATAAACTTCGATGATTCCACTTTCAGTAATGACAACACCAATATAACATTTGGTGGTGGTGGGGGAGGTTCTGCTACTTCTACAACAAATCAAACACCATATTTATCTTACATATTCACTATATCTTCAAACCAAAATTCATTTGATACAATTGTAAATGATGAGGTTAGATATAACACAAAGACTGTAAGAATCCAAAAAGAGGATTTGGTTAAACAATCCTATACTATTAAAGTTGGTAAATCTGGCTATAATTCAAATGAGTATTATACAATTGAATTAGATGGGGCTGGTTCTACTATAATAAAAAATAGTTTATTGGGCAAAACATTGGGACTAACAGCTACATCGGTTGTTCTAAAATACTATGTTGGTGATAAATTACAATCAACTCAAACTTTAACCGAATCCAATTCAAAAACATTAGAGTTTAAGTTAAACAAAGTATCGGTATCACCTACCGAAGAAGTATCTACATATACATTGGGTATTTTTGTATCTGGAAAGAGCGCGCCTGTTAGTGTACTAAAGAATGGATTAAAATCGGCTCAGTTCTTCCCAACAATTGGTAAATCAAATTATCAAGATGTAGCAGGAACAACATATAAAATAACATCTTCGGATTTATCATTATATCGAATAACTCAAATTGAAATATCATCAACAGCTGAATCACTTCAACCTTTAATAGCAAAGCCAAATGAAAGTTTAGAATTTGATATTACATTAAATTCGGATTATTCGGTTAGTATTCTTACTGAAGAAGTTAAACAACAAATACCAGCGGCAAATCCACAAATTAAATTGTTGAAATCCGATGCTAGAACTTATAATATTAATTCTAAATTAGGAGTTCCAATTG